>WUUC01130801.1_pt1 | contig 10833 bp, 6 predicted proteins | sample 6278441 | NCBI WGS metagenome assembly WUUC01 (sample SAMN13675441, study PRJNA597444) | soil metagenome | isolation source: soil | place: USA: Washington | collected 2017-10 | reverse complement strand
TCGTTGTATTGATCACCGCCTATGGCGACGTTCAGATGGCCGTGCGTGCGATCAAAGCGGGCGCCACGGACTTTGTTCTGAAGCCATGGGAAAATGAAAAACTCCTGGCGACTTTATTCGCTGCGATGCGGCTCAGGGAGACCCGCGATGAAGTGCAGACATTGAAGATCAAAAACCAGGAATTCAACCAGGCGCTTAATGAAAAGTACAGCGACATCATTGGCTCCAGCCCGGTGATGCAGCGAATCTTTCAAACGATAGATCGTGTAGCACACACCGACGCAAACGTGCTGATCCTTGGCGAAAACGGAACGGGCAAAGAGATGATCGCTCGTGCCATTCACAGGAATTCTGCGAGAAAGAACGAATCATTCGTCAGCGTAGATCTGGGTTCAATCACAGAGACGCTTTTTGAAAGCGAACTGTTCGGCCATAAGAAAGGTGCGTTCACAGATGCCAAGGAAGATCGGCCGGGCCGCTTCGAGATGGCGCACGGTGGCACATTGTTCCTGGACGAGATCGGAAACCTATCGATGCCATTGCAAGCAAAACTGCTTACTGTTCTTCAGAACAGGAAAGTGAGCCGCGTCGGAGCAAACAAAGAAACACCGGTAGATCTTCGGTTGATCTGCGCCACCAACATGCCGCTGTACGACATGGTGAAAGAAAACCGTTTCCGCCAGGACCTGCTTTACCGCATCAACACCATAGAGATTGAAATTCCTTCTCTGCGCGAACGGATGGAAGATATTCCGACACTAGCCTCACATTTCCTGAAGCAATATTCAGGCAAGTACAACAAGCCGATCAGCAAGATCAGCGAAGGTGCGATGACGCGGATGCATAAACATCCGTGGCCTGGAAACATCCGCGAGCTTCAGCATTCCCTTGAACGCGCCGTGATCCTTAGCAATTCTACCGTCCTGCAACCAGAAGACTTCAATTTTTCGGTCAGCACTTCCAAAGAGAACGACCAGTCTCTTTCACTGGACCAATACAATCTCGATGAAGTAGAGAAACTGCTTATTCGCAAAGTGCTTAAGAAATACAACGGGAATATTACCCAGGCAGCTTCCGAATTGGGGCTGACCAGGAGTTCGCTGTATCGCAGGCTGGAAAAGCACGGATTGTAAAAGTTGCTATGTTTGTAAGTTGCCAGGTTGCCAGGTTCAGTATACGGCGACTTTCAACAACTTAGCAACCTATAAACTTAGCAACATCGCAACGTTCGCATGGCTTTCAACGATTTCCGTTTCCGCGTTGCCTTTCGCGTGACTTTGATCGGGATCACCATGTCGTTGCTGGTGTACATGGTGAGTCGCCCCAACATGATCTTTGCGGCCGGGCTCACTTTCTTCATTATCATCCTTCAGATCACTGAGTTGTATCGTTTTTCATCGCAGACCAACCGGAAGCTTACACGTTTCCTGGAATCGGTAAAATATTCTGATTTCATTTCCGGCTTCACCACAGACAACCGGCTTGGAAAAAGTTTTCGCGAACTCAATCACGCCTTCAACGAAGTGCTGGAGGCATTTCGTAAGACACGATCCGAAAAGGAAGAACACTGGCAATATCTGAATACCGTGGTGCAACAGGTTAGAACAGGCCTTTTATCATATGATGCCGATGGCACGATACAACTGCTGAATGCCAATGCGCGTAAATACATGGGTATCACCACGTCGATGAAAAACATTCATGAGCTTGCTGAAAGAAATCCCGAGTTATACCAGGTGATCGAGTCGACAGCACCCGGTAAAAGCAGCTTATACAAAGAAGGAATTGATCTTCAATTGACCATTCAGGCAACTGAGATCAGGATCAGGGGTGGTTCAGTAAAGCTGATGACCATGCAAAACATCCAGACGGAACTGCAACGGCAGGAACTGGATGCCTGGCAAAACCTGACCAGGGTATTGCGCCACGAGATCATGAATTCCATTACCCCTATCTCTTCGCTGACGTCGACCTTGCGGGAAATTCTCGATTATGATCTCGTCAAGAAAGAAAATGGGTACGAGTTGAAGAACGAAGGGGCGGAAGATCTTCGCGAGGGGCTGAACACGATCGAATCACGGAGCAAAGGACTGATCAGGTTTATAGATGCTTACCGAGAGTATACATCTATGCCACAGCCGCGCATCAAAACAGTTCGTCTGACTGACCTGATAGAAAAAGTCGGGCAGTTCATGAAAACGCAATTCAAGTATTCGACTGTCGAGTTCAGTTACCACTGCGAATCGGAGTATCTTACGATACAGGCCGATGAAGAAATGATAGAGCAAGTTTTGATCAATCTCGTGAAGAATGCCATGGAATCGCTTGGCGCGAAGACCGGGAAGATCGAATTGCGGGGCTATCACACAGAGAACGGCGTGATGATAGATGTAACAGACAACGGTCCGGGTATCATACGGGAAGCGCTCAGCAGGATATTCGTGCCATTTTTCACCACAAAAAAATCGGGCTCAGGCATTGGGTTAAGTCTTTCCCGGCAGATCATGCAAATGCACAATGGGGCACTCACTGTTGAGTCAGAACCAGATATAAAGACAGTCTTCAGACTAAAATTCTAGACCGCTACCAGGTTCATAAGTTCAAAGTTCTGAGTTCCGGGTTGCTTCCTCACGTCCGGACTTTGGTGGCATCTATAAATGAATTGAAAGTTTGGATCCCCAAACTGTAACTCGAAACTAAGAACTGAAAATTATTTTTTTGTCTGATCCAATGTCACTCTCATGACCACCGGCCCATTGAGTGTACCGGTAAAGGAACCCTGAGGGTTCCAGATTACCTGTCCAGGAATCGAACGCAATGCCGTAGTGACTTGTGCAGGTGCAACGTCGCGTTGTTTACTGAGACTGCTCATCGTTTTCGCGAGATCGAGTTCAGTCGGTGAAAAAATGAAATAAATATAATTGCGTCCTGGTGGATCGGTCAATGTAATAGCAGGCTGATCGTCAGGAACTCTTATCCGGTTGAACGTGATCGGTTTGGTTGTGGCCAATCGCGGGAACAAGGGAAAATAATTATTGTCGGGGTCTACTCCGAAGCAATACACAAACGACGGCCGGTTACTGTCGACTGTTATTGAAAAAATGGTTCCGGAGGGATACGTTCGATCCAGACTGAATTCACCTGGTTCTGGTCCTTTCACAACAGACATGATGGCACCAGACAGATCGGTGATTTTCACTTCGCCAAAGTAGGGCACGTCACAGGCACCACTTCCGATCTGATATAATGAGAAACCATATCGCGCGTAGTCGTTAAAGTCTTTATAACGGATCCAGGTGCTACCCTGGTTCGCCCAGTCTTTGCCCCATGTATTGATCACTTCAAAAGCGCCGCCGAATTTGGTGTCGTCATATCCGACAATATTAATTGCATGGCCTCCATAGAGGAGATCCGGCTGTTCGCGGGGTTGCCAGAATTCCTGCGCAAGTTGAAAGGAAGGTGGACAGATCATGCCAACCACCACTGGATTGTTGCTTAGCAACGCGCCCTTAACAGACGCCACTTTTATTTGCTGCGTGTCGTTGGTGTTAAACAATTTAAAATATCCGGAGAGTCGTTTGGTCTTTGCCTGTGCAAAGTAATCTGGTGTAACTTCTGCGGCACAAAACTCGCGGAACTCAGAAAAATACAAACATCCATTTTTTGTCATGGACTCCAGGATATCAATCATGCTAACGGCTTCCTTGCAATTGCTTCCTTTCCTCACCAATGCATAGTTGTAGGCCGGCGCAAAAGCCATCTGAAGAATCTTAGCCGGTTCAGATTGATTACATGCGATTGCTTCGGCTGCCGTGCGTGCATTCCAAACCATACCCCACGCTATGCCGGTGAAATCCATTTTGGGTTCGATCACGACACGGGGATAAAAACGCTTCAATGAAATAGCTGGCGGTTGACTGGTTGTTGAAGCATACGTGACGGGTAGCGTGTTATACCTGTTATCTTCCCAGGTTACGCTGCGTTGAAATTGGTGCTGCCCGTTACAAACGCCGGCAAATACCAAAAGAAAAAGCAGTGTCACGAGACACTGCCTGTAATGATACTTTGAAGTCATCGATGTACTACCTCGCCTGGAATACAAACTCGCTTCCGGGTTCATTGTCTCCGAAAGCGCCAAACCTTGGTTCGGGCTTTGCAGTTTCCACTATCATCCAGATCTTGCTTGCAGTGAGTACACGGTACGCTCCACCATAACCTCTCAAAGCTTCCAGGAATTTAGACGCAAATGGCGAGTGTTTGCCAGGACGACCATCCGGCACGTATTGCTTTCCTCCGGATGTCATGTACATGCGTGTTTTGAACTTCAGTTTTTTACTGATGTATTCATTCTGCGGGATATCGGAATACATCTGGTCGCGGTCGTCGCCACGTTTTGCAATGGCCTGATCAAATGTACCGCCGAAACAAACGTCCATAGTAAGGAAGATATGCTTGGCCGGATTATTATCAATTGTGGTACGGAGTACAGAAAAGGGAACGTACGTGTCGTAAGTGTCGTCGTTCGTTTTCGAATCCTTTGCAACGATGTAACCATCTTTACCAATATCATCGAACTGCCCGTGGCCGGCAATGAAAATAAATAACTGGTCGTCGGTGCCATAATTCTTACGGGCATACTCCCTTATTTTGGTAACGATCTCGTTCTTGGATGCATTGAACAGTCGTTCCACTTTAAAACCATAATTCTCCTCCAATTCAGCAGCAATAGCTTTTGCATCGTTCACCGGGTTAGTGAGATCCGACCAATCGTTATAGTCGTTAGTTGCAATGATGAGGGCATAGTCTGTTCTTTTCTCGGCATTCGCGATAACAGCGGGTGGTGTCATGTTCACCTGCCGCGATTCTGTTGTAGTTTCTCCCTTTTCGTTTTGTGCAATTACTTTGATCTCGTTAGGGCCTGCGGTCAGCGTAACTTTTTTCTCGATGAACCTGGCAAACTTGGAAGCATCGGGCGAGTTGACTGCAAATCCGCGATCGGCCTGTGGCTGACCATTGATGAGCACGTTGACATCCTTCAGGTTGTAAACTGAGTTGATGCCCACCTTAAGTGTGACTTCAGGCGTGTTCACGGCCGAGATCGTTTGATCTGGCGACATCCAAATCAGTACAGGTGGCGATGACTTAGGTTTCGAACTGATCTCCAGCTTTACCGGATTACTTCTACCGGTCAGGGTTTGAGTGAACGCCGGTGCGCATGCCATCAGCAACGCAAATACTAAAACCAGCTTTTTCATATCGGGTAGGTTTACTTTGAAATCACTTATTTGAGCACTATTCGTTTTTGGGAAACAGTTTCCCCAAATTTAAGAACACTTATATATACACCGCGTGCAGGTTTCCTGCCCTCCTCTATCATCCATGTGGCCTCGTGGTAACCCGCTGAGAGCGACTCTTCTACAATTCGTGCCACCCGTTGGCCCATGAGGTTGTACACGTCCAGGGAAGTTGGGAGGCGATTGGCTGTTTCGGGCACAGAAAACGCAAATGTAACCCGGTCGGTAGCTGGTACGGGCGATGCGGAATGGAAAACCATCCGTGCGGGCATGGTGTGATCCGCGATAAATTCGCTACCTCCAAAGAGGATCCTGAACGCGTTCGACTTGCCGCGATCAAATGAGTAGGATGTTGCGCGTCTCATGTCGATGGCACGCTGTTCCGCGTCATCCCAAAGCACCAGTTGGTAGTCGCTGTCGCCGAACGTCGCGTTATCCCAGGACAATTCAATCACGTCTCCCGGTATATTCGACTCTATATCAAAAGTCCAGATGTGTTCGTTGGCAGTTGGAACAATGTCGCGCGTGAATGGTGAACCGTGTAACTTTTTGTGATGGTTGAGCTCGAGGTAGTCGTTGAACCTTGGAAGTGTGTAATCATCATGCTTGTCGTGATCTGCCTTCGCGGTTGTATGCATACCGATGCCACCAAACTCGCTGCTGAAATCCCCGGCTTTCAATTTAAGGTCGACCGCCCATGTTGCTGACCCCAATGGTTGGGCGAAGTTGGGTTTTGGTTTCGGCATGGTGCGCGATGAAGTTGCGACAGGTATATAGAGTTGACCTGCTGCGGCCGCCATTATGAAGCCACCAGACATTTTTGTCAAGGTAGCCCCATTCGACCATGGTGTCGTCGCCGCTCCATTGTAGACACGAAGATTACCCACTTCAACTTCGTCATTCTCGCTGTCATTCACGATGTCTTCCCAGGCCACGTTGAAGTTGAAAGGGTTACCGATCTGGTTCCAACCGTTCGTCAACGAGATGGTAAAAGGTTTGCCGATACCAACATCTGCTGTCGTCCCTGGGCCCGAATCGATTGTTTTTTGTTCGGAGGATATCAACCAGTAACCCTTGCCAAGTTCGATGTTGCCGGATTGCTCTTTGGTGGATCCTGCGCTGTAGTGGAATAGACGCCATTTGCTTTTGTCGGCTGGGCCGAGATCATCCGAGAATACATCGCCTACACTTTTTTTCGTGAGATTGAGTGGTACAGACACTATTCTATAATTAGTCGAAGATTTTCCCGGGGAGTTGTACGGTATAGTCAATCCCTCATCCTTATGTTCGACAAGAACCTGTGTAAAGTTGATATACGCGGGATTGCCTGCCATGTCGTACGCTACCACTTCGTATTCAACACCTTGTTCCCTGACAAACGATGCCGGGATTGTGTACTCGAAGTTGTTTCCTGTTTTGCGTTCGGCAAACCCTTCGCCATAGTCGTAGCTATTGATTGGGTAATAGTGTACTTCAACATCTCCAACGCCGCTTTCAGAATCTGTAATTACAAGCTTTACTACTACATCAGTGTTTGGTGTTGTTGTCGTTGCGGTACCACTGTTGCTAATAATAGGCGATGTGACGTCGTCGGCTCCCTCGAGTGTGAAAACCGAACCGTCTAACCAGGATGTTGTTCGATAATTGGTAGAGGTGGATGTGCCGTTATAAGCATAGATCGAGTAATGATACTCCGTATCACTCAGCAAACCGGTTTGAGCAAACGTGGTGGCGGAACCCACATAGGCAACCACTTCCTCATTAGTAATGTTCTCGCCAACCGTATATGTTCTTCCATCGGCAGGGAACGCCAGCGGTTCGGACCCAATGTTCCGTATTGCAATGTAACCTGTTGCCCCGCTTGCCGCATTAAACGAAACCGTTAAGGCATTTGCGCTGACGGATGAGGTCGCAAAGTTTGTCGGAGCGTTTGCCGGCTCCGAGCTAGCAGTAAGTGTCGTTACGTTCCCTGTCGCCGGTGAAACTGTCCGGTAGTTGATGGATGATCCGGACCCATTGTAGGCAAATATTGCCAGGTGATAGTTCGCGTTTGACTGCGCACCAGACCAGGTCCACGATGTTCCAGTACCGGAATGCAGCACAAAAGCATCCCCGATGGCGTCCTCGTATGTTACGCCATCCTGAGGAATAGCAGTGGGTGCAGAACCAATTTTATAGATACCGAGATAACCGGCAGGGGCGCCTGTAGCAGGTGTAAAATTCCAATCGAAACCGTAACCCGTTGGATTGCTGATCACGAGGTTGGTGGGTTGGGCTGTTGGCTCAGTGGCGAGCGACACGGGTGCATACTTGATAAAGGAACCGTCCCAAAATCCTTTCGATGTTTGATTGGCCGTAGCTGTTCCGGGCGCGAAGTCCACTGTACCTTCAAACACACCACCGACGTAAACATTGTTGGAGGCGTCAACGGCAACGCTTGATCCCTGATCTGACCCGGTGCTTCCCCAGCCGTGGGCAAACAATATTGTTCCGTCGGATTTTGAATACTTGGCGATGAAACCATCCAACGCGGAATTGACCGTTGTCAGATTGGTAGTACCACTATCCGGGTCGAAGTCTGCAGTACCCATAAATAACCCTGTGAGATAAATATTTGCAGCGGCAGGATCGACAACCATGTGGTTGATCCTTGTCGACAGCGTTCCGCCGATCACGTTCACAAACCGGAGGTCCATGATCGATGAAGTGTGGTGCGCGAAGAATCCATTTGCTACACCTGCCGATGTGATTGGGACTGAACCTTCGGCGCCAAAAATGGATGCGTTGCCCTCGAACTCTCCCGCGGTATAAACATTACCTCCGTCAAAATGAATGGCGTTAACTTTTTCGTTGCCACTGCCTTGAATGGTTCCCCATGCTCCCAGTAAGCCGCTCGAAGTAGAATAGGATGCAAACAAACCATCGAATCCTCCGAAATACCCGGCAATTGTAGACGTGCCATTCGGATTAATATTAATGGCACCTCCGTAGTATCCACCGATCCAGGCGGTTGTACCAGAGATTGAAATTGCACCTACAAAGTCGCCACCTGTGGATCCAAGATGGTTCACCCACGACAGGGCACCAGTTGAGGTGTACTTACCAAAAAAAGCATCGTCGCCACCCACAAATGTTTTATTCAAAGTAGCACCTGATGGATCGAAATCAACCGTACCGGTAAATACGCCGGCTACATAAACATTACTGCCGGCATCGACGGCGACATTATAGGCATAGTCATTGCCGCTTGAACCGAATTGATTCACCCAGGTGAAAGCACCTGTGCTTGTATACTTTCCATAAAACCCATCCTGCAATCCACCCGATGTACGATTAGTAATCGCGGCATCCGGATTAAAGTCAACCGTGTTTGAAAAGTATCCAGCCACGTAGACATTGCCAGAACCGTCAACCGTTATACCGTAGATCTCATCCTGACCTGTTGAACCGAGTTGCTTTGCCCATACCAGTGCTCCCGCACTACTGTACTTTGCAAAAAATGCGTCGGATTGTCCCGCTGAAACCAAATTCAACGTTGTTGCAGAAGGATCGAAATCCACCGTGGCCTCAAAAGCGCCTGCAACATAAACATTTCCGGCAGCGTCAGTTGTAATAAACTGGAGGCGTTCGTTGCCTGTACCACCGATGCTTCTTGCCCACGTAACACCAAGGTTCTGCGCATTGAGAGCAAAACCAGAAATGAGAAGGATAGCTAAAGCGTAGAGTCTCTTCATATAGATTCGTCAACCAACTAATTTTCTGGTTCGGGAGGCAGGGGCAACTCTCCGTCTTTTTTATCTCTCAGCAACAAGGCCGCGACCACACCGACCACCACCACGGCAGGAATGATAATAAATAAAGCTTTTGATTTTTTCTTTGCTTTATCCGGCGATGCTGGAACGCTATTGCTATTGTTCGTTAGAGGTGTTGACGCAGGCGCAATACCATCTGCACGTACCTCGAAAGTTACCGTTCCGTTATAATCGCCAAGTTCGCCTTTGGCATTCCACTCCATGCGTTTGTTCCTTCCGCCGGTGATCTCACCCACGTCGCCACTTACTTGCTGAAGAGGTGCCGAATAATTATTGTGTGAACCGTAAAGACTGACCTTGAACTTTTGTCCCTCCTGGCCACCGGTGATATCGAAAGTAACCGCAACCCTTTCACCATCGCTGATTGCTTCAGCACGGATATTTTCGAGCCGCTGACCAACAACTTGAAATGCTGAGAATAGCAGGACCGCAAAGAGGAATATTCGCATGGGTGTCAGGGTACAAACGTTAAAGTTACCCCAAAAAATCTTACAATAAAATGGGTGTTGATAGCGTAAAAAGGGCAACAGAAGAGATTCAAGTTCCAAGTCCCAGGTCTCACATTGCAGCGTGTTGCCATCATCACTGAACGTCTCTACAGACCACGAAACCTTAAACTCAAACTTGAAAAGTGAAACTTTACAGGCCTAGCAGAAACTCGTCCCACTCCTGCTGTTTCATCCCGCTGATATCGCGGAGAAAAAGAGCATAAGACGGCTTGTATGGTTTGCGCGGCAGATCCATGCCCGACTCCTCCAGTGTGTAGTCACCTTTTTTTGCGTTGCACCTTTTACACGCTGTTACCAGGTTCGTCCAGGCATGAATTCCTCCACGGGAACTCGGGACAACATGGTCCAGCGTGAGATCTCTTTTGGTGCCGCAATACTGACATTCGAAATTGTCGCGCTTGAAAACATTCTGGCGCGTGAGGTTAACACCTTTGAATGGTGCGTGAACATACCGATTGAGCCTGATCACGGACGGCATCGGGTAGCTTTCGGAAATTGACCTGAGTCTATATCCATTCGATGACCGGAGCATTTCGCTTTTGTTGAGATACACCAAAACAAAAGCGCGCTCCACGGAACAGACCATGAGCGGACTATAGTCCTGATTTAACACCAACACACGGTTATTCATTCTGTTAAGATAAACCCAATCTTTCTTTTTTTCAAAACGCGATAGTTTCAGGTTTGAAGTCTAATCGTTTCAAGTTGACCCAGCTTTTAAGCCTAACGTACCCATTAATCGTTGCGATTAATGCAGGCGGATCAAACCTGCCACCTGCCTAAAGGCAGGCAGGCGTGAAACTTGAAACTAAAGAATACGACGGATGCCTGCGAGTGTATGCGTGAAGATCCGGGTTTCGGACGCGAGTATCCCCTCTTCCATCAGGTAGTCCGTCCGAACTTTTCCTGCGCAATGAGTGATCTTCTGATCGTCGAGTACAATACCACAATGATTGATCTTACCGTCTTTGGATTGAAAGAATGCGATGTCGCCGGGCTGCGCATCTGAATGACTTGCGACACTCTTACCGGCAGCATACTGCGACCTCACATCGCGTGGTAAAGCATAGCCTGAGATTCGAAACACCATCTGAACAAATCCAGGAGCATCGATACCAAATGGATTTTTCCCTCCAGGTTGATGTGGCGCGTTAAGGTACTTCGTTGCTATCGACTTCACATAGTCAACATCTCTGCGTTGCCCGAGACTTTTCGTCT
>WUUC01155664.1_pt1 | contig 10834 bp, 9 predicted proteins | sample 6278441 | NCBI WGS metagenome assembly WUUC01 (sample SAMN13675441, study PRJNA597444) | soil metagenome | isolation source: soil | place: USA: Washington | collected 2017-10 | reverse complement strand
GTGCCGTCGGTCGCGTTAATCGAAGAATTCGACGACCGCGCTGGTCTCGCGGGTCTCGCGGGTCTCGCGGGTCTCGCGGAGGCGCGGTTGGCCGCGGCGGCCATCACCCCAGCGGAGAAGGAGATCCTAGACGCAAGGATTCAGCCGCAGCACCTTGCCGGCCACGTCGAGCGGTACACAGGAGCCCAACCGGCCGGCAATAACGGCGTCGTGATCAGAAGCCGACACATTCATCACCCGGACAATGCCGCGGCCGTCACGACACTGGTCGCCGATCTAGAACGGATCGGAGCGGGGCGTTTCACTGTCCACCGGCACCGGTTCACCCACGACGGCCGGCAATTGGAGAACGTCGAGGCCGAGCTACCCGGCAGCGGGCTCGACGGTGTCGTGCTGGTCACGGCCCACATGGACTCCACGGGCGCCCGGCAGGCCGGGTACCGGCCCGCACTGGACCCGGCGCCGGGGGCCGACGACGACGCAAGCGGGGTGGCCGGGGTGCTCACCGCGGCCGACGCGATCGGGGCGCTGGACGCCGCCCTCGGCGTGCCCCGCCGGAACGTGCGGTTCGTCCTGTTTAACGCCGAGGAGCACGGCCTGGTGGGGAGCCGTGCCTACGCCCGTGACCAGGCCGTTCTCGGCACGCCGATTGTTGCCGTCCTGCAAATGGACATGATCGGATACGACGAGTTGCCCGACCGCACCTTCGAGCTGCACGCGGGGTTCACCCCCTCGCCCGCGGTCGAGGCTCGGTCCCTCGCCCTGGCACAGATGATTGCGGAGCTCGTCCCCCAGGTGTCTCCCGCCCTGCCAGCTCCCCAGATCTATCCCGCCAGCGGCGAGAGGGATCTTGGGGAAGCCCGCAGCGATCACTACAGCTTCCAGCTGCAGGGGTATGCGGCCTGCTTGGCGTCAGAGGACCTGTTCGCCGGTCCGGGGTGGGGGGCGCCGCCGGCGGAGATGAACCCGAAATACCACTTGCCCACGGATGCGGTGATCAACGCTGGGTATGCGGCCGACATCACCCGCCTGATCACGGCCGCGGCCTGGGTTGCCGCCACGCATTAAGAGTTTCCCAACATCGCTGCAGAGCAGCGGAACGGAAGGTGGGTTTGTATGTCTACAGCATTGCAGTCGTTTCACTACCATGTCGGGGAGGACGCCGCATCAGGCGATGACGAGACATCACGTACTCGGGAGTCGTTCCGCGCCCGGGTACCCGCCGGGATGGAGCTAGAGGCGCCTGCCCTGTCCTTCAACAGCAACGAAGCGGCAGCCAGGTACTTTCTCGACCAGCTCCTGCAACGCGATGATCGCCCCGCGTTGCGGTCGGTGGTCGAGCCTGAACGGCCGGAGGTCGTTCCTGGCCTGGTCGTCGACAGCGAACAGGACCTGCGTGCGTTAGGAACCCACCAGTTACGTTTTGCCCAGACGCACCGAGACATCCGGATCTTCGGGGCCAGTGCGGTGGTCGAGCTCACCGAGAACAGAGACCTTGTGAGCGTGAGCGCACAACTCGACGAGGTCTCCGATGTGGATCCCGTCGAGTCCCTGAGCCGGGCCGAGGCGCTGGATCGGGTGGCGCAATACACCGGTGTGGCCATCCCTCCCGAGGCCGGCCTGAGCGGACGGCTAAATTTCTACAAGGACGAGGACTCGGGGTCCTGGCACCTGGCGTGGTTCTTCACCGGGCTGCCCGCCGAGCCGCCCGACACCTCCGACGATGCCGATGCCGATGCTGACAACGACGCGCTCGTCGGCCACGGCCTGGGACGGCGGCCGACCCCACCTAGTGTCAACTACCTCGTCGACGCCCACGACGGCGAGATTCTCTTTCACTACAGCGCGATCCCGACCGCACTTCCGACCCCGACCCGTTGCACCGGGATCGACGAGGACGACGACGAGCAAACATTCTTCGGGCAGCTGGCCGGATCCCCCCCTGACGGGACCACGTGCCGCCTGAGCGACCCACTCCGAGCGGTCCGTACCTTCGATCTCAAGTTCGCGGACATCAATCGCAATCCTCCCGTCCCGGATAATCCCGTCGAGGCGGCCACCAGCAACTACGCGACGACGAACCGTGCCGCGGTCTCCGCTCACCTGAACGCGTCGCGTGTTCAGGATTTCTATAAGTCGGTCCTGCAGCGAGACGGGATCGACGACAAGGGCATGGAGCTCATCTCGTTGGTCAACGTCACGGCCGCGAGCATGCAGCCTCCCCCCAGCCTGCTCAACGCCTTCTGGTTTGACAGCAAGATGTGGTACGGCCAGATCATGCGGGGTGGCCGGCTCGTCAGCCTTTCTCGCTATCTGGACGTTATCGGTCACGAACTGACCCACGGGGTGATCGAGTCCACATCCAACCTGGTGTACGCGACCCAGTCCGGCGCACTGAACGAGTCCTTTGCGGACATCGCCGGGGTCATCATCAACAACTGGTACACGGCACCGGTTCGAGAGGACGTCGGGACATGGAACTGGGAGATCGGCGCAGGCCTTCGGAACGACGGGCGCCCGCTTCGGGACTTTGCGGACCCCTCGCGTACGGGACATCCCAAGCACATGGACGACTTCCGGCGTCTGCGGCCCGGAGAGCGCCCAAGCAACGCTAACGATCAGGGCTGGGTTCACGTCAACAGCAACATCCACAACAAGGCCGTCCACAACCTGCTCACCATGAAAAAGGGTGGGATTCGGTTGTTCAGCGTCCAGGATGTCGCGGTGCTGACGTACCTGGGAATGGCACGTCTCGCTCCCCTCGCAACCTTCACGGATGCGCTCCAAGCCGTCGTGGACGTCGCACAAACCTACTTCGGAGGTGACGCGGACAAGAAGGACAAAATCGAGGCGATCCGCGAGGCCTACAAGCTCGTGGGCATCACCTGACCAACCTGACGATCGGTCGCGGCGCTGCCGGCCTCGACTACTAGGTCGGCAGCGCGATCGAGAGCACGCGGCCAGAATGTGCCCGGCCTCCAGTATCAGCTGGCGGTCTTGACCACTCTGACACTGACAGCGAGGCGTACTGGCGTGGCCCTGACATCGATCCCTGCATCGATCCCTGCCGCGGCGGTGGCCCCGTCTCACAGTTGAACGTCGACGACCAGGCCCCGGGAGCTCGAAGTCATGACCGAACTGATGTCTGTGATGACCTTCCGTCGCGGTGACACGACGGCCCAGGAGCTTCAGCAAATCGTGGACGAGGTCCTTGCGGAACTCGCCGAGCCAGACAGCGAGGCGGCCAGAAGCGCCCGGTCGGCGGGGGTCGAGCTTGGGGATCTGACAGGCGCTCAGGTACTCATCCGGGAGGGCGAGCAGGGGGCCGAGCCGATACTGACCACGATCCTCGTGGGAATCGCGATCAGCGCCAGCTCCAAGGTGGCTGAGAGCCTGTGGAACGACATCCTCTGGCCGCGCTTAAGGCGGCGTCTCGGGGCGAGGGCCCTCGGCGACCCGGTGTCTGACGCCTCGGCGCCCGAAGGCGCATGACGTGCGCGGGGCAACACCGCCGTACGCCGACCTCGAGCCGCGGATATGGCGCAACCTGTTGGCGCGGGCGGCGATCTACCACGCCACCCGGACCCGCCTGTCGGTTCTTTGCGACATGGTCCGCCAACCCGGCGCCGTCCAAGGCGCCTTCAACGACCTTGAGATTCAGGTCATGGAGTGCGCCGCCGAGGACGTCGACGACGAGACGACGGTGTCACGGGTCGTTGCGGCGTGGGACCGCGCACTGGCGGAGAAGCTGGGCCTGAAACAGCTGGACGAGGCGGCGCGTAGGCTGCTCGAGGAGCTGCAGGTCCTTGCGCGCTGTGCAAGTGGCAAAGACCCGATCCACCAGATATTCACGGGCGTGACCTCGCTGGCCAGCGCCCTGTACGGCAGCTATTGGCGCCCTCCCACCTTGGTGGTGTCCCACATCCGAAGCCATCCGCGCGGCGCCCTGCTTCCCACGGACCCCTACGCCGTGAGTGCTCGCACGCCCTGGCCTGGCCAGAACGACAAGTCGGCCGTCGAGCTTCTGGTCTTCTGTGATGCCTTCGGCCCCGCCGCATACGCCGCCGTTCCCATCCTGTTCATCCACGAATGTGTCTGCCACGTCGCCGCCCGGCAGGACCAGGTCAAGAACGACAGCGCATTCGCGGAGGGCTTACTCGATTGGGCGGCCTACTTCTTTCTCGACATGTGGGCCGGCCGCATCGACAGTGGGCTCTCGGGAGCAGCTCGCACGCACGCACGCGAGCTGCGTCACGTGCTCACACGACGCACGGACACCCCGGAAGGCCGTGCGCGCCAGCTGGGTCACCGAGCTGCCGAGACGCTCCTGAGCTGGTTCGAGGAGACTTACGGCTACGGGTCCCATGACGCCGCCCTGCGGGTGTCGATCCTGGCCGTGAAGCTCAACCAGGTCGAGCGCCCACTTCGCGAGAAGGACCACTTTGTCTCGCGGCTCGGCGCGCCCCTGCCGCCCGACCTCGAGAAGGTGCTGAAGGGCTGGTCGGAGAACCGCCTTGACGCGGAGGCCCTGCTTGTTGCGCCGGTGCCCGCTTGAGTACGCAGAGGGTCCTCGCCGCCGCTGCCGCCCTCCGCGAGTTCAGCCTCGAGGAGGTCGCGGTCTTTTGCGACGAGCCACCGTCCGTGATCGTCAACGTGTTGGAGAACACGGCGGGAGCCGTGACCCGGCTAAGGGACGAACCGATGGGCAGGCAGGTGTGGCGCGTGCAGGACCCGGAGGGCCTGCGCCGGCGCGTCGACGCCGAGCAGCCCGCCGGCGAACCTCTCGACCCCCCGGCTGACAAGGCCCGCGTCGACGTGAGCCACGCTACGCGGCTGCAGTACGCCGAGCAGACGCTGATCGAGTGCGGCAGGGGACAGTCCAGTGACGAGCGCCGTGTCCTGCTGGCCACGGCCATGAACCACCTGCGCCAGGTCGTCGCGAACACGCTGCCCCCCGGCCGGCCCTGGTGGGCGGTCGAGCTCTCCCCGATTGAGCTCGGTGTTGAACTGTCGCGATATACGGACGCGGCGACATTCACTCGACTGCAGCTCGACGTCGAGGTGGCCTCGCTGACCGAGCACGACCTGACCGGCCGTCCCGTAGCGACCAAGGTCCTCACGGACACGGTTCAGCGGCTGCAGCCGCTGACATCGTTGCTCGACAAGCAGCGCATGCACGGTGTCGTGGGCCGGTTCTTCGACCTCGTGATCGCCCAGGTCGCACCGAACCAGGAGAGCTCGGTCGCAGCCCCTGCACGGCTGCTCACCGCCCTGGCGCGGCGGCGTGTCCGGGCCGAGGTCGAGCACAGCCTCGACGGGGCCATGCGCTCGCTCGTCCCGCTGTTAAGAAATATCGGCCGGGACGACGGTGACCGGCAGCATGGGCTGTACGAGGTCCTGGCAGACCTGCCCGGCGGGCGTGAGCACATCGTGGTCTACAGCGACCTGCTCCAGCTGCTCCCGCGGCAGTTCGGGTGGCAGGCCGCAGCCGAACGGCTGCCCGGCGCACTCACGGAAGCCGTGACCGAGTCGGCGACGTCATCTCACTTGAAGCTGTGCGCGAACATGCTCGAACAAGATCTGTTGCGCTCTCCGTACGGCAGCGAGCCGGCCCTGATCGGCTCAGCAGTGCACGTCTTCCACCAGCTGGCCGAGAAGGGCGCCGGCTTCGACGACAGCATCCGGTCCCGGTCCGACCGCACCTGCTGCGAGCTGCTGAGCCTCGCCAAGGCGCTGGCGTGATACCACGCGGAGATTTCTCGTGATCCTTGATCTGGTCCGCCCGACCAGCCTGTCCGCCGATGACTGGCTGCGTCGGCTGACGCTGGTTGCCCTCGACACCGAGCGGCGGGGAACCCTTCGGGACGTCGTCGCCGTGCTGGGCGCAGCCACCGACTCTCGGGGCGTCATCTTGTGGGAGTCCCCGCAACCCGCACCAGGAGACGTCTGGGAGGAGCCCTCGGTGCTGTCGGTATGGCTAGAGCAGGGCCTGCTGGAGGCGCAGGCCGATGCCGTGACCACCGACCAGCTGACTCACCAGGCCTTCCAGGACCGCACGCTGGCCTTGCCGCGGCGGGAGGACGGAGCGGGAGCGTTCCTGTTCGGCCTTCCGGTTTACGCCGCTATGCCCCTTGACTACGCGGACGGATGCCGAGGAGCACTCACTCTCCTGGGCCGGGGGGAGCTGACCGGCGTCGCGTTCGACACCGTGGCCGAACTCGTGAAGGTGCTGCCGCAGGTACTGACGACGCTGCGCGAGCGGTGCACGCTCGCCCTGGTCAACGGCTGCAACCAGATCCTGCACGAGGCGGATGTGGAGTCGCCCTCACAGCCGCTCCCCCGCGAACGACTTCAGCAGCACCTCGCTCGGGTATGCACCCAGGTGGCCGCGGCGCTTCAGTGCACCGAAGTGTCGATCTTCCTCCAGGAGCCGAGCGGCCCGGACGGGTCCTACGCATTCTTTGCCGCGTCGGACACCAGCGCTGTTTCCCCAGAGGCGGCCACCATCGACGTCGGCGAAGGCCCACCGAGGGCGCAGGTGTCGCGGGAGAGCATGCAGATTCTGCTCGCCAGCGGCGACCACGCGTGGGGGCTCCTGCGGTGCCGCGGGGCGAACGCCCCGCCGTTTCACTTCACGCATTCGGACCTTTCACTGCTTCACCCAGTCGCGGCGCAGGTGGCGCGGTACTGGGCCAACTGGCTGCACCGTTGGACCATCTCACTCGAGAACGAGTCCTGGCGCCGGCTCGCGGCCGGTATCACCCGCTTCAACAAGCTCCTAGCCGAGGAACTCCGGGGCAGCGGCAGCCAGGGGGTACGCCGACGACAGCTCGTGACCGCCGCCGCTATTCAGCTGGTGCAGGAGGTCGTCCCCGATTCGACCGGGGCGGTCGTGAGCTTTGCACCGCAGACCGCGGGGGTCGGATCCCAGCTGGATGCGGTCGCCGCAGCCGGGCCGCACAGAGCCGGACCCGCAACCTCCCCCATGGCGGAGAAGGTCTACCGAACCGGTCGGCAGACCCACACGACGGAACCCCGCGAGCTGGCTAGGAACGGCTCCGAGGCTGGTTGGTTGCTGAACACCCCGATCAAGGTCGGCGACAAGGCGTACGGGGTCCTGACCGCCTTCGGACCGGCGGCGTCGCTGCCCACCAACTCCCCGCAGGTGTATGAGATCGTGGGCGACCAGCTGGGTCTATACCGCCACCTCGAGCACACATTGGGTCGCCTCCAGGAGGCGCAGCACAGCCTGAAGATCAGCCTTCGCGGCCAGGCGGAGGCCATGGATGATCTAAAGCATCAGCTCGTCAGCCCGCTGCGCATCGCGACCGACCGCACCGAGCTGGCGCTGCGCAGTGGCCGCTTCGACACCCGCCTCGAGGCCCAGCTGCGAGCCGTCCGGGGCCTGTGCCGCAAGGCGAGCCGGGTCGCCATGTCTGCCGGCGTATTCGCCACGCTGAGCAAGGGCCAGCTGCCCGTCCCCCGAGGCGAGCTACTCGGCGTGGCGGACTTGCTGCGGATGCTCATCGCCGCCGCCGAAGACGCCCAGCTGCTCAGCAACCCGAAGCTGGGCAGGAGCTTCGATGTCGACCGGGACTCCGTTCGCGACCTGCGTCTGCGGCTTGTCGATGCTGACACGTCCTTCCTGCAGCAGTGTCTGGGCAACCTTCTCGACAACGCCGGCAAGTACAGCTATGCAGGAACCCACGTGCGCATCGCGGGCACAGTGGCCGACGAGGCACTCGCCATGGACGTGACAAGCACAGGGTTGCGCCTTGGACCCGCGGATGCGGCGCGCTGCCTGGAGCGCAACTGGCGTGGCTCGGAGGCGCGCAACGCCACCGGAGAGGGTTCCGGCATCGGGCTGTGGATCGTGGACAACCTCATGCGGTCGATGAAGGGCCGGGTCGAGGTCCACGCACTGGACGACACCACCACCGTGCGGCTCGTGCTGCCGCTCGCCTGAACCAGCATCCGGAAGAAGGGCCGCCATGGCACCGCATATCGTCATCGTCGAGGACGACCACCTCCAGGAGGGTCCGCTCGAGGAGTACCTCAACTCGTCCCTGCCAGGTGCCACCGTCACGACGCTGTGTACGGAGGAGGAGTTCCGGCAGCGCCTGCCGCAGATGCGCGACGCGGCCCCCGATCTCGTGGTACTGGACGTAATGCTGCGCTGGACTTTCCCCTCCCCCGGTGCGCCCGCGCCACCCGAAGACGTCGCGACGGGCGGCTATTACCGGGCAGGACTGCGATGCGCCGCCCTGCTGCTTGCCGACGAGCGGCTCCGCAAGGTCCCTGTTGTCCTCTACACGATCCTCGAGCGCAGCGACCTCGAGCGCGACGGCAAGGTCTTGCCGTCTAACAGCACCTATGTGGGCAAGAGCAGCGACATGGACGTCTTGATCCGCAAGATCAAGCTCCTCCTCGATGCCAGGAGCGGCTCGGCCACTCCAACATATCGGTGACCGCCGACGCGAGACGGCTCTGCCGGGGCATCGCCGCGGCGAAGGTGAGCCCGATGGGATTCGAACCCCTCGGTCGGTTCAGTCATCATGGGCACGGCCGCACCGCTGTGCATGTGCAGCCCCCGGTGGCAATTTCCGTACGCCTGAGCAGCGCCGACAGTGCTCAACCGAGCGGGATGCGTGACTTGTTCTGTTCCAGCCACTGCGTGAACGTCTGGAGCTCGGGGTTGAGCGAGCGCGCGAGCTCCAGGTCGCGCAGCGCGCAGTACTCGTTGTTGAAGTCGTGCTTGTACTGGAACATGTTGCCGATATCGTCGGCACCCGGAAAACCAAAAGAGCGGTATATCTCGGGCTCGACGGCGTTGTAGACGATCTCCTGGCCGAGTGCCCGGCTGAGAGCAGCCGCCATCTCTGTACCAGTCGGATGCTCGCCCGCGATCCCGATGGATCTGCCGGTAAATTCCGCACCGCGTTCGAAGATCCCGCGAGCGCACTTGCCGATGTCCTCTGCGGCGATGCCCGGGAGTTTTTTGTCGCCCATCGGCAGCGTGATGGCGAGCTTGCCGTCCGGCCCGGTTGTCGGCGCCATGCCAAAAGAGATGAAATTCTCCCAGAAGAACGACGTGTGCAGGAACGTCGTCGGGACGCCGAGTTCGCCGAAGCGCTGATTAGCCTCACCCTTGGTGTCAAAATGCGGGACCTTGTACCTCCCCTGGAGCGTCGGCATGCGTGCATCGTCGAGCGGGACGCGAAGCCGGGTGTCTTCGAGCGTCGACCAGATCACGTGCGCCACCCCGGCGTCCGTCGCGGCCCGGGCGAGCGCGTGCGCCTGCGCGATCTCCTTCTCGGGGTTCATGTGTTCCCAGTAGTTGGTCACGCAGAATGCGCCGTGCGCGCCGGTGAAGGCCTTCTGAAGCGAGGCGAGGTCCTCCAGATCGGCGGCGACGACTTCGGCGCCGAGGTCCGCTAGCTCGCGCGCCTTGGTGCTGTCCGGGTTGCGGGTGATCGCGCGCGCAGCGAAGTCTTCGCTGCGCCCACGCAGGATCGCGCGCGCCAGGCCACCTCCCTGTGCGCCCGTGGCACCCATGACCGCAATGATCTTCCTCGACATTACCCTGCTCCTTCGTTGTTGTTGGGAAGCCGCGACGTGCATCCCCACTATCATGACCATCGGACTTCGCACGCCCGCCCGCTTCCGGTTTAGACCACTCGAGTCCCGGCGCCGGCGGCCGGATAGCAATCTCCTCCCCTGAGGGTGGTGCGGCAAGGGGAGAGCCAAGCACCGTGCATGGCTTATGCCAGTCACGGCCGAGGGCGCCGGTCTGCGGGTCGAACCGCTCGCCGCCGACGATCTCGTTGAGCGATCGGGTCGACTGATGATCCCGACGGTTGGTTCCCGTGGTCGATGACGACCTCGTCCGGTCACTGCATGATGCCGGCCAGCGCTAGACCCGCATCTGGCTCGTCGACACCAGTCGTATTCGGTCTCACGCGGCTGCCCGGCCCAGCCCGCCGCACCCCCGCAGCGGTCGGGCGTCTGCGTACCGCCAACTTCCCGCACTCCCGCTTCCTCAGCCCTGGCCGCGCCGCGCAGCTGCTGGTCGAGCTGGCCGACAACCGGATCGCCGGAGGATCGGTCTATGACGCACTTGTTGCTGCGCCGGCCATCGAGCACGCGCTGCCGCTGGTGAGCCGGGACCGTCGCGCCCTGAGCACCTATCGCGACCTCGGGGCGGACGTGGAGTTCCCTTCCTAATCCGCGAACGCTAGGCGCTCCGGGATCCGCTCGACGCGGTCGCCTTCGTCCGCCGAGATACTGCCTCAGACTTTCGTACGTGTCGGTGTCGACCCGGCGCCGCTTACCAACCGCAGTGGGGCGTACGAAGCATGCCCGGAAAGCCCTCTCAGGCGACGCGAAAAAGCTCGTAGCGGTAGGCGAGCCGGTCCGGATCGGGACGGTCCGGACGGCGCCGGGGCACGGTCATGAGCACTTGGCCGTGATGTGCCTGGAGTCCGTGCAGGAGCATGGGTCCGTCGATCTCCTCCAGGAGGCGCCGGGTCGGATCCCCAATACATTAGCGTCGTAGGCCGCGTGGTGGATCTTGCACAAGGCCAGGCCATTGGGCACTACCGGCTCTCCCTGAGGGTGCGTGTCCGGGACGATATGGGCCGCGTCCAGTAACGGGCGATGCGCCAAGGAAAAGACCGCGCAATGGTGGTGTAGGCAGCCATCACCTGACTGGCGAACACGGGCTGGTGCAGACGTCGTTTGGTCTGCGCGATCAAGTAGCGGCGCAGGGTTTCCTCCACGATGCTGCCGGGAGCGACACTTCGCTGGTCCTGCGTGAGCGCAAGAACAAATTGGG
>WUUC01211402.1_pt1 | contig 10835 bp, 9 predicted proteins | sample 6278441 | NCBI WGS metagenome assembly WUUC01 (sample SAMN13675441, study PRJNA597444) | soil metagenome | isolation source: soil | place: USA: Washington | collected 2017-10 | reverse complement strand
TAGACCTCGATGTGGGTCCTTTGCGGAAGTCGCGGAGCGGGACCTCCGAGCCGAGGCCGGAGCTGACGTTCCAGACCTTGTTCGCCCACTTCTCGAACTCGGTGTCGTGCGTGACGCCGCGGTCAAGCGTGATCGGCTCGTAATCGGGGTGGCCTTAGGCCACGACCTGCCGGCAATCTGCTGGATCTTCAGGAGGAGGAACTCTGCTGGCTTCAGCGGCCCGAAGCTGACGACGATGTTGACGACGCCGCGGTCGATGACGTCCTGGTCGTCGTCTCGGAGTCGCACTTGACGAAGCACGCCCGCGCCAGCGTCGTCCCCGCGACGCGCCCTGGCGAAAAGGCCGTTCATGAAGGCGCCGACGTTGAGCCGGATCTGCGACCGGAGCGGCTCGTCGTTCGGCTCGAAGACGACCCACTTGAGGCCGCGGTAGACCGTCTCCTCGATGAACAGCGCGATCCGCTGGACCGAGATGTATTTCCCTTGATCGGTGAGGGCGTCGGCTCCGCGCAGCGTGCGCGCGCCCCAGAGCACCGTGCCGATTAGCGGGAACGTCCGCAGCGCGTGGTGCCGAGCGGGTTGAGTTCGCCGTCTCGTCGTCGGTGAGCACGCACGTGAGGCCGCCTGCGATCCGCGCCTCCGTTCCCGCGGGCGCCTTCCAGACTCCCGGGGCGGCGTCGGTGCGGGCGAACGCGCCGGCAACGGCCCCGCAAGGGGCGAACTTCTTCGATCAGGTTGCCCCTCAGCGGGTTCCCTGCCCCAGCCGGTTCGTTCAACGACCGACTGTCTTCGCTCCAGCTCATCCCGTGAGCAGCATGATTATCAAGCTTGCAGCTCGAGCAGCGAAATCGGATCTTGGACGGTCCGCGTCGGCTGGCGCTCAGGTGCCCAGCGTCCCAGGCGAAGAACTCAACTTCGACTTGGGACGCGGCCTTAGGTGATGTAGAAGAGGAAGACTTCGCGCGCGTAAAGGCGAAAGAACTTCAAATAGCGATATAGCAGCCCGACGGCAGCTCCAATCGCTGCGACGGCGAGCCATGCCTTTGTCTCCGCGTTCGTCTCGTACCTGATCGCGCCGATGACGAGCAGCATCGCGCCGATGACAGATGCGAAGCACGCGTTCCTCGCGAAACCGTAGATGTTGAGGTACGTTGCAAGCACAGGCGCGGCCTCCGGCTTCTGTCGCACGCGCGCGTCGCAGTAGAGGAAGAGAGCCGTTCCAACGGATGTAATCTCGGCTTCTTCCTTCACGCGGGCGAGGACACGCATTTGAATCTCCTTCGGGAGGCGGTTGAAGTAACCAGGGAAGAACCGTTTGAACCACCGCCCCTTCTCTGAACCGCTCGAGGCGCACCCCTCCTGCGGATCGAACAGGACGTCCTGTCGATACCCGAGTATCCGCTCGGCGAACCGCTGCTCGAGAATGGGTGCTGAGACCGCGGAGATGACGTGGCCGAGGACGTATGCAACGACGATCCACATGAGCCCTTCGATGACGCTCAGTTCCGCATTGAGGATCCAGGTGCCGGGAAAGGCGAAGTCGGCGGCGCCGATGACAACAAATCCCGACGACAGATACGCGAAGATGTCGTATGCCGTAAACGGAATGCTCGGCACGCCGGGGGTCTACCACCTCGTCCGAGGCGAAGCAACCGTCCGGCCAGGCCCCCGTGGCCGGCCACGATCCGCTGACCTGCGGGCATAGAGATCGCCTGGCTCGCCGGGGCGTACGACGAGTTGGCGGCCGAAGCCTTGGCGAGGGTGTCCCCAATCGATCCAAGACCACTCGACTTCTCCCTCTCGTCGTGCGGGTGGCAAGCGTGCGCCAGCGAGGGTAGGCGCTGGGAGCGGCAACTGTTACAAGATTACGGTCGTCCGTCGTCAGCTCGTGCCGCCGCCAGCTCCTGCTTCCGAAGCACCGACCTCGCCGGGGCGACCGCCGGCCGCACAGGTCTTCAAAGTCGGCAAGAGCGTAGCGGTGCGTAGGTTCGACTCCTACGCAGCTCGGTCAACGAAGTATCGACGTCGGAGTCGCGCGACTGGCCCGGTAGCCTGCGCTGCCAGCGGGCTACGGCCGGCAGCCCTGCACCGGGGCGTTCGAGTTCAGATTCTGAATGTAGTCCGCGAATACGCTCGGCTGTCGAGGGGAAGTGGGATCGAGCCAGAACCGTCGGTGAGTGATGACCGCATGCGGCATGTAATTTCCGAAGCAAACCGCGTATGACGGGTCGCGCGCGGCAACGTCCGAGGCTTCCGCCCAGTCAATCGAAGAGGGTGCCTGGGAGAAGTGGCACGCCCGGCACGACGGCGCGATGACTTCCCGGTACATGTCTTTCTCAGATGGCGTCCCCGACGTGCTCCCCCATCCGCCGATCTCGGCAACCTCCTTCTGGACGTTCCCTCCGGAATCCATGTCGGCGATTGCGTCGAGGATTGGCTGGCCCGGATTCGTGTCCTCAACAAGGTCGTTGAGCGCCTTGAAATCCGGTTGCTGGGAGGCCTTCGTGGCAGCGTCCATCGTGAAGCCGGCGAGGTCGAACGCGATGAACCGGGAGCCGAGGTTCACGTCGGAGGCCGTCTGCCAGTTCGGGGTCCCGTTTGCGTTCGGCTGGACGGACGCCGGCTTCACACCGGCGTGACAGACCATGCAGAGTTGTGGGACCGGCCGCGCGCCGAAGCCGTCGAGGTCCGCCGACGGCAGGCGGGGAGAGTCCTGCTGTTTCCACACGTAGAACTTCACGACGCGAGTGTTGCTCACAAAGGTCGCCCCAGTGGAATCCGAGGGGTCCTCGATGCGGGAGTACTCCATCCCGACGGTGGCGATTGCGTCGGTGGGTGTGCCGCTGGTCTTCGCCGCGAGCGCCTTCTGGAAGTCGTCGAGATCGTCGGTGTCCTTGTTGCCGTAGTTCGTTACGTAGCAGGCGACGTCGAACCCGGATAAGCCGGACACGCTGCGCTTTGTGCAGTGCATCTCGCGGCCGAAGCCAAGGTCGGCGGAGTTCGCATACGCAGCTATCACCTCGGTCTGGCCGGTCTGCCCGAACCCGTTGCGCTGCCTGAACTCGGCCACGCTCTCCCTGAGCTTCAGCGGATCAACCGTGTCGTAGTAATCCCTCGCCTGGTCCTCCCAGATGGTCTGGATCGTCGGGTCGGCGGTCAGATTCGGGCCGAAGCCTCGGAAGTAGAGGAACTGGTTCACCGCCTGGGTGGGAAGCGTCGCAGGGACAAGCACGGCGGATGGTAGGGCGTTCGGATTATTGGGGTTGGGCGCGGGACCGGAGAACCCCTTGCACGCTGTATACGGAAACGGCGGAAGGTTCGGCGTCACTGGGTCCTGCTTCGCTCCGGTGGTAACGTCGAGAACGAGACCGGTCGGCGGTGGATTGACGTTCGTCGGGTTCGGGAGGGCAAGCGTAATCGGCGTCCCGTTCACTTCGAACGCACGAAGCTTCATCGCCGTGTTTGTCGGCAGGTTGTAAAGGACGTGGAACCTCGCCTTGTCGTTTTCTACGGTGACGGTCTTCACCGTCGGGGGGCCACCGCTCGCCGACGGGACCTCCACCTGGAGATTGAACTTCGGCTGCGGCATCGCTACGGCGTCGACGCGGACGCAGGCCTGGTTCTGAAAGAGCAGGTCGATGTTGAAGGCGGAAAGGTGGCGCACCTTGGCGACGAAGGCGTTCCCGACCCGCTGCGCCTGACCTTCTTCGCGCCACACGCCGTCGCCCTCGTCGTACGAGAGAAGCGGAACGGAGTTCGGGATCGTTGCGGCGACGAGTTGTGTGGCCGGGATAGGGATGATCAGCTCGGAAACCGCCCCGGGAGCAAGGTCGTACGTCGAGCCTCCGTCGCGGATCTCGACCCATCCTGCGCCGAGGGTCTCCATCACGAGTTGGTCGCCGTTCTGGTCGATCGCGGTGTAGTCGCCGAGCATGCCGTCCGGGGAGCGCACGTCGATCGTCGCCAGCTCAATGTCCACCTGCCCGGTCGGAGGATTCCCGTCCGCGTCCACGAGAGAGTTGGCCGGGATAAGCACACGGATACCGGGACCGCAGCCTTCCTGCTCGAGCCTGTCCTGCTTTCGCTCAAACTGTTCGGAGAGGGGACCGGGGCAGTCACTCGGTATCCTCGTATTCGTCACATCGATGTCCTGTGTCGGGTCGACCTGGACGACGGAGGCTCGCGTAAGGGTCCACTCGCCCCCCAGCACTCCGCGGTCGTAGATGCGTGAAAGGAGCTGGTAGCCCGGCTTGCGGACGTTGAAGACGTACCTTGGGCGCTCGGGCACGACGAGCTGGAAGGACCCGTCGGTGGCCGTCGTAGCCGTCTGGCCGCCGACTTCGATCACGGCACCGGTAACGGCGGCCGAGCTCGTGGCGACGACCCGCCCCGAGAAACGCACACCCTCGGTTGTGATCGGGACGTAATCGCTGGCATAGCCACCCTTCCCGTCATAGACGACAGCTTCGAAGACATGCGTCGCCGACTGGTTCGGCAGCGAGTATTGGATTGAGGCACCGCCTTGAGCATGCGGCACGCTGGATCCGTCGGGGAGAAGCCAGCGTACTTTCAGCGGATCCCCGTCGGGATCGCGTGCGCGGGCATTCACGCTGATCGTCGATCCGGGAACCGCGGTCCACCGCTTGCCAGCGCCGGTGTCCCCGACGAGCCCCTCGAGGACTGGCCGACGGTTCTTGAGCGTAATGTCGAGGCGCTGCACCTGACCCGCGGGCAATGAGGCGGGCGTAATCGCGACGGTTTCGGTCGTCCCCTCGATCTCGAAACGAAGTTCGCCCGGAGCTCCGACCGGTACGGCCGGGATGAGATAGCGGCCGTAGTCGTTGACGATCACCGGCTTCACGAGCTCGGTGCCTGATGCATCGACCGCGCTGACGCGGACGAATGCGTCGACGTTCTCCATCGGATGGACTGCACGTGGATTCGTTCCGTCTGCGAAGCGGACGCTCCCGTGGAACGCCTTCGTGTCCGGCGGACGCTCGATGTCAATCTGCGCCTCCCCCAGGAACAGGTGCTCGTCGCGTAGCTCGAACGGCTCGCCGCACGAGGACACGAAACCGTCCGCGCGCCAGCACAGCCGGTACGTGCCCGGCTCCTGGGGCGGGATCTCGAAGCGCCCCGACAGATCGGTTACGACCGGATCTGTCTCGCCGCCCGTCTCCTCATTCTGCAGCCGGACTTCAATATCGGGGAGGAAGATGGACGCGGCCAGCAGGCCCTCAGGCGAATCGTCAGAAATGGCGGGCCGCGCGTAGAGAAGGCCCGTGACCGCAAATCGCTCCATCTCCGTCGGGGGGCCGTCCTCCCCGTCGCCGTCGATCTCGCACCCCGGCGCGAACATGACCGCACCGGCGAGCAGAATGACAAGCGAAAAGATGAGCGGCGCCCTCACGCTGTCCTCAGCGGGAAAAGCCGCGAGCGCCGCAGCAACGATGGAGTTCTGCCGGACGGCACGGCCGCCCCCTTCGTCGCTAGTGCCGAGGTTACTTCCGTCGTCAGGACGAGTCAAGGAACCAGGCCCGGTGGCGTGCGTCGCGCCGTTTGCTCGACGCCGCACGAGCCGGACAGGGTCGCGGTCTGGCCGGCAAGGGTTGCCAGAAGGCTCACGCGACGAGCCCCGAAGCCTGACCCCTTGCTTGCCTTAGGCGAAATCTGCAGAAGCGCCTCTTCTGCAGCGGGCTAAGGCGCCCGACGCCGCGAGGCGACATTTCGCCTACGGCAACATCCCCCACACACTTCTGTCCGCATCACCCGAGCCCTTCCGATCTCGCTGAAGGCCTAGGGGTAACCCGCGGCACGCCGCGTGATAGAGCGGAGCGTCGCGCTTCCTCCGGGCAGGGTCGACGGCCGTTCGCTCCGTGTCCCAGCTCACGGCTCCGATCCTGACGCCTCCCCGACGCCACTTCCACGCCGCTACAAGCGAAGCCGGACGGGAGGGAACCCGCATGGCTCCTTAGCTCAGGTGGCCGCAAGCCCATATGCCTTGTGCGATTGCGGGCCGCTCGTCGTCGAGCTTCGTCTGCCGTCGTTTCCCCGTTCCCGGCCTGTCACGCCGGAGGTCGCGGGTTCGAGTCCCGTCGCTCCCGTCCTGTAGATCGCTCTTTCTAAGCGGGATCGCGTCGAGCTCAAATCTCAATAGGCACATTTGGCAATGTCGACCCCGTTCTCATCGTGAAGCACCGCCCCGTCGCCCTTGTTGTTCCAGACCGCTGAACGGCGGCCCCAGAACAGATTCTCGGCATCGTTGGCGGTCGGAAGGGGGTAGACGTCGGTCATGGGCGCGGCGTAGGCGGCGGCACGGACGACCCACCGGTTCAGTCCCACGACCAGGTCAAAGATCCCGCGTGGGCACCGCCTCGTGAACCAGCATCGCGATCGCGGCGAACAGCACCAGGAGGCCGATCAGGCCGGGGCCGCCGCTCCCACCTTCACGGACGTCGCCGCTATGTGCGACCAATGCTGCCGAGATTGCCGTCCTCGTACGCGCGTTTGGCGACCATCACTGTCCTGGAACCGATGCGGCTTGTGCGGCGGAGGCGCTTGAAGTTCGCGGATCAATGGCCTAATGTCGACTGCACAAGATCTCGCTGCTGCGGCGTGAGGAATCGAGGTACGCCGTGAGAGGTCGGAGACAAAGTCGGGAAGAGGGCGGCTGGATCTTCGACCCAATCCATTTCGACCTCGGCATCAGTGAGCCATGGGGGCACTTCGACCATGGCCATTACGACGATCCACACTCGGACTCGCCTCACGGCGACTATCACGAGGACGACCACTGGGACACGCCTACCCACGGTGACGACCCCTTGCACTCCGACAATGCGCACAATGACGACCACGCCGATGTGCCGCACTCGGACGATCCCCACCAGGATCATGGGCACAACGACTCACACCACGACAGCTTCGGCGACGTCCACGGCGATCAACACGGTGACGGGGATCCGCACAACGACTACCACTACGACCTCCACCAGGATCACGACGATGCCGGGCGTGTGGAGGAGCCCCACATCGATGAAGAGCCGACGCCCTGGCAGCGCCTCGAGTCGTTGATCGATCGGCTTGAGCGTCGATACGAAGTGCAAGACGCGCAGGTCGCTCAGATCATCGACGAACGTCTTCTCCAGCTCGAGAGCGAGACAGCGCGCGTGGTAGCGGAATTGGAAGAGCGCATTCTGGGCGTCGCACGAGACGTCGAAACGCTGCGCCGAAAGCCTCCGGACTGATGTCGGTCGAGCTCAGGCCGCTCGGCGTCAAGTGCAACATCCGCTGCTCCTACTGTTACCAGGATCCGCAGCGGGAGGCCGGGATATCACCCATCGCTACGACCTGCGGAAGATGAAGGCTGCCGTCGAGCAGGAGGGCGGGCCGTTCACGCTGTTTGGCGGCGAGCCGTTGCTGGTGCCCCTGGCAGACCTAGAGGACCTCTTTGCCTGGGGTTTCGAGCGCTGGGGGAGAAACTCAATCCAGACGAATGGCACCCTCCTGACGGACGCCCATATCGAACTGTTCGCTCGATACAAGGTCAGCGTCGGCGTTTCCATGGACGGGCCCGGGCCGCTCAACGACGTCCGCTGGCATGGATCGCTCGAGAAGACCAGAGAGGCGACCGCACGAACGCAGAACGCAATCGAGCGACTGTGTCAAGCCGGTATTGCGCCGAGTGTGATCGTCACGCTCCACCGCGGCAACGCGACCGAGGACAAGCTACCCACCCTGTACGACTGGGTGAGGACGCTGTCCGAGCTCGGGGTGAGGTGGATGCGCTTGCACCTGCTCGAGAGCGAGACCCAGTTCGTGAGAGAGCGCTTCGCGCTCAGCGACGACGAGAATATCGCTGCGCTGGTTGGATTCCTGGCGCTCGAGTCCAAGCTCGACAGGCTTCATTTCGACATCTTCGAGGACATGCGGCGCATGTTGCTCGGCCGTGATCAGAGCACGACGTGCATCTGGAACGCCTGCGATCCGTACACGACGCGCGCCGTGCGCGGGGTGGAGGGGAACGGCCAGCGCAGTAACTGCGGTCGCACAAACAAGGATGGCGTCGACTGGGTGAAGGCGGAGCTGCCGGGCTACGAGCGATACCTCGCGCTCTACCACACGCCTCAGGACGCGGGAGGCTGTAGCGGTTGCCGCTTTTTCCTCATGTGCAAGGGGCAATGCCCCGGCACCGCGATTGACGGCGACTGGCGCAATCGTACGGAACACTGCGCCGTCTGGAAGCATCTCTACGCCCTCCTGGAGCGTGAGCTCAAGGCCTCCGGGGAGCAGCCCCTCTCGCTGAGCCCGTGGCGCGGGTCAGTCGAACGAGGGTTCCTTGAGCGGTGGGAGGAGGGCGAAAATCCGTCAATCGAGCAGATCGTTCGGGCACTGGAAGGGCCGTCGGATGAGGTCGATTGGCGTCGCGAACTCGCGGAGATTCGTGCTCTGTGGCCTCGCGCCGACCGCGGGCGAGAGCAGCGCACGCGAGCAACGCTTGTAGTGGAATAGAGGCTGCGTTGTCGAGACCGGTTCGCGGGAACTCGCTCGACTTCCGGCTTCCGGACTTCACGCGGATCGCATGGGCGTCGGACGACGCGCGTTCCGTGTGGAAACCGCGTCTTGCGGCGATCTCGGCCGCGCAGTCGCAGATTCAGCTGCAGTCGGTCGTTGACGACGCGCGGGCCTGCGGCCTAACCTCGCTCGGTCGCCGCGAGCTGAACGACTTGCGCGCGCACGTTCGACAGGCAGGCCTCGATCTCGTTCTGCTCGACTACGAGGGCGTTTCGCGCTTTCCCTACGCTAGTTCGCGTGTTCCCCCGAAGCTGGGCAGATCAATGACCGTGCGGGTGGCGTTCGGACGGACGCGCGACGTACATCTTTTCAATCGCCTATGGGGAGCGAGGGATGATCGGGCCATCGGTGCGATGCTCGGCTATCCCGCCTGCTGCTGCGACTTCTTCGAGGAAGTGTGGAACAAAGCCCGTTCGGTCGACCCGACGTGGAGAATGGCGGCGGACGGCGCTGCGAACTCGTCGGAGGACGTCATCGAGTTGCAAGGCTCCTATTTGAACAACATGTTCTGGCGATGGATGGGCGTTCGCCCGGTCTTCCACCTGCCGTGTAGCACCAAGTGCTCGGCGACCAGGCGTGTGGCGCGGACGCTACGGCGGGTCGGGCTTAGAATCGGGCTCGATACCGAGCTGGCGTGGCAGCACGAAGTGCTGTCGTGGCCGCTCGAATGGAGCGCGCTTCACGGCATCGCCGAAATCAAGACGCCGATCATGCGGGTCGTTACCCGCACCGACGCGACACGCACGAAGCGCACGGTGAGATGGCTCGGCTCCCCCTATCCCGAAGAGGGCGCGACCGGGGTGGGCTTCCCGTTCCATCAAACTAAGAATCGGAGAGCCCATTCCACGCGACACTCGAGCTCGCCCGAGTCGTCGTCACGCTCGTGGTACTACACGGACAATGGTTTCTCTTCGCTTAGCGCGATGAAGCGTTGCCATGCGCCGCTAGTCCGCCTCGCCGAGGAGTGGCTGGCGGGTAGAGGCGGAAACGTGATCGACCTCGGTTGCGGGAACGGTGTCCTCGTTAAGACGATCTGCCAGAAAGGCCACAATCTCGTGCCGTTCGGGATCGACCTTCGCGAGGAGAGATTGCGACACGCGAAAGTGGTGAACCCAACGTTCGGCAGCCATTTTCGCTGCGCGAATCTGTTCGACCCTGCGATCTGGAAGGTCGACCGCACGTATGTGCTGGCGATACTAATGGCGGCACGACTCCTCGAGGTCGATGAGCGCACGAGGCGCGAGCTCCTCACCAACGTTCGCGCCCGGTGTGACTCGCTTCTCGTCTACGTGTATCCCGACCGGGACGCTCAGCCGTTTTCTCAGCTGCTCGAAGCGCTTGGCCTAGACGGTGCCCACGCAGCAAGTTCGTCGGCGGCTCTCCTGCCCCTGCGCGAGCCATCGGTGTCCTTGCCTCTTGCGCACGGAACCGCCTGGGAAGACTGAAATGCCCCGCTCCGGAGGAACTCACGTCTTGGCAAGCCCGATCGCCGATGCGTATCAGCGGCTCACGCCCTCAACCGAGCGGACGATCACGCTCGCAAGAGACTCCGTTGCACTCATCCTGGCGGCCGAAACGCCAGGGTCCCGATAACCTTCCTCGTCGCGGCCGACGGGTTCCGCTCGCCTCGTTCCTCTCGGACTATTCCTTAGCCTGAGACGCTGGAGACCCTCGAGGTCTCCCGGTGCGATCATGGCGTTGTGCAGAAGTTCACCGTGACGATCGAGGGCCTGAACTGGGAAGACGTCGCGGAGATTGAGCTGCCGAGCATCCCACGCGAGGGCGACCGGATCGAGACCAAGTACGGGACCTGCGTTGTGACAGAGGCAGAGCCGCTGCCAGATAAAGACCCATACGCCGGCAAGATCGTCTGCCGCTTCCCCACCTCTCGCCTTGGCTGAAGCCAAGCGAGGCACACAGCGCCTCCACCAGTCTTCTCGTGACCGACGCGTGCGGAAACCGACAACTAGCGCCGAAGCGCCGTCACTAGCTTCCGCACTACCGCCGCCAGCAACGCGCGCGGCGAGCGGATTCCGTTATCGAGAACTGAGAGCAAATCCCAGTCCTCTCAGGAAACCTCGTCTGTGCGTCTTCTGAGCTACCTCGTCAAGGCACGTGCTGAGTTTCGCTCGCGAGCGCTCTAGTTTGCGTGTCCAGTACCGGGCCTTTTGCTCCTCGCGCCGGCGCCGCTGCTTCTCGGCGCGCCGCTGTCGGCGGGCCGCGTCTCTAGCCAGCATCTGCTCCATCTCCTGGTTGACGCG
>WUUC01128464.1_pt1 | contig 10835 bp, 7 predicted proteins | sample 6278441 | NCBI WGS metagenome assembly WUUC01 (sample SAMN13675441, study PRJNA597444) | soil metagenome | isolation source: soil | place: USA: Washington | collected 2017-10 | reverse complement strand
GTTTCCGGGTCAATTCTCATAGAGCCATTCAATTTAGACAATGGGCTGCAAGTGTTTTAAGAGATTTTTCCATGCGTGGCTATGTACTTGACAAAGAACGTCTAAAAAATGGTGTATTCTTTGACAAGTCCTATTTCGATAACTTGCTGGAAGAAATTCGAGAAATTCGTGCAAGTGAGAGAAGATTCTATCAAAAAGAAGATTTCGCAGGAACGGGGCTATCAGAACACCTAATGCTTTATTTTCAGCGGCTTCGATGAAAACCGTCCTATATCCTTCTTCTCTAGCCATGTGCTCAATCTCATTGAGCAAGACCGTCTTACCAACTCCCCGAAGTCCTGTAAGCAACATGCTCTTCTCAGACCGTCTCTGTTTTACCCGGCCAAGGAGAATTTTTGCCTGCTCCAGAATAGGATCCCTCCCAACAAGTTCAGAAGGAGGGGAGCCTGCACCAGGAGAGAAAGGATTTTTAAAGGGATCCATATTAATACCTATTTATACCAAGTTATACTTGGAATCGAGTATAAGTTAGTATAACCTTTGATTGCTATAAATATTTTTAAAGACAACGCCAAAGTTTATCTTGCCCCAGTCAAGAGTTCTGAATGTGTCTCTCCACTTCCAATTCTCAAAGGCTCGGAAAATTCCGAGCCTTTTTCATAGACGAAACCAAACAAAACTTTGCTCTCAAAAATTCCCGCAAAATCATTCCATTTACGCAAATTTTACGCACTAGACTGGACAAAACAGGCGTAAAATAACCCATATGGGAAGTTGCTGTCAGAACAAATCATCAAAATTTGGATCATGTTCAAAGATTTTTACTTGAACTAGGAGCTGGCTTTTCTTTTGTAGGGCGCCAGGTTCATCTAGAAGTGGGAGAACAAGACTTTTATCATGATATAAACTGACAAAAGCTTGCCCTACAATAAGACAGAAAGGCAGGCTGATTGGAAGACATGGGCTAGAAAAAAAGCATTTATATTAGCTGTTAGAGCATCTTCCCTGTAACACTGACAAGCGTCAGTAAAAACATTACAGGGAAGAAAATCCGTGAAAGCTGCTTAAAATTCAGACAGTCCAATGAGAGAACTATCTTGTCTTAGCAAATTGCACTAAAGGATTACATTCTGTTTCGTCTTTATGCATGATTTCAGGAATAAATGCCTTCAGATTGTGTGCAAAGTGAGGCACTGTGTTTCGATAAAACCATTGCAGTGAAGAATAATCAATTGTAAAGGGAAGATGGTAAAACTCTTCGCCTTTAACAAAAGACAGATAAAAATGGTCTACTTTTTCTCCCTGTCTTATTAAATAAGTAAAAGACGGTTTAAGCCGGAGCAAAGCTTCAGCCTCAATACCTGTCAATTCACCATGCCAAGCGCAATGAGACACAATCTCATTTAATTTCTCTTGAACCCAAGGATTTAATTGGGTGGCTTGCTGCATTGTCATAACAACCTCCGTTGTTTTAATTAGCCTCATAAGGCTTTTGAAACGGAAATAAGTTTATCAATACTGCCGGATTAAAATCAACGGTTGTCAAGCTTATTTCTTTTTTATTTAAAAATAAGTCTCGGAAAATCCTGAAGCAGTATGTAGTGGTTCCGGTATTTAAGAAATCATGTACCTAAATTAAACAGTCACTTATCTTACTGATACAAAGATTTTACCCCTTGATTATCGTCAGGGATTATTGTCAAACTAGTATCTAAATGGATTAGGATATGGAAAACACTAAAATCAAACTTCTTGATAAAAAGCTCGATGAACTCATTAATCGTTTTCCACAGCATTTAGAACCTACAATTTTCAAAGAGAAAGACCGTCTTCTAGCTTATTTCGATCAAGAATTTCTTCGGAAGCGATCTGTGAAGCATCTTTTACGCTTGCTTTCTGCTCAATATCTCAAAAAGAAAAAATTACTCAGCACTGTTTATCTTTCCCCGAAGACCCGTTGTTTAGAATTTCGTATAATGCCCACAAAATTAGAATTTCCATTCGCCTCTAAATGGGTTATCGGAATTTTAACACAGCTTTCTTTGAACAGCCGCTATGAGCTTTTTGATCAAGTACAACTCCTTAAAGCAGTTCAGAAAATCATTCCTGATCTAAGAATTGTCAAAGGGTCGATCTATATCTTTTATAGTGCTGATGATAGCATTAAAACCCTCTATGCCGAATTCGAAAAAAACGGGAATAAGTTTTTTAAACTTTCTGAGTTAAAGGCGTTAAAAACCTCCTTAGAAGATGAATTACTCAGAAGCATCGAACGGCTCGTGCCTACTGTCTTTATGACACGAAACCAAGAAGAAGTTTTACGTAATATTTTAACTTTAAGCCAGCAAATTGAACATAGTGCAGATCTGCCTCAAGTGATGATGTCATTTGAAGCCCAAACTGCTGAGGAACTAATTTTTACAGCTATTTGCGTCTGTGCAAAAAATAATGATACCATATCTATTGATAATCTCCTGAAACAAGAGAGTTCTTTCTTTCAGTGGATTTTAGAACGTAAACAACTCGTTAAATACATTGATCAGCATCAGCCTGTCTTCGCTTATATTTTTCGTGTTCTCCTGACACCCCACCCGGCGATTTTACGTAGTGATGGATCTTTAAACTTCTTTGCTGCTCGCCAACAGATTGGCAATTTTATGAAGTCGTGCATAGGAGAATTTAGAGATTTTAATGGCGGTATTCTGATTAAACAAGAAGAGACTTTGCATTCTTTGAAAATCGCATTACCAAGTATTGCCCCTGAATTGATTGAGAATATCTTTTATTCTATTGCACCTATTGAAATGCAGGCTATCCTTCCCTTGTCTACATTGAAAATTCTTTTTCAACTTTTCACGCAAATGTTTGATCATCCCCTACCGGATTCATCTGCTTACATTCATAAAAGTTCTACGAAAGATCAACTTTTTATCGTAATGGTACGCATTCCTAATGGAACTTTTCACGAAATGGCCAAAGATCATCTTTTATCTGTCGACCTTCCCGAAGTGAAACAAGCTTCGATTGCCTTAACAATGAATGATTCTTACGTTTTTGGGTATCTTCTCGAAACAGAAAATGCTCAACTACAGGATCGATTTTTAGAATCACTTGAAAAGTTATTGGCTTATTGGAGTGAAGAAGTCAAAAAACAACAGGTTTTGTATTTAAGCTTAGAAAATCCTCTTACCTCTTTAGACCCTCGCATAGGAGGAGATGGAGTCTCCGCCTTATTTTTGAAGATGTTATTTGAAGGACTCATGCGAATTGGCCCTAAGGGCAATCTCGAAAAAGGCATTGCTGAACATATAGATATTTCTGCTGATCGAAAAACCTATCTTTTTACATTGCGACATAGCTTCTGGTCGGATGGATCACCTTTGACAAGTTATGATTTTGAATATACTTGGAAGAAAATTCTAACACCCCGTTTTAATACAGCTTTTGCTTATCTTTTTTATCCTATTAAGAATGCCGAACTTGCAAAAAAAGGCATTGTAGATATGAATCAAGTTGGAATACAAGCATTGGGAGACCATGTCTTGAAAGTTGAGTTAGAATCTCCCTCTCCTAATTTTTTAGAATTCGTGGCCCATCCTTTGTTTGCGCCTGTTTGCAGACATATTGACGTCAATGAACCTAACTGGCCTTTGGAAGAAGGACCAAGGTATGTCTGCAATGGAGGCTTTAAAATTGAAAAAAACCAAAAAGATAGCAATTATGTCTTAATCAAAAATAATTTTTATTGGGATAAAGAGCAAATCTATTTAGAGCGCATTTTGATTGCAAGTAGTCATCACAGCCAAACATATGAAATGTTCACCCAAAATAAGATTCATTGGCTAGGCGCTCCTTGGGGAGCATGGGAGAACCATTTTAAGACTGGAATAAATGATGAAGCTCTGACCTACCCGGACCAAGGTATTTATTGGTGTGTCTGCAATACAAAGCATCCTTTCCTTAAAAACAATAAAATTCGACAAGCATTAGCGCTTGCGATCGATCGTCTAAACTTGCTAGAGACCATTGATTATTTCAAAACCCCTGCTTATTCGCCTCTCCCTTCTTCACATAGCCAAATCCCAAACTCTTCGATATTCGAGACAGAAGATGAAAAAACATTATTTAAAGAAGGACTTGAGGAAAGTGGCTTTTCTGAATCTGATATTCCTCATTTAACGATTGCCTTCACTCAACGTACCATATTTGGAAAATCATCAGCTGAATTTATATCCTCACAATGGAAGCAAAAATTAGATCTTAAAACCACTATTCAAGGATATGATTATAAGACCATTTTCTCGAATCTCACATCGGGTGATTTTCATTTTGCCTTAATTCGATGGCAGCCTTGGGTCAACGATCCTTTTTATACCCTTAATTTCTTTGCTTATCCAAATGAGCCTATGAATTTTAGTAAATGGTCTCATCCTGAGGTACAGCATTTACTCCATGAGGCCCAACTTGAAACTAATGATGACAGCAGAAAACTCTTACTTTACAAAATCGAAGAAATTTTAATTCGGGAAATGCCCATCATTCCACTTTTTGAGACTCGACTTCAATTTATGAAGAAAAAATATCTACAGCTTATTCCTAATCATATTTTGATGGATTTCAAATGGGCCCGACTTACGTAAATAAGGATTAAAAAAGGTTCTTTATTGCAATTAAATAAAGTTTGTTCGAATATTTATGAATATCAATAAACCCGAGTGTAAAGATTTAATCAAATGTGAACACAGAGGTAAATTTGAAGGGATTCATTGAATATTAAATTCTTACAAAAGGTAAAATCTTTTTAAGATGAACTCAAAAAAACCCAAAAATGAATGGAAAGACTCAAAAGTTCTAGTCTGTATTCTGTGGTTATTCTTGGTAATGCTTTCTTCGTGTCAGAAAAATTCTTCTATTCCTCTTAAACGACAAATACTCCGTACTTGCTTGGCTGCTGACATAAGTTCCCTTGATCCTAGAAAAGGCGTCGATATGGCCACCCAAGGCGTTGTCAGAATGCTTTTTGCCGGTCTAGTCTATCTAGATCAAGATCTTGTCCCTCAATTAGACCTGGCTAGCTCTTATCGCGTTTCTGATGATTTTACAACGTATATTTTCTTTCTGCGAGAAAGCCACTGGTCGGATGGCTCTCTTATTACAGCACAAGATTTTGAAGAAACTTGGAAGACGGCATTAACCCCCGCTTATTCTTCTGCCAATACAAATCTTTTTCACTTTATCAAAAATGCTAAAAAAGCTTACTTAGGAACCATCTCTATTGATCAGATCGGAGTCAAAGCCTTAGATGATAAAACCCTCGTAATTGAACTTGAAAAGCCAAACCCTCATTTCTTAAATGTACTGATCAATTCTGTCTTTTCGCCCGTTCATAAAAGCATGCGATATAGCCATATTGATTTTAAACATATCGTTAGTTCAGGCCCTTTCCAAATGAATAAATATCTTCTCCAAAATCAGATCATCCTTAATAAAAACGTTCATTATTGGAATACCGCTAACATTGAATTGGATGAACTTGATTATTTTATTATTAAAGACCAAGCAACAGCACTTCTCATGTTTGAAAAAAAGGAGATCGACTGGCTAGGCGAACCTTTGATCAAGATTTCTCCTGATGCAATTCCTGATCTTCGAGCAAAAGGACTTCTTCATCAAGTGCAAGGAGCAGGGATTCATTGGTTATTTTTTAATACAAAAAAGTTTCCCTATAACAATGCCAACATTCGAAAAGCTCTCTCTTTAGCTATTGATCGCCAAAAAATCCTGGCTGATATCATGCATTGCAACCATCCTACACTTCCACTTGGGCTAATCCCCCAAATTTTAAAAAAGGAAAAATGGCATCCGTGGTTCAAAGATAACGACATTAGCCATGCGAAAGAGTATTTTGCTAAAGGACTAAAAGAGCTCGGCATCACAGCTCAAGAATTTCCTATTCTTACGATCAATTACGCCTCGAATACCCTATGGGCAAAGGTCCTTCAGGCCATTCAACAAATGTGGGTTGAAAATTTAGGCATTCAAGTAAAAAATGAGGGGACCGATTCCGCCATTTTTATTCACAAATTTTCAAGTCAGGATTTTGATATCGCCCGCATGGGATGGGTTATTCAATATGATGACCCTGTCAATATGCTCGACATTTTTAAATATAAAAATATTCAGCCAAATTTTACAGGGTGGGAAAATGCTGAATTTATCCGCCACACTGATGCTATTGCTTCCAGTTCTGAAAAAGAAAAATGGGAACATTTTGAAGCTGCTGAAAAGATTTTCTTTGATGAAATGCCATCTATTCCTCTTGTGGATACCTCAGCGCTTTATCTCGAGCAACCGTACGTGAAAGGAGTCCATGTCAACCATCTATTCCAAATAGATTTCCGTTGGGCCTCTATAGAAGAATCTTAAAGTGTTTTACTTGCTGCTAGCATCTTCACTTCGCCAGCATTGAAAGAAGAACGGACGAAAGGTCCTGAATACATCTGCTGAATCCCCAAGCTATATCCATACTCTTCATACCGTTTAAACTGCTCAGGTGTAATAAAAGATTTAACCATCAATTTCCGACGATCTGCCTGTAGATAATGACCGATAGTTACAATATCGCATCCAGCGCTTTTAAGATCTCTAAGCGTCTCTAAAATCTGATCTTCTGTCTCGCCTAGACCTACCATTAATCCTGATTTGACAAACGAGGCTTTAGCCGACTCTTTTGCATATTTCAAAATAGAAAGCGTCCGATCATAAGTTGCCTTATGACGAACCCTCGGTGTCATTGCACGAACTGTTTCTACATTGTGATTAAAAACCTCCGGCCTTTCATCTAAAATCAAGTCCATCGCTAGAAGATTCCCATTAAAATCAGAAGTAAGGATTTCGATAGTACATCCTTGATTTTTTCTCCTGACAGACCGGATGATTTCAGCCATATGGGCCGCTCCGCCATCCGCAAGATCATCCCGCGCAACCATAGTAATGACCACATGCTTTAATCCCAACTCCTGGACAGAAAGAGCAATCCGCTCCGGCTCATCTTGCTCGGGAGCTAAAGGCTGTTTGGTAAAATCGATATCACAAAATCCGCAATTGCGGGTGCAGGACTTGCCAAGAGCCAAAAAAGTCGCCGTCTTATGTGAGTAACAATGCAGTCGATTAGGACACTTAGCCTCTTCACAGACCGTGTTCAGACTATATTTTTTTACTATAGCATCGGTCTTAAAAAGACCGCCTCCACGAGGAATCTGACGATGCAGCCAAGAAGGAAATCGGCCATGACCAGACTCTGGATTTTCAGGAAGCTTATTCAAAACCTTCAGCTTGACAGCAGGCCGTGAATCAAAAACATCTTCATCGATCATTTCTTTATCCTGGGTGGCATATGCAATGGTGTGTCCATTGCCATCAATCCAGCTTCGTGCAGTGCCTCCGGAAGCGTCGGATGGGCATGGATCGTATCGGCCAAACAATCGATAGTCAGCTCATTCGTAATTGCCAGTGTCATCTCTGCAATCAAAGAAGAAGCCTCATGACCGACAACTTGCGCACCTAAGATCTGTCCTGTTTTCTTATCAATGACAACTTGAGCAAATCCATCCGTGTCCATCATGGCAATCGATTTACCCAGCACTTGAAAAGGAAATTTTCCTGTCCCTACCGTGTATCCTTTTTCAATCGCTTCTTCCTGGGTAAGACCGACCATCGCTATTTCGGGAAATGTAAAAATAACAGCCGGCACCGCATTATAATGCATCACCGCTTCGCCACCCGCTGCGTTGATCGCACTGATAATCCCTTGGTGTGCAGCCACATGCGCTAACATCAATTTGCCAGTTACATCTCCTACGGCATAGATCCCAGGAACATTTGTTTCCATTTTTTCATTCACACCAATGGCTCCTCGCTCTGATAGTAATACACCGGCATTTTGGAGTCCTAAGCCTTGAGAAACCACTTTACGACCAATCGCCACGAGAACAGCATCCGCTTCAATCGAGTCTTTGTCTTTCAAACGAATCGTCACACCTTTGTCATGTTTATCAATGCCTTCTACCATTACATTGGTTTGTACATCAATCCCTTGTTTTTTAAATGCGGCTGTCAGCGTATCGGAAATCACCTTGCCTTGCGTGGCGACAATCATAGGCAAAGCTTCTAAAAGAATCACCTTTACGCCTAGCTCTGCATAGAGAGATGCAAATTCACACCCAATATAACCTCCGCCGATAATCGCCAAAGTTTTTGGCAATTGGGTCATCTCAAGAATGGTTGTTGAATTGTAGATCTTTTGCTCCTGCTCTTTAGGATCGCATGGAAATGCTGCTATATCCATCGGTTCGGATCCCGATGCAATGATAATATTTTCTCCTTGCATCAACACATTATCTTGCCCTTTGACTTTAAGCTCTTTAGGACCTATGAACTCAGCTGCTCCTCGAACAATGGTAACCCCGTTCGATCGGATCAAACCCTCAAGGCCTTTCCGTATCTTACTAATAACACCGTCTTTCCGTTCTTTCATCTTGGCGTAATCGACCGAAATCGAACCTACTGTAATTCCATAATCTGCGGCATGCTTAATTTTCTCCAAAACATGCGCATGAGCGATCATTGTTTTAGTAGGAATACAACCAATGTTAAGACATGTACCGCCCAAATCACCTTTTTCAATTAAGGCAACTTTTTTTCCTAGCTGCGCAGCTTTGATCGCCGCAACATAGCCACCCGTCCCAGCCCCAATGACAATCAAATCATAATATTGTTTTTCGTTCATACTCATCCTTTTTGGCAAATTCTAGCAAAGAATGAGGTAAAAAAACATCGAAAGTTGTACGATAAAAAATATGAGGTTTAAAAAATATGAAGCCGGCAGATCGTCAAAAAATATGTCCTAATTGTGATGGAAGAGTGGCCTACGATGCTACCCAATGTACTTATTGCTTTACAGCTCTCCAAGTCGACAATTCGGTTCCTAAAATTTTCACCCCTCCAACACCTCAAGAAACCTTTTCCACCCTTTACAGCCCTCCCTATTCTTCTAAGCCTGCTGAGACCCTTGGAAACTCCAGAGAAGCCTCAAGAGAGACCAGAGTTCTTCCTAAAACGACCCCCATCTATGCAGAAAAAGATGGCGGTGAAATGATTGATAAAACTGAAACCTCTGAGACTAAGAGCTTTTGGCCTCTTCTCTCCCTTATCCTAGGGGGAAACCTTCTGACGCTTGGCATCCTCCAATTCTTCTTCTCTGACCATGGTACTGTTCGTTTAGAGATCAATGGAAGCTATTGGTTCTTAATGCTTTTAGTTTCCTTGCCTTTATTTTACTTTGGACTCAAAAGCTCCCCTAAAGATTAAACTTAAATTACTCAAATATAATCTTTTAGATCTTTATCAAATTAAAATTAGTTATTAGTATTAATTTTGCTTTTATGTTAAAATATTAATAGATAATTAATAATATTATGACAAGCAATACAGTTACATTTTCTTTTACAAAACCAGCCCTTACAAACTTGCATGCAGCTGATGTCGTGCTAGGTAATAGAAAGATAGAAGGTCCAGTTGTTGAAAAATCTAAGACAGCAATGACCGCTATCATTGAAAAATATATTGCTAGATTAAAAGAGCAAAATAGAGAACATCATCGATTATTACTCTTGGGATGCTCACAATTTACGGTCTCATTTGACTTGCCAGCTGACGACAAAAAACTCGGTATTAAAATTATCGATGGCGCAAATAAGTGGGAGATCAATGTAGTTCTTACTCCAGCAACAGCTGCCTCCTTAGATTTAAAATCTTTGGCTCAAATCCCTGCTACTCCACTTCCTTTGAACCCACCTGCAAATCCAGCCAAGAATCCTTTGATCCTATCTACTGCACCCCATTTGAACCCAACCTCAACTATCCCAGAACCAGCTTTAACTGCTGATTTATCACCAAAAATTATTCCTACTCCATCGCCTGCGAATCCTTTGGCTAATTTTATCTACATTTTTTTTGCCTGGATTGGTCGTTTGCTCCTGAATCTTTTCAGCTCCACTAATCCCTCAACTGCAGCCACTGAAAAAAGCCCCTTAATTCTGACGAAGACTTCAATATCTCTTGCGAGTGTCGATATCCGCCCTCTTCGTAATGAAGGTAATACATGTTTCATTAATTCAATCTTCCAGGCCTTGATGAATGCCCCTGGAATTAAACCAGCCTTAATTGCCGCGCATGAGAAAAAAATAGAGAGGCAAAAAAAAGAAATCGAAAACTTTAATCTCTTGATAGGAAATAAAAAGCCTAAGGTTGGGATCGCACAAGCTGCTGTGCAGGACTTAAAAGGATATTCTTGGTTTTCATTTTTATCTCCAAATCCGAAGCCGGATCAAGATCTTCAATTCTGCTTAATTAATCTTATAGAAAGCAAAAAAACAGTAGAAGCCTCAATGAATGCTTCGATAGCCCTGAATGAAGCTTTAAAGACTTATGGTAATAAAGCTAAGATTATCTCCTTGAACATGCTTCGAGGCTTTATTGCAAATAGCATTGATAGCTCTCGTCAAGAAGATGCTTGTGAATTCCTTGATAAAATTTTTGAACCTTTAGTCTATCTGCTTGAACATCCGAACGAAACAACTCCTACAGTACTTTCATCTTTGGAAGACATCATTTTTAAGTTTGGAGAGGAAAAAAAACTATCTCCTTATATTTCGGGAAAAGATGAAGAAGAAGAAAAGAGAGCCCAAGAGCTTGCTAGTAAAAAAGATCTCTCGCCACTACCAGAAAATGGTCTCCTAAATAGAGCAGAGTATAGTCCCATTCTACGTTCTGAG
>WUUC01065927.1_pt1 | contig 10835 bp, 9 predicted proteins | sample 6278441 | NCBI WGS metagenome assembly WUUC01 (sample SAMN13675441, study PRJNA597444) | soil metagenome | isolation source: soil | place: USA: Washington | collected 2017-10 | reverse complement strand
GAATGGAGCGCTTCAACGCCGCAGCGTCGAACCAGCCGCACCGTCGAGGGCGCCCGGTAGTTGCGCCGAACTCGTTTCCCCGTTTCGCAAGGTGTCTGCCAACATCGTCGTACAGTTCGGTAGGGAAGGGCCCGGCGCCTACCCGAGTGGTATACGCCTTGGTGATGCCCAGTACATAGTGCAACATCTGCGGTCCAATTCCACTACCTGTTGTTGCGGCGCCGGCGATGCAGTTGCTTGATGTTACAAATGGATAAGTGCCGTGATCAATATCCAGTAGCGCACCCTGGGCTCCTTCAAATAAAAGGTTGGAACCATTCCTGTTGGCTTCAAATAGAAGCCGCGGCACGTCCGCCACCATGGGTTTGATACGTTCGGCCAGCGATAGCGTTTCATCCATTGTCTGCTGAAAATCCACCACGGAAGCATGGAAATAGTTTTTCAGTACGAAGTTGTGATAATCGAGAATCTCGCCGAGCTTGGCTGCGAAGCGGTCGCGATGAAAGAGATCCTGCAGGCGGACGGCGCGCCGGGCTACCTTATCTTCATATGCAGGACCGATGCCCCTCCCTGTCGTACCAATTTTACCCAATCCTCTGGCTGTTTCCCGAGCACTATCCAGCGCCACATGGCACGGCAGAATAAGGGGACAGGCCTCACTGATGCGCAGTCGTCCCAGCACGTCAATACCGGCGCTTTCAAGCATGTCGACTTCATCCAATAGCGCCCGCGGCGACACAACTACCCCGTTACCGATATAGCAGGCAACGTCCTTGCGGAGAATCCCCGAAGGAATCAGATGCAGCACCGTTCGTTCGCCGTTGATTACCAGCGTGTGCCCGGCGTTATGCCCTCCCTGAAATCGAACTACCCCTTGAGCTTGATCTGTAAGCCAATCCACAATCTTGCCCTTGCCTTCGTCTCCCCATTGGGTTCCAATGACAACTACATTTCTACTCATTTCGTCAATTTTCTGGTTTGATACTGCTGAACCTCGAAGGACAGTGCCTTAAGGGGCAGTGAAAGAATTTGGGGGGAAATATCTTACTGGCATTCTATTAAATGTCGACTATCGACCAAGCGCCGCCTGCGAATGTCAGCTTTCTATCACAATTAAACGTGTCCTGATCGCTCTCATGACCCGGCAGGTCCACCATCACGATATGACCTTGACTACGCAGATTTTCAATTTTCTTTTCCAGTGCCGCATCCCCTTTTACATAGGGGGCAAGAATACCTTTGGGATAGGGCGCCGCTTGTACCAGTCCCGATAACTCCCGCAGGTCCATGCTAAATCCCGTGGCTGGGCGCGCTCTTCCGAACGCTTTTCCCACCTCATCATACCGCCCGCCCATCGCGATCGCATTCGGACTATTGCTGGTGTATGCAGCGAAGACCATTCCACTATGGTAGTGATAGCCGCGTAGATCGGCAAGATCAAAAGCCAGCGTATCAACCAGCGGCCTCAACTCGGCCGCTACCGTTTCAAGTTCGTCCAGCGCCGTCAAAATACCGGGATACTGTGGCAAAGAGCGACGGGCCATTGCAAGCACGCTCTCAGCCCCGTACAACTCCGGTAGCCGCAAAAGCGCCTCTCGCGCGGACGTGTCTACATGTTTTTTCAGCGACGCACAAAGTTCTCTCAACCCGGCTATATCCTTGCCCTGCAATACAGCAAACAGTTCCGTCTCCAATTCAACAGGAATGCCGGCTCCTCTTACCAAACCGCGGAATACGGCAACATGCCCCAGGTCAAGATGAATTTTTCCGACCCCGGCAATCGCAAGAGATTGGAGCATCAGCCGCTGCACTTCAAGATCGCTTTCCAACCCAAGATGACCGTAAAGTTCCGCACCGATTTGCAGCGGCTCCCTCGTCCGGGTTAAACCGGATGGCCGGGCATGCAGCACGCTGCCTGCATAACAAAGACGCGTGATTCCCTTTCGGTTCAGCAGATGTGCATCAATGCGGGCAACCTGAGGTGTCATGTCCGCACGTAGTCCCATCATCCGCCCACTCAATTGATCCACCACCTTGAACATGCGTAGACTCGCATCTCCGCCACTTCCAGTCAGCAGGGACTCCACATACTCCAACAAGGGCGGGCCTACGAGTTCGTAACCGTGCACTAACAGCCAATCCATGACACGCCTGCGCATCATCTCGATGCGCAACGCTTCAGCAGGAAGAATGTCCTCGATATATTCGGGAAGGGCCCACGCACTCATTTTGTATTTCGCTTAAAGAAAAGCGCGCGTCGACTTATTTGAAAAGGTAGAGCAAGAGCAGTCCCAGCAGCATGGAGGTCAGGCCAATAAAACGTATCTGATTGTCACCAATCTCGGTCAGTTTTTTAAAGGTGTCACGCCACGCTCCCGGCATCAGAAAGGGTAAAAGGCCTTCGAGCACCAGCATCAGGGCAAACGCGATCAAAAGAGTGTCCCACATATTGGATAACCGAGGCTAACCCTCCGAGGAAGTATTGGCGCGGCTCATGGGTGGGAAGTTTAGGGCTGCTCTAAAATTTCTTATGGGATGAGCGACTTGCGCCCTATGGCCAGCTTCTGCTCTATTGCAAGGTCGCCTTGCCCAGCAGGATTAAGAGCAGTACGCTAGCCATTAGCTGGCATATAGGGCAGAGTTTCTCGGCGGACGTCAAGCGCCAGCCCCAATTGCGAAGCGTGCGGCTCGGCCGGGCAGCTCATGACCTCCAGCTATTTACCAGTAGCGCGGCCTGAGTCCTTCAAGTATTTGAAAAATTCCGAGTTGGGTTCCAGGATCATCATGTCACCCTTGTTGTTAAAGCTCTGCTTATAAGCTTCCAAACTGCGATAAAAAGAGTAAAACTCCGGGTTTGCCTGAAAAGCGTCGGCATAAATTGCGGTGGCCTTCGCATCACCTTCACCCTTTACCTCCTGGGCTTTTCGATAAGCTTCCGCAAGAATAATCTCGCGTTGCCGGTCAGCGTCGGCACGTATCTGCTCGGATTCAGCCGAGCCGGTAGAGCGTAATTCATTGGCCACCCGCTTACGCTCGGCTTCCATCCTGCGATAAACCGATTCGCTCACTTCCTGTGGCAAGTCCACGCGTTTCAACCGGACATCAACGACTTCTACGCCAATTTTTCGCGCATCAGCGTCTGCTTTTTGACGCATGATTTCCATGATCTTGTCGCGCTCCCCGGAAACCACGTCATGCACTGTTCTATTGCCGAACTCGTCCCGCAAGCTGGAGTTTACGGTTTGCGACAAGCGGGTCTGCGCAAGCATTTCGTCTCCGCGCACGCTGACGTAGTATTGCTTGACGTCTATGATTCGCCACTTTACGAACAGATCCACCAGCACGTTCTTTTTTTCAGAGGTTATAAACCGTTCTGGCTCCGCGGTATCCAGTGTGAGGATGCGCGCGTCAAAATAGCGGACGTTTTGCGCCAGCGGAATTTTAAAATACAGGCCCGGAGATGTTTTTACGTCGACCACCTCGCCGAGCTGGAACAGAATGGCCTGCTGACGCTGATCTACGATATAAAGTGACGAACTCGCCAGAAAAAACAGGACAACAAGAGCAACCAGCAGCATTGGCGTGTATTTTTTCATTTATCTTGTCTCCCGTTCACGGCCGCGAAAAGCCTCGCGGGTGCGCGCGCCCGCATCCGTGGCAGCCTCCGGTGGGGCAACAGGCTGCGCCTCGGGCGCCGGGGCCGGGGAGGATGACGGCCCGCTCGTTTGTATCAGTTTGTCGAGCGGCAAATAGAGCAGATTGTTGGCATTTTTCTGATCCACGAGAATTTTGCTGGTATTCGAGAGGACCTGCTCCACGGTATCCAAATAAAGCCTGTCCCGCGTTACCCCAGGCGCTTTGCTATATTCGGCGAGAACTTGCTTGAACCGGCTTGACTCACCCTCGGAACTCGCTATTACCCGTTGTTTATACCCTTCACTTTCTTCCAACAGTCGCGCAGCATTACCTTTTGCTTTAGGAATAACGTCATTTGCGTAAGCCTGGCCTTCATTTTTCTGCCGTTCTCTGTCCTGACCTGCTTTCACCGCGTCATCGAAAGCCGCCTGCACTTGTTCGGGTGGTTGCGCGTTCTGCATTGTGACCTTGCTGATGGCGATACCAATCTTGTAGCGATCGAGGATCGCTTGCATCAGTTCAGTCGCCTTTGCGGCTACCTGCTCGCGTCCTTCATATAGCACGAAGTCCATTTTACTTTTTCCGATTATTTCCCGTATTGCGGTTTCCGCTGCCTGTAGCACCGCATCTTCGGGCTCACGGTTGTTAAACAGAAAATCCTCCGGGTTTTTGAGAATGTATTGCACGGCAAACTGTATGTCGATGATGTTTTCATCATCCGTCAGCATCAGCGATTCTTTAAGGACCTTGCTGCGCACATTGTTTCGATAGCCGATTTCTACCGTTCGCACCTGGCTCACGTTAACGGCTTCAACCATTTCGATCGGATACGGGAGGTGCCAACGCAAACCCGCCTGAGTGCTTTCCACATATTTTCCAAAACGGAGCACAATCCCCCGCTGGCCCTCGTTAACGATGTAAAACCCGCTGGCTATCCAAAGCAGCAAAAGCAGCCCTGCAAGTACACCTATCCCGCCGCCATAGCGAACCGGCGCGCCTCCACCGCTGGGCCCCTCGCCACCTCCCGGCGGGTTAGGACCCCCACCTTTGCGTTTTAAAAGGTTGTTGAGTTTCTTGTTAAAATTGCGCCACAGTTGATCCAGATCAGGTGGACCAGAATTGCCTTTTTTTCTTCCCCACTGAGGATCGTTTAATCCCATGATGATTCCTATTTTCTGCGTAATGGAGACAAGACCATTCAACGCGATGGTGAAAAACTCAACCTACCTTCTCGGAAATATATCCCTGTATTTACTTCAATCTTAATGGGATTGGCTCGTCGCGTTTCCAGCTTCGGCGCGATTCCCGCGCTCTTGCAAAGTGCGTTCCAGGAGCGCTTCGGATAATGCCAGCTTGATAAATTGGAGCCCCTCACCGGTTTTGGCGCTCAATCGAATTTGTGCAATTCTATCATACTCGTCACGCTGATAATCCGCCGTCCCACCGGGGAAATCCATCAGATCCGCCTTGTTCAGCACAACTATCTGCGGGATGTGGTCTGCACCGATTTCTTTCAATACTTTGTTCACTTCGTCCATCTGCTCCTTGCGATTCGCGCTACCTGCATCTACCACGTGAAGCAATAAGTCCGCCTGTACTGTTTCCTCAAGGGTTGCGCGGAACGCGGCGACCAGCGTATGCGGCAGGTCACGGATAAAGCCAACCGTGTCGGAAAGAACGAGAGGGTCATAATCGGGAATATATAATTTGCGGGTGGTGGCGTCCAGGGTGGCGAATAACTGGTCCGCGACATAGGTATGAGCACGCGTCAGGCTATTGAACAGGGTTGATTTGCCCGCATTGGTATATCCGACAATGGAAACGGACATCACATGCGCCCGCTGCCTGGAGCGACGCTGAAGAGTGCGCTGGCGCTGAAATTTTGCGAGTTTTTCTCTCAAGAGCTTGACGCGCTTGCCCAGCAAGCGCCGGTCGGTTTCAAGCTGTGTTTCGCCAGGGCCGCGTAGACCGATACCCCCTTTTTGGCGTTCCAGGTGAGTCCAGCCGCGAACCAGGCGCGTAGCTAGATGCTCGAGCTGTGCCAACTCCACCTGCAACTTGCCCTCGTGACTTTTTGCCCGTTGCGCAAAGATATCCAGGATCAGACTGGTGCGATCTATGACGCGGCGTTTGAATCGCTGTTCCAGGTTACGTTGCTGCGCCGGAGAAAGGTCATGATTGAAGATAACAAGCGAAGCGCCGGTCTGCTCTAACGCGGACGTGATTTCATCGAGCTTTCCGCTTCCCGCAAATGTGGCGGGGTCGGGCCTGGCGCGCTTTCCCTGCACCACGGCGGAAATTGAGAGATGGTCGCTGGCCGCCAACCGCCGCAATTCTTCCAGATTTTCTGCCGAATCGTTGCTGTTTAAATCGAGATTGACCAGAACAGCTGCATCAACAGCAAGGTTGGTATTGAGCGCGTTCCCAGCAGGGCGATCAAGCATCAGGTATAGGGGGTGCCTCAAATGGAATGTTGACAGCTCTTGCCGGGACTACCGTAGAAATTGCGTGCTTGTAAACCATCTGGGTAACTGTGTTCTTAAGCAACACCACATACTGGTCAAATGAATCGATGTGTCCCTGCAACTTGATACCGTTTACCAGATAAATCGAAACCGGAATATGTTCCTTCCGCAACGTATTTAGAAACGGGTCTTGTAACAATTGCCCTTTAGCGCTCATTCGTGACTCCGTATTTTAATTATTCAAGAAGTAACTCTACTTGATTTTCAAGAGTAAATCCATATTCCTGCGAAGGAGATCAGAAGTTCACTCTCAAAAAAAGCAGGTGTACAGGGATGGATAAGCCTGGTGTCCGCAAGTGCTCATTTATCGGGGAAGGTTTTACTTCTGAAGCTGCCCGGACTCGAGTCAAGTCCGGGCCGATTTAAAGCATGAACTAGCTCCGCAGTTGGCGCCAAGACATTCAGTCATCAAACGGATGGGGTCTTGGCGTATCTTTGGTTGAAGGAGGGAGGATAGGTAATGTCAACTTCGGCTGCTTGCCCGTCAGTGTCTTCAGGAATGCGACAATTTTAGCGTTTTCCTCTTTCGTAAAGTTGCGGCCCAACTGTATCCGTCCCATTGTATTCACCGCATCTGCCAACATTGCAGCAGAGCCGTCGTGGAAATAGGGGTATGTTAGCTCGACATTTCGGAGGGTGGGCACCTTGAACAACATGCGGTCTTCCTCCTTGCCAGTCACCGCAAATCGGCCTTCCGCCTTGCTCTGTGTCTTGAAAGCTTCCAGCACGCCCATCTTCTGGAATGATGCCCCGCCTACCGCAGGTCCATTGTGACAGCCTGCGCAACCAGCCTCCTTGAACAGCTTGTAGCCTTCAAGCTCGGTTTTATTTATTGCGGTTTTGTCGCCTTTCAGCCATTTATCGAATCGGGAACCCGGTGTAACCAGTGTTTCCTCAAATGCAGCAATGGCGTCCGTGACCATGCCGATGTTGATTTTATCGGAGCCGAATACCTGCTTGAAGCGGTCTTTGTATTGGGGGATCGACTGTAGCACACCTACGGCAAGTTCATGGCTAAAAGCCATTTCCCCGGGGTTGGCGATCGGTCCGCCTGCCTGGTCCCTCAGGTCTTTGGCGCGGCCGTCCCAGAACTGCGCGAGATTCAGACTGGAGTTCAATACGGTCGGAGAATTGATGGGTCCCTGGTGCCATTTATGACCGATGGATGATGGAAGATTGTCCGATCCCCCCATGCTCAGGTTGTGGCATGAGTTGCAAGAGATAAACCCGGACTTCGATAAGCGGGGATCAAAAAAAAGCATTTTTCCCAGTTCCACCATATTCTCATTCTTGGGCTTGACGGCTTCAATTGGCTGGATGGGTTCATCGGCAGCAGCGGCTATGGCCGGCGGAGCGGCGATAGTTCCAACAGATAGCAGCGATATAATCAATGCCCGCATTATCATTGTAATCTCCTAAAAACAACCCGGCTGTAATGGCGCAGCCGATTACGCCTGCAAATGGGAAGCTGTGGACACGGTTACCCCCGGCTGGGAATGGAACAAATAAGCATAATATTTACAAATGCAGTACTACACGAATAGCCGAGCCGCGTCCCCGAATCCCGTCAGTAAGTATGCATTTCCAAATGTGCGGAAATCTTAACAGCCGTTATAGCAACCCCGGGACGGCGGGAAACATTATTGCTGTTGGCATCATTCGCTTTGCTTTGCTTGACTTGCTGCAGCCCGCCCCCTGTTGCGATATCCCCCGGGACGGCCATAACCATTACCAAAAGGAGTGGGCGGACGACTCAGCAAGCGGGACAATTCGATCAACGCCTGGCGATAGACCTGCCGCTTAAACTCCACCACAGACTCCAATTCAACCCAATACTGATTCCATCGCCAGGCATCGAATTCGGGACGGACACTCGTCCGAAGTGAGACATCACAATCTCGCCCGACCAGCCGTAACAGATACCAGATCTGTTTCTGGCCCTTATAATTACCTCGCCAGTCCCGTCTTATCCATTCGTCCGGTACTTCATAGCGCAACCAGTCTCGAGTGCGGCCAATAATCTCGACGTGCCAGGGATGTAAACCAATCTCTTCCGTTAATTCGCGGTACATTGCCTGTTCGGGACTTTCGCCTGGTTTGATGCCGCCCTGCGGAAATTGCCATGAATCCTGTTTGATGCGTTTGCCCCAAAAGACCTCGTTCTTCGAGTTCAATAAAATGATACCTACATTTGAGCGATATCCATTACGGTCGATCATGTGATTCACCCGTTTGATCACAATAGAAGTAGATTTTTCCACATTTTATCGCAGATTGAAAGCGATCAAAAAAGTAACAGTTTTTTGTAGAAACGGAACAATGGCCTATCCGCAACCTTTGTTTCTACCGCTTATTTTTTGGTTTCTCTTGCTGATTTCTCTTGCTATTTTTTGGGGCTTGTCTCCCGGATGGGGAAGCTTGCATCCCCTCCGACTGGATTTTACGGGATTAAAAAACGTTGATGCCTTTCAGAGTAAAATGGAACCTGGTTTTTCTATGGGCAGCATATGCGCACATCAAATTTTTTTATTTCCACGCTAAAGGAAGCGCCGGCTGAAGCGGAGTTAGTGAGCCACAAGCTGATGCTGAGAGCGGGCCTTATCAGGCGGCTCGGCAGCGGCCTTTATACCTGGATGCCCTTGGGTTTGAAAGTCCTTCGTAAAGTCGAAAACATCGTGCGAGAGGAAATGGACGCTTCCGGGGCAATTGAACTTTTGATGCCTGCGATACAGCCTGCGGAATTGTGGCGGGAAACCGGGCGTTGGCAGATATTCGGCCCGCAGATGCTGAAAATAAAAGACAGGCATGAGCGTGATTTTTGTTTTGGTCCTACTCACGAGGAAGTCATTACCGACATTGCAAGGCGGGAGATCAAAAGCTATCGGCAATTGCCCATAAACTTCTATCAGATCCAAACCAAGTTTCGCGATGAGGTCCGGCCTCGATTCGGTGTCATGCGGGCACGCGAATTCATAATGAAAGATGCGTATTCGTTTCATACGGATGCCCCGAGCCTTGAGAACACGTATCGGATAATGTACGAGACCTACCGCCGGATATTCGACCGCCTGGGATTGAGATTCCGCGCAGTGACAGCGGACACTGGCGCGATAGGCGGCAGCGGGTCGCACGAGTTTCACGTTTTGGCGGATTCCGGCGAAGATGCCATCGTTTTCTGCCCGGATTCCGATTATGCGGCGAATATTGAATTGGCCGAGGCACTACAGCCAACCGCATCGCGAGCGGTTGGCGAAGGGATGATACGAAAAGTGCTGACGCCGGCGAAAAAAGCTTGCGAAGACGTTTCGGCGTTTCTTGAGCTTCCGCTTGAGAGGATTGTAAAGACACTCGCCGTGATTGCAGATGGCCAAATGTATCTGCTGCTGCTGCGCGGCGATCATCATCTCAATGAGACAAAGGTCCGAAAAGTTCCTTTTCTTGGCGACTTTCGGCTGGCAAACGAAGAAGAAATCAGGGCGGAAACAGGCTGCGTTCCGGGTTTTATCGGCCCTATCGGCCTATCACTTCCGGTCGTCGCGGATCGTGCCGTGACAGTAATGAGCGATTTTGCCTGTGGAGCAAATGAATTGGATCACCATTTCGTGAATGTCAATTTTGGCCGGGATCTAAGAGAGCCGAACCACGTCCTGGATATTCGCAACGTGGTTGCCGGCGATCCATCTCCTGATCGCCACGGTGAACTGGCAATCTGTCGCGGCATAGAGGTGGGACATATATTCCAGCTCCGCACCAAATATTCCGAAGCGATGAAAGCCAATTACCTCGATGAATCGGGGCAGCCAAGACCAATGGAAATGGGCTGCTACGGAATCGGTGTCTCCCGCATCGTGGCGGCCGCGATCGAGCAGAATCACGACGAGCGCGGTATTATATTTCCGTCGGCAATGGCTCCGTTCCAGGTGGTTATTACTCCAATCGGGTTGAAGAAGAACCCGCAGGTGAGGGCTGAGGCCGAGAAATTGTACTCAGCGCTTTCCAGCGCCGGTATAGAAGTTCTGCTCGACGACCGGGACGACCGGCCCGGTGTCATGTTCGCGGATATGGAACTGATCGGTATTCCCCACCGTGTTGTCGTCGGGGAGCGGGGTTTGAAGGAGGGCAACGTCGAATACCGGGGCCGACGCGATGAAAGATCGCAAGCCATATTTCTTTCTGACATTCTGGATTTTATAAAATCCAAGATTGGCATGACCTAACGGCGCGACTAGTAGACTTACCGCTTTCTTCCCCCATCGGCCTTCACTCGCTTGCCCCGTCGCCTGAACCACGGGCTCTTCCTTGTAGTGTGTGGAACTATGCTCATCAATTAGCGCTTCTTCTGCTGCGCCGATCCGTGCGCCGGAGCATTCGGAGGATTTTTGACGTAATCTCGCATGAATTCCTCCAAGGCTTCGCGTGAAACCGTTCCAACCTTGTAAACCGCCGGATTCCCTTCGGGATCGAACACATAAGTCGTCGGCAGCATTGATACCGGGCCGATTTGCGAGGCGATCCTTTGGTCGCCGAAGACAATGGGATAAGTAATGGATAACCGTTTGACGTATTTCAACACGGTTTTCGGATCACGGTAGTCCATCGCGACTCCGATCACCATTACATCTTTTTTTCGGCTTTCGTAAAGAGAGACAAGATCGGGGATTTCCTTCAGGCATG
>WUUC01220963.1_pt1 | contig 10836 bp, 19 predicted proteins | sample 6278441 | NCBI WGS metagenome assembly WUUC01 (sample SAMN13675441, study PRJNA597444) | soil metagenome | isolation source: soil | place: USA: Washington | collected 2017-10 | reverse complement strand
GCCTGGTCCTCCCACTCCGTGCTCTGGCGGTACATGGGGTCCACCAGGGCGCGGTCCAGCAGGCGGATGGCGCGGGCGTCCAACTCCCGGGCCTTCTGTGCCGCCTCGAACTCCCGGGCCTCCTTCTTGCGCTTGGCCCGGTCCTGTGGCCCGTCGAGGAGGAACCAGAACATCCAGGCAATGAACCCCACGATCACCAGGAACATCATGGCCCCCCCTACAGCGCGCAAGCCACCCTCCGTTCCGGGATTTGATCCCACGTCCGTCCGTCCAGCATCCAACCCGCGGCCTTCTTCCCACACCGGTTCACACCAGCCCACCCGGACGGGTACAACCCGCGCACCTCGTCCAGGTCGTGGATCCCGCCCTCCGGGTCCACCATCGCCGTCTTGCCCGGTGCAACCGCACCACCGGGCACCTGGTAGCTGGCACACCATTCGCCCCACTGCTTGAACAGGAACGGCACGCCCAGCGCCACGCACGTGTCCCTCAGGTTGCGGAACCAGTTGGGGTGGGACGGGCGCGCCTTGCCGCCGGACTCCCCGCCCGCGATCACCCAGTTCACCCCGGGGCTTCCCTCGTAGGCCAGGTGGTCGGTCAGGTTGAGGTGGCTGAACAACGGCTCGGCACTCACGAACAAAACCGGCGCCGGCACCTTGATCAGGAGGGGGAGACGGACGTCCGCCCACCGCTGGGTCTCCACTGTCGTCCCCACCCACACGTTGACCGGCCAGGCGCCCGGGGCATACCAGGCGTCCGGGACCATGGACGAGACGTTCTCCGGGCGCTTGGTGAGGAGTTGCCAGGTCAGCCAGGGGGTGTGGGCGATGAGGTCCCACAGGCGGGGACGCTCCTCCTCCCACACCGGGTGGTCCTCGAACACGTCGGCCATGGAGGCACAGAACACCAGCGCCGGCTCCCCGGCCTCCTCTGCCTTGCGGTTCCACCGCACCGGCTCGTTCCAGTGCTTCTCCCCGAACGTCCGCCGGGCGCCGCCCTTGCCCCACACATCGTGGCCGTACCGCTTGGCCAACGCCTCGGCGTAGCAGTGCTGGCACGCTTCGGACACCCGCGTGCAGCCCCAAATTGGATTGAAAGTGTGGTCGCACCAACGAATCTCGGTCTGCTCACCCATACCCATGCTCCTGATGGTGGGCGTCGTGGCAGGGGCGGCACCAGGTGACCCCGTTGGCCAGCACGTACCGGAGGTCGGGGAACGTCGAGAACCCCTTGATGTGGTGTGCCACCAGGTTCCCGCCTTTGGCGTCCCCGCATTTCTGGCAGGTGAACTGGTCCCTAGTGAATACGTCGTACCTCCACCGCTTGTATTCGGCGGAGAACCGCTCCCCCCGCCGCTCGGCCGTCTTCCCGTCCCGGTAGGCCGGACTGGCTTCACCTCGAAGGGCCATCTCGCGGGTCCGCTGGCTGATGCCGACCCGGAGCACGTCACCCATCGTCGGCCCCGAACCGGAGGTAGCGGGCAAGGAGGGTCATGCGGTACACGCTGGGGCTGTGACCCACGTGCCACGCGTGCTCGCCGTGTCCGCGCCGCATCGGGCAGGGGTAAGCCGACACCGGCTCCCCCTGGCCGCGCATGCGGAGGGCGGTGGCGTAGGCCTCGTGCTCCTCCAGGACCCGCTTGCCCCTGCACATGCGGGACCACAGGTCCACCAGTTCCCCCCGGGAGAGGGCGGCGCGAGCCGGGGTCATGGTCATCACGGCGACCCGCGCCGGTTCCACTCGTTCACGAGGGCGGAGTACCCGGCGTCCTCGTGCTCCTGGGCGATCTCCCGCAGGAGGCGCGCCCGCTCCAGGATCTCGGCCGCCTGCCGGGCGTAGGCCAGGGCGTCGTCGTACCCGGCCAGGACGCGATCGAAGCGTGACACTCCGGTCCCCACGGCCCAGCGGTCGTCCTCGGTGAGGTCCAACCGGTCCACGGGGATGGTGATCCCCCCGTGGCGGACCAGCACCCGCGTGACGGTGACCTCGGCGCTCACCGGTACTCCCCGGCTCCCACGAAGGACGTCAGGGTGCGGTCCCACTCCGAGACCAGCCAGACCACCATGCCGTGGCCCACGGGGTAGCAGGCGGCGATGCGGCCTCCCCCGCCCTGGGCGGCCTGGTTCTCGGCGGCCCGCTCCGGCGGGGTCTCCTCCCCCCAGTCCCCCGCGACGAACCGCTCCAGGAGGGTCCGGGCCAGGTCGTGGTCGAAGGACCCGGGCATGGACAAGGCGGTGCGGGCGCCGGGCGTCACCACCACCTGGCCGAGGTCGAACTTCGCCTCCACCCGGGCCGGTGGCTTCAGCCCGCCAAACCCGGAGTACCCCATCTCGCGGCGGAGGTCGTCGCCCGGGCACGGGTCGGCGTTGACCGCCCGCCACCCGTCGGTGGCGATGCCGCGCAGGTCCTCGTCCAGCATGCCCATCAGGCCTCCTTCATGGCCGCCTCGATCTCGGCGATGGCGGCGGGCAGGGCGGACTGGAGCGCCCGCAGGTTGTCGATGAGGGGTTGGCGTGCGTCCGGGAAGTCTCCCCCGCACACCCGGTGGCCGGCCAGGATGCGGGCCAGGTCGACCAGCAGTCTGTCGGAGCGGTAGGACGGCTCGGGAACTGCGCCGGTGGTCATGGCCCGATACTACGCCCGCCTGCGACGCATAGTCAATAGGGGTTTACGGTCGGGGTCCCACCGGACCTCGGTCCCTACCAGGTTGCACACGTCCTGGAGGGACCACCGCACCGGCATGCGGCAACCGCACGTGGACCGCAGGGGGACGTTGTTGCCGTTCCCCGTCAGGGCCGGCGCGCCGAACCCCGTGGCCCGGTGCCCGCAGGCGAAGCACCTGGCGTCGACCGCGGCGGAGAGGACCCGCTGGTGGCTGGCCCGGTAACCCCTCTCGTACACGACCACCCGGCCCAGCAACTCCACGTCAAGCACGGCCGGGGCCAGCACCTGGTCCTGGACCCGCCTGGCGCGTGCCAGGCGGCTGGCCCAGGCGCTGCGCAGGACCCTGGCCCAGCGTAGGCGCCTCGTGGCGCCGGTCAGGGCGTAGAACCCGCACGTGCAGGCCAGGTCCGGCACGGGGCCGTGGTGGAACACCTTGCCGGACGGGAACCGGATGAGGGGCACCTTTGCCGGGGGAACGGCCTGGAGGTTGAGGGAGAAGAGCACGTGGCAGATGGCGGGCTGGTCGGGGCCGTATGCCAGCGGCCGGGTGACCGCCCGGAACACCACCCTGTCGTCCAGGAGCACCAGGTACGCCACCTTCCACGCCCGCAGTGGCTCCTCCGTGCTGCGGCGGGGCAGCACGGACCAGTCCACCTCCTCGGGCGGGGGGGCGCGCAGGTCCTTCCACAGCTTCACGGTGACCAGCACGGCCACCAGGACCCCCACCGGTCCCCCCACCATGGCCGCCAGGGCCTGGTAGAAGGCGTACACGGCGACGGGGCGGAGCCACCGGCGCGGGGGCTTGAACCTCACAACCACGCCACGTCCACCGATCCCCGGCCCCGGCCGGCGCGCCAGGGCCAGGAGTGGCGGGAGCACAGCACCACGTCGGCCCACGACCCGGCGCCGTAGTGGAACCGGACCGCGGAGGTCGGGCGGTCGGGGCAGGAGCCGACCGCGCACCTCACCCCCACCGGACCTCGGTGCCGAGCATCCCGGCCAGGTCCGAGGGGTTGAGGGCCGGGAACGGGGACCCCACCCACTCCGCCTGCCCGGGGGCGTGGCGGCTGCACCAGGGGACGAGCCGCAGCGGGTTCCCCTCCTCCGGTGGCCCATCGCGGATGCCAAACACGTCTTTGAGGGGGTCCAGCACGATGGTGGCGGGGGGGAGCGGGCAGGGGGGTGCGATGCGGCAGGCGCTCCCCGCCAGCACCGCCAGGACCCGCTGGCGCCCGGCACGGTACCCGCGCTCGTGGACGATCACCCGGCCCAGCAGTTCCACGTCCAGCCAGACGTAGGGGAAGATGGCCACCTTGGCAACCCTCCTCTCCCGCAGGGCGTGGAACCCACACGTGCAGTGGACGTCCGGGGCCGGGGTTCGGTGGCTGCGCTCGGGGGGTTGGAGGCACACCGCCGTGGCGTCCGGGCCGTAGGTGTGCTCCCACGCCGTCGCCGCCAGGGTCACGCCCTCGCCGGTGTAGCGCAGCACGGCACGCTTGACGGCCCGGATCGGCTCGTCCATCCGGCGGACCGGCAGTTCGGGACGTGGCCTCCCGTCCGCCCGCGGCGGGGGCCATGCGTGGTGGGAGGCGTGCGGGGTCACGGCCCGGCGGTAACCAGAAGAGACCTGCAACCCCACCCCCAAACTGCTCAGGTACCCGACGATATCGGTCGTCGGTGCGGCTAGACCGGCAGGGGTTCCTTCTCCCGCCGCTCCGGCTCGGGGGCGGGCGCCGGGGCCTCCTCCGGGAAGGCCGGCACCTCCACCTCCACGATCTCCTGCGGCTCTCCCAGGTCCATGCGACTCCTCCTCAGGCTCGGTCACGGTGACAACCTACCCCCGCCCGGGGTGGGTAGTCAACGGGCGTTTACGGCCGGATGCCGCCCGGCTCCACGACGGTGATGGTGTCCCCCGGCACGAGGGGGTTGAAGTCCACGGGGGGGCGGGGGGTGATGGCCTCCACCCCGTCGGTGCCCCGCTCCAGACCCAGGGCCTTGTGGACCACGCCCCGCAGCCAGGCGGAGCGGTCGCCCCGGGCGCGGGCGTCCAGGCGGGCCAGGGCCTCCTCGCTCAGGCGGACGCACACCACGGGCACTGGGCCAGCGTATACGTGGGGCCGGTCAGGCGCGGGGGACCGCCCGGCGACGGCCCGCTCGCACGTTGTAGACGTACGGCGCGGACACGCCGAAGGCGGTGGCCACCTCGTTGGGATGTCGTGGGTCAGCCCGGAGCGCAGCCACCTCCTCGTCCGTCAACTTCCCGTGGGCATTCCGCAGGCCGGTGGCGGCCCGCCCTCGACGGGCCATGTCCGCCATGTTGGAGGCGTGGGTGTCCTCTCGAAGATGACGGGGATTGCAGCAGCCGGGTTCGTCGCAGGAGTGGCACGTCTCCAGGCCGGGCCGGAGCGCCCGTCCAAGGGCATCCTCCAGCACGAACTTGGCGGCCGACCTGCCGTGTTCCCCCGGTCCGGGGTCGATCTTGGCGTAGCCGAGATGGTCGGTGTGACCAGTCCACCCCCAACACTCGTCCTCCCCGCTGCGCACCAGGTACTTGGCGATGCGAACAATGGCGGGGGTGGTGGTGACCACTAACCCGACTGTAACAACTTCCGGGAGACTGAATCTAAGTGCCCGTGGAAGGCGCGGCCGGCGGAGGTCCACCGCTCTACGAAGACCCACTCGGCCTCGGGACCGGTGTGCCAGGCGGAGGTGGTGGCGCCCCGGCCGTCGGAGGTCAGGGTGACCTCGTCGGCCTTGGCGGTGCCGTCCAGGACGGACTCGACCGTGGCAGAGGCGGGGAACGACCGCTGGTTCACGATCAGGGCGCCGACGGCACCGGTGTCGACCCGCTCACCCAGCCGGGCCTCCATGACCTCCTGGACCAGCAGGTCCCACGCCTCGACGCAGGTGGCGCAGCGGCCGTCGGAGCGGATCCAGTCGTCCCGGTCGTCCAGGGCGTTGCCGCAGTCCCAGACGGAGCAGTTGCGGGAAGTGGTGGTGGACACGGGGGCCTCCTTGGGGCCGAGGGTGGCGGGTGCGCTCACGGGACCCACCCTACGCCTCCTCCTGCCTAGTGTCAACCCCTATTGACTTCTTCCCCCGGACGCGGTAGTCTGTACCCATGACAACAACGACCCCCGCCACCGCCCCCTACGTTTGGGTCCGCCACGAGACCGCCGCCAAGGCCCTCGCCGCCGCCTCCCGCCTGACCTCCAAGTACGGCATCGGCTTCGCCGTCGTCCAGGATGACATGGGCATCGCCGGTTTCACCCACCCCTGCGCCGTCATTTCCCACCCCGCCGCCCGATGAGCACCCCCCAGTCCATCGCCAAGGCCCGGCGCATCCACAACGCCCAGCACGCCAAGGCGGTGGAGATCGCCCCCCTGGCCGAGCAGGTCTGCCGGATCGCCAACGCCCCGGCCGCCCACCTCCTGGCCCTCCCCGACGACGCCTGGCTCCAGATGGCCCAGGCCGTGGGCAAGGCGGGCAAGGACGGAACCAACGTCCCCTCCGACACCACCCGGGCCATGGTCATCGACCTGGTGGAGGCAGCCCTCAAAAGGACTCAACATGCCGTTTGACCTGTCCTGCCCGCTATGCGAGTACACCGCCCACCACTGGGATGACTACCGCGGCCACCAACACGCCGAGCACAGCCCAACCGGCCGAGGAGGCATGGCACGCCCGGTTGTCACGTTCACTCCACAGGCGACAGCGCAGCGTGCCCAACGTCCGACAGACGCCTGAGCTTGTCATAGGCATCGGCGGGCATACGGGCAACCAGATCTCCCGATCCGTCATCGAGTAGAGCACAGACTCGGGCGGCCTCCTCGGCCCCAAACATGAGGTCGAGGGACGACCTAAACGCCACGTAGGCAGGCGGAGCGGGACCGTCCCGATCGTCCTTGTAGCAGACGAGCAACCGGTAACGATTGCGGACGATGAGAGTGTCCCGCTTCGTCAACACGAACGGGGACGCAATGCAGCCGAAGGGTTTGGCTGGCGTACCGTGGACACCACAGAGGTTGGTCGCCGTCTTGAACGGACACTTCTTCTTGCCGGGCGCCGGCTGAAGCATCCCCCCATCTATCCTCGCTCCGAGTTGAATGAGGACCGGTTCCTCGTCGGGGAGCACAGCGATCCGGGTCCCGGTCGGGGACGTGGACGACTCGCAGCACCGTCCATGGCACACGGTATCGATATATCCCGGCTCGCACCCGTGGAACCGTTGCCGGGCGCTAGCAGCCGAGACCTTGACGGCCACGTACCCGTCCGGTACGGCAGCCACCGTGGGCTGCCTCACGCTAAAGGGACCGCTCCCTCTATGTCGTCAGCAACGTCGCGATGCTCGGCGGCGAAGGCATCCAGGTCCCCGACCTCAACCTCCCCACAGGCAGCGACGGCACGCCGGTCATTGCCCTTGACGAACACGAGCACCGTCTGGTGGGTGCGCCCAAGCTTGCGACTAATCGAAAACTGCCGTCCGGCCCGGAGAGGAAGCGAGCCAACCATCGTCACTAGGATCGCCTCGTTGTAGTACCGCAGCCCAACCCGCTCGGCTGCTGTGACGGCCGCCGAGATCAGCCCATAGAGCGCCCCGGACTTGTCTCGCGCTTCACCCATAACCAAGACCACGAACCTGTCGTCAGCGAGACGCGCACAGGCCGCCCCCAATACCTCGGCGAGGGCGTCGGTATAGTTTTCAACGCCGACACACCGGGACAGGTCGGCCGGGTCGTCCGAGTACACCTCCAGGTCTAGGTAGGGCGGACACGTGAACACCAGGTCGTAGATGACCCCCGGTTCCGGCCATTCGCTACTGACATCACGCCCATCGCCTACATGCCAGGCTGGCGGCGGCGCAGACCCCACACACCGGTCGCTCATCCAGATCTCGTCGCCCTGGACTCGATTCGCCTCAACCTGAGCGGTGGAGAGGTCCACTCCCGTGTAATGCCTTCCGGTGATGCCGGCGACAACGCCCCGAACGCTTCCACCAGCGAACGGATCGAGCACTCTCCCCCCCGGGGGACAGAACCAGCGGTACACCAATTCACAGAGCACGGGGTCGAAGATGGACGTGCCCGAGCCGGTCTCCAGGATCTTGGCGCTCACCTCATCCAGTTCGTCCACCGGACGGTCGCCCTGGACATAGGTAAGCCTTCCCTTGGGTCGGTCCGCCACCAGCCCCTCCGACTCCATACCGCTGTCGCCCTTGCGGAGCCATACGCCTGTGCCCCGGCCCCCCGGCGCAGGACCGCGGACGCGGCGCGTTCCCTCCTTGTGTCGCATGTAGTCCAGGTCCTTGGCCAGCGGACCTTGCAAAGTCAGTTCTTCTCCCCGCCCGAGTTCCGACCTGATGCCGTAAGATAACCACTGCCGTTTCCGTTCCTGCCAGTAGCCCTGGCGGGCGTCGAGAACCGAAAATGGCGGCACCAGGAACCGCTCCTCCAGCGACGTCGCTCCCTCGCCGCTGGCACCGGCACCGTCCCCGTTCGGTGACAATTCCCTGAGGAGTACATCCAGGTCCGACTGGTCATACCCGGTCCCCAGGTAGTCGCCCTGGAACGACTCCAGGAGGGCGGCCAGCTTGGCGTCGTCGTTGCGGCCCCTCCGGGATGACTCGTTGTCCACGGCCAGGATCTTGGAGGCCCGACGCTCGTCCACGTCCAGCCAGATCACGGGGATGGTGTCGGCGCCGGCCTTGCACGCCTCCTCCCAGCGGTGGTTCCCGGCAACGATGTAGCCGGTGCCCTCATGGGCCACCACGGCGCCGTACCAGCCGTTCTCCTCGATGGACTCGGCGATGACCGCCCGCGCCCCCTCGTTGGCGTTCATCGGGTGCGGGCGCAGCTTGTCAACCGGCACCGCGTCGTCGTACCTCTGCTGGACCCTCTCCACGCCGGTCAGCGTATACGCCCGGGGAACCCCCACCCGATGATGGGTGCCCGGCCCAGGGCGAAGCTGATCCACAGGGCGCTGTCCCGGTGGTGGGCCGGGGGCGAGGTCATGGCCACGGCCATGGGCCACATGCGCTGGTGGAGGGAGCAGAGCCAGGCCAGGGCCAGGCCGCCCAGGGCGGGGGGGCCGGGGACGGTCACCTGGCCGGTGGCCTTGTACGGGCACCGGTGCCAGCAGCAGGGGTGCCAGAGCATCACGCCGCGGCCAGGCCCTCCTCCGCCTCCCGCGCGTCCGGGGGCAGCTTGGCCAGGAGGTGGGAGGGGAGGCGGGGCCAGTACCGGCGGACGTAGAACACCCCGCCCGCGGCGATGGCCAGGTGGAACGCCTCCAGGCGGGCCAGGGCCTTCTCCAGGGTGCTGTTCCGGCCGTCCCGGTGGCCGATGCCGATGGCCGAGGCCAGGAGGGACTTGTCCCACACCCCCGGCTGGTACAGGATGCGCCGGGCGACCAGGAAGGCGGAGGGTCCCACGTGGGGGAGCCAGCACCGCTCGACGTACGCGCCGAAGACGTCCTTGCCGGCGTCATCCACCACGGGGTCGGAGTACACCCGGGCGTCGAAGGGGTCGGGCAGGCCGAGGTTCTGCCTCATGGCCTTACCCTACCCCGCTTCGGTACTGTCGTCAACCCCCGTTAACACCTCCCGCTGGTGCTCCTCGCACAGGCCAATGCCGTTGGTGGGCTTGGCCCCGCACGCCATGGTCCCGATGCCCCACGGCACGTCCTTCCAGCACCCCTCCGGGTCGTTGGCCTCCGGTGGCGCGACGTAGGGCCACCAGCCGATCACACCAGGATCTCCGTCTTGCGCTCCCCGTCCGGGTCCGGTGGCTCGTAGTAAGCCAGCAGCACGGCCTCGGCGCGGTCGGGGGACTTGCGGCCCCGCTTGCGCAGGTCGGCCTTGGACTCGATTTGGCGCCGGCCGGCGGTGCTCGTCTTGTGGGTGGGGTCGCCAAGCTGGGCCTTGGTCCGCTCGTCAATCCCCAGGGTGGCGGTGGGCAGGCCGTCACGGGCCGGGTCGGGCTGGAGTAGCTGGCGCATCTCCCACCACATCTCGGCCCGCTGGTTGAGGTACTTGTCCGGCTCCTTGGCCCGCTCCCCCACGTTGACCCCGACGACCTCCGCCCCGTGCAGGCCCTCCTCCCCCCACCGCTGGAGGGTCGACACGGGTCCCCACCCCAGGCCGATGACGTCCACCTTCACCCGCACCTTGCCGGTGCCCCCCAGGGACTTCGCCAGCACCTCGGCGTCCCTGACGTGGTCCAGGATGATCCCGGCCACGTCCACGCTGTTCGCCAGGCTCTTGCCGCTCTCGGTGTGGACCACGCGCCCGTGGAGTCCTTCCACCCGGGCGATGGCCAACTCGTCCCCCCCGTCGCTGGCGATGTCCACCCCGAGGCGGACGACGCTGCCCAGGGCCGGTTCCGCCTTCGCCGCCTCGTCGATCCACCCCAGGGGGATGGTCCGGTTGGCCACGATGCGGGGGAACCGGGCGTGGACCTTGGCCTCCACGTAGGGGTGGCCCTCCCCGTACTCGGCCAGGGTGACGCGCAGCCACTCCTCGTCCACCAGGTGGGAGGCGACCGGGTGGGGGGGGATGCCGGGGGGGCAGGCCAGGCACTCCCCGGCGTCCTCGCCGGTGAAGTTGGGGGTGTCCTCCACGGCGATGGGGATGGTGTGCCAGTCCGGGGAGTTGCACACCCCCTCGAACCACGTGTCCTGCTCGTCGGAGGACGGGTTGCCGATGGCCAGCATGCGGGTGTGCATGCCGGTCATCAGGCCGTTCAAGGCCCCACCGATCTCGTGGGTGATGCCGCCGGCCTCGTCCACCACGATCAGCAGGTGCGGCTCGTGGTAGCCCTGGACGGACTCCGGGTCGGTGTTGGGGGCGGAGTTCCCACACCACATCGGCTTCCCGCTCCGTCGCACGTAGATCGTCCCGTTGGGCACGGTGACGCAGTGGATGCGCCCGCTGTACGCCTCAACGGAGGGAACAGGAAGGCCGTGCCACTCGCGCCGCCGGATGTTCACCCGGTATTGGACGTGGCGGCCAAGCGTCGATGGGCCAGGGTTGATGACCGAAATGGACCCCGAGGCGCCCGCCTTTTGCAACACCTCCAACAGATCGTCGGCCAACCCAGGACTCGTGGTCAGGTACCGCTCAAACCCGTTGTCCACGTGGCCGTCACCCATCATCATGTGGTCCACCAGGGTCG
>WUUC01188785.1_pt1 | contig 10836 bp, 16 predicted proteins | sample 6278441 | NCBI WGS metagenome assembly WUUC01 (sample SAMN13675441, study PRJNA597444) | soil metagenome | isolation source: soil | place: USA: Washington | collected 2017-10 | reverse complement strand
GATGTGGAACCTGATCATCGGTTTCGTCTCCGCGACGTTCGTCCTGCCCGTCATCCAGCAGCCGGCCTGGTCGGCGAAGACCCGCGCCCTGGTCACGTTCCTGTACTCGGTCGTGGTCGGCCTCGGCACCGCCTACTTCACCGGCGCCTTCTCGAACCTCGATGACACCCGCGCGGGCGTGACGTCCGTGCTGCTCACCCTCATCGCCGCCATCTCCTCGTACAAGGGCTTCGCGCAGCCCACTGGGGTCGCGCCCGCGATCGAGGAGGCCACCTCGCCGACGCCGGACACCCGCGACGACGGCGTCCTGTAACCCCTCCGACCCGCCCGAGGAGGCAGCACTCATGACGGACATCGACCCGGCGCTGGTCGCCGACATGCACCCCGAAGACCCCGAGCTGGCCGCCGATGTGGACTGCGCCGACGACGTCGAGCAGCACATCGGCGACCCGCTCACCGACCACGAGGACGAGCTGGAGGCAGCGATCGACGCCTTCCTCGCCGAGGACGAGGACGACCTGGACGGCGACGGCCTGCCCGACCCGCCCGACGACGGAGAGGACGGTGATGCCTGATGGCTACGCCAGCGCACAGCCTGGTCGTCCTGCGGGACGAGGCCGACCGTGAGCACCCCGGCCGGGACAAGAGCTCGGACGGCTGGATCGGCGACACCCGGCACAGCGAGTCCGGCCGGCCCGAGAACGGCGGCAGCAAGCACAACGCTAACCGGCGCGGCGTCGTGGACGCCCGGGACTTCGACAGCTCGAACCTGGACAAGGCCCGGTTCGTGGCGTGCGCGATCAAGCACCCGAGCACACGCAACGTGATCTACGACCGGAAGATCCGGTCGAAGGGCTACTCCGGTGGGCTCGCGGTCGCGCACGCGTACAACGGGCCGAACCCGCACACCAAGCACATCCACGTGGACATCGAGATGACCGTCCGACAGGAGAACGACGGCCGATCGTGGGGCTACTACCGCGGCGGCAAGGGGACCGTGGTCGCCAAGCCGGTCGTCGCGGTCAAGGCCCGCACCGAGTCCGGCTCGACGTCCGGCGCCGGCATGACCAAGATGCCGGTGCTGCGCCGCAACCCGGCCAAGGCGCTGTCCGCGGTGAAGACGCTCCAGCGGGCGCTGGTCAAGCTGGGCTTCTCCGTCGGCCGGGCCGGCGCGGACGGCAAGTTCGGCACCGACACCTTCAACGCAGTCCGCAAGCTCCAGGCCCGGTACGGGCTGAGCCGGGACGGCGTGGTCGGCCCGAAGACGTGGATCGCGCTCGCGCAGGCACTCGTCGGCGCGGCCGGGTTCTCCGTCGGCAAGGTCGACGGCGACTTCGGGCCGAAGACCGCGACCGCGGTCAAGTCGTTCCAGAAGGCGGCCAAGGTCACCGCGGACGGCATCGTCGGCCCGGTCACCTGGACGAAGCTGGTCACCTACAAGCGTCCGGCGGTGAAGGCGTGAGCCCCCTGGCGACCGCGGCGATGGTCGCTGCGGTCATGACCGGCGTGCACGACGGTCGCACCCCGCAGATCGTCTCGCAGACGTTCCCGGGAGCCACCGTGGGCCGCGAGTTCATCGGCGGCGAACTGTCGCCGATGGACCTGCGGCCGAAGTTCGACAAGCTGTCCGCGCCGTGGCTCACGCTCGGCGGGCAGGTGTACGTCAGCTTCAAGCCGAAGGCGGCCGACGTGTCCACCGGCAAGTGGGACGCCCACTTCCAGCGGCTCGGCGCCTGGCTCGCGGATCACCCCGGCGTGAAGGTGATCGTCTACCACGAGCCCGAGGACAACTTGGCGGGCACGACGTTCGCCACGATGTTCAACCGCACCCGCGAGAAGATCAAGGTCGGGTGGGCGGGCGCGACCGTCGCGTACTGCGCGATGGCGTACCAGTGGCGCAAGGGCGGGAAGGCCGCGGCCAGCCCGTCCGGGTGGCAGAAGGTCGTCGCCGACGAGTACCTGGTCGACGTCTACTCCGGGGTCTCGTTCCCGGAGACGGCGATCCTGCCCGAACACCCGGGCTTCACCGGCTGGTTCGACGCGATCGTCCGGCCGCGGCTGTCCGGCGGCGAGGCCGTCGCGTGGGGCATGGGTGAGCGCGGCTTCCAGGCCAAGAGCTCGGCGACCCGGACGGCCACGATCCGCCGCGAGGCCGAGTGGCTGGCCGGTCTGCCCGCCGAGCACGCGGCCGGTGCGCCGACCAAGCGCCCGCCCATGCTGTACCTGGCGTGGAACACCGGCGGCACCGAGAACGACGCCGGCTGGCTGCTCGACACGGCCGGCGAGGAAGCGATGCGCTACCTGATCAGCCAGGTTCTCACGACCCGGGGCGTCCCGACGCAGACGCCGGGGAACCCGGAGCCCGGGCCGGTGGTGCTCGACCGCTACGACCTCGGCTACGCGGCCGGGGTCGACGCCGGGCGGGCGTCGCGCGAGGAGGAGATCGTGCAGGCCCGCGCTGAGGGCAGCCGAGCCGGGTACGCCGCGGCGTACTCGGAGATGATTCAGTGGGCCACCGCGCAGGCGGCTGGCAACGCGTAGGAGACACGAAACGGCCCCGGGTCGCACTCCGCATGGGGTGCGCCCGGGGCCGCTTCTCTCGTTGACGCTCAGGGTGTCGGCGCGGGGCGGCACGTGGCGATCATCGCCACCAGCTCGTCGTGCACGAACCCGTTGCTGATCACGGCGCCCTTGACGGGGCCGTCGTAGCGTTGCGGCTCGCCTTCGAGGTCAGTGATCCGGCCGCCAGCCTCCGCGACGATCACCGCCACTGCGGCCATGTCCCACGGGGAGGTGTACGGGTAGACGGTCCCGGCCGCGAATCCGAGCGGCACCATCACTGCGTCGTGAACGGCCGAGCCGGTGGTCACCACGTCGGCGTTCGCCTCGATCGCCCGGGTGAACAGCCGAGCTGCATCGAACGCCTCTACGCTGTTGCCCGGCAAGACCAGGCAGGCGCCAGCGATTTCCGGCTTGCCGTTCACGAGGATCGGCGAACCGTTTACGAAGGCGCCCCCTCCTGCGGCGGCGTAGATCATCCGGTCGGTCCACGGGTCATACACCACACCGAGGATGGGAGCGCCGTTGTCGACCAGCGCCAGGGAGAACACCGACCCGGGCACGCCAGCGGCGAACAGCCATGTCCCGTCGATCGGGTCGCAGACCCACACCTGCCCGCTTGTGGTGTAGTCGTGACGGGCGTCTTCCTCGCCAAGGGTCCGCTGCTCCCGGACGGCGGCCTCACCGCGGATGAAGGCGTTGATCTCGCCATCCATGCGGGTCACGGGCGTGCCGTCCGACTTGGCTACGGCGGCGGCGCCGAGACCAGCCTTCATGATGTGACCGGCTTGCCGCGCGACTCGGACCGCGAACTGGAGATCGGTTTCAGGTGCGGTCACGTCATGCCTCCACGGCGGCGGTTCGGCGGTTGGTGAACTCGTTGAGGAGCGGCCACACCCGGTCGTCGCGCCCGGCCTCGGGGTCCTCGATGACGACCTGGTAGGCGTTGAGCAGCGCCTCCACCGCGGCGTCGGAGCACACCTCGCCGTAGAAGCTCTCGATGTTCCCGGGGCTCTCGACGCCCCAGTGCAGGCGACCGCGGTTGGTCAGGTCCCACGGGGAGTGGGCGCGGCGGACGCGGAAGTGCAGGCCCGCCTCGGCGGCGAGGTTGTCGAGCAGGGACACGGTGTCGTAGTCGGCGGCGAAGCCGCAGACGTAGGCATTCTGCTCGAACCCGTCGTACATGCCGGGCTGGGAGCTGGTGGTGTAGAAGCCGGCCCGGTTGGCGGCGGCGAGCGCCGGCACGATCGGCAGGGTCTCGTCGTCCACGCCGGCGCCCGGCTGGTAGGCGGGCTGCGATCCGACCTTGCCCTCCAGGTAGGCGGCGCTGACGGCGGCGAGCTCGGCGATGTTTCGGCACGGCGCCCACCGCTCGCGGTCCTGCTCGGGCATGCGCTCGGGCTCGCCGAAGATCCTGACCATGACCCGGTCGAACGTGCGGTACCACAGGGCTTCGAGGTAGCGGTCGACGTTCACGCCGAACAGGCCGAGCGCGACGTACACGGTGATCAGGGTGGCGGCGACCCGCAGCACCCACGCCCCGAAGGGCCAGGAGTGGTTGTCGAACGCGGCGCTCCAGTAGAGCACCACGACGGCGAGCTTGCCGATGAGCTGGGCGGTGTCGCGGACGATGCGCTTCGACGTGACGGTGCCGAGCGCCCACGTGGCGCAGAAGACGCCGATGAGGTACCAGAAGTGCGGCGGAAGGTAGAACGGGGTGCGCAGCTCGAAGTAGCTGGCGGCGGCGCAGGCCAGGGCCAAGGCGACCTTGGTGGCGAGTCCAATCACGGAGATCCCTCCCGGGGTGACGGTGTGACGGTAAGCCACACGCTACGCGTGTCGGAGACACGATGCAATGCGCCTGTCCGGTATGCGAATCGTCTGTCGATCGGTGGGCATTTGCGAGCTACCCGACGGTAAGATCGTGTCTCTGCGAGCCGCATCGGGACGTTGCCGGGGGACGCGGGTAGCGCAACGACAAGGCAGTGCGTTGGGCAGTCTGCTCGATCGAACCGCCGTTCGCGTCCGCAGCCGAGGGGGAAGTAACGGCTGCCGGGGGAAGCGGGGGCCGCGTGTCTGGCGCGGCCCCCGCGCCGCGTCAGGGGTTGACGACCAGGGCGTACGTCGCGCAGCCGGCGGCCACCGCGAGCAGCGGCACGACAACCCAGTGCTCCACCGGGCCGTTCACCTTGAACCGCAGGATCTTCGGCGGGCCGATGCACCGCCAGAGCTGCCACTCCACTTCGCCGCGGCGCCGCACCGGCAGCGGGACCGGCCACAGCCACGGGCAGGACGACTCGGTCACGCAGTCGCCGAGGCAGTGCACGAAGCACCCGACCGCGAGGGCGAGGCCGAGCCACCACGCCGACGCGTCGACCCACGTGATCGTGGCGACCGCGAGCGCGGGCAGGATCGGCGCCTCCAGTTTGCGAGTGATCGGCAGCGCGTCGAGCGCCGCCTCCAGGCCGAGCGCGCCGAGCCCGGCGACTAGCACCAGGGCGGCCCACTCCCCCCACCGCGCGCCGCACCAGGTGGCGAACCAGCCGGCACCGACGGCGAAGACCAGCGTGTGGCTGATCGTGCGGTGCCCGCCGCCGCGGTCGCGGTCGTGGTCGGTGCGGGTGACCTGGTAGATGAGCCAGCCGATCGCGGCCAGCAGCTTGCCGAGCAGCCACGAGATCGGCCCGGCCGAGGTCGAGACGCGGGAGTTCGGATGGTCCAGGTCCGGCAGCAGAGCGCCGCCCGCGGCCACGACAGCCCCGAAGATCAGGACGTCGGGCCGCGGGTCGGCGATCTGATAGTGCTGCGCTACTGCCCATCCCCCGAGCCACACCGCTGCCCCCGACAGGGCGTGACCCGGAGCCATCACGGCTTCTTACCGACCTTGCGCTTGCTGGTGGTGGTGGTGGCCGGCGTGGTCGCTTGCGTCCTTGCCGGGGCGGGCACGGCCACCGGCGGCGGGGCGGCGGGCCGGGGCCGGGACACGGCGGGCGGTGCGCTCGGCGGTGCGGCGGGTCGCAGCGAGGCGTACGCCCGGCGCGCCTCGGCCCGGTAGTCCCATCCGGTCGGCGGCTTGCTCTTGCCCGCGGCGGCCCAGCCCCACCAGACGAACGTGCGGCCGACGTAGAAGCCGCAGTCGGGCACCTCGCGCTTGGTCCGGTCGTCGGCCTCGCAGTCGAGCGTGTCCGCCTCGACGTCGGTGACGAACTGCTCCTCGTCCGGGTTGACGTCGTCCTGGTCCGGGGCGGGAGCGCACGGGTCCGGCGACGCGGCCGGGTCCGCCGACGCGCTCGGCGCCGGGCTGGCCGAGGCGACCGCGCACGGGTCGCCGGACGCGGCGGGGTCCGGCTCGTCGTCACCGCAGGCGGCCACGCCACCGACGATCAGGGTCACGATGACGGACCAACGGGCGAGCGTGCTGATCAACGTTCCTCCTCCTTGGTGATGTGCAGACCGGCGGCGTCGTTCCGGTCGTAGTGCCGGCCGCCGGCGCCGACGATGACGGTGCCGCGGGCGATGAGCTCGCGCAGCACGGCCCGCAGGTCGGCGATCTGGTCGGTGGTGAAGCCGGGGCCGACGACGATGCCGACGATCTCGGCCTCGGTGCTGCCGGGGTGGAACATGACGGCATTGATGATCTCACTGCGGAGCACGTCGAGGTCACCGGTCGCGGGCAGCTCCAGCGCCTCCAGCTCGGTGACGTCCTGCTCGGCCGGGTCGCCGACGGTGGCCTGGACGCGGATCGCACCGCCGTGGTCGATCTCCGTCATGCTGACCAGGTCGGCCGGCGTGACGTAGTGGTAGCTGACCGAGGCCAGCGCGTCGTCGGACGCGAAGCTGCGCAGCAGGGAGCTGCCGCCGAACGCGGACAGCGGCGGGAACCCGGGGCGCTGCGACGGGGTGGCGTCGATCAGGCGCAGGCTCACCCCGGCCGGGCGGCACAGCCGGGCCAGGGTCTCCACGATGGCGATGTTGGCGAACGCGTAGTGGCTGAGCACCTCGGAGCTCGGGGCGATGACCACGACGGTCGGCTCACCCTCCCACCGGCGCTTGCCCTCGCCGGCGAGGACGCTCAGGCGGGCGCGGACCGTGTCCAGGATGTTGCTGAGCGGGTAGGTCAGGTCGCGCGGGTCCTCACCGCGCAGCGTGGTGATCGAAATCTCGGGGTCCAGGTTGAGGTCCACTTCGGCTCTCCTCGTGCGTGTGACGGTGTGACGGGTCAACCGGCGGGTCTATGGCCGCGCGGGTTCGTGCGGGTTACGCTGCCCCCAGTCTGTTAGGGGAACAGATCAGAGGGGGCGCGCCCGGCGGGTGCGCCCCCTCTGCATTTCTCAGGCGTACGTGTGGTCGTGCAGGTCGCTGGCGGCGATCCACTCGTCGCGGCCCCGGTCTCCCCACTGCGCGATCACGCGCTGGTAGAGCGTCGGGAACGAGTCGTCGCCGGCGGCGTTGTCGGCGGCGATCGCCTCGGCCAAGGCGTACTTGTGCGGGGAGAAGTCGCCCTGCCGGTGCGGGACGCTGTCGTCGTACGGCACCACGTCGGCCCACCCGAAGGTGGACAGGTGGTGGCCGACGCCGCGGAAGTAGGCGGCGGCGCAGTCGGCCTGGAAGCGGAACTGGTACGGACCGACGTGGATGGGCTCGGGCATGTCGCCGGTGATCCGGATGCTGAACCGCTCCGCCTTGCCGAGCAACTCCTCGGCGGCACGGCGCTGCTCCTCGTCGGCGGTGCGCTGCTCGCGCTCGGCCTTCAGCTCGTCCAGCTCGGCGACGCTGCGCACGACCGAGCTGCCGAGCAGGGCGATCAGCCCCACCATCTCGCCGGGCACGATGTCCCGCTCGCGGCCGAGGCAGAAGCCGAGCAGTCCGGCCAGCGCGTGCAGGCCGTCGTAGTCGGGGTCGCCCGGCTTGAAGCCGCCGTCGCTCTCGCTGGTGCACTCGGCGATCAACCCGGCGACGTGCTGCGCCGCTCTCTCGATCGTGATCTCGTCGGACTGTTCGGTCATGCTGCCTCCCGGTGACGCGGGGTTTGGGGGAACAAGCCCGACGCTACTTGTTTCTGCGATACGATGCAATACGACACGCGGGAGTCTGGCCCGCCGTCAAGCTGAGGAATGGAGTTCCACCATGTCGAAGCTGCGCTACCGGCTCGACTTCGAGCTGCACCACGTCCTGGACGGCGACGACGACGCCGGCACCGTGGTCACCGTGCAGAAGTGGACGGCGACCAACAGCGTCCGGCCGCGTGTTCTGCACGTCGTGATGGAGGACGGCGCCGAGGTCCAGCGCATCACCTACACCAATGAGCGGGACATCGAGCAGCTCGGAGCCCGCCTGTCCTCGCTGTGCCAGCGGGTCAACGCCGTCGATGACGGCAAGGCCCGCGAGCTCATCAAGGCACGCACAGGAACCGACCATCCGGTGCACTGCTACCACAGCAGCCAGTGCAGCTACCCGCGGCCGATCGGTTCGGACCGCTGCCTCGGCGGCCACTCCGCCGGGCAGGTCGGCGGCGGCGCCATCGGCAACCTGATGCGCGGCAACAAGGTCATCATGATGCGGCGCGCGGGCGGGGGTGAGGGTCAGTGACCGCCGCCCTGGTCTACCTGAACGAGCGGCGCGCAGCGTTCGTGCCGCTGGTTATGACGGTCCCGCTGTGCGAGGCGCAGCCATCGGCGACGTGCACGTGCGGCGGGATGCTCGCCTACCTCGAAGGCCGGTGGCAGCACGTCGAGGCGTGCATCGAGTGTTACGACAGCCCCGAGCCGTGCCACGCCCGGTACGAGCACAAGGCGTGCGCGGCGCCCGAGGTGGTGGACTGCACGCACGGCAACGACTGGCAGTGTGACAACCCGGCGGCGATCGAGCAGACGTGCGCCAACGGCGAGGAGCCGCGCTCGTGCTGCGGGTGTTGCTGGGTGCGGGCCGACGATCTGGAAGGGCGGACGATGTGGCCGCGGTGACTGACCCTCGGCTCACGCCGATGCCGGCCTGCACGCAGCCCGGTTGCGGCGCCGCGGCCGGTGACCGGAACTGCTACACCGCGAGCGGGTGGCGCCGTCACCCGCACGCGGTGCGGATGCGGGCACTGGCCGCGGCCGACACGGGCGAGCCGGAACCGGAGCGCACCCCCGGGCGCATGGCCGGGCGCCGGCCCACCCACAAGCAGGCGGACATCCTGGCCGCCGCGGTCGCCGCCGGCGGCCTGTTCGAGACGTGCGAGTGGTCCATCTCCGGGGCCGCGGCCACCCGCGCCGCGGTGTACGCGATGGCCGACGACGCGCGCGGCTGGATGAAGGACGTCCGGGCGACCAAGGACGGACGGCTGTACGAGATCACGACGGAGGGCCGCAACGCGCTGGCCCGCTACGAGCACTGGATGAACGGGGGAACCAAGTGAGCGACGAGCCGACGCACGGCATCAACATCAACAAGAGCGTCCTGTCCGACTTCGGTGACGTGAAGCTCGGCAAGGTGCACCGCACCCCGACCGGCCGGGACATCCGCCGGGCCGGCAACAGCCGCAGCGCCAACGGTCAGATGGGCGGCAAGATGCGCCGGTACGAGGAGGCCGGCCTGACCCGGCTGCGCACGGACTCCGTGTGGGAGCTGACCGATCTGGGCGAGTCCGAGTACGAGCGGGTCAGTGCCGAGTACGCCGCGCGGCGGGTGGCGTGACCGACGATCAGCAGGTCGAGGTCACGGCCAAGACCGAGTGGACGGTCCGGATCGCCGGCGCCGATCTCGGCGTGTTCGGCACGGAGCACACCTTCCCGGCGCTGGAGAGCGAGTCGATGGCCCGGGCGCGCGTCACGCACTGGAGCGAGCACCGGAAGGACGTCACCGTCGAGTTGCTGTCCCGCGAGGTGGAGATCCGGCGCGGCCCGTGGCGGCCCACCGAATAGCAGTGACCGGAATCGAACGGCCCGCGCCTGCCCGGCGCGGGCCGTTTTCTTTTCTGGCTATACCGGCAGAACGGACACGAATCGTCACGCCATACCAGCATGTCCGGAACTTCTTATTGGTCCGAAAGGGGGAAATAGTTACAGTCTCCTAGCAAGGCGGGAGTCTGGCCCTGCCTTGCTGAGGAATGGAGCACCCCGCATGTCCAAGGTGGTGTACGTCAACCCTGACCAGGCGGCGGAGTGGGAGGAACGCGCCCTCTGCCGCAACGTCGAGGATCAGTCGATCTTCTTCCCGGAGCACGGGAACCGGTCCCCCGCCAAGGCCAAGGCAATCTGTCGGCGCTGCCCGGTCAAGGCCGAGTGCCTGTCGGCCGCCTTCGAGAACGACGAGCGCTTCGGGATCTGGGGCGGCATGACCGAAAAAGAACGTCGAGCACTCCAGCGACGCGGCCACGTTGCGTGACTTCTCCCCCGCAGCGCGCTTCGGCTTGTGCCGTGTCGGCGATACCGGGTAACATCGGACGCGCACTGATCATGGATTGAGGAGGACGAAGAAGGTGGTTGCAGTCGCCGAGAAGCCGCCCGTCACGTTGGGCACCGCCCACGTGGCGCGTCCGCGCACGGAAGCGCAGCAAAGGCTCGTGGACAACCACGCCGCCTTGGTCCGAGACCGGTTCGCCGGCCGCGACGAGCGCCTGGTCGAGCGGTTGCTCGATGAGACCGTGCTGTGGACCGAAGACCTGGTTCGCCTGCTCGCACTCACCGAGCAGCGCACGTACATGCTCTACTCGGCAGGCCGCGACCTGTTCGAGGCGGGCGAGCTGATCCACCCGGGCGGCATCCCCGTCGCGGACACGTCCGGAGGCAGGCGCGGCGACAGCGAGATCCGCGGCATCACCCTCGGCCGGTTCCTGCTCTGGGCTCTCGGCGCCGGCCGGGCGATCTGGAACCCGGCCACCGGAGAGATCGACTGGGTGGACCCCAACTCCACCGAGTCGCAGGTCGACCGCGCCCGCATCGCGCTGGCCGGGGAGAAGGGACTCAGCCCCGCGTACCGCGCGGTGCTGCAAGCCCGCGTCGACTACCCCACCAACACCATCGCCGAGATCGCCGCCAAGCTGGGGATCACCAAGGCGACCTACTGGTCCCGGCTGCGCCGGGCGTACGAAGCGGCCGAACGGCCGTAGAAACGTCAGAAGCCCGCAGGCGTCGTAGGGGTCTGGACCCTCGACCTGCGAGCTTCGGACGTCCTTGCTGAGGAATGGAACCGCGTCGGTCGGGGGGACCGATCAGCTCCGCGCACTACGTTATCAAGCGCGAACTGGTCTGTCACTTCCGCAATGGGGACAAAACACCCGTGGAGTGAAGATGA
>WUUC01183527.1_pt1 | contig 10836 bp, 12 predicted proteins | sample 6278441 | NCBI WGS metagenome assembly WUUC01 (sample SAMN13675441, study PRJNA597444) | soil metagenome | isolation source: soil | place: USA: Washington | collected 2017-10 | reverse complement strand
GGGCCCGGATCGAGCTGGCCTACGCGCTGCAGTTCAGCATGCCGGGCACCCCGGTGCTGCGCTACGGCGAAGAGATCGGAATGGGCGAGAACCTGAAATTGCCGGGCCGGCAGTCGGTCCGCACGCCGATGCAGTGGGACGACAGCCGGGCCGGCGGATTCTCGACCGCGCCCACCGCCGAGCTGGTGCGGCCGGTGCCGACCCGGGGCGCCTACTCTGCCAAGCGGGTGAACGTCGAGGCCCAGCAGCTGGACCGGCAGTCGTTGCTGCGCTGGTTCGAAGAGCTGATCAGGGTGCTGCGCGAGTGCCCGGAGATCGGGGTGGGCGAGCTGAGCGTGATCGACCGCCCGCTGCCGCGCTCGGTGCTGGCGCACCGTTTCGACGCCCCCGAAGGCACGATCCTGCTGCTGCACAACCTCGCTGCGACGCCGGTGACGCTGGACCTGTCCGGGATCGACGCCGGGCCCCGGCCACACGAGGTCTTGGCCGACGGCCGGTACGAGCCGCCGGCCAAGGGCCTGGCGCACCTGCAGCTGAACGCCTGGGGCTACCGCTGGATCCGGCTTCGGCGCAGCGCCAAGGTCTGAGGCTCGCCGGGCCCCGGCCGAAAGTCGACCGGGGCCGGCGACGCGTCAGCGGCAGCAGGTCAGCTGGCGGCGCTGACCAGCCCGGTCTTGAGCGCCGAGGCGATCTTCACGACCCGACGGCCCTGGTACGCACCGGCGTTGCGAGCCGTGTCGTCCACCGGCAGGTCACCCTGGCCGGCGACGTGGCTGGTGCCGTAGGGGTTGCCGTCGGCGAACTTGACCGGGTCGGTGTAGCCCGGGGCGACGACGATGCCACCGAAGTGATGGAAGGTGTTGTACATCGCCAGCAAGGTCGACTCCTGGCCGCCGTGGGCGGTGCTGGTCGCGGTGAACCCGCTGTAGACCTTGTCGGCCAGCTGGCCCTGGGCCCATGCCCCGCCGAGGGTGTCGAAGAACTGCTTGAGCTGGGAGGCGACATTGCCGAACCGGGTCGGCGAGCCGAAGATCACCGCGTCAGCCCACAGGATGTCCTCGGTGCTGGCCACCGGCACGTCCTGGGTCTCGGCCACATGGCTGGCCCATCCCGCGTTCGAGGCGATGGCCTCCGCTGGCGCCAGCTCTGCCACCTTCAGCAGGCGCACCTCGGCGCCGGCCTTCTCAGCCCCTTCGACGATCGACTGGGCAAGTTCGTAAATGGTGCCGGTCGAGGAGTAGTAGACGACGGCGACCTTGGTCGGTTCAGACATGGGACGTGGCCTTTCGATGTGCGGAACCTGTGTTCAGGTGGCTGGGCATTAACTTGAACGTTCAAGTTCACGCTAGAAGTCCTGACTTGAAGAATCAAGTGAGCCGGTAGGGTGGTGGGATGCCTCACAGCACTGAGCCGGCCACCGGGACCCGCTGGTTGACCCCCGACGAGCTGCTGGCCTGGCGGACGTTCTCGCGGATGATCGCCAAGCTGCAATGGGCATTGGACAGCCACCTGCAGCAGACGGCCTGCCTGAGCTTCGTGGAGTACCACGCGCTGGCGATGCTGTCCGAGCACCCTGGGCACACCATGCGGATGAGCGCGCTGGCCGACCTGACCAATGCCTCGCTGTCCCGGCTGTCACACCTGGTCAAGCGGCTCGAGCAGCGTGAGCTGGTGCGCCGCGAGCCCGACCCGGACAACGGCCGGTACACCAACGCGATCCTGACCGACAAGGGTTACGCCACGCTGGTCGCCGCCGCGCCGGCGCACGTGGCCAGGGTCCGTGAGCTCGTGATCGACGCGGTCACTCCGGCCCAGCTGCGCCAGTTCGGCGCCGGCGCCGAGCGGATCATCCGGCGGATCGACAGCGGCAGCCGGCCTTCGGACTAGCGCGGCGCTCAGTCAGCCGCGGGAAACCAGCGGCCCGGCCCGCGTACCCGCAGGCCCACCTTGACGCCGGTGGTGGGCGCGGCCGTGCCGGTGTGCCGCAGGCTGATCACGCTAGAGCGCGGCTCGTCCAACCGGATCGTCACCATCGTGTCGTGGCCGTAGTAGTCCACGCCCTCGACGACACCCAGGACGGCCGGGTCGTCACTGTCGGCGGGCGCGTCAGTGAACTCGATCTGCTCCGGTCGCAGCATCACGATTCCGGCGCCGGCGCGCTCGGCGGCTGCCGGCTGGACCGGCACGCTGCCCAGCGCGCACTCGGCCACCGAGCCGGCCAGCACGCCCTGCAGAGTGACCGCGTCACCGACGAAGGCGGCCGTGGCCAGGTCCAGCGGCGCCTCATAGACCTGGCGCGGCGGGCCGATCTGGGTCAGCCGGCCGGCGCTCATCACGCCCACCTGATCGGCGAAGGACAGCGCCTCGGACTGGTCGTGGGTGACCAGCAGCGTGGTCACGCCCTGCTCGGCCAGCGCCTCGGCCACCGCGGCCCGGGTGCTGGCGCGCAGTCCGGCGTCCAGCGCGCTGAACGGCTCGTCCAGCAGCACCAGCCCCGGCCGCGGAGCCACCGCCCTGGCCAGTGACACCCGTTGCTGCTGGCCGCCTGAGAGCTGGTCGGGCCTGCGGTCGGCGAAGTCGGGCTCGAGGCTGACCAGTTCGAGCAGCTCGGCGATCCTGGCGCGGGACCGGCGCTCTTTGCGAGGCAGGCCGAAGGCGATGTTCTGGGCGACCGTCAGGTGCGGAAACAGCGCCCCGTCCTGCGCGACGTAGCCGAGCCCGCGGCGGTGCGGCGGCACCCAGACGCCGTCGCCGCAGACCTGCCGGTCATCGATGCGCACCGAGCCCGGGTCGGGGCGCTCGAAGCCGGCGATCACCCGCAGCAGCGTCGTCTTGCCGCATCCGGACGGGCCGACGATCGCGGTGGTGCCGCCGTCGGCGATGTCGAGGTCGATGCCCTTGAGAACCTGCACCTGGCCGTAGGCGCTGTGCACCTGACGGACCGTCAGCGCGCTCACCGGCCGGCCATCCGATGGGACTGCACCAGCAGGAACCACGACACCGGGATGGAGAGCACGATCATCAGCATCGCGTACGGCGCCGCGGCGGCGTAGTCGATTCCAGAACTGAATGACCAGAACTGGGTGGCCAGCGTGCGGGTGCCGGTCGGGGCCAGCAGCAGCGTCGCGGTCAGCTCGGTGACCACCGCCATGAACACCAGGGCGGCGCCCGCGGCCAGGGCCGGCGCGATCAGCGGCAGGGTGACGCGGCCGAACAACCGCAGCGGCGAGCTGCCCAGCGCCTTGGCCGCCTCTTCGAGCTCGGGCGGCGCCTGCTCGATGCCGGCCCGCAGGCTGACCATCGCGCGGGGCAGGAACAGCAGCGCGTAGGCCACCACGATCAGCAGGGTGCTCTGGTAGACCGGGCGGGCGTAGCGGATCGCCACGGTCACGAAGGCCAGCGCCACCACGATGCCGGGCATCGCGCTGGCGAGGTAGGTGCAGCGCTCCATCAGGGTCGAGCCCCAGCCGCGGTGGCGCACCGCCAGCCAGGCCACCGGCAGGGCGACCGCCGTCGTCAGGGCTGCGGCGTACAGCCCCAGGGTGAGCGTGCTCAGCAGGGCCGGCAGCAGCTCGGGCGCGGTCCACAGCTCGCCGCCGCCGACCAGCAGCCAGCGTCCGACGCTCACGAACGGCACTCCGATCGCGGCGCCGCAGACCGCCGCTGACGCCAGCAGGGCCAGCGGGGTCGCGCGTCCCAGCCGAACCCGAGGGGCCGGCCGGGCCGCGCCGGAGCCCAGCCGGGCATAGCGGCCCCGGCCACGCAACAGCACGTCGATGGTCAGCAGCAGCAGGCAGAGGCTGACCAGCACGGCGGCCAGCATGGTGGCCGCGGCGCCGTTGAAGGTGGACTCGTACTGCTCCATGATCGCGGTCGTGAAGGTGGCGTAGCGGATCATCTGCAGCGCGCCGTACTCGGCCAGCAGGTGCAGCCCCACCAGCAGCGCGCCCCCGAGGACGGCGGTGCGCAACTGCGGCAGCACCACCCGGGCCAGCACCTGCGCCGGCCCGTGCCCGAGCGAGCGGGCCGACTCCTCCAGCGCCGGGTCCAGCCGGCGCAGCACCGCCGCGACCGGCAGGTAGACGAACGGGAAGTAGGCGAACGTTGTGATCAGGGTCGCGCCGCTCAGCCCCTCGATCGAGGGGTACAGCGAGACCCAGCCGTAGCTGGTGACGAAGGCCGGGATCGCCAGCGGCAGGGCGAACAGCACCGCCCACACCCGGCGCAGCGGCAGGTCGGTCCGCTCGACCAGCCAGGCGGCCCCCACCCCGATCAGCACGCTGGCGGTGACGGTGGTGGCCACCAGCGCCGCGGTGTGGCGCAGCAGCTCGCCGACCCGGGGCCGCACCACCAGCGCGTAAGCCTGGTCCCAGCCGGTGGCCACGGTCTGCGCCAGGACGTAGCCGAGCGGGATCAGCGACACCGCCGAGACCACGAAGGCCGCGATCAACACCCCGAGCGGAGCTCGTCGGCCGGGGCGCCCGGACCCCCGGAACCTGCCCCCGACCCCACGACCGCGGACCGGCACGCCAGGGCGCTGCCGGTCCGCGGTGATCGCGTCAGGTGGGGACAGGACGGTGGGCACGAGCAGATGCTAGAGAAGTCCGGCCTTGGTCATCATCTCGACGACCTCGGGACCGTTGAGCTTGGCTTCGTCGATGTCAGGCTCCTCCAGCTCGGTCAGCGGCTTGAGCGCGGCGTTGGCCGCGACGTCGCTGCCGACCGGGTACTCGAACGAGGTGCCGTTCTGCAGCACCTGCTGGCCGGTCTTGCCGGTGACGAATTTCAGGAACTGCTGCGCGGCCTCGGCGTTGTCGCTGGACTTCAACACGCCGCCGCCGGAAAGGCTGACGAAGGCGCCCGGGTCCTGGTTGCCGAAGAAGTGCAGCTTGGTGTTCTGGCTGTTCTCCTTGGTCTTGGACTGGTCACCGGCGAAGTAGTAGTGATAGATGATGCCGCCGTCGATCTGTCCGGCGTTGACGGCCTTCATCACCGCGATGTTGCCCTTGTACTGCTTGAAGTTGGTCTTCATCGCCTCCAGCCAGGACTGGGTGGCCTCGGCGCCCTTGAGCTCGAGCATCGCGCTGACGATCGCCTGGAAGTCGGCGCCGGAGGGCGAGGCGCCCCACTTGCCCTTCCACTTCGGATCGGCCAGATCCATCATCGACTTCGGCAGCTGCGCCTCGGTCAGCTTGGTGTTGTAGACGAACACCGTCGAACGGGCGGCGATGCCGACCCACTTGCCGGTGGACGGCTGGTACTGCTTGGGCACCTGGGCCAGGGTGGCGTCGTCGACGTCGGCGAACAGGCCGGCGTTCTCCACCACCGTCATGGCCGGCGAGTTCTCGGTGAGGAAGACGTCGGCCGGAGAGGCGTCGCCTTCTTGCTTGATCTGGTTGGCCATCTCGAAGTCATCGCCCTGGCGCATCTCGACCTTGATGCCGGACTCCTTGGTGAAGGCGTCGATCCACTCTTTGGTCAACGACTCGTGCTGGGCGTTGTACACCGTCAGCGTGTCGTCGCCGCCGGCATCGTTGCCGTCAGAGCCGCAGCCGGCCAGCACCAGGACCGTGGCAGCCGCGGAGGCGACCAGCGCGACCTGCTTCGAACGAAACTTCATGAACCAACCCCTCTATATTAGGTAAGGGTTACCTTACATACGTAGGAGAGCCGCAGTCCATACGGGTGGTGGTTATCGCAGCGCGTGCAACAAATACCGCCGTCAAGCGTCCATAGCTGACATTGCTCACTAGCGTTGCCAGCAACGAGGTGGAACCAGATGGACTCGACCGCATGATGGGCTCGATACCCGGCCGGTCAGCCGTCGACCGGCGGGTGCCTGACCCGGTTGCCGGCTGCGACTTCGACGCGCTCTACCGGACCCAGTGGTGGCCGATGATCCGGCTCGCCCAAGGCCTCGTCGATGACGTCAGCTCAGCCGAGGACGTGGTCCAGGACGCCTTCGCCGGCCTGTACCGCAGCGCGAGCGCGCTCGCCGATCCCGGCGCGGCGGTGCGGTACCTGCGAGTCAGCGTGGTCAACGGCGCCCGCTCGGCGCTGCGCCGGCGCCGGACGGTCCGGACTTGGCTCGGCCAACTGCGCGAGGGCGAGCACGCGCCGGCCGCCGACGAGCCGTCGCTGCGAACGGCTGGCCAGGAGGCGGCCCGCCGGGCGCTGGCCGCCCTGCCTCCCAGGCAACGCGAGGTGCTGACCCTGCGTTTTCTGGCCGACCTCAGTGACTCAGAGATCGCCGACGCGACCGGGATGTCACCCGGCAACGTCCGCTCTGCCGCCAGCCGTGGCCTGGCCACCTTGCGCACCACTTTCGGAGGGCTGTCGTGAACGACGCCGATACCCGCATCAAGGACCTGATCAACTCCGCCGTCGACCGCGAGCTCGACGGCCACCGAACCGCGCCGCCGCTGGATCGGTTCCGGCTGGCTGAGCGGCCGCCGTTGGCTCATCCAGTGGCCCGGTGGAGCGTTCCGGTGCTGGCCGCCGTGGTGGCGGCGCTGCTGACCGTCGGCGGGATGCTGGCGATCGGCTACGAGCGGGACCAGCGATCGAACCCGCCCGCGAACTCGATCAGTCCGGCTCCGACGCCGTCGGTGTCGAGGATCCCCGAGATGGACCTGCAACAGGGTCCCCGCGCGTATGAGGAGGCGATGGCCGGCGCCCAGGAGGCCAGCGAGGTGGCTGGCGTCTCGGTGGGCCCGTTGTCAGCCGAGGACGCCGCCCAATTCAAGGACAGCGGCCTGTGGAGCCTGTCTGGTGCTGCCCCCGAGGCGCCGGAATTGGGCAAGAGCTATCCGATCACCGTCAGATACCTCGCCGGTCCCAGCGATGAGTGGGTGTCGATCGTGTCGGGCGAACTGCGAGATGTCGCCTCCGGAAGCTGTCCCCAGCCCTTCCGGGTCCGACCGGGTCACACCTACCTGATTCGCTGCCAGGTGACGTTCCTGGCCGGCGCCGTTGGCAAGGCGACGTTCGCCAAGCGAAGTCCCTGGGAAACGGTGATCTACTCGTTCAATCTGGGGAACTCGGTCAGCCAGTCGGCATCGTCGCCGCCGCCCTTCAACCTGGCCCAGGAAGAGAGGTCCATCATTCCGGGCCGGGCTGAAGCGGCCCGCGAGTACTCCAAGGCGGTCGCCAGCGCCCCGGAGGCGAACAAGGTGGCGGGGGTCTCGGACCGGCCGACAACTGCTGAGGATGGGCCTATGGACGGTGAGGGGGTGGGAATGCTGGACGGTCCCATTTCGGCGCCCAAGCGGGACAAGAGCTACCCGCTGACCTTGATCTACGTCCCGCCCGCGGATGCGCCTGCGATCTCGGTCCTGGCCATCGAGTTCGTAGACGTCGCGGCTGGCCGCTGCCCCCGCGCGTTTCGGGTCCGGCCGGGTCACGCGTACACCATCCGCTGCCAGGTGACGTTCCGTGCCGGCGCCGTGGGCATGGCCAATTACCGACTGACAGAGCCGTATGGCGAGAGCGGGAACGGCATGACCATCAGCCTGCGGTGACGTCCAGCGCAGACCGCGACAGACCGGCGTGTGGTCAGTTGCCGGGGACGTCGGCGGCCCGCAGGGCCAGTGCCATGAAGGCGTCCGCCCGGCGCTGGTCGCTGGTGCGGTGCTCGAAGCGGCCGTGGGACATGGCTTCGGCGTCCATCAGGATCAGCTCGGCCTCGACCCGCATCAGGGCGCGGATCAGCGCGCAGTTCACCGGCAGGTCCATGTTCAGCCGGACCACTCCGTCGGTCGCGGGTGACAGCCTGGCCTCCAGGAGCGCCGCGATCAACTCATCGCGTCGTTCTCCCGCCACGAGGTCAGCACCGTAGTTGTTCATGGCGGCGAGCCTAGGCCGCTGGGGCTGTGAAAGGCATCAAATTGACCAACGTCGAAGCTGCCCGAGACGGGTTGTTCAGGGCACCGGCGCCTGCCACCCTGACGTGGCGCCAGGATTAGTCAGCGCGGGCAGAATTCGTTGCCCTCCGGTCCTGCATCACGATTGCGACATGATCCAGGCCGTCGGGGTGGAGCTAGTCAGCCGGCGGGTCGGCCACGGGCATGTCGTAGGTGAGGTAGCCGGTCCGACTGGCCAGCCGGTCATAGGTCGAGCGGGCGCGCAGGTTGGTCTCGGAGGTGATCCAGCGGACCACGTCCCAGCCGTGCTGCCTGGCCAGCGCTCGCAGCTCGGCCAGCAGCGCGTCCACCGCCCCGGTTCCGCGAGCCGCCGGCTCGACGAAGAGATCGTCGAGGTAGCAGCCGACCGAGCCGTGCAGTGGCCGCGCGAACGGCCGGTAGTGCGCCAGGCCGACGGGTGGCAGCTCGGGGCCGGGCCGCACCACCAGAGCCTGCACCTCGTGCGCCTCATCCAGCAGCCAGCCCCACACCTGGTCCAGCTTCTGCGGCGGCATCGCCACCTCGTAGAAGTCGCCGTAACCGCGGTAGAGCTGTTCCCAGGCGGCCCGGTCAGCCGGCCGCAGCGGGGTGACCAGCCAGCCCGAGGAAGGCCCGGCCGGACGTGTGGGGCTCACCGCTGTCGTCCTCGCTCAGTTGGAGTGCAGGTTGGCGCAGCTGGCCAGGCCGTAGTCCTTGAGATAGGCCACCAGGCCGCTGTTGTGGTTCGGCACCGCAGCCATGGCCTTGGCGTCAGCCTCCACCTTCGCCGCGTCACGGGCGTTGCTGTGGGCCACCATCCGGTCGGCGATCGGTTTGATCGCCGCGTAGTCGGCCTTCTCCAGCGCTATCCAGTTCTTCTGTAGCTCGGCCCGCTGCGCCGTCTGCGCGATCAGCCGCTCAGCATGGGAGATCAGCGACGGCACCAGCCGCATGGTTCCGGTCAGGTTCAAGCTGATCGTGGCGAAGTCGGTGACACTGGTCGGGGTCGGCAGCGCCTGGCGCTGGGCGTCGACGGCCGAGCACACCGCGTTCATCTGGATCAAGAAATTCGGCTTGGACAGCACGCCCTTCGGCGTGCCGGCCGAGGTCGAGGCGAACCCCGGCGCGGGAGTCGGGCCGACAGCGCTGCCCGGCGCCGAGGCCGAGCCGGACGGGGCCGGACTGGACGAGGCCGAGCTGGACGACGCGGCCGATCCGGCCTGCGCGCCGGACTGCACCGAGGAACCGCCGCAGCCGGCTAGCACCAGCCCGAGCAGGGCCAACGGAGCCGCCAGAGCGAGTCCCCGGGCGGTTGGCTGGGGCCTGGTCAGGTCGCGATCTGTGGCGGGTCTCACCGGTCCATTCTGCACCGGCCCGTTCTGTACGCGGCCACTGGTTCGGCTCACCGACTGAGACCTAAGCTGGCAGCCATCATGACTGCCGCCGGCTTCGCCCTCTTCGACACCGCGATCGGCTGCTGCGCGCTCGGCTGGACCGAGGCCGGGATCGTCGAGGTGAACCTGCCGGAGGCGAGCCCCGACGCGACCCGCCGGCGGATCGCCAGCCGGCTGCCCGGTGGCAGCGAGCAGCAGCCGCCCCCGCCGGTGCGACAGGCGATCCAGCGGATCACCGCGCTGTTCGACGGATCGGGCGACGACCTGGCCGATCTGCAGCTCGACCTGTCCGGCGTCGGGGACTTTCACCGCTCGGTCTACCGGGTGACCCGCGGCATCCGGCCCGGAACCACGCTGTCCTACGGGGCGATCGCCACCGAGCTGCGGCTACCGGGCGCGGCCCGCGCGGTCGGACGGGCGCTCGGGCACAACCCCTGCCCGATCATCGTTCCGTGCCACCGGGTGCTGGCAGCCGACGGTTCGATGCACGGCTTCTCGGCCAACGGCGGGGTGGCCACCAAGCGCCGGATGCTGCAACTGGAAGGCGCGCTGCCGGCCGACGAGCCGACCCTGTTCTGAGCCGCCTCAGCTGGTCGCGGTCAACCGGGGCGGCGGGGGCAGCGGCAGTGAGCCGGCTGCGGCCACCGACGCCGACCAGGCCAGCAGGGCGCGCACCTCGACGCGGTGCGGCGGCTGGCCTGGGTCCTCGGCGCGCTCGGCCGGCTCGGCGTACTCGGCATATTCGGCCAGAGTGGCCGCGCCCCGGGCGATCAGGGTCAGCGCCCCGGCCTGGTTGCCGCGGGCGGCGTGGGTCAGCCCCACCGCCAGCTGCGCCAGCCCGCGCCACAGTCCCCGCTCGGCGTCCGGAGCGGACTTCCAGGCGTCCTCGAGCACCTCATGGGCCTCAAAGGGACGTCCGGCGTCCAGCAGCAGCTGCGCCTGGGCCAGCGACTGCTCCGCGGACCGAAGCGGATCCTCGGGCAGCCGGGCGACTCCCTCGGCGCCGTAGCGCAGCGGCCGGCCCAGCGCGTCGCGCGGCCGGGCGTTACGCGGCCGGCCCTGCTGGTCACGGTCCCGCTGGTCACGGTCCTGGTCGTCAGGGTCCCGCTCGTCACGGTCCCGCTCGTCACGGTCCCGGTCGTCACGGTCCCGGTCGTCACGGTCCCGGTCGTCACGGTCCCGGTCGTCACGGTCCCGGTCGGCCGGGCGGCCATCCTGGGTGTCCACCGTCGAATCCTGTCACGTGCGGGGCAGCGCCAGGACCGGGTGGAAGGCTGATCGAGCGTCCGCGAGCCCGTCAGAGTTGAACTCATATATGAGATATTGTGGCCGGCATGGTTGATGAAGTGGGTACCGCCAAGGACTACGCCCGGCAGGTGGGAACGCTGATCCGCGATTCCCGTAAGAACCGCGGTTGGACGCAGGCCCAACTGGCCGAGACCTTGGGCACGTCCCAAAGTGCGATCAACCGGATCGAGCAGGGCAACCAGAACCTCAGCCTGGAGCTGCTGACCCGGATCAGCGAGGCCCTGGACTCCGAGATCGTCTCGATCGGCCGCGCC
>WUUC01010656.1_pt1 | contig 10836 bp, 7 predicted proteins | sample 6278441 | NCBI WGS metagenome assembly WUUC01 (sample SAMN13675441, study PRJNA597444) | soil metagenome | isolation source: soil | place: USA: Washington | collected 2017-10 | reverse complement strand
GGTTCGATACTGGCGCGCCTGCGCTCCTCGAACGCGTAACCGGCTCCGGACGCGTGTTGGTGTGGACGTCCACACTCGATCTCGGATGGAGCGATCTGCCGCTCAAGCCGGTCTTCCTCCCGTTCATTCACCGCGCGGTGCGGCATCTGTCCGCGTATGCGGCGCCGCCGCCGTGGCTGACGGTTGGCCAGGTGTTCGATCCATCGGCGACACGCGCCACGGCCTCCGCATCCGAGGCGCGCGTCGTACTCACGCCCTCCGGCCGCCGGGTATCGCTGGACGACGAGGGGGGCGGCGTGCTGGAGTTGGACGAACAGGGGTTCTACGAAATCCGGACGCAGGCGACCGACGCGGCCGCCGACGTCATCGCGAGTAACGTGGACCTCGCCGAATCCGATCTGCTGCCGGTGGATGCCGCCGAGGTCGCTGCTGCCGCAACCGGCGGCGCCGCCGGCGCAGCTGCTGCCGCAGCCGCGTTGCCGGAGACACCCGAGGCGCAGGAGCGTGCCCAGCGCATCTGGTGGTATCTGCTGCTTGGTGGACTGGTGTTGCTCGGGGTCGAGTCGCTGTTGGCCGCCCGCTTGTCGAGGGCGAATACATAGTGTCGTGCCCGGCCTGGCCGGTGCAGGAGCCGCGTTATGTTCGAATTGTTGCGGCGTCAATCCGCTAGCCCGACGGATCTCATCGGGATCATCCGGCAGGCACGAAGACGCTGGCGCTTAAAACTCGCCGTGCGCGGCGCTGCCGCGGTCGCAGCCGTCGGCCTCGCGCTCCTCCTCGGAGGCGCGTACGTGCTCGAATGGGCACGATTTACTCCCGCCTCGATCCTGACCCTGCGCGTCGTCGGCGCCCTGGCGCTCGCGGGCGCCGCCGCCTACTTCCTCGTGCGTCCGCTCCTGCGCCGTGTCACCGACGAACAGGTGGCGATGTACCTCGAAGAACACGAGCCCTCACTGCAGGCCACGTTGGTGACGGCGATCGACGCAGGCCGCAGCGCGCCCGTGCAGAGTGCCGCGTCCGCCGCGCTCGTGCGACGCCTCGTCGAGCAGGCCATCGATCGCTGCGTGACTGCCGATGCGGCGCGGCGTGTAGAGCGCGAGCCGCTCCGGCGCGCCGGTGCCATGCTGGCCGGGGTGGCGATTGTGGCGATCGCGGTCTTCGTGCTTGGCCCGGCGTTCATTCGCCACGCCGCGTCGGCGCTGTTGCTCGTGTCGCGCAGTGTTGAAGCGGCCGCGCCTTACCGCATCGAGGTGACGCCGGGACACGCCACCGTACCGCGCGGAGCCGATCAGCCGATCGCCGCTCGGCTGCAGGGCTTTGCAGCCGACGAAGCGTCGTTGATGGTCCGGCGGCCGTCGAGCGGCACGTTCGAGTCACTGCCCCTCGTGCGCGGTGAAGACGGCGGGCACGAAGGCATGTTGTTCGACCTTGCGGAGCAGATGGAGTACTTCGTCGAAGCCGGCGGCGTGCGGTCCCCGGTGTTCACGTTGAAAGTCATCGATTTGCCGTACGTGCAGCGGCTGGAACTGGAGTACCGGTTCCCGGCGTATACGGGCCTGCCGTCGCAGACGGTCGAAGAGGGCGGGGACATCGCGGTGTTGCGCGGCACCGAAGTGCGCGTGCGGGTGGTGCCGACAATGAAAACGTCGGGCGGCCGTGTCGTGCTGCACGACAAGGAAAGGATTCCGCTCGCCGTCGGCGCCGCCGACGTGCTGACGGGAGCGTTTACGGCGGATCGCGATGGTTTCTATCGTATCGAGCTCGACGCGCCCAGCGGCGAGAAGGTTGCAGCCTCGCCGCAGTACACGATTGACGTGCTCGGCGACCAGCCGCCGACGGTTTCGTTCACGCGTCCGGGCCGCGATACGACCGCATCGCCGATCGAGGAAATCTTCGTCGAAGCCACCGCCGAGGACGACTACGGTGTGCGCAACCTCGAGCTGCTGTATTCGGTCAACGGCGGACCTGAACAACGCGTCACGCTCTTCGGCGGACGCACGCGGCTGCCGGAAGTGACGGCCGGACACACGTTCTACCTCGAAGAGTTGAACGTGCAGCCGGGCGACTCCGTGTCGTATTTCGCGCGCGCGTCGGACAACGACGGTGTGGACGGCGCCAAGCGCGCGACGAGCGACCTGTATTTCCTGCGCATCCGGCCGTTCAAGAAAGACTTCCGGCCGGCGATGTCGATGAGCGGCGGCGGAGGAGGCGCTGGCGCGGGTCAGCCGGTGGATGCGTTGTCGGAGCAGCAACGCCAGATCATCGCTGCAACCTTCAACCTGCAGCGCGATCGAAACACGTATTCACGGGACAAGCTGCGCGAACACACCACCGTGGTGGCGCTGTCGCAGGCGCGCTTGCGCGAACAAGTCGAAGGGCTCGTTGCGCGCATGAACAGCCGCCTGGTGGAGCCCGATCCCGCCTTCCAGAAGATTGCCGAATTGTTGCCGCAGGCGGTCACGGAGATGCAGCAGGCCGAGGCCAAGCTCGGAGCCGCGAGCCCGGATGGGGCGCTGCCGCCCGAACATCGCGCGCTGCAGTTCCTGCAAAAGGCGGAGGAGGAATACGAGACACAGGTCAGCACGAGTCGCGACGGTGGCGGCGGCGGTGGCAGCACGGCGATGGCGCAGGAGCTGGCGGACCTCTTCGAGCTCGAGCTCGATCGCCTCGCGAACCAGTACGAGACCGCCGATCGCGCGTTGCAGCAGAACAGTGATCAGCAGCTCGACGCGCTGCTCGAAAAACTGAAGGAACTGGCGCGGCGGCAGGAGCAGGAAGCCGAACGCCAGCGTCGTCGCGCGGCAGCGGGCCAGGGTGGCGGGGGAAGCAGCGGCGCGCAGCAGCGCGCGTTGGCGGACGAAGCCGAGGAGGCAGCCCGACGCCTCGAGCGCCTTGCGCGCGAGCAGAACCGATCCGATCTCCAGGAGTCTGCTCGGCGGATGCGGGACGCGGCTGACGCGATGCGGCGAGCCGCGGCCAGCGGCGATGCCGGCGCCGCCGCCCAGGCGCAGTCGGCGTTGCAGCGCCTTCGCGACATCGAGCGTCGCCTGCAGGACACGCGTTCCGCGCGTGCGGACCGCGACGTGAAGGATGCGCAGCAGCGGGCGGAGCAGCTGGCGCGCGAGCAGCGCGACATCGCCGAGAGCGTGCGCGGCATGAGCACCGACCCGGAAGCGAGGCGCGAACAGGGTCGCCAGCTCGCCGAACGCAAGGATGGACTCGAGTCGAAGCTTGCGGACCTGGAGAAGCACCTCGATCGCAGCGCGGCCGACGCCGGCGGCGAGGAACGGGAGGCGTCGCGCAAACTGTCGGAAGCGGCCGCCGGCATTCGCGATGGCCGACTCCGCGACAAGATTCGCTATTCGAAGTGGATGGTCACGCGCGGGTCGTCTCCGGAGCAGGCGCAAGTGATGGAGCAGGACATCTCGTCCGGTCTCGACGCGCTGACGAAGAAGCTCGACGAGGCCGCACAGGCGCTTGGCCAGTCCACGCCCGACCCCACGGGCGACGCGCTGGAGAAGGCGCGGCGTCTTGCACGCGGGATGGAGTCGTTGCAGGAGCGGATGCGCGAACGCTCCGAGGGTTCAGAAGGTTCAGAAGGTTCAGAGGGTTCCAAGGGGTCAGAGGGTGCCAAGGGGTCCAAGGCTTCTAAGGGTTCCGAAGGTTCACAGGGTTCAGAAGGTTCACAAGGTTCCGAAGGTTCAGAGGGTTCACAAGGTTCCAAGGGTTCCCAGGGTTCCGACGGCGCACAAGGTTCTCGGTCACAGGGAGGCCAGGGAGTCGGGGACACGCGTGGTGAGTGGACGGGCGCAGACGGCGAGGGCGATCGACGGCCCGGGGAGTGGACAGGGGAACTCTCGCGAGATGACATTCGGCAGTTCCGCAACGAGATTCGTCGATGGAGAGGAGAGGGGCAGGAGCTTCGACGCCTGCTGCAGCAAGGCAACCTCGATCCGAAACAGCTCGACGAGATTCTCCGCGGGCTTCGCGCCCTGGACGACGACCGGGCGTATCAGGACCTCGCGGAGCTGCAACGGCTGCAGACGTTCGTGACCGAGGGGTTGAAGCGGTTCGAATACGGCCTGCGCAGGCGCGCGGCCGCCGACGGCAACGAAACCGTGTTGTCGGGCACTGACGAAGTCCCGGAAGAATTCCGCAAGCTGGTCGAGCAGTACTATCGCTCGCTCGCGAAGTCGCCGCGATGAAACGAGCGGTCGCGATCATCGTGCTCGCATGCGTTACGGCCGCGGCCGCGCAGGACGTCGACTGGTTCCGCCGCGGCTACGGACGCTTTCGCCGAGTGCCGCCGCGCCTCGCGACGACAGAGAGCTTCGACGGCGCGTTCAACTTCTGTCGGGTGATGTACACGAGCGTGCGCCGGCATCCGAGCGGTCAGGGATGGTGGACTGACTATCCGGATGCCGACATCAACTTTTCGATCCGGCTGGGCGAAGTGACGAAAACCCGGATCAGCCGCGACCTCGAAGGGAACCCGAACCATCTCGTCATTCCGCTCACGGACGAAAACCTCTTCCAGTGCCCGTGGGCGATTCTCGAAGATGCGGGATCCGCCGGCCTCACGGACGAGGAGATCGAAGCGCTGCGCACCTACCTGCTCAAGGGCGGATTCCTGTGGGTAGACGACTTCTGGGGTCCGTGGGCCTGGGACAACTGGATTGCCGAGCTGTCGCGCGTCCTGCCGCCCGGTGAGTACCCGATTCGCGACGTGCCGATGGATCACCCGATTTTCAAGACGATGTTCGAGATTAAGGAGCTGCCGCAGATCCCGTCGATCAACTTCTGGAGCCGAAGCGGCGGCGCCACGTCCGAGCTCGGCTCCGACAGCGTGACGCCCACCATGCGCGCCATCACCGACCGGCAGGGAAACATCATGGTGCTGATCACGCACAACACCGACATCGCCGACGCCTGGGAGCGCGAAGGCGAAGACCCCCGCTACTTCTACAGCTTCTCACCCGACGGCTACGCCGTGGGCATCAACGTTCTCATGTACGCGTACACCCACTGAGTAGTGCGTCGCACGCACGAACCTACGAACCTACGAACTCCGCTTCTCGACGATCATCCTCATCCCATACCGAGGCCGCAGCGTGATCAACGGCCACGGCTCCACCGGGTGCCCGGCAACCAACCGCAGGCGGTAGTGCCGCGCCAGCGTGGCGACGATGAGGTGCGCTTCGACCATCGCGAACTGGTTGCCGATGCATTGGCGTGGGCCGGCGCCGAACGGCACGTACACGAACTTGGGCCGCGAGGCGGTCCGCTCGGGTGTGAAGCGCGTCGGGTTGAATCGTTCCGGCTCCTCCCAATACGCCGGATGCCGGTGCATGACATAGGGGATCACGAACACGAGCCATCCGGCGGGGAGCGGATACCCGCCGACGACATCGGGTTCGATCGCCTGTCGCGAAAAGCCCCACGCCGGCGGATAGAGTCGCATCGACTCCTCGATGACCATGCGCGTGTACGGCAGCCGATCGAGATCCGCAAATTCGGGCGGGCGGCTGCCGAGGACAGTGTCAACCTCAGTTTCGACCTCGCGCCGGGCGTCGGGGTGTTGGGAGAGCAGGTACCACGTCCAGGCCAGCGCGAGCGAGGTCGTCTCGTGACCCGCGAGGAAAAACGTCATGACCTCGTCGCGCAACTGGACATCGGTCATGGTCTCTCCCGTGTCCTCGTCACGCGCCGAGATCAGCATGGAGAGCAGGTCGGTCCCGTCAGCGCCGTGCCGGCGGCGTTCATCGATCATCCCGAACACGGCGCGGTCGAGCACGGCGCGCGCGCGTTCGAAACGCCTGTTCTTCGGAGTCGGCCAACCCTCCGTGAACCCAAGGGACCAGAAGCTCTCGCCGATGTGCCGGTTGACCACCGCCCAGGCGTTCCCGACGTCGGCCGACACCGAATCGACATCGGCGCCGAGCATCGTGCGCAGGATGATGGCCTGGGTGAGTCGCATCATCTCTTCGGCGATGTCTACCGGTTCTTCACGGGCGGCGACAGGTTCCCAGCGCGCGACTGTCTCTACCGCGGCACCCGTCATCACCGACGCCAGGGCTGCAATCCGCTGGCGATGGAACGCAGGCTGCGCAAGCCGCCGCTGGCGCAGCCAGTACGCGCCCTCGCTCGTGACCAGGCCCTCGCCCAGCGACCGTTTCAGCTTGTCGTACAGCGGGCTCTTGCGATAGTTGCGCGCATTGTCGGCGAGCACGTGCCGGACATCGGCAGGGTTCGTCGCGAGGAACCCGCGGCGTGGACCGATCTGGAGGTACGCCACGTCGCCAAACCGACGCGCCGCGTCCATGAAGACGCCCACGGGATCCCGACGAACGGCCGGCAGCATACCGACGAGCGGCAGGCCTCCGGGCCCCGGCGGAAGCGCACGGGTTGCCGCAGCAACAGGACTCATGGCTGCCGATCGTAGCGCGTTACCGCGGGGCTCACGTCCGGCACGCTAGAATCCTTCGTGCCCCAATCGACGCCCTTTCCGATCGAGCCCCCGATCGAGCCGATGCTCGCGAAGATTGCGGAGGATCTCCCGACCGGCGACGACCTGCTCTACGAACCGAAGTGGGACGGCTTTCGCGCGATCGTGTTCCGCGGCGGTGGCGACGTCTTCATCCAGAGCCGCGATCTCCGGCCGCTCGATCGGTATTTTCCCGAACTGCATGAGACGTTTCTTGCCGGGCTGCCGGATGGGTGTGTCGTGGACGGCGAAATCGTGATCGCCACGCGCAAGGGGCTGGACTTCGACGCGCTCCAGCTTCGACTGCACCCAGCGGCCTCGCGCGTGGCCAAGCTCGCGAAAGAAACGCCGGCATCGTTCGTGGCCTTCGACGTTCTTGCCGTGGGCGGCCATGACGTGCGTGACACGCCGCAGCGTGAACGCCGCGGCCTGCTCGAGCAGGCGTTTGCGCACGTGACCCCTCCAATCCACCTGACGCCGATGACGCGCGATCGCGCGACGGCGGCAGAATGGCTGCAACGTTTCGAAGGCGCGGGGCTCGACGGTGTGATCGCCAAGCCCGCAGACGGGATCTACGAGCCGGGCAAGCGCGCGATGTTCAAGGTGAAACACGCGCGCACCGCGGACTGCGTCGTCGCCGGGTTCCGCTGGCACAAGAGTGGGAAAGACACCGTCGGCTCGTTGCTGCTCGGGCTGTACGACGATCGGAACAGGCTCCAGCACGTCGGCGTAACCTCGGCGTTCACGATGGCGACGCGCAAGCAACTGGCGATCGAGCTCGCTCCGCTGCGCGAGCACGCGCTCGAGGATCACCCGTGGCGCGAATGGGCCGACGCGGGGGCGGCAGCGATGGGGCGCATGCCGGGTGGCCAGAGCCGCTGGAGCGCCGGCAAGGATCTCTCGTGGGAGCCGCTGCGCATCGAACGAGTGTGCGAGGTGAAATACGACCATCTGCAGGGGGATCGCTTCCGGCATGCGGCCATCTTTCTGCGCTGGCGGCCCGACAAGCAGCCGCGGGATTGCCGTTACGACCAGCTCGAGGTCACGACGGCTTACGAGCTCGAGAAGGTCTTCGGCGCGGCGCATCCGCCGCGTTGAACTCCGTCCAATCCTGCGGTGCATCATCGGGGTCAAGCGCCTCCTGCGGCGGCCGGAGCTCCTCGGGCACATGCTGGAGATTCAGGCGGATTCGCGTCCACGTGTGGAACCGCCCGCGCATGGCATCGACCAGCACGTCGGCAGCCTCGAGATGCCGCGCCGCATCCGGGTGACGCGCACGCCAGCGTTCAAGACCCGCCAGGGCATCGTCTTTGCGCTGCGCACGCGCGATCTCGATCAGCGGATGTTTGGGTGTACGACGCCGCGAGGGCTGCACGCGCGGCGGCTCACCCGCCTGCTTTCTGTACTGAGGCGGCCAGGGCGCGTCGCCGAGTCCGTCCCGTTCATGGCGCGCGGAGAGTTCGAGTAGTGATGCGAGCGAGCACGGATGGCCATCGATCTCCTGATGCCGATCGCCGAGGTCCGCGAAGCGCGATGGCATTGTCGCGAGCGTGAAGTCCGCGGGATCGCAGTTGGCGATCTCATCCCACGTGAGCGGCGCCGACACGCGCGCGTCCGGCGTCGGGCGTACTGAATATGCGCTGGCGACGGTCCGATCCTTGGCATTCTGGTTGTAATCGAGGAACACGCCGTGGCGTTCCTCCTTCCACCATTTGCTCGTGGCGAGGGATGGCGCGCGCCGTTCGACGTCGCGCGCCAGTGCCAGCGCCGCACGGCGCACCTCGTCGAACGTCCACCTCCGTTCGATGCGAACGCAGACGTGCATTCCACGTGAACCGGAGGTCTTCGGCCAGCCGACCAGGCCGAAATCTGCGAGCGCCGCGCGCACGATGGCCGCCACTTCGCGCACCTGCGTCCATGCCACACCGCGGACGGGATCCAGATCCACCCGCAGCTCGTCGGGATGGTCGAGATCGTCCGCGCGCACGGGATGCGGGTGTAGCTCGAGGCACGCGAGGTTCGCCATCCACGCGAGCGCGGCGGCATCGCGCGGGACGATCTCCTCGGCGCTGCGGCCGGACGGAAAGTGCAGCGAGACCACGTCGATCCACGCCGGCCGCGATTGCGGGGCGCGTTTCTGGTAGAAGAACTCGCCCTCGATGCCGTTCGGATACCGAACCAGGACGTTCGGGCGCCCGCCGGCGCCACGGAGCGCGCCGTCGGCAACGGCAAGGTAATAACGCGCGAGGTCCAGTTTCGTGTAGCCGGACTTGGGGAAGAGCACCTTCCCCGGGTTTGAAATCGCGACTTCGCGGCCGGCCACGAGAAGAAGTTCCCGTTCACTGTCAGTCGGCATGTCGCCTCTATCTTTTCACTTTCACGGTACCTTCTGGTCCGCACGTCGTGCGTTACCTGAAGCTCCGCATGAAACGTAGAGGCGCTCTCACCAGCCTGGCCGTGCTCGTGTTTTTCGCGACGGGTGCCGGGCTGGCACAAGTCGCCTGGCCACAACCGACGGCAAGGTACACCCGGCCACAGCGATCAAGGCGGTTTCGTTGCGAAGGCTGCGGCGTCAGTGATGGGATTACGGGAGGAGCCGCCGCGGGAGCGGCAGCAGGACACCCCTGGTTGCCGGTAATACTCAGCGTCCGTTAGGACTTCGGATCGACCGGGACCACGGTTGAATCGTGCATCCAGCCGCTGGTCTCGTTCTTGTACCACCGCATCACCATCCCGGTTTTTCGAAGCTCAGGCAAGAGCTGCACCTGCAGCCATTCTCCCTTGCGGGCCAGCACAGTCAGCACCGTGCCACGCGGGACGAGCACCAGCACCTGCTGCCCTGAGCTCGGACCCATGTGCACGTTGGCGTGGCTCGTGGGCACGCGCACGCGCTCCGTTGGCGCCTGGCCGGACGCATCGTGGATCATGACCAGTGTCGCCACCGCGACGGCAATCGCGCACGACAGCATCCGCAGGACGTGAGGAGTTCGCATGCGGCGATAGTCAACCGCCACCGTTCTTCCGTGTCAAGAGGATCCTGTCCGAGTAGACATCTTTAGACGTTTTCCCCCATTGACAGCGAAACCAGCCGAGGTGCATCGTCCGCACCATGCAGGAGCACAAGTTGTTGGCCGCCGTTGTCATGGTGCTGGCGCTCTCGGGCGCCCTTGTCGTGGTGAGTTGCAGCAGCACGTCCGAAGCACAGTCGGCCCAGCAGACACCACGGAAAGTGGACATGGGGGACTACGAGGTGGTGGAGAACTGGCCCGCGCCGCTGCCCGACACCGATCTCCCTCACAAGGGATGGACATGGGGTTCGGGTTCTGGCGTGTGGGCCGAGAGCCCCGACAAGGTCTGGGTATCGCAGCGCGGCGAAATCGAGCTGCCGCCGGGCGCCGAGCCGTGGATTTGCGCCTGCCTGCTAAACCCGCGGCGGACGAATACGGGCCGTCGCGCCTACTCGGGGAACGAGTACCCGTACCAGATGCGGCGGCACCATCTCGTGTTCGCCGTGAATCGCGCGGGAGAGGCGATCGAGGAGTGGCTGCAACACGACAAGTACCTCGCGCCACCCAGGGGATCAGGTCTGGGGGAAGTTGGCCGTGGGCCGCACAAGCTGCTGATCAATCCCTACGACAAGGAGAAACACATTTGGATCGTTGACGACGACATGCATGAGATCAACAAGTTCACCAACGACGGCAAGTTGGTGAAGACGTTCGGTGTGCGTGGCGTGCCCGGACGCGGTCCGAACAACTTCAACCGCCCCACTGATATCGCGTGGCTGCCTGACGGAACGTTCTTCATCGCGGACGGGTACGCGGGCACGCGCGTGGCGAAGTTCGACAAGAACGGCAACTTCGTCAAGGACTGGGGACAACCGCCGAAGGATCCCAACAATCCGGGTCCCTACGAGTTCTGGTCGGTGCATAGCATCGGGATCAGCCGCGACCGGCGGCTCTTTGTCGCGGACCGCGAACACAGCCGCATGCAGGTGTTCGATGAAAACGGCAAGTTCCTGGAGATGTGGCCCACCGGTCACAAGTCAGCGGTGTTGGCTCACATCGTCACCGAGGACGACCACATTTGGGTTGCGGACTGGACCACCGACCGGCTCGTCAAGTACGACCTGAAGGGACGCTACATCCTCGATATCGGCGGGCACGGCCCGCTGCCTGGCCAGTTCGATGGCGTGCATCAGATCCATGTCGATCAGGAACGGAACCTGTACGTGACGGAGGTGGCGAACGATCGGTCGCAGAAGTTCCGGCCGAAGCCGGATGCCGATCCGGCAAAGATCATCGGACCGATGGTGGGCCGATGGCCCTAATGCGCGCGGTGGCTCCTCGTCT
>WUUC01212584.1_pt1 | contig 10838 bp, 16 predicted proteins | sample 6278441 | NCBI WGS metagenome assembly WUUC01 (sample SAMN13675441, study PRJNA597444) | soil metagenome | isolation source: soil | place: USA: Washington | collected 2017-10 | reverse complement strand
TCCTGCCGACGACGATCGTGATGGGGACGCTCTCGCTCGGCTTCTCGGAAAAACTGATCATGCGCTTCGGACCGCGCAAGACGCTGATTCCCGGCGTCTGCCTGACCGTGATCGCGCTGCTGCTGTTCGCCCGCACCCCGGTCGACGGCAACTACCTGACCGACCTGCTGCCGCCGTTCCTGCTGATCGCCGTCGGTATGGGCTCCTCCTTCCCGGCGATCATGACCCTGGCGATGTCGGGAGCGACGCCGGAAGACTCCGGCCTGGCCTCCGGCCTGGTCAACACCAGCATGCAGGTGGGCGGGGCGATCGGGCTAGCGGTGCTGGCGACGCTCTCGACTGAGCGCACCCAGAGCCTGCTCGACGACGGCGTCTCCAACGCCTCGGCGCTGACCTCGGGCTACCACGTCGCCTACTTCATCGGCGCCGGGCTGGCCGCGATCTGCGTCGCGATCGCGGTCTTCGTCCTCCGCGACCCGGAGCCACAGGCGGCCCCGCAGGTCGCCGGCGGCGAGGCCCCCGCCACGCGGGAGCCCGAGCCGGAGCCGGTAGAGGCCTAGTCCTGGATCACCGAGAGGACGTTGCCGGCAGGGTCCTTGAACCAGGCGATCAAGGGCCCGCCACCGCGGAAGATCCCCTTCTCGTCGGTCTCGACCTCGGTCCCCTCGTAGCGCTCGAACTCGATCCCCTTGGCGGCGAGGGCGGTCACCGCGGCCTTGATGTCCTCGACCGGGAAGTTGAGGACCGTGAACGAGGCGGGCGTGTGGTCTGGTTTCGGGTAGACGATCACCTCGGCGCCGCTGCCGAGGCGCAGGGTGAGAATGCCGTTCTTCTCGCTGACCTCGAGCCCGAGGGTCGTTTCGTAGAACAGTTTCGCCCGCGGCACGTCATCGACCGCGAAGCCGCTGAACGCCTTGCTGTTACCGAGCATGTTTTTCTCCTTCGGGGAGTGGGGTCGACTCGAGCACGCCAAGCAGTTGGGTGACCCGGCAGACCAGTAGCCGCTCCTCGTCGACCTCGACCCAGGCGCCGGCCGAGGCGGGGAAGACGACGTGGTCCCCCGGGATGACCGGCATCTCCACTCCCGCCTGCGCCCACCAGTCGAGGCCGGGGCCGACGGCGAGGACGATCCCCTGCTCGGGCGGTGGCTCGTGGGTGCCGGGCGGCACCACCAGGCCCGAGCGGCGGACCCGGTCGGAGTCGAGCTCCTTGATCACGATCTGGTCGAAGAGGGGCCGCAGCCGGTGGCGTACGGACTCGGTCGGATCCGGTCGCTGGGCGGTGCTCATGCCATCAGTCTGCAACATCGGGCAGCTGGGGACGGCGCTGGCGGCGAAGCGCCTTTCTCAAGGAACCTCGCTGTTCCTGCCGGAGGCGCTCAACTAGCGCCCCCGCCAGGCCGATGATGCTGGTGTGTCACCCCACGCGCCCGACACCCGCCAGGCGCCGGTGGAGATCCTCGGAACCGCCGGCGAGATTTCCCAGATGGGCCGGATCTCCGGCGGCCTCTGGATAATCGGCGGCCTGGTCGGGATCGTCGGCGCCTTCCTCCCCGGCTCCTCGCACCAGGGAATGGCCTGGATCCTCGGCCTCAGCGTCCTCGTCCTGGCCTACGGGATCGGCTCCGTGACCGGGCTGATTCCCTGGGAACGGGCGACGATCCGGGCGCTGGCGATCGGCATGGTCCTGACCGTGCCGGTGGTCGGCGTCGCCCTCTACCTGAGCGGCGGCTCGATCAGCTACATCGAGCCGCTGCTGGTCTGCTCGCTGCTCTATGCCGCCTTCTTCTTCCCGCCCGCCTGGGCCTGGCCGCTGGCGATCGAGCTGGTCCTCGTCGCCGGCACGCCACTGCTCTACGACCCCGAGGCGATCGACAACGCCTTCCTGCCTCGCTACCTGGCGCTCGCCGCCGGGTTCATCGCCGTGACCGCGGTGCTGGTGCGGCTGAAGGCGCGGCTGGTCGCCGCCGAGGCGTACCAGCGCGACATCGCCAACCGCGATCCGTTGACCGGGGTCGGCAACCGCCGTGCCTTCGACGCCAATCTCCGCCGCGAGCTGGCGGAACGCACGCAGGGCGGTCGCCGCGACGCCGACAGCGAGCCACTGGCCTTACTCCTGCTCGACCTCGACGACTTCAAGGCGATCAACGACGACTACGGGCACCAAACCGGAGACGCGGTGCTGCGCGAGGTGGCGCGCCGGGCGCTGGCGATCCTCCGCTCGACCGACACCCTGGCCCGGATCGGCGGCGACGAGTTCGCCGTGATCGCCCCCGGCTCCCACGGCGAGGGCGCCCAGCGGATGGCGGAAGCGATCCGCTCCGCCGTCGCCCTCGGCGGCTCCCGCTCGATCGCCCCGACGCCGAAGGCCTCGATCGGCTGGGCGGTCTTCCCCGACGACGGCGAGGACTTCGAGACGCTGATGCGCCGCGCCGACGAGCGCCTGCTCGGCCTCAAGGGCAACGGCAACGGCGGCCGCCTCAACCAGATGCGACTGCGCCGGGCCGTCTCGACGGAACGAAGCGCTTGACGAAGTAAGGCCCTACCGTGCGTGGCATGGACAGGATCGTCAGCTTGGTCCCGTCGGCGACCGAGATGCTGTTCGCGCTCGGACTGGGCGAGCGGGTTGTCGGGGTCACCCATGAGTGCGACTGGCCAGCGGCGGCGAAGCGGCTACCGCGGCTGACCGCGACCGTGTTGCCGGAGGGGCTCGGCGCCGGGGAGATCGACGCCGCGGTGAAGCGGGTGGTCGGCGAGGGCCGGGCGCTCTACTCGCTCGACGAGGCGTTGCTGGCGGAGCTGGCGCCGGACCTGATCGTCACCCAGGCGGTCTGCGAGGTCTGCGCCGTCTCCTACGAGGACGTGGTCGCGGTGGCGGCGCGGCTGCCGAGCCGGCCGCGGGTCGTGCAGCAGAACCCGAGCACCCTGGCCGAGGTGCTGGGGGACGTCGAGCGGCTGGGGGAAGCGGCCGCGATCCCCCAGCGGGGGCGCGAGCTGCGCGGCGAGCTGGAGGCGCGTCTCGACGCCGTCCGCGCCGCCGTCTCCGGGGCGGAGCCGCCGCGCGTGCTCGCTCTGGAGTGGCTCGACCCGCCCTTCCTCGGTGGCCACTGGGTGCCGGAGATGATCGCGATCGCCGGCGGCGTCGACGTCGCCGGCAGGCCGGGGGCGAAGTCGCCGCAGGTCGCCTGGGAGGACCTTGCCGGGCTCCGACCTGAGGTGATCGTCGCGATGCCCTGCGGCTGGTACCTCGAGGACTCGCGGGCGCAGGCGTCGCGACACCGGCAGCGGATCGAGCCGCTCGGGGCTGAGCGCGTCTACGCCGTCGACGCCGCCTCGACCTTCTCGCGCCCGGGACCGCGCCTCGTCGACGGGGTCGAGCTGCTCGCCCACCTCTTCCATCCAGGCCGCGCGGAACCGCCAGCCGGGATTGGTTTCGCCGCGCTGGAGTACTAGGGCGCCGTTAGGCGACGGAGCGCTCAGACCCGTCCGCCTTGGCTGCGGTCTTCGGCAACTCGAATGCCTTGAAGGTCAGCGGCACCGCCTTGCGGTCGCGCGCCTGGCAGCGCGGACAGTTCTCCACGCCGACCGATCGCAGCGGGTTGTAGCTGCTCCCACATCTGTCACATCGCAACATCTCTGCTCTCCTCTAACTGAAAATCGCTGGAAACTAACTATGGACTCCCCGTCCGAACTGCTCTTACCCAGTGCGCCGATGCGTCTAAACACGCAGGCACGAATTTCACCCCGGAGGCCGGACTTCGCGCCTGATGTAGGCTGGCCGCAGAGTGCTCGACGACACCTCAAGCACTACTCGCGTCGCCTGGATCGGCTCTCTGGCGCTCGCGGTCTTTGCCGTCTGGCTGCTCGTCAACGGCACCGCCGGTGGGGTCGGCTTCTTCTACGCGATCCCGGTCGGCCTGGCCACCTGGTGGTACGGCCGTAGCCTCGGTTTCGCCGTCGCGGTCGCTTGTTGCGGCCTCTACGCGCTTGGCGCCGCGATCGAACCGGTTGAGCACGTCGGCCCCGCGCTGGCGACCCGGGCGGTCGCCTTCGTCATCGTCGTCGTCCTGATCTCGGTCCTGCGCGAGCGGGTCGTCGCGCTCGAGCACTCGGCCGAGGAACTGGAAGCGATCCGGGCGGCGCTGACCCCAGCCTCGCTGCCGGAGATGCCCGACGTCGATGCCGCCGCTGCCTTCGTCCCCTCCGAATATGGCGTCTCTGGCGACTTCTACCTGCTCACCAACGGCCCCGACAACTCGACCGTGGCGATCGTCGGCGACGTCACCGGGCACGGGCCCGAGGCGGCACGGCTGGCGACCTTCATCCGCGCCCGCTTTGCTGCCTTCGCCGCCGGCAGCAGCGACCCGGGGGAGTTGCTGGCGCTCGCCAACACCGCCCTGCTCGACCGGCGGGGCCAGGGAAAGGAGCTGGTCAGCGCCGTCTGCCTGCGCTTCCAGCCACGCGAGGCGAAGCTCTCCTGGGCGCTCGCCGGCCACCCGCCGCCGCTGCGCCTGCCGGACCTGCGGGAGCTGGCGCCGCCCGGCGAGACCCTGCTGCTCGGGGTCGAACGCGACCTCTCCTTTGCCACCGCCGAGGCTCCCCTCGCCCGCGGCGACGGCGTCCTCGTCTACACCGACGGCGCCACCGACGTCCGTCGCGGCGGCTCGTTCCTCGGCCGCGAGGGGCTCGAACGGATGATCGCGCCGCTGGTGGCGCTGCCGGCCGGGGTGCTGGTGCAGGAGGTCGAGAGCGCCGTGCGGGAATGGGCCGACGGCCCGATCCGCGACGACCTCTGCGTGCTCGCGCTCAGGCCGAAGCCTTCGTTCTGAGCTGTCCCGGCGCCGCCGCCCACAGAGCCAGCGCCGGCAGCACCACCAGGAAGGCGAGCGAGGTCAGCTCGGCGATCGCATCGGTGGTGGAGAAGCCGTCGAGGTGGCCGGCGTGGAAGCCGAGGTGGAGCGCGGCGGTCAGCAGCCAGGCGCAGGCGACGGCGCGGACCAGGGTTCGCTCCAGGGTCGCGGCGGCGAAGCCGGACATCACCGCGAAGCCGAGGTAGAGCCCGCCGACGTCGGTGACCAGGTGCTCGTTGTAGGGCGGCAACAGCTCGACCCAGCTGGCGAAGAAGGGGAAGTCGTCGTAGAAGGAGCGCGGCGCGACCGTCGCGACCAGTCCGATCGAAAGCGCCGAGACGGTCAGCAAAACCAGCGACACCCGGGCAGTCCGCGGCGACCTCATTACCCGCACGCTACTGCCGAGTGGTGGGTTAAGGGGTCTATAGCGCCGCTAAACGACCACTCGGCGCGCTTCCCCGGCGGCGGCGGCGAAGACCTCGGGTGAGGGGATGCCGATCACCTCGCCCTGGAAGCGCTTCTGGCGGCCGTAGACGACCCAGGTGGTGTCGATTTCGCCGATCTCCAAGTCGAGGCGCAGCTTCTCAGGGTGTTTGGCGAGGTGCTCGAGGTGGGTGAGGCCGGCGTCGTAGCGGCCGTCCAGCAGCTCGGCGGCGACGACCGGCTTGGAGACGACGTCGATCACCTCGTCCCACTCGGCGAGGTCGAGGTAACCCTTGGTCGCCGGCACGATCCCCAGCGAGCGCGGGTTCTCGACGTCAGTGCGACTCAGGACCGCCAGCGCCTTGGTCGGGTAGATGAAGGTGTCGACGACGAAGACCTCGGTCCAGTACTTCTCGGTGATCTTGTGGACTTCCGGGTGGGCGCTGCACTGGACGAGGAAGGCGCCCGGCGTCTGCCGCACCTGGTCGAGACCGGCGAAGAGGTCAGTGGTGAGGACCAGCTCGCAGTCCTCGATGCCCTGGTAGGCGAGGTAGTTGAGCACCGCTCGCTCGTGGCAAGTTCCCTCCGGGCCGAGCGTGATCACGGTGAGCATCCCGACCAAGGGTACCGACTAAACAAGGTTCGCCAAGCGAAGTTTCGCTTGCTGGTCGCACCCGAGCCAGTACGCTGAGCGCGATGCGCCGCCGAGCTCGCCCGCTTCTCCTGCTTGCCCTGCTCGTCACCCTGGCCGCGGCGCTGCTCGCCCCGGCCGCGCTTGCCGTCGGCAACGGCACTTACAGAGGCAACGTCACCGGCGACGAAAGCGCCGAGGTCACGGTCAAGGTCAAAGACAACAAGGTGACCAAGTTCACCGCCAACGTCTACGCCTCCTGCGGCTATGAAAACTTCATCATCAGCGTCGCCTACCCGCCGGTTGGGATGAAGGGCGCGACGGCGAAGATCAAGAACAACAAGTTCAAGGTCGTCTTCAAGGGCTCACCCGACGTCGAGGACGACAAGCGCACCGTCAGCGGCACCTTCTCAGGCGCCAAGGTCACCGGCTCGGTCCTGGTCGAGGGCCTCTGCAGCGCCGACGTGACCTACACCGCCAAGCGCTAGCGCCCCGACCCGGGGCTAGCCGGCGAGGAAACCGAGCGCGGCTTTGACCACCAGGGCGCAGCCGAGGGTGGCAAGCACGGCGACGGCGGCGCGGCGGCCGTTGCGGCTGAACCACGCCTTGACCCTGTCGACGCGGCGCTGGGTCGCCTCCGGCGCGAAGAGGAAGCCGAGCAGCGGCAGCTCCAGCAGCGCCATCATCACCAGGTTGACGCCGATCACCAGCAGCACCGTCTCGACAGCGCCGTAGTCGAGGACGTCGACCTGGTGCAGGGCCGCCAGGTAGGAAGCGCCCGGCAGGGTGAGGGCGGCGCCGACCGCGAAGGCGATCCGCGGGTCGCCCTTGCCGAGCTCGCGCAGCCAGCGGGGCTCCTCCTTGCCGGCCCGCTTCGCCGCGCGCCGCTCCCGCATCCGCTCGTCCCGGCCGCTGTGGAGGACGAAGGCGACGATCAGCGCCAGCAGGCCGAGGGTGAGGTCGAAGGCCGGGCTGAGGGTGCTCTGGCCGCTGTCGAACAGGGGCCCGTCGGCGTCGAGGACGAAGACGATCAGCAGCCCCAGGGTGATGCTGGTCAGGTAGGCGCCGAAGAGGTAACCGAGCATCAGCCGCTTGGCACTGGGGAACAGCAGCATCGTCGTCGAGGCCGCGACCAGGGTCGGGTTGACGGCGGCGGTGAGGGAGAAGAAGAAGAGGTCGCTCATCGGTGGCGCTGCCCTCAGACGACTGGCGGCGGGTCGCCCTCGGCGCTGGCCGCGAGCGCTGGGTCCCACTCGCAGACGGCGCAGGCGTGGGCGAAGGCGGAGCTGGCGAACTCGAGCGCGAAGGCGTGCGGGTCCGCGGCGGCGACGACCTCGTCCCAGTCGAGCACGTACTCGCCGAGCTTGCCGTCCCAGCGGGCCGGGCCGGGGGAGACGTCGGCACCGGCGAAGCCCTCGGGCGCCGGATGGGCGTAGGCGTAGAAGGCGGCCTTGCCGTAGCGGGGGTCGCCCGGCCACCAGCCGACCGCGACCTCCTGCGAGTCCATCGCGTTGCGCATGATGAAGTCCTCTGACGGTGGCTCGGCCGGGCGCCCGGAAAAGAGGTTGACCGCGAGGTCGAACGATCCCCACCAGGCGTTGACCGGGGTCGAGCGGCCGCGAAAGGGCGCGCGAAAGGCGGCGAGGACCTGGGCCGCCCGGGTGGCGGCGCCGAAGTAAGCGGTCACCTGGCCCTGGTCATACGTGTCGTGCTCGTCGTCCTCGTCGAGCGGCACGCTCCAGGGGACCTCCTGCGGGGTGGGGTCGATCGTGACCGGGCCGGCGAGCTCAGCGACCGCCGCCAGCAGCTCCCGGGTGACCTGACCGACCGGTCGGTCAGGCAACGGCAGGCGCCGCTCGCCGCCGTCGCTGAGTTCCGCCACCGCTTCGTGGCGGCGCAGGTCGAGGGCGACGACGAGGGCGCCGGCGCCGTTGGGAGCCGGCAGCGGCGCCGTCTCCCAACCGCGCGCGGTCAGCCGCAGGGCCGCGTGCTGCAGTTGGGGCTCTGGCGGCGCCAGCTCCGCCGCCAGCTTGCCCAGCACCTGGGTGTGGGCGTGCAGGGTGTCGCAGCTCTCGGCCCAGTCTTCGTAATTGGACGCGGGCCAGGGCATCGGCCGAGACTAACCGCCGACGGGGCCGCTCAGAGCCCGGCCGGGTGGCGGGCGGTGAAGTTGCGCTGGTCGACCTGGTAGGTGTGCCAGCGCGGGCCGGTCACTCCCGGCGGTGCGTCACGAGTGTCGAAGCGGAGGCCGGCGATCACCATGAAGACGTGGTGGGAGTTGGCGTAGACCGTGATCCAGCGGCCCGCTCCCCGCGAGCCCCAGTAGGCGAGCTGGCCCGAGACCATCGTCGTGCTGAGCAGGCCGGCGCCGTGCAGGGCGTAGCCGACCGCGCCCGAGCAGTCATAACCCTTGCTGTCGAAGCTGAGGTGGCCGCCGCCCCATACATAGGGACGGCCGGAGATGTGGTTGGCGGCGGCGATCGCCGCCTTCACCGCCGCTGGCGCCCCCGGTGGCGGCACCGCCCGGCCGTCGACCAACTCGGCCCCGCAGGTGGCGCTGGTCCGCGGCTGGCCCTGGACCGGCGCTTTGCAGCCTTCGCCCCAGGGCACCGCCCCGGCGCTGGCGACGGAGGGAGCGGCGACGGCGAGCATCAGCGCGACGGCCGCGACCGCGAGTCCGGCCCTGGATATGCCCCGGTCCCCCATCGACCCTCATTGTGACCAAGATCACCTTGCTCGTGGCCGAGGACCGCAACCCTGGGCCCTCGAACGAGTTTGTGAGCAAACGCAAATAACCCAATGCCTAATCCCCTGCCCCTCCGTGGGCACGGGAGCGGGGGAACCAGGTTTCCGGGGCGAATCCACCTGATGGTGGGAGCGCAGCTCCTTCAGCGCCAGCCCGACAGCTAACCCCGCCGGCACCGAAGGAGGCTCGATGTCGAGTGCCCGCAGGGCGGCCGCCCGTGCCGCGTTTCTGATCTCCATCGTCGTCGCGGCGCTGGCCGTAGTGCTCGCTCTTCACGCGACCGGTGCCACCGCCGCGGTCGGCGGCGTGCCCGGCGTCGAAACGCCGCCGCCGAGCGAAACCGCCCCAGCGGGGAAGGCGCTGCTGGTCCGCGGCCGCGCGATCGCTCCGATCGACGCGCCGCCCGCGGTCAAGCAGGTGATCCGTGCCGCCAACCGGATCCGCGCCAAGCCATATGTCTGGGGCGGCGGCCACGGCAACTGGGAGGCTCGCGGCTACGACTGCTCCGGCGCCGTCAGCTACGCCCTGCACGGCGGCGGCCTGCTCGACACCCCGCTCGTCTCCGGCTCGATGATGCGCTGGGAAGCGCCCGGGCCAGGGCGCTGGATCACGGTATACGCCAATGCCGGCCACGCCTACGCGGTGATCGCCGGGCTGCGCTGGGACACCTCCGGCAACACCCGCGGCACCGGCCCCCGCTGGCACCTCGAGACCGAAGCGCGCCCCGGCTTCGCCGTCCGCCACCCGGCCGGGTACTGAGCCGCTGGGACGCGGCGAGTTGGGGCCGCTCTGGGTTAGGGTGACCTAACCGTGAAGGCCATGCGCGTCATCGCCCTGACCGAGGCGACCAGCTTCATCGCCCTGCTGGTCGCCTCCTACGTCAAACGCACCGGCGGCGGCGAACTCGGCGTGCAGATCCTCGGCCCGATCCACGGCGCCCTCTTCGTCCTCTACGTGGTGATCGCCCTCAACCTGCGCTCCGATGCCGGTTGGACGGGCAAGCAGACTTTCTGGATCCTGGTCGGCGCGGTGCTGCCGTTCGGCGGCTACGTGGTCGACTGGTGGCTGCTGCGCGAGGCGCGGCGCCGGCCAGCCTGATCCCCCCGGCCGAGTTTCCCGATCCGCCGCGCCGGGAATAGACCTGGGATGGCCACCGAATCGAGCAAACCAAAGAAAAAAACCGCCGCCAAACGGAGCAAAAAAGGCGCCGGCAAACAGACCAAAGCGCAGCGCAGCATCGCAGCCGAAAAAGCGGCGGCGACGCGCAAGGAAAAAGAGGCGAGGGAAGACGCCAAGGAGGCGAAACGCGCCGCCGCCCAGGCCGGACGCGAGGCAAAGAGCTCGGCGGGCGAGGCGAAGGACGCGCTCAGCACCGCCGCCGGCGCCGTCTCGGGCACCGCCAAGGCGGTCGCCGACACCGCCCAGAAAGGCGCCCGCGCGGTGGTTCAGCGCGCCCACGCCGAGGTCACCCGCCGCGGCGGCCGCGGTCCCAAGCGGTGAGCCGCTGAGCGGTTGAGCCGCGGGCGCTAAGAGGCGTTCTTCGGCGGCAGCGTCGCGGGCGGGCTGACCGATGTATGGACCGACTCGCGCCCTGGTGAGGAATCCGGCTCAACCAAGCTCGGCGGGTCTCCGCCGGGCGCCTCCCCGAGGGAGACGGGCACGCCAGGCGCAACCTCGCCGCGCAGGCTGAGTTCGTGCAGCACGCTGAGCTCGATCGTGTATCCCATCTCCCCTAGCCTTACTCGTCAAACGCTCAGCGCAATGCCGATTGGACGAATGGATTACCGATCGTTAGGTCACGGACGGCGGCGCTGACCCGTCCGGCAACCCGCCGGCTCCGCGCGGCCCCTACCATTGACCGTTCAGCTAAACGACCGGGAGACACCTACTTCGATGACCGTCAGCACCGCAACGCAGGACTACAAGGTGGCCGACATCGGCCTCGCCGACTTCGGCCGCAAGGAGATCTCGCTCGCCGAGGTTGAGATGCCGGGCCTGATGAAGACCCGCGAGGAGTTCGCCTCCCAGCAGCCGCTGAAGGGCGCGCGCATCACCGGCTCCCTCCACATGACGGTGCAGACCGCGGTCCTGATCGAGACCCTGATCGCGCTCGGCGCCGAGGTGCGCTGGGCCAGCTGCAACATCTTCTCGACCCAGGATCACGCGGCCGCCGCGATCGCCGCCGCCGG
>WUUC01023575.1_pt1 | contig 10839 bp, 9 predicted proteins | sample 6278441 | NCBI WGS metagenome assembly WUUC01 (sample SAMN13675441, study PRJNA597444) | soil metagenome | isolation source: soil | place: USA: Washington | collected 2017-10 | reverse complement strand
CCGGGCCATGCCCATCTACGCGTCGACGGCGTTCGTGTTCGACGACGCCCAGCACGCCGCCGACCTCTTCGCCCTCCAGACGTTCGGCAACATCTACAGCCGGCTGTCGAACCCCACCAACGCCGCGTTCGAGGAACGCATGGCCGCCCTCGACGGCGGGTTGGGGGCGCTGGCGACGGCGTCGGGCCTGTCCGCGCAGCTCATCGCACTCCTGTCGCTGGCGGCCAACGGCGACCACCTGGTGGCGTCCAACTCGCTCTACGGCGGCACCTACACCCAGTTCGACGTCACCCTGCGGCGGATGGGCATCGACGTCACCTTCGTCGACTTCGCCCATCCCGACCAGGTCGAGGCGGCCATCCGGCCCACCACCAAGGCCGTCTTCGCCGAGACCGTCGGCAACCCCGGCTGCACCGTCCTCGACATCGAGGCCTACGCGGCCCTGGCCCACGCCCACGACGTGCCGCTGATGGTGGACAACACGTTCGCCACGCCCTACCTGTGCCGCCCGATCGAGTGGGGCGCCGACATCGTCGTCTACTCAGCCACCAAGTTCATCGGCGGCCACGGCACCGTGCTGGGCGGCGTGCTGGTCGAGTCCGGCACCTTCCCCTACGACAACGGCCGGTTCCCGATGCTCACCGACCCGTCGCCCGCCTACCACGACCTCAACTTCTGGGAGAACTTCCGGGAGTACGGCTACCTCATGCGGGCCCGCACCGAGGTCATGCGCGACGTCGGGGCCGCTCTCTCGCCCTTCCACTCGTTCCTGATGCTGCTCGGGCTCGAGACGCTGTCGCTGCGGATGCAGCGCCACGTCGAGAACGCCGCGACCGTGGCCCGGTTCCTGGCTTCGCACCCGGCGGTGTCGTGGGTGCGGTACCCGATCTTCGACGACAACCCCTGGACCTCGCTTGCGGCCAAGTACGTGCCCGCCGGCCCGGGAGCCGTGTTCACCTTCGGGCTCACCGGCGGCTACGAGGCCGGTGTGAAGTTCATCAAGGGGGTCACCCTGGCCTCGCACCTGGCCAACGTGGGCGACGCCAAGACCCTGGTCATCCACCCGGCGTCCACCACCCACCAGCAGATCCCCCACGACGAGCGCGACGCCATGGGCATCGGCAACGACATGATCCGCATCTCGGTCGGCATCGAGAGCGTCGACGACATCGTCGCCGACCTCGACCAGGCCCTGGGGAGCGACCGATGAGCGACCGTCCCGGCCCCACGGCCCTCGACCTCGACGCCCTGCCCGACGCCACGGCGGTCGAGCGGCTCCAGATCCTGCGGAACGCCACGTCGGTGGCGCTCGTCGGCGTGTCGCCCAACCCGCTGCGGTCGTCGAACTTCGTGGCGTCCTACCTGGTCCGCACGCCGTACCGCACCCACATGGTCAACCCGGCGGCCGACTCGGTCCTCGGCAGCCCGTCCTACCCGAGCCTCGCCGACCTGCCCGAGGTCCCCGACGTCGTCGACGTCTTCCGCCGCCACGACGCCATCCCCGGCGTGGTCGACGAGGCCATCGAGATCGGCGCCAAGGTCGTCTGGCTGCAACTCGGCCTCCGCCACGACGAGGCCGCCCGCCGCGCCGTCGACGCCGGGCTGCTGGTCGTCCAGGACCGCTGCCTCAAGATCGAGCACGCCCGCTTCTCGGGCAGCCTCCACCTCGCCGGCTTCAACACCGGCGTCATCTCCTCGGTCCGCCACCGGCCGCTCTGAGCTGCGTTCGGCCTGACCGTCTCGGCCGCCGGCCGCATGCCGGTGGTCAACGCCCTGTGCCTGGCCACGATGCAGGGCTTCTGCACCCCGGATCCCCGCCGGTCAGACGGCGGCGGCGAGGCGGCGGTAGGAACGGGAGCGGAGGGCGCCGACGGTGACGACGACGCCGACGATCCCGGCGATGGTGAACATGAGGGCGATGCCCCGCTCGGGACCGGTGCCGAACCACGAACCGATGGCGTCGGCGCCCCGCCCGTCGGTCATGAGGGGCATGAACACCTGCTCGGCCAGGGGGGCCATGAGGAAGGCGGTGAGCGGGGAGGCGGCGTTCTCGACCAGCTGGGCGAAGCCGAACACCCGGCCCTGCTTCTCGAAGGGGATCGACTTCTGCAGCACCGTCTGCTCCGCCGCCTCGATCATGGGGATCAGGGCGAACCACACGAGCATGCCGGCCGTCAGCAGCACGATCGACGACTGCAGGGCGAACACGGAGCACACGGCCCAGTTGGCCAGGTTCCCCACCAGCACCACCCGCAGCGGGTTGCGCCCGAGCCCGAACCGGGCCACGGCCAGCCCGCCGACGATGAAGGCCAGGCTGATGAAGCCGAACAGCAGGCCCCACGTCTCGACCGACACCAGCGAGAGCCCGTAGGCGTCGGCGAGCGCCATGAACACCCCGGCGAGCAGGTTGTTGAAGGCGGCCAGGGCGATCAGCATCTTGAGGCCGGGCACCAGCTTGATGGCGTCGAGGGCGCCCCGGATGTCGACGTGCCCGGTGGGCTGGCTCTCGGCCGCCTCGGCCCCGGGCTCGTCGGCCCCTTCGGCCCCGGCCCCGGCCCCGGCCCCGGCCCCGGCCCCGGCGACGGTGGCGGTGGCTGCGGCTGCGGCGGCGGAGGAGGCCGCAGCCGCGGCGGGGTCGGGCTCGTCGATCGAGATGGTGCGCAGGTGCAGCAACATGGCTCCGACGATCACCACCGCGCCGTAGTAGGCCCAGCCCATCCCCGGCCCGCCGATGACCAGGCCGCTGAACACCGAGGTGATGGCGAACGAGATGCCGGTGACGGTGCCGACCAGGCCGTTGGCCTTGTCCCGGCGGTCCTCGGGCACCAGCAGGGTGACGCAGGTGGACAGGGCGATGCCCCGCATGTTGCCGGCCACCGAGCCCAGCAGCGTGGCGCCCACCAGCACCCAGAACGCCGGATGGGTGAGGCTGAGCAGCGAGTCGGTGGGCACGGCCACGAACGCGGCGGTGGCGACGATGAAGCACAGGAGCGACAACGTCGTCGTGACCATCATGGCGTGGTGCTTGCGGTGGCGGTCGACGAACGTGCCGAAGTAGGGCCCGAGGACCGCCGACGACAGGGCGAAGGCGCCGCCGATCACCCCGGTGGCGACGACCGACCGGGTCTCGAGGTACACCCAGAACGTCAGGGCGAACCACAGGAACGAGCTGGTCACACCGCTCACCAGCGTGTTCAGCAGCAGCTGGTGGAACGTCCGCTCGTCGGGCGTGCGCTCGTCCGGCGCCCGCTCGCCGGCCGGCGTGCCGGCCGGCGTCGGGCCCACGACGTCGGTGGCGCCGGCCTCAGGCTCCGACGTCACGCCGGGCTCCTCCTCGATCGATGCGGTCGTCGCGTCCATGTGAGCTTCGACGCCCCGGCCGAGCAGAACTCATCGGTCATCTTGGCCCACCGGCCGCGACACCGGCCGGATCAGGTGACGGCGATGGCGGCGGGATCGGGTGGGGGCGGCGGGTTCTCGGTGTCGAAGGCGTCGTCGGGCTCGGACCCGGTGGACGCGGACGCGACGGAGGTCGGCTTCGACCCCGCGGCGGCGAGCCAGCAGCCGGCGAGGACCAGGGGGATGCCGGCGAGCATGACGGGGGTGACGTGCTCGTCGAGGACGGTGGTGCCGAGGACGAGGGCGACCACCGGGTTGACGTAGGTGATGAGCGGGGCGCGGGTCGGTCCGACCTCGGCGATGAGGGCGAAGAAGACGGCGAACGCCACCGCCGTGCACAGGACGGTGAGGGCCACGAGGGCGGTGACCGACCGGCCGGTGGGCGTGCCGTCCTGGGTGGCGAGGGCGATGGGCAGGTAGGCGAGCCCGACGGCGCCCAGCGACAGGGTGATCGGGCCGAGGGCGGGGACGTCCTTGAGCTGGCGGGCCACGATGAACGGGGCGATGGCGTAGAGGACGGCCGTGAGCAGGACCTCGGCCACCGGGACGACGCCGACCGTGCCCTCGCCACTGCCGCCGACCACCAGGCTGACGCCGACGATGCCCACGGCGAGCCCGGCGATGCGGGCCGGACCGAGGGCCGACCGCTCGCCCCCGGCGAAGGCGACGATCGCCGCCACCAGGGGAACCGTCGACACGAGGAGCCCGGTGAGGCCCGACGGCAGGGTCTGCTCGGCGTGGCTGAGCAGCATGAACGGCCCGCCCATCTCGATCACCGCGAAGGCCAGCACCCACGGCCAGCGGGCCAGCGCCGGGCGGAGGGCGCCCGTGCGGGCGGCGAAGGGCAGGATCAACAGGGCGGCGCCCAGCGTCCGCCCGCAGACGACGGCGGCCGGGGCCAGCGAGTCGACCGCCTCCTTGATGAACAGGTACGGCGTCCCCCAGATCAGGCCCATGGCCAGAAACAGCACCCACCCCCGACGCGTCACCCCGTCACCCCCACGGCCTCGTCCCCACCCTTGTTCATGTCCCCGTCAGCCACCCGCCCGACGCTACGGCCGCCGCCCCCGAACCCCGACCTCCGGTCCGCAGGGTGGAGGTGCCGTAGGGTGCGGCGATGGCTGGGAAGCGGGCCGAGACGCTCCTCGACCTGATGGAGCAGATCGAGAAGTACACGCTCCGGCGGGCGTGGGACGGCCTCACCGACGACGAGCTGCGGTGGGAGCCGACCGAAGGGGCGTGGACCGTGCGCCCGGCCGCGGAGTGCCGCACGCCCACCCCGTTCGTCACCGACGACCTGGCGGCGGACTTCGACGTCGGCCTGGTGACGGCCGCCATCGAGGGCCGCGCCACCGAGCCGCTCACCTCGATCGCCTGGCTGTTCTGGCACGTCGGATCGCAGCCGGGACGGGCCGCCGAGCTGGACTTCCTCGGCGGCGAGCACCCGGCACCCAGCGGATGGACCTCGCCCTACATCGCGGTCCACCCCATGTTCACGAGCGCCGACGACGCCGTCACCACCATGCACACCGGCTGGCGCGCCCTGGACACGGCCCTGCGGTCGGCGACCGACGACCAGCTCGAGCGGCCCACCCGCTTCTGGGGCTACGGCGACCCCGGTCCCCCGGCCAACGGCTCGCGCATCCTCGCCTCGGTCCTCAACGAGGTCAGCCACCACGGCACCCAGATCGGCGTCCTCCGCGACCTCTACGCCCAGCGCTGACACCGGCTCGGGCCGGCGCTGACCCCGGGACTGGTCGGTCAGGGGTCGTCGGCGGTGGGGACGACGACGGTGAAGACCTCGTTGACGACCCGGTCGAAGGGCGCGGCGGTGGGCGCGGCGTCGAGGTCCCCGCCCTGACCGGTCACGTCGGCGCCCCACGTGACGGCCCAGGTGATGGTGACGTCGCCGTCCCAGCCGGTGGCGTTGCGGTGCACGTAGGTCCAGGCGCAGGCGCCCTCGGCCTGGGCGTCGGGACTGCCGCCGCCCTCGACGAAGGTGCTGCCGTCCTCGTCGCAGGGCACGGCCGACGCGCCGGCCTCGCCCGGGTGCAGGATGGTGTCGGGATCGACGTCGATCCACACCGTCACGCTGCCCGCCGAGTTGGCGGCGGTGGCCGTGTAGCGGGTGGCGTACTGGGGGTTCTCGATCTCGACGAAGGTGGGCACGTTGAGCACGGCCCGGTCGGCTTCGTCGGGGGTGAGCGTCACCTGCGGGTTCTGCAACCGGGCCTGCACCGCCTCCCACAGGGCCGGGAGCACGTCGGCGGGGGTGGGCGGCGTCTCGGGCGGGGTCAGTCCCCAGCCGGCCCCCTCCCAGTTGACGCCGTTGTTGACACCGTTGAGGGCGTTGGGGCACACGAAGACCCAGTAGCGGGCGCCGGGCTGGGGCGGGGGGCCGGGATCGAAGTCGTCCTGGGTCGGGAACGGCGGCCCGTAGTCGATCCAGCTGCCGCGGATGCCGCTGAGGCACACCTTCGGCGCCGACCGGACGTGGGGCGGGACCTCGCCCGAGAGGTCGACGACCCGGCCGCCGTGCCCTCCCGTGGCGCCGCAGGTCTGGCCGTTGACGGCGTTGTTGCAGCCGCCGCCTTCCTGGGCCGCGACCGGGGCGGCTGGTCCCCAGGCGGTGGCGCCCAGGGTGGTGGCGGCGCCGAGCAGGAGGGTGGCCAGCCCGATCCGGGCGGTGCCCGCCCGCCGCACTGCGGCGCGTGGGGCGTGGGTGATCTCGCTCATCCCGATCCTCCTCCTACCCCGCCCTGGGTCAGGCAGCCCTGGGTGTCGGGTGGTGTCGTGATCTCCTGCAGCAACCAGTGGCCGTCGATGCGGACGGCACGGCCGTTGCCGGGCAGCAGCACCCGCTCGGCCCGACGCTCCTCGTCGCCGTCGCGGACGACGACGTAGCTCTGGACCGTGCAGTGCCCGAACATCACCGTGTCGTCGTCGATCCGGGTGGGCGGGCCCTCGAGGACGGTGGTGTTGATGTCCTGGTCTGCCGAGGTCGGCGCCAACGCCGTCCCCTCGTCGGACTGGGCCGCCCAGCCGTCGACCGAACCGGTGGCGAACGTGCTGCCCGGCTCGAACAGAGCCATGAGCTCCTCGATCACCGGACTGCCGGGGTCCTCAGCGACCGACGGATCGGTCACGATCTCGTTCACCGCCGCGTCGTAACCGGCGAGCAGGTCCTCGAGGTACGGGACGACGTCGTTGGGCTCGGCCGCCGTCGGCTCGTCGGGCGGGACCGTCGTGGTGGTCTCGTCGGCCCTGCCACCAGAGTCGGCGTGCGCGCCGCCGCCTGCGTCGGACCCGTCACCGGCGTCGTCGTCGCCCGGCGAGCACGAGGACGCGCCGAAGCACACCACGGCCAGCAGTGCGGCCAAGGCGCACACCCCTCTGCCCCTCACAGCGGCCCTCCCGGTGACGAGAGCACGGCACCTCCCAGCAACCTCCACCGGAGATGTTCCCAGATCACGGCGCGAACGTGCCGAAAGCCGTGTGCTTCCCCGGTTCCTCGGCCTCGGCTTCAGCCTCGTCGCCGAGCAGGGAGCGGTCGTCGACGGTCAGGCGGGTCTCAGGGTCTCGTCGAGGATCTCCTGGAAGTTGCCGGACTCGCCGTCACGGGTCTGGCCCCCGGCGGCGAGGAACCGCTCGATCAGCTCGGCCGCCGCGGGCTGGCCCAGCAGGCGGGCGAGGGCGCGGGACTCGGCGAGGAAGGCCGCGTCGGCCGGGCCGTCGAGCGACAGGTCGACGACCTCCTTGATCGCGGCGATCGACGCCGCGGGCATGCGGGCGATGGCGCGGGCGAGTCGGGCGGCCGTGGCGTCGACCTCGTGGGGAGCGACGACGGCCTGCAGCCAGCCGACGGCTCGGGCCTCGTCCGCCGTCATGTCCCGGCCGGTGAGGAGGAGCTCGAGCGCCGCCGCCCGCCCGAGGGTGCGGGCCCAGCGGACCGTCCCTCCCCCACCGGGGAGGATGCCCAGAGCGACCTCGGGCTGGCCGATCACCGAACGGGACGAGCCGATGCGGATGTCGAAGGCGCACAGCAACTCGCACCCGCCACCCCGGGCCGCGCCGTCGAGCACGCCGATGGTCACGCACGGCAGCCGACGCAGCCGCTCGAAGATCACCACCGCCAGGTTCGGCTCGTCGGGCAGCCGGTCGACCGGCATGGCCCGCAGCATCTCGACGTCCGCGTGCATCACGAAGAAGTCGGGGTCGGCGCTGCGGACCACGACGACCTTCAACCCGCTCCCCACCCCGTCGCCCGCCTCGGCGCGGGCGGCGACCTCGGCCTCGAGGCGGTCGCAGAGGCCGAGCAGGTCGACGACGAGCTGGGCGTTGAGCAGCTGCAACGGCGGCGCCGCGATCGTCACCTCGGCGATGCCGTCGGCGACCTCGAGTCGGATGGTGTCCATCAGCCCTCAGCCAACCACGGCGAGAGGGACGGGTGAAGTTGCCACGAAAGACGCTCGTCACGCGCCGCGGGGTGCGAACCTGGGGGCGTCGGTGGCCCGACGCGGAAGCCGGGCCCCACCTCGCTCATGACCGTGCCGACCTTCACCGAGCTCCTCGAGCAGGCCCGGGTGGTGATCACCCGCTCCGACGCGCTCCGGACCCAGTCACGCGACCTGATCGTCTCGGCCCGGAGGGCCCGGTGGCAGTCCGGCGACCTGCGCCATGCGGCCGAGGAGCGTCGCGAGCGGCGGGCGTCCGGGCGCAGCCCCGGCGGATCCGTTCGATCGTTCGTGATCGAGGGCGGGGTCGACGACGTCGCCCAGACCGCCTGCTGGAACCCCGCCGACGGGCTCACCTGCTCGACCGAGCTGCTGCTCCGGGCGCAGGCCGTCGTCGGCATGGGCGAGACGTTCGGCGGGCGCAGCGGCACAGCGACCATCCGGGCCGGCCTGGAGGGCAACCCGACGGCCATCCTCCTCACCGTCGCGCGGGCCTTCAGCACAGTCACGTCCATCACCGTCGACACGCCCTTCTCCCCGGGCGAGCCGTCGCCCTGACCGGCGCTGGCCAGCCAGCCCACCCGTGGCGAGGTCGAGGTCGACCACGCAGACCGTGGCGGCGAACGAGTGGGCGTCGGCGGCCAACAGGTAGTGGGCGGCCACGTCGAGCGTGGGCAGCACCGGTACCCGGTCGGGCAGCAGGGCCCGCTGGAAGGCGCCGATCAGCCGATCGTCGGGGGACAGCGCGGCCGGATCGAGTGGTTCAACCAGACGACCTGCTTGGTGCCGTCCGGGCGCAGGAGGTGGAGCTGCCACTCACGCCCGCTCGTCTCCTGCCGAGTGGCGTGCACCTGCCACGATCCTCGGCGCCGGAGTCGGCGCGCGCGTGGCGCTGTCGTCCCTGCGTCGGCGGCCGTCGGGCGCGACTACCGGGACGAGTGAGCGGCCAGATGCTCACCCGTCCCGGGCGTCGGACCTTGGGCCGGACCGGACCGCCCCGGGGCAGGCGGGGCGGTCCGGTCCCAGGCGATCAGGTGGGGGTGGTGGTGGCGTTCCAGGCGGCCTTGCGGGTACCGGGGCCGCCGACGGGGTGGACCGACACGGTGCCGGCGTTGCCCCTGATCAGCCGGATGCGGGAGTCGGCGGGCACGCCCTGGGCCACCCACAGGGCGTTGCCGGTGAAGGTGCAGTCGACGAAGTCGTACATCTGGCGCAGGTCGCCGCCGGTCGGGAAGCCGACCTGGGCCTTGGTGCCGCCCTTGAACGTGCCCTTGGTGAACACGGTGACCTTGTCGTCGGTCAGCGTGTGCTCCTGGATGACGACGGCGTAGTCGCTGCGCCCGGCCTGGTCGATGTACATGTTGTCGTAGGTGATGGTGGTGGGCCCCGACACGCCCGACGGCGTCGCCTTCACGCTGAGGCCCCAGTCGGCGCAGGCGTAGGTCACGCAGTCGCGGTACGAGACCAGGTTGATGTACGACCCGGCGTAGATGCCCTGGCCGCAGTGGTAGGCGGTGAACCGGTCGACGGTCTGCTCGGGGGCGTTGTTCTGCCAGTAGAAGAGGCCCGAGTGGGTGTTGTTGTGGGCCAGGCAGTCCTCGAAGACCCAGGCGTTGGTCTCGTCGTTGGACCCGGCGCTCCACTGGAACCCGGTGGCGCCTTCCGAGCGGCCGCTCACGCCGACCGCCACGCAGCCCCGGGCGACGTTGCCCTTGCCGGCGCCGAGCATGAAGCCGGAGTTGGAGTGGGCGTTCTCACCGTCGAGGTGGTTGACGTAGCTCGCCACGCAGCGCTCCCAGAGGATGTCGTGGCTGGGCACGTCGCCCGACTCCTGGCCGTCGCCGGCCAGGTCCCACCAGAAGGCGTCGTTGAGGCTGTCGTGGACCAGGCAGTCGGTGAACTCGATGCCGTTGGACAGGTGGGGCACGAAGGCGTGGTTGTTCGAGTCGACGGCCACCGCGCCCTCGACGGTCGAGCCCCGGCTGCCGTCGCCGCTCATGTGGAAGTGCAGGGCGTAGCGGCCGAGCACCTCACGGGGGCCCATGTACCGCAGCGCCAGCCAGCCCAGCCGCTGGGCCTTGGTGCCGTGCAGCTGCATGACGTGGGCCCGGCCGTTCTGCGTGCCCTCGATCCGCACGTTGCGGGTGAGGTTGAGCACCTCGGCCTTGTGGGTCACGCCGGGCCGGACCGTCACGAAGGGGTGGGCGTAGGACAGCGGCCGGTCCAGCGTCACCGTGGTGCCGCTGACCGCCTTGATCTTGCGGCGATCGTGGTGCTTGTAGTGGTCGCCGTAGTCGTGGGCTTCGGTGGGCGTCACCACGATCTCGTCGCCGACCCGCCAGTTCCGGGCCTCGTCGACCCTGATCGACCCGGCGCCGGCCGTGGCGGCCGCCGCCAGGTGGGTCCACGCCGTCTTCGACGAGCCCATCGCCTCGAGCTGACCGGCTCCGGTGATCCACAGGCCGACGTCGCTCGCCACCACCGAGTGGGACGGGCCACCGACGAACCGGGACTGGTCGATCCCCTGGAACAGCAGCAGGTGCTGCACGGTCGCCGAGTGGGGCCGCATCTTCAGCAGGCCCTGGACCTCGACGTTGGCGGTCGTCGTGAGCCTGCGGGTCGTGCCCGGGTCGAACACCAGCTGGCCGCCCGGCTTGATCAGCACGCCCCTGACCGTGGCGTCGACGTCGAGCAGGACCGGACGGCTCACCGTCGCCCGGTCGTTCGCTCCGGGGACCTTGCCGCCCCAGGTCCGGGGATCGCTCCACTTCGCCAGGTCACGCGTGGGCGTCTCGGACCCGGGCTGCGACGTCGAGGAGCATCCCGTGATGAGACCGACGCCGGCGATGGCGCCGGTGCCCATCATGCCGAGCATCGCCCGCCGGCTCATCCCGCCCGACGGCTGGACGCGCGCGTCCCAAGTCTTCTCGCTGTTCATGTCCGCTCCGGGTCTCGTGGCTCTCGCCGTGCTGCCACCGCCGCCCCA
>WUUC01131424.1_pt1 | contig 10840 bp, 6 predicted proteins | sample 6278441 | NCBI WGS metagenome assembly WUUC01 (sample SAMN13675441, study PRJNA597444) | soil metagenome | isolation source: soil | place: USA: Washington | collected 2017-10 | reverse complement strand
TTACAGCAGGGCAACTTTTGTGAGCGCATCAGAAGAGCCGGCGGAAGACTGGTTCCATAACGACTTCTACACGTACGCGCTTCTCTCAGAAGGCGCTGATGTTAAAAAGGTCGAAGCGGGATTTCCCGCGATGCTTGACAGGTACATGGGCAACGACCGGAAGAATACACGATGGTATGAGCTGAGGCTGCAACCGTTGTATGACATACATCTGAATTCTAACCTGCAATTCGAGTATGAACCTGTGGGCAGCATAAAAACCGTGTATGTCTTTGTATCCATCGGATTGTTATTGTTGTTTATTGCGTTCAGTAATTTTATGAGCCTGGCAACGGCGCGCGGTGCACAACGCGCGAAGGAGGTAGGTGTCAGGAAAGTTTCGGGAGCCATGCGGAGCCAGCTGACGGGCCAATTTTTGGGTGAATCCGTTTTGTTATCCCTGTTTTCAACGGCAGTGGCCGTTTGTCTTGCCCAATTGTTCATACCGTTCTTCAACGCTCTTGTAGATCGCGAACTAGTCATCGACGTTACTCAGCATTGGAAGGCAATTTCTGGTTTTGTTATAGTTGGAATAGGTGGCGGGCTGATTGCCGGGATCTACCCTGCTTTTTTCCTTTCTGGATTTCGAACAGCTGACGTCCTTAAAGGAAGGCTAAATTTTGCATCCAACACCTTTAGTTTGAGGCGCGCACTGATCGTTCTTCAATTTGCAATCGCGACTTTTCTTCTTGCTGGCACACTGGTGATCAGGCAGCAACTGGAATTTATGGCATCACAAGACCTCGGTTTTGAAAAGCATCAACGTGTCGTTATTGATGTACGCGACATTCCTGCCGAAAACCTCGAAGCGCTCCGTCAGCGATTCATTCAGGATCCGGCAATCTCTACGGCTAGTTTTTCATCTACACCTCCGGGCAGCGAGGTGAGCACTGTCTTAACACTTGCGGAAGGATTTTCGAGAGAAGAGATGGTCGCGGTCAATACCATTGTGGGTGACGCTAACTTTGTTAAGACATTTGGGATCGAACTGCTCGCGGGCCGTGATTTCATTGACAATAATATTGAAGATCTTAATCACGCCTTCATCATCAATGAGTCGGCAGTTAAACTTTTTCAGTTCACCGATCCCGAAAATGCCATCGGGAAGACACTTGATTGGGGAACGGGAAAGCCAGGAAAGGTGGTAGGCGTGGCAAAGGATTTCAATTTTCGCTCACTGCACCAGGCTGTCGATCCACTGGTCATTCACATAATGCCAGACTGGTATCAATACTTAACGCTCAAGGTCGAATCGGAAGCCACCTATAACGAATGGAATTCACATCTTAGTTCATTTGAGTCCGTGTGGAAGGAATTCGCTGCAAGCCCGTTCGAGTTTACATTCCTTAGCGATGCCGTCGACAGTCAGTACAAGGAAGAAAAACGCCTGGAAACGTTTTTTGTTTATTTCTCAACGTTGGGTATTATCGTAGGCTGTGTTGGTTTGCTTGGACTTGTGGCCTTCAGTCTCGAACAACGGCGGAAAGAGATCGGCATAAGGAAGGTACTGGGCGGCACGGTGTCGGGTGTAGTTTGGCTTCTGTCTGCCGAATATTTGAAACTCGTTGTCATTGCCAACGTCATTGCAATACCGGTTGCCATCTTTTTAGCCAACCGCTGGCTCGAAGATTTTGTCTACCGTGCAGATAATCTGTTGTTGATTTTTGTTGTATCCTCGACAGCCAGTATGGTAGTCGTTTGGGCAACCGTATCGATCCAATCGGTCAGGGCCGCTGTATCCAATCCCATTGACTCGATCAGAACTGAATAGGTATAATTTTTTTCTACGTGGACGTGATGGATATGCTGGGCAGTCTGTATTAGATCAATTTTGTTTCAATTGCTTTCCTGATCAATGCCGCAGTATTTCGTACCTGCAATTTGGAGATCATGTTCTTCCGATGTGAATCGACGGTGCTCACGCTCACAAAGAGCTGATCAGCGATCTCCTGGTTAGTTAGCCCTTGGGCAATGTGGCGGAGAACGTCAACCTCGCGGCGTGTGAGCATGGCCTCGTTGTGTTCCTGGATACTCTCTTTTACATTTTGCCGACCTAGCCAATATTCTTTCCCTGACATCACTGATTCAATAGCCTGGTTGAGTTCTTCGAGAGAGGAATTCTTGAGTAGATACCCAACTGCTCCTGACGCCTTCATTTGTTGCAGGTATGTTAGTTGATCGAGGTTCGTCAGCGCAAGGATCCGAAGCTTTGGCTGATTCTTCAATAGTTCGCGGCAAACGTCAACGCCGCTCATGCCCGGCATATTAATATCCAATAACACCACGTCTGCTGAATTTCTGACAAAGAAGCCAAGACAGGATGCCCCGTTCATCGCTTTGCCGCACACTTCCACATCTTGCAGTTGAGCAAGCATGCTCTGGAGACCTTCGATAACCAATGGGTGATCGTCGACAATAAAAATGCGTGTCATGGTATTATAACTGTAATATGAACCGACGTCCCCTTGCCTGGTGCAGATTCGATATCCACATTTCCTTTCAGGTAATTAACCCTCGATTTGATATTAGCCCAACCAGAACCGGATGAACTGTTCAAAAGTGAGACATCGAAACCGATTCCATTATCTTCAACAGTAGTGGAAAGAAGGTTTTCGTTACATGCCAGTTGCACCAACACATGTGATGGTGCTGCATGTTTTACAGCATTGTTCAACAACTCCTGTATGACGCGGTATAAAAGTATCTCCGTTTTTGGATCCAACCTTGGTATAATCCCGATCACCTGGAAGTCTACAGCTACAATTCCTGATTCCTTAATGGAATTGCAGTAACTGTTGACTGCTTCTGCCAGACCAAATTTGATCAGTACCTCGGGCATCATGTTATGTGCCACCCGCCGTAGTTCACCGATTGAGTGGTCGAGCATATCGAGCGACCGTTCGAAAGTCAACGCATTAGCTGCATCAAGCACCACATTACCTTTCATGTTGAATAACGAGAACTTTACACCTGCAAGCAAACCACCAAGACCATCGTGAAGGTCACGCGCCAGTCGCCCGCGTTCTTCTTCCTGTCCTTTTATGATAGCATCAGACGCCGCAAGTTGTCTTTCTTTTTCAAGTTGTGTGATCTCCTGTACCAGGATGGTCTTTTTCTGAAGCGACGAGCGGCGGTACAAAATGAGAATGATCAGGATAGAGATAAGGGCTCCTGTCAGTAGAGCAATCAATAACCTGTTCTGCCGGATGGATAGATCCTGGATCGCACTTTGTTGCTCGAGCTGGCCGATCTGCTGTTCCTTTTTTTCCGATTCGTATTTGACTTCCAGATCCTGAATGTTCCTGGCCATCGTTTCGTTAAAGATGAGCCGTTCGAGCGAATCGCGCCTCATCACATATTTCATATGGGCGCCAACATCTTTCTTCATCAATGCGATCTCCGACAAGATATCGTAACCAAACCTGATTTCTGAGTTGAGTTTGTACTGCATCGCCTGCTCTAAGGCCTGTTGTGCGAAATCTTCAGCGGCCGAAACGTTGTGGTTGATCATGTGGCCGTGGGCCAATCCACGCAATGCCATCGAAATGGATTCCGAATCATCGAACGTCCGCGCCAGCTTAAGGGCTTCGGTATAAATGGGAATAATCGGTTTTGCGTTGTTGATTTTTCTGTAGGCGTCGCCAAGATTAAGCGCTGCCATCAGGAGCGCGTATTGGTTATCGGTTTGATTTGCCAATACCTGAACTTCTTTCAATGCTTCAATTGCTTCATTGATCATTCCTGTGGCATTGTAAACAACGGATAGGTTGATCTGGGCACTTATGATCTGTGCCGGGTTACTTTCCCGTCGTGCGTAGTCAAGGGCGCGCTTGCCGTATTCAATCGATTTGTCGGTTTGCAGAATGTCTTCGTACAGGTTACAGAGGTTCGAATACATGACACCAAGGCGGCCTTCCATTCCTAAATTTTCGTAGATCAATGTGGCGTTGTGAAAATATTCGATGGCTTTTTCCGGCAGACCTATCATCATATACGAACTACCGGTGTTAGCAAGGCACGCTCCGATACGTTCTTCGTTTCCGTATTCGCGTGCAATTTCAACCGACCGGAGGTTGAGGATAAGCGATGTGTCGAAACGACTAAGCGCGTTGTAGACGTACGTTACATTAGTATAGTAGCTGATCACGCCGGGAATGTAGTTCAGCTCTTCGCTTAATCGCAATGCAGATTCATACAAGGAAATTGCGGAATCCGGATTATTATTTTCGTATTGCTGACCAAGTTGAACGAAAAGCTTTACCCTGTTGGTGTCGTTCCCGGACTGATAAAATACATTCCAAAGGCTATCCTTGTTCAGCAGGTCTTGTGCATGTGCACATCGCACAAAAAGTACGGTCAGGATAAAAAAGATAATTGCTATGCGGGAATGCATGTGTTGCAAAGCTACCCGATCTCAGTGCTTTTCAGATGTGTAATAAGGTGAGTTTTCTGAAAATCCACTTTTTAGGGGAGGTTTTCGATCTATGAGAAAGTGAGTTTTGGTGTCTCAAATCCAAGACGCCATGAAACCCTTCCTGATATCGGCCATTTTAGTATGCGGAACAGTCGTCAGTTTGAACGCTGCGATACATACCGTAAGCAACAATCCCAATCGTCCTGCACAATACGACAATATTACAGCAGCAATCGCGGCAGCGTCGGCGGGCGATACCATTTATATTCACGGATCGCAATTCAACTATCCTGACTTCACAATTACTAAAAGATTGGTCGTGGTCGGCGCTGGTTATAATTCGAACAACCAGTTTGCCCTGGCAACAAGGGTTGGTACAATAACATTAACGAGAACTGTTAGCGTTGAGAATGCTTCCGGGAGCTCTATTTCCGGGTTCCATGCTAATGCCATCGTTCCCACCGGAGCGCTTCCGGTGACTGACATCACGATCACGCGGAACAGGATCGATAGCCAGGTTCGAACCAGTTCAGGGTCGGTGAAATGTTCGGATTGGTTGATCTATAACAATATTATTCTTCAGCTCTATTTGGGTAACGATGGGTCCGGGCCGACGTTCACGTCGGCGACCAATATCCTTGTTCAAAACAATATCATCACCGGATTTATCATCGATGGATCATCAGCATCTATACTGGTGGATCATAATTTGTTTGTCAATGCTGGCCTTGGAACTATGTACTATGCGACTATATCCAACAACTTTTTTGTTAGAAGTTCAGGAACAATCTTTAGCTCGAATGTCAGCTTCTGTACCTTTAACAATAATTTTTCCAATCTCTCCACCATCACTACAGTGGCGCCTGGCACCAGTTTTCTGAACGGTAACAATACTGGGTCAGGAAATATCTCGCCCGCTGCCAATCCATTCATTAGTGTCGCAGATATCGCCTCGTTTTCACTTATTGGGAACTATAGAGTTTTGGCCGGCTCGGCTGCCGACAATGGCGCAACTGACGGAAGCGATATCGGCATCTATGGTGGTACGTATCCTTTCCCGAGCGGAGGAGCACCCGGAAGTGGTTTTGATACAAGCGCGCTCCCTCCAATTCCGCAGATCACAGATTTTAATATTCAGAACGCCACAATTCAACCTGCGAGTTCATTAAATGTGAATGTGAAAGCACGCATCAACAACTGACATGCGAGCGCTACTGACCAGCTGCTTTCTGTTCGTGATGGTTACATCGTCGGAACTTGCCACCTGCCAGGTGATCAATTGGGGTGAATATTTTTTTGACCACGACCCGGGGAAAGGCAATGGAACTGATCTCGCGATCACACCAGGGCCCGTTGTGGATGCGAATGTTTCAATACCCATCTCATCTGTAGCGAATGGATTTCATACACTTAATATTCGCCTGAAAGATAGCAATGGTAAATGGAGTCACTTTGCATCACGATCCTTCTTCATTATTCCACCGGCAACAACGATACCGGCATCATCCGCATTTGTGGCCATGGAATACTTCTTCAACCACGATCCTGGGCCAGGAAACGCTATAGCAATAGCTGTTTCGCCTGGGGCGAGCATCAATCAGAATGTTGTGATCCCTGTCGGTGGTTTGCAACCAGGGTTTCATCAATTGGGCATACGGGGCCAGGACAACAATCACCGTTGGTCGCATTTCGCCGTCCGGACTTTCTATATCGTTGCGCCTCCAGTGATCCTACCGGATGCAACTACCATGCGGGCGGAGTATTTTATCGATAATGATCCGGGTGCAGGACATGGATTTGACTTACCGGTTTCGGCATCGGCCAATCAGGACAATTCATTCGTCATTGATATTACTTCAGTACAACCCGGATTTCACCGACTTGGAATTCGCTACCTGAGTAATAATGGAAAGTGGAGTCACTTTGCGATCAGAACATTTTATATTCTACCACCCGGTCTGAGTCAACCTGATCGTATCGTGGAGGTTCAGTATTTTGTTGATGTAAATCCGGAAACAGGATCTTCCGCTACACCGGTAATTGTCAGTGTTCCACCGACGGATATTCTGGATGCCAGCCTCGTTTTCGAGATGAATGGAGTAGCGCCCGGCGATCATGAGATCTTTGTAAGAGTAAAGAATAATAAAGGATACATAAGTCCGGTACATACTGGTCAATTCACGGTGCTTGATTGCACGGCGCCAGTACCACCAACCGCGTCACCAGTATCGGCTTGTGGTTCAGGAATTGTTCAATTGCATGCAAGCGGGGCACTCGGTAATCAACAGTATGTTTGGTATGAGAATGAGACTGCGTCTATCCCTCTTCACGAGGGTGAATCATACACCACACCAGAACTCTTCACATCGCGTAATTATTTCGTTGCTCTTCGCGATCCTGTAACAACATGCCAGAGCACACGAGCCAGCGTTAACGTAACGATCATCAGCGAAGTACCCGCTCTTAACATCAGTGGTGAGATGGTGCTTTGTGAAGGGAATAGCGTAACGATCACGGCGCCTGCCAACTATCCGTCATACCGCTGGTCGAATGGAGCTACAACAAGGAACATCAATGTGAGTTTGGCTGGTTCATATTCAGTGATTGTTGGAAATGGAGAATGCGAAAGTGCCCCTTCATTGCCGGCTGTAGTGGTCCTGTCGCAAAGGCCGCAGAAGCCGGTACTCCAGGTAACCGGTGATCTTCTTTGCGCGGGTGCATCCGTAACTATTGCCGGTCCGGATAACGCTGCAGCTTACTTATGGTCAAGCGGACTGAGTTCGCCCACGATTAGCCCAACCTCTCCGGGAGCTTACACACTCGTTGTGTTTAACGCAGATGGTTGCGAAAGTCAACCTTCGGAGCCTGCCATGATCCATGCGTTGCCTGTAGTTCCACAAGTTTTTGTTGTAGGAAATACAACGTTTTGCGCCGGGTCAGCAGCAACCATGGTTGCGCCTTCGGGATATTCCTACTCCTGGTCGAATGGCAAAACAACACAAGCAATCACTGAGTCAGCGTCGGGCAACTATTCACTCCGCGTAACCGATGTTTTTGGTTGTACCAGCGCCCCATCGGTCCCTGTTGAGTTAACAGTACACGCGAAGCCGGCCACACCAACGATCGAGGTTGCCGGAGAAACTTCCTTTTGCCCGGGCGAAAGCGTGCAGTTGAGTGGACCAGCAGGTTTTGGCTACGTGTGGTCTACAGGCGCCACAACGCAAACTATTATTGCGACTGGAACGGGAAGTTATTCATTGCTGGTTAGCGACCAGAATAATTGTGTGAGTGATGTGACGCCCGCTGTTATCACCACACTCCTGCCATGTTCACCCATCAATGCGCGACCGCCTTTCATCCAGGAAAAGATTATCACTGTGCCGGTCAATGAAAGTGTCACCATCGATTTCACGAACTCCATCACTGACCCGGACGACGACCTCGACCTCTCAACGTTGAAAATTATCTCGCTGCCGCCTAGTGGTGCCCTGGCTTCAGTGAGTGGACCCGTTTTGTTGATTGATTACTCGGTTGTTGAATTTGCAGGCCATGAAACGATCACTCTCGAAGTATGCGACAAACTGAATAACTGCACGAGGAAGGATACAGAGATCCACGTGGTAGGAAACGTTATTGTATTTAATGCGATTTCCCCCAATGGAGACGGACTTAACGAGTCATTATTTTTCGAGTATATCAGCTTATTGGAAGAGAGCCGGGAGAATCGCGTAAGGATCTTTAATCGATGGGGAGAGGCGGTTTATGATGCACTTGGATATAACAATACGACGATAGCATTCAAAGGGATAGGAACGAATGGTGACATCCTCCCACCAGGAACATATTTCTTCAGGATCGATTTTACAAGTGGCATTCCAGTTAAAACAGGATACTTTTCACTTCGGCGCTAAAACATGAAAACACTTTTGAAAATTATTGCGCTGCTGGGTTGCCTGCCGGTGAGTGCGCAGCAGGATCCGTCATACGCCCAGTATCTTAACAACCCTGTTTTGATCAATCCTGGTTATGCGGGCATCAACAATAGATTCCAGACCACGGTTGGACACAGAAATCAATGGGCAGGTTTTGATGGCAATCCAACAACGATCAATGTTTCCGGTCATCTTTCATTCCTGAATAATAAAGTAGGCGTGGGTCTTGTAGCGCTCCAGGACAGAGTGGGTGATATCCGTAATACGGAAGTATCTATGTTGTACGCATACAAGATCGCGTTTGGGCAGAGCACACTATCGTTCGGCTTGCAGGCGGGGATGTTGCTGTATCGAAACGATTTCGGACGGATCACGCCACGCGACCCCGGAGATCCGACTTTCAATTTTGTTAACCAGTCTTCTTACAATGTGGGTGGAGGAATTGTACTGAAAAGTGAAAAATATTTTATCGGCTTCTCTGCACCACGGTTGATGAAAGCAACGATAGATATGGGTGGACAACCAATGGAGATCTACCGCCAGCACTACTACCTGGTGGCGTCTTATATGGTTCATCTTGCCGAAGCGGTTTGGTTGAAGCCTTCGGTTTTGCTGCGCGCAACAAACGGTCTCCCGGTTTCTGCTGACCTTAACTTTAACATCAACCTTGATCAGCATTTTACAGCGGGACTTCTCACCAGGAATTTCCACACTTATGGCGCGCTGATGCAGGTTAATTTTCTCAATTACAGGATCGGTTATGTATTCGAATTGCCAACCGGGAAGTCGCTCGGCCAACATTACAAATCACATGAGATCAGCTTGTCGGCAACTTTTGCGCTCTGGGGAGCTCATGACAGAAACACTTACAATTACTGAAGCACTCCGTCCATCTGGTCCTGCGACGATACAAATAATTTGATTTCATTATCTGGCAGGAGTTTATGAAATTTCATAAAAGCCCGTTAATGATGAAATTCAGAGCCGTATTGACCACCGCGTTATTTGTAGCGATGACCAGCCAACTTTTTGCCCAGGAAGACACAAAACCTCTCGAAGGCCGTTGGGACCTCGTGATCATGAGAGACGGAAAGGAATTGCCGTCATGGTTGGAGGTGAAACATTCGGGAAACAAGACACTCGTGGGTCGATTCGTCTATGCCTTCGGGAGTGCGCGTCCTGTTTCTGAGATTAAATTCACTAACAATAAATTCAGTTTCTCAATCCCTCCTCAATGGGAACCGGGTAACACGAATATGGAATTCGAAGGTAACGTTACGCCGGATGGCCTGAAGGGAACGATGCTCTACACCGATGGTAAAACTTATAGTTTTTCAGGAACGAGAGCACCATCGCTGAAGCGTGACAACGAGCCGGTATGGGATAAACCAGTTGCGCTCTTCAACGGCAAAGACATGACAGGCTGGCACACCGAAGGAAACAATCAATGGGTGGTGGAATCCGGTGTTTTGAAAAGTCCAAAAAGCGGGTCGAACCTCCTTTCCGATGCGAAGTACAACGACTTCAAACTTCATGTCGAGTTCCGGTGTCCGAAAGGAAGCAATAGTGGTGTGTATCTCCGCGGTCGTTATGAAGTTCAGATCATCGATAGCAAGGGTGCTGAACCGGACGACGGACTATTTGCCGGTGTTTATGGTTTCATTACCCCCAACGAAATGGTGGCGATGGGTCCTGATGAATGGCAAACGTATGACATTACACTCATTGGCAGAACTGTTACTGTTGTCGCCAATGGCAAGTCAGTGATCACTGCGCAACTTATCCCGGGAATAACTGGTGGAGCGATTGATAGTAAAGAAGGAGAACCGGGTCCCATTATGATACAGGGCGATCATGGCCCGATTGAGTTCCGGAATATTACAATTACGTCGGCAAAATAGGTCTGGAGTTATAACAAAAACGAATACAGTTCTTTCATCCGTTCCAGCTGCGCATCGGCATTGGTCCGTTTAGCAAAAAGTTTTTCGAAAAGATCACCGTTGCGCTTTAACCGGCTGAATATCGTTTGGTGGTTAAAGTCGCCTGGTTGAAGGCTTTCCGTCAGTTCTTCCCATTGTAATGGCGTGGCAATCGAAGAACCGCCTCCGCCGAAAGAGTAAGGCGCGATAGCACCCATTCCTTCGTCGTTCATCGAATAATTCAGCCTCACTTTATTGTAGCTGTTCTCTTCCGATTCATCCAATGAAACCAACGACGGGATTTTCAACCGAATAAGTTTGCAGATGTATTGCGCCAACCGGCTACATGCCTCAAAATCATCCTTTGTATCAAGGGGAATATGAATATGAAGGCCTGACCGGGCATTGGTCTTGATCATCGCTGGTAATTTCAATCCGTCAAGTATTTCTTTAGTAGCAATGGCTACTTCGATCACTTTTGTAAACTCTGCTTCTGTGGTGATTTCAATTACCATACTGTCTGGTGAATGAAACGA
>WUUC01225484.1_pt1 | contig 10841 bp, 5 predicted proteins | sample 6278441 | NCBI WGS metagenome assembly WUUC01 (sample SAMN13675441, study PRJNA597444) | soil metagenome | isolation source: soil | place: USA: Washington | collected 2017-10 | reverse complement strand
CATACCAAATAGGGATGGTAAAATTACAATCAGGACAAGAGTAAATGGAATTAAGACATGGACACCAGAGACACCAAATCGATACCAGGTAGAGATAAGTCTTAAAACCCCGAAGGGTGTTATTCATGCCATCACAGAAAAATTTGGCTTTCGAACAGTGACATTTGAACCTGGACAGGGTTTTTTTGTAAACGGGAAGAAAATAATATTCAAGGGAGTGAATCGTCATAGTTCATGGCCAACTTCAGGAAAGACCATGAGTAAAGAGCTGAGTATACTGGATATTAACCTGATGAAGGATATGAACATGAATGCGGTCCGCATGTCGCACTATCCTCCTGATGATCATTTTCTGGATGCCTGCGATTCATTAGGACTTTTTGTACTCGATGAATTAGGAGGATGGCAAAAGAAATATGATACCCCGGTTGGCCGGAAACTGGTGAAAGAAATGCTGATGAAAGATGTAAATCATCCCAGTATTATCATTTGGGACAATGGCAATGAAGGTGGTAACAATTTTGAACTGGATGATGAATTCGCTTTGTATGATCCCCAAAAAAGACATGTGATACATCCCTGGAATATTTTCAGGGAGACGGATACTCAACACTATAAAGCTTATGGATGTTGTGCTGGCACCTTGTACAATGGCTCGCTGGTATTTTTTCCAACAGAAATGCTGCACGGATTATTTGACGGGGGTCATGGTGCTGGCCTTGATGATCATTGGAAGTTAATGCTCGAAAATCCATTGTCAGCCGGAGGGTTTTTATGGGTACTGGCTGATGAAGGAGTGGTTCGCAGTGATATGAATGGCGCGATAGATGTAAAAGGCAATCGTGCTCCCGATGGTATCGTAGGTCCATTCAGGGAAAAGGAAGGAAGTTTCTATACCATCAAAGAAATCTGGTCGCCAGTATATATTCCCAACTATAAAATTGATCGCGGAAAGTTTGATGGAAAGTTAGCAGTTGAAAACAGGTACCTCTACACTAATCTTTCCCAGGTAAAGTTCAATTGCAAATTAATAAAACTGGCCGCACCTAATGCCATAAAGAAAGACCCTGTTGTATTATTCCAAAGGAATTTTAATGGCTCCGCCATTGCACCCGGGCAACAGGGGCAATTGAATTTGCAATTGCCTGCGGATTACAATAAAGCAGATGTTTTGTATTTGACCGCAACTGATCCCTATGGCCGGGAATTATTTACATGGTCATGGCCTTTGAAGACCGCAGAACAGGTTTTTCTGGCTGCTAATAATGAGGTTAACAAGGGTGGAGCAGTAACCTTTTCCGAAACAGATGGTACACTGGCAGTAAAAGCATCGGGTGTAGAAATAATGTTCAATAAACAAACAGGATTAATCACTAATGTAAAAAATGCCAAATCGGCTATTTCCTTTACGAATGGTCCTGTGCTCGCAGCAGGGACTACCCGCTTCCAATCTCTCCGGCACTATAAAAATGGGAATGAATACGTAATAGAAATGAATTATTCAGGAGATATGAAAAAGGCGACGTTCACCATGCTATCATCCGGAATATTAAAACTTGATTATAGTTATTTGCCCGGTCGAAGGGATGGAAATGGCTTTGATTACCTGGGAATCAGTTTTAATTACCCGGAAGAAAAAATAACTGGATTGAGATACCTGGGAAGGGGACCATACCGGGTGTGGAAAAATCGAATGAAAGGCGGACAGTTTAATATTTGGGAGAAAAAATATAACAATACCATTACCGGTGAATCCTGGGAATACCCGGAGTTTAAAGGCTACTATAGAGATTTCAATTGGGTGGTAATAGAGAATAAAGAGAGCCCATTTATTATTTATAGCGGGACTGAAAACCTTTTCCTACGATTATACACTCCTCCCAAACCGAAGGGCGCAGGAAATGAGAATACTTCGCCCCCATTTCCTGAAGGGGATATCTCTTTCCTGAATGGCATCAGCGCGATTGGAACCAAGTTTGACCATGGAGAAGTTCATGGGCCGCAAAGCCAGAAGAACAGGGTTGGTTCTGAGTGGATAAGAAATACATTGTATTTTGATTTCCGTTGATTTGCCGGGAAGGTGGGAAGATAGTCGTTACTCAATCATTCTTAATTCAAATCACCCAGGTCCTATACCCGGGGCTGATCCCTGTTTTCCGGAAAAATTGCTGATTATTTAAAAACTAGCTACATTTATTTCGCTTGCTGCGGATGAGATGCTACCACACATATAGTGATCAGGACTTACTGGAACGTCTTTCCAAAAACGATGAACTTGCTTTCACCGAGCTGTACAATCGTTACTGGAAAAGACTTTTTGCCGTCGCCTATAGCAGGTTGAAGCAAGTGGAGGCTTCAGAAGATGTGGTACACGACGTTTTCGCCAGTCTTTGGACCAATAGAAATAAGGTAAGTATCGAATCCCTTGAAAGTTATCTCGCCACCAGCGCCAAATACATAGTTCTTGGGAAAATAAAGCGAAGCTACCGGGAAGCGGAATACATCAACAGCGGCCTTTCGCACACAAGAACTGAATCCATGGTAGAGGAATCACTTCATCATAAAAGAATCCTTGAATTGGTACGCAGGGAAGTGAATCGGCTGCCGGACAAATGCAGGCTCATCTTCGTCAATAGCAGGGACCACGGCAAATCAGTAAAACAAATTGCTGCTGAACTGGAAATTTCACCAAAAACGGTAGAGAACCAGCTGAACAAGGCACTCAAAACCCTGCGGCTGGTCACACGGACCATATTCCTGGTACTGATCTCCGCTATCGCGTCTATTTTTGTCACTTTATAGCCCTGAGCGGGACACTTTTTTTAGACATTGATGAGACAGCAAGTTGAAAGTGTATACGCCAGTCGGACATAGGAAATGCGCATTGTCCCCCGCTGGCGGGGGAAGTACTCCGATCTAAAAGGATGTCGAAGTGGGGGTGGATGGGGAGGGACTCTTTTTTTCAATCCATTCTTCGAGAAATGCATAGACCGCATGAATATGGTTTAGCACTTCATCATCAGTAAACCTGATTACTGTGAACCCGGCGACCCGCAAATCAGCTTCTTTCTTTTTGTCCTTTGACATTGTTTCTTCCCAATGATGTGTTATGCCATCAACTTCAATAATTAGCATCAGGTCCATACACATGAAATCGGCTATGTAATCCAATACAGGCCCGCTGACGCCTGAATTGGTACCCCCTGAGTTGACCTGCCTTTAAACATATTTCCAAAGACAGGCCTCTGCTTTGGTCATTTCCTTTCTGAGTTTATTTGCAAATGGCTGGGGTTTTCTATTGTATTTGTGATTGTCAAATTGCATAAGAATGTGAAATTACAAATGACCTGCGTTCAATCTACCCCCTTTTGAAGATTCCTCCATTCAACTATCCGGCCCCGTCCCGATAGTTATCGGGAGGGATATCGACCAGCCCTTTCTTTCGGTTTGCGTAAAAATTGATCTTAAAGAAAGATTTCCCCATCTCATCAAACTACAAAAATGACAATTTTCTTCCCGGGCTAAAAAAAATTTTCAACTGGCGTAGGTGTTCCACTTCTCCCGGCACACTTGTCTATATGCGTCCACCTGAAAATCTGCTTTTACTGATTGAAAAATACCGGGCAGGAGAAGCGACAGAGGAAGAAAAACGAATTCTCAATGAATGGTATCATTCATTCGAGGATGGTGAAGTGGTCATACCTGGTAATGAAGATCTCACAGAAGCCTTATTACACAGCCGGCTCGAGCAGAGGCTAAAGCATACTATTGGTGCAGAAAAAGAGCCAGGAAAGTCACGATGGAAATGGAAATTGCCGGCGGCCGCGGCCATAATTCTTGCCCTTGCAGCGGGATATTTCTACATGCGATCAAATTCCAATCCGGGCACGGCAAAGATCGAGACCACAAAGACAAATACCATTAACGAAATTAACCCCGGAACTGACCGGGCACTGCTTACCCTCGCCGATGGTTCTCAAATAGTACTCGACAGCGGATCTATGGGCACTATCGTATCGCAACATGGCATTAGTGTAGAAAAACTTGAAAATGGAATGGTCGCTTATACCATCGATGCCAGCTCCGTCTCTAAAAGTGATGAACCTGTTTATCACAGTATCACAACTCCACGTGGAGGGCAGTACCGGATCACTTTATCTGATGGCACCAAAGTGTGGCTAAATGCCGCTTCCTCGATTCGTTTTCCTACTGTATTCCCTGGCAATGAAAGGAAAGTGGAAGTAACCGGTGAAACTTATTTTGAAGTTGCCCGGAATCCCCAGGCGCCCTTCCGCGTAAAAGCAGAGTCTTCCGTGGTGGAAGTATTGGGCACTCATTTTAATGTAAACGCGTACACAGATGAAGACGCCATTCGTACTACCCTGTTGGAAGGGAAAGTAATGGTTACAGTGGATGGCGGTGCTACATTAAAATATCTCGAGCCTGGTCAACAATCAGGTATCACCAGGGATGGCCGGATCCATATTGTTCAGAATGCCGATACCGAAGAAGCCGTTGCCTGGATCAATGGACGATTTCAATTTAAAAGCGCGGAGCTGACTACCATATTAAGACAGATCGCCCGGTGGTATGATGTAGATGTAGAATATAGTGGTAAAACCAATATGCGATTCAGTGGTCAATTAAAAAGAAGCGAAAGTGTTTCGAAGGTTCTTGAAATGCTAAAGCTTACGGGTGAAGTGGATTTTAAGATTGATAACAGGAAGATCGTAGTCACAATGAATTAGTCCGCTCATAGAGAGGATAAAATAATACTAAGGCTAAACATAACTGATCGGAGTTTGAAATGATCAGCATCCATTGAAAAACCAGAGCTTACCATTGCTTTTATCAAACAAACGCACATTACCATGAAATCAAATGCTGCTTCAAAGTCTGGCGGAATTCGAAGTCGGATAACAATCAAATCACTAAAGATTATGAAACTTATCGCCGTCTTTATTGTACTTGCCTGCCTGCAGGCGAGCGCACGCGGGTTTTCGCAGAAAGTGAATATCCGCCAAAACAACATCACTCTACAAAGAGTCTTTGAAGAGATCCGTAAGCAGACGGGCTACCAGTTCTTTTATGCTGACGAGGTTCTCACCCGTGCAAAAACTGTCTCTCTTTCAGTGAGAAACGAAAGCATAGAAAAGGTGCTCGAGCTTTCTTTCAAAGATCAGCAACTGGAATATACGATAGTCGATAACACGATTATCGTCAAGCGTAAAACATCTGTTGGCGATCCTACTGCAACTACAGTGTCTGTTGCGGAGAAGCCTGATATATCTGTAAGGGGGAGTGTGACTGACGATAAGGGTCAGCCCCTGCCTGGCGTTTCCGTGCAGGTAAAAGGTACCTCCACAGGTACCACCACCGATGCAAGTGGAAATTACTCACTCACTGTCCCTGACAACGCGGTATTGCTTTTCTCCTATGTAGGATACCTGAGTGTTGAAGAAACCGTTGGACAACGCACCGCGATAAACATTTCTTTGAAACCAACCGATAACTCGCTCGAGAAAGTTGTTGTGGTTGGATACGGCACGCAGAGGAAGCGGGACCTTACCGGCTCCATTTCTTCTGTGAAAGGTGATGATGTTGCAAAGATGCCGGCAACCAACCCCATCTCTTCATTGCAGGGCAAGGTGCCTGGTCTTACCATTGCAAATTCAGGAAGAGCCGGTGCAAGCCCGGTGGTGCGTATCCGCGGAGTAAATAGTCCGAATACGGCAAGCCCGGTGTACGTGGTGGATGGCATTCTTCATGATAATATTGACTTTTTAAATCCTGCCGATATTGAGTCTATTGATATCCTTCGCGACCCATCATCTATCGCGATCTATGGTCTTCGCGGAGCGAACGGCGTAATTGCCATCACCTCAAAAAAAGCGGCAAGAGGTCAGACAAGGATCAGTCTTCAAAGTTCAGTGGGTATCCAAACGGTACAAGACAGGATAGAGGTAACCGATGCAGCTGGCTTCAAGCAACTCTACAGCGCCCAGCTCGCCAATTTGAATGCAGCACCTTTTGATTATACTAATTACACAGCAAATACAGACTGGCAGGATCTCGTGCTACGTACAGCAGTAATGACGACTAATAATTTAAGCATTTCCAACAGTGGTGATAAATCTAGCACCTATTTCAATATTGGGTACACTAACCAGGAGGGTGTTCTTAAAAATGACAATTATCAGCGATATCTCGTGAGACTGAATGAGGAAATACGATTTAACAACAATATCAAAGTGGGAGGCGATATTACTGGCTACCATTATATCAGCAACCCGCCTGCTGCCTCTATCACTAATGCCTTGTGGGCAGCACCTATCGTGCCCATACAATTTGACGAGAGTACCTACTACAGCATGCCCTCTTTCCAGAGAGCACAGGTAGGCAACCCAATTGCTGCTCTAAATAGAAATGACAGGAATTCAATAGAAAAAGGATACCGGGTCATAGGCAATCTTTTCGCCGAAGTAAAATTTCTAAAAAGCTTCACATGGCGCTCGACGGTATATGCAGACCTTGGATTCAATAATGGAAGAAGCTATACTCAATTGCCCTTTTCGTTCATGAACCTGGGAGAGAATGGAAATCCAACAACTACGACATTCGATAATTTCGCACGCACTTCCGTGTTCCAGGAACAGAGTGAGTCGAAAAGATTTCAGCAGGACCATACACTCACTTTTGATAAGAGGATTGGTGATGGACACTCGCTAAATGCAGTGATTGGTTTTACCACGATCTACAGCAACAGTTCATTTATAAGTGGCTCGAGAAGGGATACCACCGTAAATGTACCTGACGATCCTGACTTCTGGTACCTGGGCATTGTAAACGTAAATAATCCGCTTTCCAATGGCGGTGGTGGAGGAGAGAATTCACTTGTTGGTTCTTTTGCAAGAGCCAGCTATTCTTATGAAGGGAAATATCTTTTGAACGCAACTATCAGAAGAGATGGGAGCTCGAAATTTGCTCCCAAGAACAGGTGGGGAACATTTGGTAGCATCGGGGCAGGATGGATTGTAAGCCAGGAAAAGTTCTTCGGCAATATTAAGAATATAGATTTCCTCAAACTTCGTGCTGCATGGGGGCGCACTGGTAATTCAAACGGGATCCCTGACAACTTCTGGAGGGCCGGTGTACAGAATGCCTCAACTGCGGTATTCGGCGATAATATCTATAGTTCGATCCAGGCAGGATACATACCCGATCCAAACCTGCACTTTGAAGTAGTGAATGGTTTCGATATTGGGTTTGATACCAGGTTACTCAATAACCGGCTAACCGCTGAGATCACCTACTATAACAGAACCACAACAGATCTTCTAACGCCGCTGGCATTACCCAATGATACACGCTCTTATTTTACCAATCTCGGTAAGATCACTAATAAAGGCATTGAGGTGAACCTTGGCTGGGCAGACAACCTGAGTAAAGATTTTAACTACAATGTGTCTGCAAATTTCAGTTATAACAGGAATACAGTCAACTCAATCGGTGACAACATAAACTTCCAGCTAGTGGGGAATGGTGGTACAAACCTGACAACCACGGGACAGTCAATCGGTTATTTTTATGGCTATGAGCAGATCGGGATTTATCAATCTACAGCTGACCTGGCAAAGATGGCTTCGTTTGCAAATTCATTGCCGGGAGATATCGCATATGCCGATATCAATAATGATGGGGTCATCTCTCCTGCAGACCGTAGCTATATCGGCTCTCCATTTCCAGCCTATAATTTTGGCGGTAGCGTGACATTAAATTACAAGGGATTTGATTTCCTCTTTGAGGGTCAGGGCGCTTCCGGTCACAAGATATACACGCAACGTCGTACCTCGACCTTCGCAGTCCTCAACTATGAAACGATGAGATTGAATGCATACACCGGACCAGGTACCAGCAACATTGAGCCCATTCTTGATAACACGAGGGGCAACAATTTCCTGATGAGTACATATTACCTTGAACCTGGAGATTATTTTCGAATCAGAACGCTGCAGTTGGGCTACAATTTCCAGTCAGGCTTTATCTCAAAGTTGAGAATACAGAAAGCGAGGCTATACATCAGTGGACAAAATATAAAGACCTGGAGTCGTGTCACTGGATATTCACCCGAACCGTTGATCGGGAGTATCCTTGGTGGAGGTGCTGATAATGGCGCCTACCCAATTCCCGCGGTCTATTCAGTTGGCATTAATCTAACTTTTTAAAACCTGGTATATGAAATCATTTATTAAAATATTCCGAAACCTCTGCTTCCTTGCATTGGCAATTACATTGCTGGCGACAGTCACAGGTTGCAAACGATTTCTTGACACGGAAGCGCAGGGTAGTTATAACGATGAAAATTATCCATACCCCGGAGGTTCCGGGCCGTATGACCAATTCATCTTTGGCGCCTACAATGAACTAAGAAGTTTCAACGTACATAGCCAGTCATTCATTGCTGCCACGAGCATTCGAAGTGATGATGCCGACAAGGGCAGTACTCCGGCAGATGGAGGCGCCGCTGCTATTGACATGGACAATTTCCCCGTAGCTCCAAGCAATAGCTACACTAACACACTCTGGCTGGGATATTACACGCTGATCAATCGTTGCAACAGTACGATCAAAGAAGTGAATACAAATACCAGCATCGTTGCGAGTGACGCAGTAAAGCAACAGACAATTGGTGAAGCCAGGTTTCTTAGAGGTTATGGCTACTTCATGTTAGTTCGTTTGTTTGGCAGAGTGCCTTTAATCGATACTCTGTTTGCAAATCCTGCAGAGCAAAATAATGTGCCACAGAAAACGGCCGCGGAAATCTATGCATTCATTGAAAGCGATCTTTCATTCGCAGCAGCGAACCTGCCACCCACCTGGGATGCAAAATTTGTGGGACGTGCCACGAGTGGCGCAGCTAATGGTTTGCTGGCGAAAGTTTATCTCACCCAGCAAAAATGGGCTCTCGCTATGTCGACTGCCAACCTTGTGATAAGTTCTAACCAGTATAATCTCAACACTACCTATGATAAGGTGTTCAGGGAAGAAGGTGAGAACAGTTCAGAATCGGTATTCGAAGTACAGGCAACAGCATCTGCTGCTATCCCGACCAACAACGGTGTGCAATATGCACAGATTATGGGTGTGAGAGGCGCTGGTGTATGGGACATGGGTTGGGGCTGGAATACACCCAGTACTTACCTTGAAGCGGCTTATGAAGCGAATGATCCTCGTAAGAACCGGACGATCCTTTATACTTCTACCGCAACTACTACTTACCAGACTATCTATGGTGAGAACCTGCCAACGGGTCTTCCAAATCCAAGGTATAATAATAAGGTATATACCAATCCTTCAATTCGCTCGGCGGTGGGCCACAGGTTTGGCTATTGGATGAATGTTCGCCTTCTTCGTTATGCCGATGTGGTATTGATGTATGCTGAAGCCGCTAACGAAGTCGGTGGGGTTGATAACATCACAGCGGCGAGGAATGCAGTGAATAGCATAAGAGCAAGGGCAAGGATCGGATCGGTAGCAGGCACATTGCCGGATATAACAACTACGGACCAGGATGAATTACGTACAGCCATTCGCCAGGAACGACGTATCGAACTCGCTATGGAACATGAGCGATTCTTTGACCTGGTACGGTGGGGCATTGCACAAACCGTACTAAATGGCGCAGGCAAACCGAATTTCAATAACAACCGGGATGTATTACTTCCAATACCACAGACACAAATAGACCTTAGCGCCGGTGTACTTACACAGAACCAGGGGTATTGACCTTTCTCGTAACCAAAAAATTTATACAATGCATTTCTCAAAATCAAACATAGGAATCGGAATAATTGGTCTCGCCTGCATGGCTATCATGGGAACAGCCTGCAAGAAGGATGGCAATCCAAACAATCTTCCTGCTGTTGACCCTTCGGAGTATGAAGGCACTATTGACGGGTTCAATAGTTCAGATGAGATCTTTCCAGCTAACCTGATCGCCTACTGGAGTTTTGATGATACTAAAAATGAACTTATCAGTTCAACGGCTCCCACTTCTTCTGCTAACGATAGCTATGTGGCAGGTGGAGTGAGAGGCAAAGCACTTGCCTTGGCCGCCGGCTACGTTTACTACGCCACGCAATTCCAGGAATTTAAAACTGACTCTCTCAAGAACTGGTCAATCAGTGCCTGGGTCAAGATCAGGAATAATGGATCTAAACGAACCATGCTCTTCCAGTTGACAAGGCCTGGCATTTTCAATGGAAATATCAACTTCGCGCTCAACACCAATGGTTATCCGGCTACTAATGATTCAGTTTTACGGATACAGCCGACATTTGCGACTGTCGGCGGTGGTACGCAGGACAACCTGAATAATGTGTTGGATAAAACCAATCTCAATAACTGGGTTCACATCGTATTGACATATGATTTTAGTACTGGTGTATTCAACAACTGGATGAATGGAGCAAAGGTGGGCAACTTCCCAAATCGCGGCACTGGGAATAATTCCTTCAAGGCATACGAACCCAGCGAGCTGTTTTTCGGAGCAAATTATAATGCGGCTGGTATGCCAGTGAATGCGGACGTTGCGTTTGCGCCCATGACCGGGCAATTAGATGAGGTGCGAATTTACGATCGGGTATTACCTGATGCATTTATAAGAGCTTTGAATAACCTGGGCAAAGCAAATAAGTAATGAGGAATTAATGTTCAGGCCAGGTTATTCGTGGGTGCCGAAATGCACCCTCTTTTTTTGCCTGTTATATCATTAATCTCTATAAAGCCCAATTGCCAGGATCATTGATTTTCAAGATTATTTTTCAGGTTCACCAGGTTCT
>WUUC01104756.1_pt1 | contig 10842 bp, 10 predicted proteins | sample 6278441 | NCBI WGS metagenome assembly WUUC01 (sample SAMN13675441, study PRJNA597444) | soil metagenome | isolation source: soil | place: USA: Washington | collected 2017-10 | reverse complement strand
CGATCAAGATCACGATGACGGATCAAACGGCATTTGACGTCAACTCCACCGCCATCAAGCCCGGCTTCAACGGCACTGTGGACCGAATGGCCGAGGTCATGAACAAGTATGGCAAGACCAGTCTTTCCATCGTTGGCCATACCGACAGTAGCGGCTCGGCGCAGTACAACCAGGACCTTTCCGAGCGCCGGGCGCAGGCGGTGCAGCAGGCGTTTGTGCAACGCGGCGTTATCCCAGAGCGGCTTTCGACCCAAGGGCGCGGCGAAAGCGAACCGAGAGCGAGCAACAGTACGGATTCAGGCAAGCAGCTGAACCGGCGGGTCGAGATTATTGTCGAGCCGATTGTCGCTGAAGGATGATGGTTTAGCGGCTATCGTACTTTTGTCAGCACCTAACATCCAGGAACGATCGTTCCCGGATTTTTTTTGCAGAGACCGCGGCTTCCACTAAGCCGCGGGTTCAATGTCAAAACCGGTATTCGGCGAGAAGCTTCGCTGAGAGTCGTGAAAAGTATGCGAGCCAGCTTGCAATTCCCAGTAGCTTGCACGCGGTCTCAAAAAAGCCAGCGGTCATTGCCGTGAGATCGGCAAGCGGTGGAATCAGCTGGAGAAACTCGTCGACAAGGGACAGCAAAAAGAAAAGCATCGCAAGCACCAGAAAGAGCATGTCGTTTCGGAGAATGACTGGTTTGAACGCAAGCATGAGCGCAAAACGTTATTGCCACGTATGCGCCCTGCGACACCGTCTCCGGAATCGAAAAGAGCACCGGCAGAAGGCGCTCGTGAACGCGAAACAAGTCGTCGAGCATGAGGAAAACGGTCAGACATCCACCGAGCAGCAAAAACAATCTCAGGTCTTTTTGTCGGTGATCTTCGCTTGTCATATGAGCCGAAAAGAAGCAGATCCCGGCAGTGACTGCCCATAACACGATTCCGATTTGGGATAACGCGCCCGTGTAGAGCGGAACTCCGGCGAGCGCGGTGATATCTTCGGTGAGCTCCGAGACCGGGATGAAGTCCTGCAGCCAGACGATGAATAGCAGCAAGGATAGAGGACCGAACGTAAGCAGAAAATCGACCACGGAAATTGCCTGAAAAGAAGCCTTCTGAGCGCAAAGTTCATGCCGCATTCTTCTCCATGGGCGTGCCGCAGGCAACCGTCCCATTCGATGAAAGAAATTTCCAGTTCGGGACGAAAGTCGGGCCACGCACTTCGCATCCCAGCGCTTGCAGCCAGTCTGCGACGACACGATTGGAGTTGTGCTGCGAGCTGTACGGGACAGGGTGATGAACGAACTCGAGGTCGATGTCCGCGTTGTAGATCAACGACGCCTGGTTGGCGCGATAGATATCTTCCAGCTTTTCGCGAAGCGCTTCGATCGCGCTCGCTTCCGCCAGCACGGTGTGGATAGCGGCGACGGGAACGCGGACAGCAGATCGCACGCCTTGCGGCGTCGCATCGGCCTTCAGCTCGCGTCTTCCCAACCCCGCGAGTGTCGGCCCCTGCAGCGCCCGTAGCCCCGAACTGATGCTTTTGTCGCCAAGCGCGTAATAATTCCAATCGCCGTACGAATAACGCACGATTCCCTGCGTTTTTCCAGGAATGACGAGACTCGCGTGCTGCCCATGTTCGAGTACGAAAACGGGACGCGCTTGCACAGGCGCAGGCGGCGGAACGACGACGGTGCTGCTGCACGCTGTGAGCAGCGCCAGCAGAACAAAAGGCTGAAGAGCCTTCGCTTTCGGGTTATTCTGCAAGCGATCCTTTCCGATCGATGCAATCACTGTTTCACAAACTCGCACTGGTCCTCAGCGCGTTCGCTCTTTTATCCGCCTGCCACAAAGAGCCGCAGCACAGCAACGATGCCCGGCTGAGAATTCTCTTTGTCGGCGATACGAGTTTTGGAGAACGTATCAGATCCACCGCCGGTTGAATGTCTTGAAGTGGCGAGGCTACGACTATTTGCTCGAAAAACTGAAACCGATTCCGCTCGACTCGGATTTTGTCATCGCCAACCTAGAGACTCCAGTGAGCGATGTGCGCGAATCGGTGCAAGGAAGGAAGATGTGGATACCCAAGGCAGACATCGAAAAGCAGGGGTGAATATCTTTTGGCAACTTCATGTTCAACTCTCAGGGCCGCTATCGGAATCGGAGAGTCGACCCTTTCAGTCTTGTAGCCCAGCTAGCGTTTGAGACGCGGAACCGTGCGCTCGTCCAAACGCTCAAGCTTTATCCCATCGTCACCGACAATCACGTCACCGGCTATCAGGGAAGATTTCTTCGCGAAAGATGAGTTCAGGAAAGCCCGCGAAGTTTTGTTTGCCAAGAGCCCGAACTCCGAGCAGCTACGAAAAGACGAAGTCGGGAGAGGGCGCATTCGGGAGGCTCATAGAACTGGAGATGCAATGAGGCAGCTTTCTTATTCCTCTTCGCTGAAACTGCGACCCGCGCGGTTCATAACGAGGCGTGCCCTCGCAATCACTTCAGTTGCAGTCAGCCCGACCGGGCCGATTTCTTCGGAGACGAGGTCGTCGGCCGCCGCACCGTGCAGGTAGACGCCGGCGAGCATCGCTTTTTCGCACCCGACTCCCTGCGCGATGAGCGCACCGATAAGTCCCGATAGAACGTCTCCCATTCCTGCACTCGCCATTCCGGGATTTCCGGTCGGATTGATGTAGTAATTGCCGCTCGGTGTTGAACAGATCGTTCCTGCACCTTTCAACAATGCGCGGCAATTGAGCTGCGAAGCGAGCTCCAACGCCGCGGCGACACGATCGTTTTGAACGTCGCGAGTCGGTTTCCCGAGAAGGCGTCCGGCTTCCGCCGGATGAGGCGTGAGAACCGCATGAGCTGTACGCGCGCGGAGTTCCCCCTTGAATCCTTCGTCTTCAGCGATCAGGTTCAATGCGTCGGCGTCGAGCACGAGTGGAACGTCGCACGAAAGCGCGAGATGAAGAGCATGGCTCGCGGCCGCGGACTTTCCGAGCCCTGGTCCGACGACGATGCAATTCAGCGATTCGAGTTGGAAAACGTCCTGCGCGCGGCGAAGCATGATTTCGGGCTGGCGCCAATCGATCGCGATTTCTTCGCTCAAGAGGCCCGCGTAGACCCGGCCAGCGCCAAGATGGAGCGCCGCGCGCGCGGCAAGAATCGCAGCGCCTGACATGCCGCGCGCGCCGCCGACGATCGCGATATCGCCGTAGCTTCCCTTGTGGCTGTTGCGCGCGCGGGGTGGCAAAACTTCGAGCGCGCTTTCATCGAGCAGCGACCCCGAAGACGCGGTGAGATCGACACCCAGGTTATCCACCACGATTTGCCCACAGCAGTCCGGTCCGTCGAGGGTGAGCAAACCCGGCTTGAATCCCATGAAAGTGATCGTGTGTGTGGCACGTACAGCATCGCCCATGATCTGGCCGGTGTCGGAATGGAGTCCGCTCGGGACATCGAGCGCAAGCACGGGTCCACGAGTGCGGTTGATGACGCTTATCCAATCCCGATAAACGCCGGAGACGTCCCGCTGCAGGCCAAGACCAAAAATGCCATCGACGATCAGGCCCCACGTTGCGACTTTAGGATAAGCGAGCGAAATACTGCCGCCGATTTCGCGCCACTGGCGATATGCAGTGGCGGCGTCATGGCTCAGCTTGCCGGGCTCTCCCGCGAACACGACTTCCACTTGATGCCAGTTTTGCTTCAGGTGACGCGCAAGCACGAAAGCGTCGCCGCCGTTGTTTCCCGGGCCGGCGAAGACAACGATTTTTCCTTCCGCGCAAACTTTGTTCGCCAATTCTGCCGCCGCCTGACCCGCCCGCTCCATCAGCGGCGGCGCATCGTCACGCGACAGCAGCTCATGCTCGAGCGCGCGGATTTCCGCGGTTCGGTAGATCGGGGCCATCGCCGAATGATAATGCCTGCCCGGCGCGTGCGGTAAAATTGCACGGCACATAATGCAGATCCTCAAGCTTCCCGGCGGTAGCGCGCTCTCGCAGTTTCGTCTCGCCAAGCTTCTCGCCCAGCTCTCGCAACTCGGGGTTGCGGGCGTTCGCGCGCAGTTCTGGCATTTCGTTCAAGTCACGCAAGCGCTGTCCCGGAAAGACGAGAAGATTCTCGCGGCGCTATTGCCTCGAGAAGAGCCAATCGAGACCCGCGCGCGGATACTGTTCGCCGTGCCGCGCGTCGGAACGATTTCTCCGTGGTCGAGCAAAGCGACCGATATCGCGCGGCACTGCGGTATCGATTCAGTTGCGCGTATCGAGCGCGGAATCGCGTATCACCTTGACTTGGGAGGGCAGTACGCCGCTCGCGACTCACTTGCTGCCGTCCTGCACGATCGGATGACAGAGAGCGTTCTCGATTCTCTCGATGAAGTCGGTCAGCTTTTTCGCGAGTTTCCGCCGCAGCGTCTGGCTATTGTTCCTTCGCGCGATGACGCTCAGCTGGCACAAGCCAACCGCGATCTCGGTCTCGCATTGTCGCAAGACGAGATCGCCTATCTGGTCGAGCACTTCCGGCGCATCGGACGCGACGCGACGGATGTCGAGCTTATGATGTTCGCGCAAGCAAACTCGGAGCACTGCCGGCACAAGATTTTCAATGCCGACTGGATCATCGACGGCGAGCGTGAACAGCATTCGCTGTTCGCGATGATCCGCGAAACGCATAAGCGCAATCCGGAAGGTACGCTGGTCGCGTACGCCGACAACGCAGCAGTGATCGAAGGCGGCGCGACTCCGCTTTTCTTTCCCGATCAGGAGGGCATATACGGCTACCACCAAGAGCTCACGCACGCTGTCATCAAGGTCGAGACTCACAACCATCCGACCGCGATTTCGCCGTTTGCCGGCGCAGCGACCGGAGCGGGCGGCGAAATCCGTGACGAGGCCGCCGCTGGAACCGGTGCGAGAACGAAAGCCGGCCTGACGGGCTTTTCCGTATCCAACCTGTACATTCCAGATTTCATTCAGCCGTGGGAGACGAACGGCAAGGATGAAAGCGGAAGGATGAAGGCGGAAGGGCTTCATCCCTCATCCTTCATCCCTCATCCCTCATATGGCCGCCCTTCCCGCATCGCGTCCGCCTTGCAAATCATGCTCGATGGCCCGATAGGGGGCGCGGCGTTCAACAATGAATTCGGGCGACCCAATCTCGCTGGATATTTTCGAACTCTCGAGCACGAAGTCGACGGGACGATGCGCGGCTATCACAAACCCATCATGCTTGCGGGAGGAATCGGCGCGATCACTCGCGCCAATGTTGCGAAGCGGCCCGCGCCGGCGAGTGCACTCATTGTTCATGTCGGCGGGCCGGGAATGCTGATTGGAATCGGCGGCGGAGCGGCTTCCAGCATGGGCAGCGGAGCGAACATCGAAACTCTCGATTACAACTCCGTGCAGCGCGGCAATGCCGAAATGCAGCGCCGAGCACAGGAGGTGATCGACCGCTGCTCGCGAATGCAGGAAGAGAACCCGATTTTATCGATTCACGACGTTGGGGCCGGGGGGCTTTCGAACGCGGTCCCCGAGCTTGTGTACGCAGCGGAAAAAGGGGCGCGATTGCAGCTACGCGCGATTCCAATAGAGGAGCGCGGCATGACGCCGATGCAAATCTGGTGCAACGAGTCGCAGGAGCGCTTCGTGCTCGTCATCGAAGAGGCGCGGCTTGCCGAGTTTCGGGCGATTTGCGAACGCGAGCGCTGCCCGTTTGCGGTGATCGGTGTCGTGTCCAAAGAGCAGCGCCTCAGCATCGAGGACGCGCACTTCGGTAACGCGCCGGTCGACATGGATTTGTCTGTGCTGCTCGGCAAGCCGCCGAAAATGACGCGAACAGCATCGCGCATCGAATACGAGATCGAAGCATTCGCTGCCGAAAGACTCGATTTGCGAGAAGCCGCTTATCGCGTGCTGTGGCTTCCTTCGGTTGCGAGCAAGAATTTTCTGATCACGATCGGCGATCGCACCGTCGGTGGACTGACCGCGCGCGATCAGATGGTCGGGCCATGGCAGGTGCCGGTTGCGGACTGCGCGGTCACGTTATCGAGCTTTCAGAGTTACTCGGGGCACGCTTTTGCGATCGGCGAGCGTGCTCCGATCGCGCTCGTTGACGCGCCGGCATCCGGGCGCATGGCGGTTGGCGAGGCGATCACGAACATCGCGGCGGCTGCGATCGGAGACTTGCGGCGAGTGAAGCTTTCTGCGAACTGGATGGCGGCGGCAGGGCATGACGATGCCGCGCTTTTCGATACGGTGCGCGCGGTCGCGCTCGATTTGTGTCCCGCGCTAGGCATCAGCATTCCAGTCGGCAAGGATTCTCTGTCGATGCGCACGGTGTGGGAAGCCTGTCCCGGCGAAAGCCGGGAACCAGGAATTAAAAAGGAAGTCGTCGCGCCTTTGAGCTTGATCGTCTCGGCCTTCGCGCCGGTCATCGATGCCCGCAGAACCGTGACTCCTGTGCTCCGTACCGACTGCGGCGAAACCGAGCTCATCCTCGTCGATCTGGGGCTCGGCAAGAATCGGCTCGGCGGCTCGGCGCTCGCGCAGGTGCATCGAGAGCTCGGAGAAGAAGCGCCCGACATCGACGATCCCGCTTTGCTCGTGAAATGTTTCGAGTCGTTGCAGGAACTCAATCGTCAAGGACTCGTGCTCGCATACCACGATCGCTCCGATGGCGGCCTCGTCGCGACGCTATGCGAGATGGCTTTCGCGGGCCGGACGGGAATTACGCTCAACATCGATGAGCTGACGTATCACCCGAGCTGGCACGACGTCGATGGCGCGGAAGTCGTTCGTCCTTACGGCGTGGCCGGTATCGTCGCCGCGCTTTTCAACGAGGAACTGGGCGCGGTGCTCCAGGTTAGAAAGCGCGACGTCAAAACCATTCGCGCGCGGTTCATCGAAGCAGGTTTAAGTTCGGCGTTCCACACGATCGGAACACTCAACAGCGACGACCGCTTCGTCATTTTCAGTAACGGCAGGAGAATTTTTTCGGAGCTGCGGTACGACTTGCAGCGCGCATGGGCGGAGACGAGCTACCGCATGCAAAAGCTGCGCGACAACCCTGAATGCGCAAGCGCCGAGTTCGATTCGATCCCGCGCGATGAAGACCGCGGACTCACGGCAACTTTTACGTTCAATCCGTGTGAGGACATTGCGGCGCCGTTCATCAAAACCGGCGCGCGGCCGAAAGTCGCGATCCTCCGCGAGCAGGGAGTCAACGGCCATGTGGAGATGGCGGCTGCATTCGATAGAGCGGGTTTTATTTCCGTCGACGTCCATATGAATGACATCATGGACGGGCGGACCGCGCTGCGCGATTTTGCTGGAATCGCAGCAGGAGGCGGCTTCTCTTTCGGTGACGTGCTGGGTTCCGGGGCAGGGTGGGCGAACGCTATTCTGTTCAACGCTCGTGCGCGCAACGAATTTGAAAGATTCTTCGAACGCAAAGACTCGTTTGCGCTTGGCGTGTGCAACGGCTGTCAGATGATGAGCCGCTTGAAAGAGATTATCCCGGGGGCGGGGGCATGGCCCCGATTCGTCAAAAACAAATCCGAGCAGTTCGAGGCGCGTTTCTGCCTCATCCAGGTGGCGGAGTCAGCTTCGTTGTTCTTTCCAGGGATGGCGGGGAGCGTGATCCCCGTCGTGGTCTCGCATGGGGAAGGGCAGGTCGAATTCGACGCGGGGACCAAGGCGAGCGTACTAGTTGCCGCGCGCTTCGTCGACAACTTGCACAATCCGACCGAAGTTTATCCGTTCAACCCCAACGGATGCTGTGAAGGGATCACCGCCCTAACGACCGCCGATGGGCGTTTTACGATCATGATGCCGCACCCCGAGCGCGTATTCCGCACGGTGCAAAATTCCTGGCATCCGGAAGAATGGGGCGAAGATGGCCCGTGGCTGCGGATGTTCAGAAATGCGAGGAAGTGGGTAGGGTAGACCGGTAGCACGCGCTACTCGACCTTCGCTTTCGCCCTCAGGTCTCCGAGCAATTTTTCCAACTGCTGCTTCTGCAGCCTCTGCTGAATGAGGTGCTTGATCTCGTCGAAAGGCAGCGCTTCGCTCATCCGCTCGTCTTCGAGTTTGATGACGTGCCAGCCGTATTCGCTTTGTACCGGAGTCTGCGTGGTCTCGCCTTTCTTGAGCGAGGCAAGCGCATCGGCAAAGGGTTTGACGTAGTTGGTCGCGGGCGCCCACCCGAGCTCGCCGCCTTTTATCTTCGAGCCCGTGTCCTTCGATTTCTCGATAGCAAGCTCGTTGAAGTCCGCGCCTTTCTTGAGCTTCGCGATGATGTCCTTTGCTTCCTCTTCCTTCTCGACCAGGATGTGGCGCGCGAGATACTCCTTCCCCGGCGATTGTTGCGCCTTGATCTTCTCGTATTCGGCTTTCAGATCTTCTTCCGTGATCGGGTTACCCTGCGCGAATTCCTGAAAATAAGCCCCGACCAGAAGGTTCTGACGCGCCACGTCCATCTGTGCGCTGAATTCCGGTTTCTGGTCCAGGCCTTTCTTCATCGCTTCCTGCGCGACGATTTCTCGATTGATCAGCTCCTCGCGCACGTTTTTCCTGAGTTCCGGACTATCGGCCTGGCCCTGCGCGGCGAGCTGCTTGACGAAAAAATCGACGCGGGTTTGCGGAATCGGTTTGCCGTTGACCGTAGCGACGGTTTCTCCCACCGGCTTTGCGCTTTCGGTGATCTTGCCCGCGGCTTGTTGCCCTTCAGCGTTTGCTTCTTTCGGTGCCTCTGCAGCGGTGTTGCACGCGCTGAGTACGAGTGATGCCGCGGCGACTGCCGCAGCTAAGCTATTACGCATAGTTTCTCCTGAGAATTAGCTTTCCCCGGGACTCAACGCCTGGATAGAGAGCGCGTGGATTTCTTTCTGCATCATGTCGCCGAGCGCCGCATAGACCATGCGATGCCGCGCAAGTTTGTTTTTTCCTTCGAAGCCGGGAGCAACGATGAACAGTTGATAGTGACCGCCGCCTGATCTTGCTCCTTCGTGTCCTGCGTGCCGCGCGCTCTCGTCAGCGATTTCCAGGCGAGACGGCGAAAGCGCCTGCAGCTTTTCACGCATGCGTTCTACTGTGCTCATTCCGGGAAAACCCGTTTGAAAGGTTTGACCGTCACGCGTTTGTAGACTCCGGTCGTGACGTACGGATCGAGATCGGCCCACTTCTGCGCGTCATCGAGCGATTCGAACTCCGCGATAATGAGGCTGCCCGTAAATCCCACTGTGCCCGGATCCTCACAATCGATTCCCGGGAAAGGTCCAGCGACGAGCAGCTGCCCTTCGGTCTGAAGTTTGCGCAGACGTTCGAGATGCGCCGGACGTGCCGAGATTCTTTTCTCCATGCTCTTGGGCCCGTCCTCACCGATGATCGCATACCACATCAATCGACTTCTTTCTGCTCGACGTACTTCGACAACATCATCGCTTGCAGTATTACAAACACGAGCATGAGTCCCATCCCGCCGAAAAGTTTGAAGTTGACCCAGGCATCGGTCGAAAAATTGTAGGCGACGTAGAGATTGATAAGCCCCATGAACCCAAAGAACGCGATCCAGCTCAGATTGAGCTTGCCCCACACCGGCTCGGGAAGCGAGATTTGTTTTTGCATCATCGCGCGGATCAAGTTTTTGCCGAAGATGAGCGGCGCAAGAGCGAATACCGCGGCGAAAAGCCAATAGAGCACAGTGGGTTTCCACTTGATGAAGGTTTCGTTGTGCAGCAGTAGAGTCGCGCCGCCGAAAACGACGATGACTCCCAAGCTCGCCCATAGCATTGCATCGACTTTGCGATGCTTGAGCCATACCCAGCTGATCTGCAGTACGGTGGCGGCGATCGCGATCGCGGTCGCGAAGTAGATTCCTTTTAGCTGGTAAGCGACAAAAAAGACGATTACAGGGAAGAGATCGAACAGAAACTTCATGAAGCTCGGTGAACCCGTCTTTAAAGAGCGGCAGATTATGCGGCCTGGGCCCCTTCTTTGCCAGCTTTATGGGCGATGGGGAGGTTGAAACACAGCCGTTCGATCGTGGGGCCGTCGTTCTAGAGCAGAGCGCTGCGCGGGTCAGGGAGCGAGCGGCGCCACCAGCCCGAGCCCGGCAAGTCTCAAGTCGGCTTCGATCGCCGAAAGAACTCGGGACACGACCGGCTCCACCGGGTCTCGCGGGGCTCGAGCAGCGCGTGGCGGCGGAACGCGGTCGAATTCGAACCCTTCCAGGTATGCGGTCGTGCAGCCCGCAAGCAAGACAAGACTGGAGGCGAACTGGGATTCCATTGCTTTCGAAAAGTATCCAGGCTCCCGAGCATTACGCGTGCCATTTAAAGTTAGATGCAAAAATCAATGACTTCCGTTCGAAGGCCATTGTACGGGTGTTACCAAATCCCAACACTGTCTTGTCAGTCTGTCGCAAGTTCTTGAAAATTATAGCAAGTGCGTGTTGCAAACCGACGACAAGTTATTACGAGGCTGCGCCAAATGTGTCGTTATGCGAAGGCGTTGGCAAACGCTTTCTGAAATTCCGCCTGGTCAGCGCCAGCCAGTTGCCCCGCTTTCCGAATGACGAAGCGGTGATCCAGTGTGAACAGCTTCATTCGGACGACCGATGCTGATGAAAGCCCCGCGGCGTGCAACTCCGTAATTAGCGTATCGAGTGGCCACGGCGCATTCTCGGCGCTCGTAATCATCGCCATAACGCTGTGCTCGATCACTCGATTGAACGTTCTGGCGCTGGATAGGACGAGGGCCGGGCGGCGTCTTCTTGCTTTCTTGTCGGTAAAGGGAAAAGGGACTACGACGACGTCGAAACGATCATAGGTCGCGGTAGGCATCGTCGTCGGCGC
>WUUC01072516.1_pt1 | contig 10842 bp, 25 predicted proteins | sample 6278441 | NCBI WGS metagenome assembly WUUC01 (sample SAMN13675441, study PRJNA597444) | soil metagenome | isolation source: soil | place: USA: Washington | collected 2017-10 | reverse complement strand
GGACTCCACCAGTACGACGGCACGCGGCCTCCACAGGCCTTGCTCATCATGTCGGCGGTCCCCGGTCCGCCCGAGAAGCCAAGCACCGCGACGGGCTTGACCCACTCGAGCATGAAGCTGTTGCGGATGGGGCCTTCGGCTGGGCCCCCTCGCTTGCCCGTGTTCCACTTGGCCGAGCACACCAAGACAGGGATCTCGCGCTCGAGCGCCCAGTACCAGGCCTCTCGATCGGTGCCCCGCCAGCTGCCGACTACGAGATACTCAAAGCGCGGGATACGCCGGGCGAGCTGCTCGGCGCCGAGTGTGTCCAGCGCCCGGGCCACGACCAGCTGCCCTGTACCGTCGCGCGGGCCGCACACGATGACCGCCCGCATCACCGGGCTAGTCATCCTCCCTCAGTCGCTTGAGCAGTGCCGCTGACGGCTCCCAGTCGGTGTCCACGAGCTTCGCGGCTTCCCGCCCTTCGAGGATCAACGGGTGCGTGTCCTCGTCGTCGTCTTCGTCGTCTGCGACGAGGGCAGCTGGGATCTCGCTCGGTCGCAGCGGCGGCTCCGGCTGCACCTCGCGCAGGCGCTCCACACGGCTGTCTCGCAGCATGCGCATCACCTCGGCTGCGAGCTTGTTGGTATTAGCCCCCAGCTTGAGCGGGAACACGGCCCAGGCGAGCGCGACGTCAGGGATGCCAGCCCGTGCGAACTCTCCCGTCTGCAGCGCCCAGGAGTTCGGCATCACCAGCGCGCACACGAGCAGCTCCTGCTTGGCGGCGCGCTTCTCTTCAGCGAGGGCGTGCGCCAGCTCCTTCAAAGTCGGCCACTTGCTCTTCGGCATCCCACTCGCTCCTCTTTATGCCTCGCCGATCGGTTTCCCGGCCACGGGGTCGAACTTGACCTGCTTCAACGCAAAGGACCGATCATCACCAAAAGCGCTCAGCACACCTTTGAGAACTTCTATTTGATCTTCGACTGGCAGATTGCTGCAGGAGAGCGTGCCGGGGCTGTCGTCGGGTAGGATCGCAAGCACCCACGGGGTGTCCTCGCCGAAGATGCTCTTGATGGCTGCCCCGAGCCTAGCCAGCTGGTTCTTGTACTGGTGCGCGGCGGCGGCCGCTGCCTGCTTGTCGCTCGGATTCGGGTTGTCATTCAATCCCACTGATCACCTCTTTCGCTTCTTCCTCCGAGCTCTCTTAGCGCGTGCACGCTCAAGCAGCAGTTTATCTCCAGGCGCCATCAGCATTCGAACAGGGTGGCCGTTGAACCTTGGTGGCTCAACCACCCTCGGCGGCGCAGGGACCACCTCCTCGACCGAGTCGATCTGCAGTCCGTGCCCGGTGGCGATGATGGCGGTGAGCCCTGCGACCACGCGGGGATCGACCCTCACGTGCCGCCTCTTCTCTGCGTTCGCGCGCGAGATTGTCGGGATCGGTGATTCCTCCTCTGGCTGAATCGAAACGAGAGGTTTGTCTTCGGGCCGCCAGCGACGGCCGCTACCGTCCACCGCGTTCATGGTTCCGGCATTGGGCCAGCACGTGACCTTGGTGCCATCAGGAAGATGGACGTAGTGAAACTCCTTCTCGTAGGAGCCGTCCCAGACCTCAGGTTCCATCGCTCAACACCTCCTCGAGCTCGCGGGCGCAGCGCGCATAGATGTCGGCTTCCATGTTGTAGCCGCCCACCACGGCGTAGTGCTTTTTCGGATCAAGCTTTCGCGCGTGCGCGCGAGCGGCAGTCGCACGCTCTCGAAAGCTGTTGATCAATCCACGAACAGCATCGACGTTCATGACGACCTCTTGGTGCAGGTGTCGAGGTGACACGTATAGGTGTTCCTGAGGCGCGCGCGCATTCCTCCCGGCGCCGAGGCTGCGTCGATGACAAAGCGGCGATCGGGCTCGTAGTCGAGCGGCATGCGCTTGTCGTTCTGGGTGGCGACCCAGAGGATTCGGGCGCCGCAATCGCGGCACGATCCGGTCTCGCTCATCCCTTGGTTCTACCGCAGTACATAGACCAGCGTCTGCCACAATGGATGCAGACCCACTCTGGATCCGTGCGCAGCATCGCGGGGATCTCGAGCCGTAGCGCGTGACGCCCCAAACTACAGAGCAGCTCGCGCAGGATCGTCACACGCGTGTCCTCGTGAGGTAGTACTCCTGCAGACAAGCGGGGATGCGCGTTCGCCAACGAGACGCGTGGAACGTGCACAGCGCGAGGTTTTCCTTGTCGTGCTGGCGCATCAGCTCGAGCAGGCTCGTCGCGAGCTCGGTCTGCTCGGTCTGCTCACCCTCTTCGAGGTCGTGCTGCGCCGCCGCGAGGCGCAGCGCAGACTGCGCGTGCTGGTCGGCTCGCATCTCCCAGTCCCGAGCCAGGCCCGCGGAGAACTTCCAAGACCTGTGCATGATGTTCGCGGCCACAAAGAGTCCGAACACCGGAAGGGCAACTAGGATCGCGAGCCCGAGCATCCCGCCCTACTGCTGCTGGCCAGGCTCGCGGTTGCGCGCCGGCTCGTGCTCGAGCGGGTCACCTTCACCGTGCTTGGGCGTCTCGCTCGCCTCTTCGCCCTCGTGCGGGTTGGCACTCTCGCCGGTAGGAACAGGCTCGTCGTTGATCGTCGCCTGACGATCACGTTCCTTCTTTGCCGCGGCCTCCATGTTGGCGGCTCGTTCGGCCTGAACGCGCGCCTGGTCTGCCGTCTGCTGGTACTCCTCGCGGCTGGCACCGGCTTCTGCGGCCTGTGGGAAGTTCTGCTTCCAGGAGTCGTCGTTGCGCGTCTCAGCCGCGCCCGATCCTGCCGTCTCTGCGGTGGTCGTCGGCGTGGTGGGCAGGATGGCGTTCTTGACGCGTCCCTCTTGGTCGTCTTTGGTAGGCATGGCTTTCTCCATTTGCTGATAGGTCAATCCGCAGTCACTTCCGCACGAGGGATGTCAGTACCGCTGCTCGGAGTCCCGTCGCTCGGCGCCCGTGGTCTCGTCGCGGTTGGTCGTGGTGTCGAGCGTGCTGTCGATCTCCGAACTGTCGCTGTTCGGAACGCTCGAGCTCGCGCTCGCGACCCCCGTTGGATTGCGGAGCTCGTTGAGCTTGTCGGCGTACGAAGGATCGTTGGGATCGAGCATCCGCTTCTCGGCGTCCAGGCTGCGCTGCTGCACGGGTCCGCCGTCTGCGCGCGCGATGGCATCATCGAAGCGCTTGGCCAGCTTCTCGTCGTCGTGCGACTTGGTGACACCATCCATGTGCGGGTCCTGCAGGTCGCTGACGCCGAGCAGCACGAGCGCGGTGTCGACACCGGTTGAATCTCGGCGGTCGTACGCTGCGCGCTGCAAGGCGCCATACACGCTGAACGACGCCGCATCCTCGTGGATGGGATCGATCGGCGTGCCGTCCTTGTCACGCGCCGCGGCGCCCACGCTCTTGCCCTTGGCCAGCAACGCCTTGGCCGCCGTCAAAAGTTCGCCTGTAGCTGACATACGCTCCTCCATTTTCAGAGATTCACTCGGAAAAGAGAACGATACACCCCAACGGCATCGGGGAGGCAGGGGCCCTCTTGCCCTGCCTATCGTCGATAGAGCGCGATGATGATCAACAACAGAAGCGCGTAGCCGACCGCTACGTACATCCAGTTGAGCCCGACGGCGATGAGCAGCGCGGCGACGATCGTCATGATGATGATGACGTGCAGGATGGGCATAGCGAATCTCCGTGGTGGAATGAGCGTGCTGGTGGTTCGACGTTTGCGGAACATGGGAAGGTCTCCTACGCCCAGGGCTGCGGCGTGTTAGGCGGAGCCACGAGCGCTGCGACACCAGACCTCGCCCAGACATCGATCTTGGTGGCCAAGCGCTGCAGCCCCTCTTCGCGTGTCGCTGCAGGTCCCATGGCAAAGAGCAGCGCAAAGCCGACGGGCGCCGGCGGCGGGGTCGCGACAAAGCCTGCGCCAGCCATCCCGCCTCCAAGGGCCACGGCGTACTGCGTGAAGGCGGACTCCATCAGCGCCACAGCCGGACGCGCACCGAACGCCGTCGCGAGGCCAGCCTCGAGCACGAGAGACGCCGCTTCGATGGTGGTGGAGAACGGCACGATCGCAGCGACGTAGGCCTGCATGGCGGCCGCCCATTGTGCCGCCGCGTCGGCTGCCGAAGCTGGGCAAGGACGCCCTGAAGAACCAGGTAGGGCAGCGAGCAGCGCCGGCAGGGACAGCGGCATCAGGCCTGCCCCCGCGCACGCAGGAGCGCCTCGAGCTGGTCGATGCGTGCCTGCAGCATCTCGCAGTACCGCGTCTCCTCCACGCGCCAGTTGGCCACCACGGACTCACGCCACTCATTGAGCACGGCCTCGCGCGCTTCGGTGGCGGCCAGCCGCTCGCTCACGTCGGTGTAAGCGGCGTGGGCCAGTCGCAGCTCTTGCTGCGCCTCGGCAAGGTGTCGCTCGGCCTGCTGCGCACGATGGCGCCAGTCGTAGGCAGGCCTGCCTCTCATGGGGTCCCGCCATCGATGCGCCAGGCAGGCTGCCGGCAGCGACAAACGCCCAAGGGCACCCCAGCAACGTTCTCCACGAGGAGCCGTTGATCTGGCTCACAACGAAGCCAGTAGCTGTCTGCGTGCACGAGGTTGGACACGATCTCCTGACAACCCTTGGTGGTGGTGACCCCCTCGTAAGGAGTGCAGCCGGCCACCGCCAGCAATGGCAGGACCCACCTCACAAGGACTTCTTCTTGCGCAGCAGGTCGCGGATGTCCTTGAGCACCGCCGTCTGCGCCTCGAGCTCGACGCGAACGCGCTGCAGGTCCTCCATCGAGGCGTGCACGCGTTTCATGTCGACACATGCATCCTGCACCTGCGCGTCCGTGCGCTCGGCATAGAAGCTCAAGGCAGCGATGAGCGCCATGATGACCAGGCCCCAGAAGATCAACCTGCGCTCGCTCATCGCGACTCCTGCACGGCGCAGCCGACACTGGCCGGGGTGAGGTTCTTCTTGCGCGAGGTCATCACGATCACCGCTGCGACGATGAGCACGGAGATGATGGCGGCTCGACTGACGATCATGGCAGTTTCACCCATCCAGCTGGGGCCTTTGGAGCAGGTGCCGGCATGGGCGCCGACAGCACCTCGAAGCGGCACGTCCCGCAGCGCAGGCAGCCCTTCTCGAAGATCCCGATGTTCTCTGTCGTGAGGATGGTTCCGATCGCGAGATTCATCGCGGACGGGAACTCCGGGATGCGCTTCTTGAGCGAGCACTTCGTGCAGCGCAGCATCAGGTCGTAGCCATGCAGTCTCGACAGGTCACCGGTCACCGGTCACCTCGCCGATTCCTGGTAGCGACATGCCGCTCTCCTTGGCGAGCAGCGCGCCGTTGAGGATCTGCTGCTCGAGGTACATCAGCGCTTGGGCCTCTGCACGTCGGTGCGCCGCGTCGAGCTCGGCCTTGGCCTTGTCAGCGAGCTCGTTGCAGGTGCCGCACACCAAGATCTTCTGCATCCAGAGCTTGGCCTGCTTGGACGTGACAGCGCGCCTGCAGCTCAGGCATCTCATACGAGGCCCGCCTTTCTCATCGCCGCGGTGACCGTCGCGTGCTTGATGTGTGGCGGGTTGTTCTCGCGCACGATGTAGTAGCGCTTCACGCGCTTGCCGCCCTCGAGCACCACCTCGCCCGCGCGGATCCAACCGTTGGTCAACCAGCGCCCGATCGACACGCCCTTCTCTTTGAAGTCGCGTCCGAGCAGGTACCCACGGTCCTCGCCGAGCACGCAGAGCTGGATCGCCGACTGCTTCCACTCGGTCAGCTGCGTGGGTCCCTTCATGCCGCCGCGCAGGCCCTCCACCTCACAGGCGGGCACCCAACAGGGCTTGAAAGGGTGATGGCGATGCCAGGTGTAGCGGCGAAAAGAAAACTCGCGACCTCCGTGCAGCGCACTTCCAAAGAGCGTCGTGATCCTCAGGCGCGACGCGAGCTCCTGAAACGTTCGATCAGGTGCCGGCGTGAGCGTCGCGTAGTAGTGGGGCCCCTGCTGCGTCGGACCACGCGGAAGCGCTTGGTAGAGCACTGCAGCGTTCGCGAACAACTTGGCCTGAACACCGATTTGATCACCCGGCTTGAAGCCAGGAACGCTCTCGCCGGCAACGAGCAGAAGATCGTTCTCTCCCGTCTCTGGATAGACAAGGAATCCATGCGCGCGCGCAACGTCGGCGAGCTCGTCACAGAGCTCAGCCTCCGATGTGTACTTTGCGAACAGCCGCGACCTGGCTCTTGTCCTCGCCATGTTCCCCCTGGAAGTAGGGTAACAGCGGCTGCACACGCCTGTGAAGCTCGCAGATCCCATGCGCCTGAATCGCCGCTAGGTGCTCTGCCGTACCGTACCCATCGTTCGCCGCCCATCCGTACATGGGAAACTGCGCATGCAGCTTCGCCATCAACTCGCTTCGTTCGCACTTGGCGAAGATCGATGCGGCGGAGATCTGAGGAATCTTTTGATCGCCTTTGACCACAAAGGCCGGTTCCATCTCCCACGTGCGGCTGAAGTAGTTGGCAAGCACGGCATCGTGCGCGCCGTCGATCATCACCGCCGTATGCAGCGTGTCGTAGTGGATGGCCTTGAAGCAGTGACTCACCGCCGAAGCGATCGCCTCGCGCCAGACCTTGCGCTGCTCGAGGTAGTCACCAGGCACCACGATGATCTCCGCAATCTCGGCCACCGCCGCGAGCTCTTCGCGCAGCTTGTAGCGCTTGGTGGCGCTCAGCGTCTTGGAGTCCTTGGCGCCCGTCTCCTTCAACCATGGGTCATGCTGCACGTGGCTCATGAAGGCGCAGACGGTGAACGGTCCCGCAAAGGCGCCCGTACCGGACTCATCGACGCCGATGATCCACGTGGGCTCAGGACGGTTCTTGTAGACCGGGGGCGTCACAACTTGCCTTCGATCAGCTCGCCCCAGATCGCGCCGGCGTCAAAGGGCAGCGTGAAGCCCGCCGAGTGATGGTGCCCTCCCCCGCCGAAGCGCTCGGCCAGCTTGGCCACGTCGAAGCCGTTGGGCTCCTGGCTCCGCAGGCTGAACACCGCGCTGGTGCCCTCCTGCCGCCAGCCCACGGCAAACGGCGCGTTCTTGAGCAGCGCGTGCAGCACCTCGCTCGACATCGGCTTGGGGAGGTTCACGACGGGAATGCGTGGGTGCCCGGCGAACGTGGTGATCCGCGCCTCCGCGGCGACCTGGCGCGCGTAGCAGTCGATCTGCATCTGGGCGCCGAGCCCTTGCGCCACGGCCTGCTTACGCGAGATGCCGCGCAGCTCCTCGAGCGTCTTGAACGCCTCCAGAGGCTCTTTGCCGAGGCAAGCCGCGCCCAGCAGCGCGTTGATCTCCCGGCTGTTTGGCAAGGCCCACTTCCACAGGTCGCGGTCTTCGACGTAGTCGACGATCCACAATCGCGAGGACGCGTTGAAGTACTGAGCCGTGAGCTGCGCGCCGCTATGCTCGAGATCGAAGATCAAGTGCACATCCGGCCGCGGCTTCCAGGTCGCCTGAAACTTCTCGATCGCGGTGCCGTGGTGATCGATGACGATGACTCGGCAGGCCTCGTCGGCAATGCGCGCGGTCACGTCGGGCGGGTAACAGAAGTCGACGATGAAGACCACGCGGTCTGCGCAGCTCGGCGGCTCTTGGTTGTAGCGAACAGGTACGTAGTCGGCCTTTTCGAAGTGGCGGCGCCAGACCACCCAAGCGGCAACAAGCCCGTCCATGCATTGATCGTGAAAGAGCACGAGAGGCCGCGGGTTGGTTTCGATGTTGTCTTTCATGACGCTGCCTCGGCAGGGAAGTAGGTTGCGTTTCCATCTGCCCAGATCGCAAGAACGGGCACGCCGCGCTCGCGCGCGACCTCAACGTAAGGACCGGCCGATCCGAAATCGATGCTCATCCGTGACGGCAGCGCGATGCAGAGGTCGACCTTCTCGACCATGCGCTCTGCCTCGGGTGCGTTGCTGTCGCAGAACGCGATGAGCTTGTCGGCATAGCGCGCGGCCTCGAGCGCGCAGTGCAGAAAGGGCGACCGGCCGATGACCGAGGGGATGATCTCGTGCGCGTAGAGCAGCTCGATGAGCTCGAACAGCGTGCCTTGATCTGCATACCAGGTACGGGAGATGGGTCCGACGATGACCACCTCGGCGCCGGGGGCGAGGTGCTGCTCGGCACTATGGAATGCCTGTGCGCGGGTTCGCTTCATGCGGGCCTTCTTTGGTGAGGTCGAGCAGGCAGGGGATCGAGTAGTACGCCGTGTACGCGCCGAACACGGTGCGTGTGCCGGTCTCAAAGCGCAGGCTGCGCTCCGCCCAGGGCTGCGCTCGGTGATGGCGGATGCCCCACTCGGCGCCCTTGCTCTTGAGCGCGTTGAGCTCTTGGCCGCTGCACAAGATCGGCACGAACGCGTTCTTGGAGATGCCGCCGTTGAGCAGCTCCCCAAGAACCAGCGGTGCACCAATCGTGACGGGCGCCTTACCTACGATCCCGCCGAGGCAGAACGTGTGAAGGGCAGAGGCGCGCAGCACGAGTCTGCTTCGTCTTGATCCCCGCTCATACGGAAAGAGCACGAAGCACTCGTGCAGTCCGTAGAGGATGCGAGTCGTCTTGACCATGGCCTCAGATATCGTGCCATCGTCAAGACAACCCTGTCATTCGGCGTTTTCGAGCTGCTCCTGCGCGCGCAGTTGGTTGAGATAGTACAGACCACTCGGGCGCCGCTTTGCCTGCTTGGCGCCGTTGAGGTCGACCGCGTGCACGTGATTCTTGGGCGCGCGCTTGCGCTTGGTCGTCGTGTGTCGCGCCAGTGCGCGTGAAGGAGTGAGCGTCCGCATGACCTGCTCGGTGGCCGGCGCCGGCTCTGCTTCAGGCTCTGGCGCTGGTACGACAGCGGGAGCTGCGGGCGCGGGCGGCGCTGGTGACTGCGCTGTGGGCGCGGGCGTCGTGTGCGCGCCCACCGCCTCTTTCAGCTTCTGCTTGATCAGCGCGAGCTCGATGGCGTTGCGCTGCGTCTCGGTGACTTGCTCTGCGACGACCTGCTGAATCTCACTGGCTGTGCCGGCCTTCTGCGTGTAGGCGCTGCGGAACTCGTAGCGGTCCTTGTCGATCAAACGGAGCCTGAAGTTGCGTCCTTGAAACATAGATCCCCCATTGCCTTATAGGCGTTTGCGTCCCTCTGTCCCTGCCTTCGGAAAGCTCTTCGATCCTTGCCGACCCCCGGCTACGAAGACTTCCCACTCACTCTATGTCGTCGGTGATCACCGCTGGACGTGGCAGCAGCGATGTCGGCGTGAAGCGCGGTCTCATGCGGCCATCGGGCCAGCGCACCGTCTCTTGGAACATCGTGAGCGGTCGCATCCACACGCACTTTCGAGCCAACGAGAAGTAGGCAACCATCCAGGTGTCGCGCTCTTCACTCAGCCGCCCGACGGTGATCACACGGTAGAAATCACCCTTGTAGTGCTGATAGACGCGGCCCGGCTCCGGCACCTCAGCTGCTGTCGGAGAGGCTGCGTGTTCCATTGATCTTCTCTTGTCGATCACCCCGATAGCTTTCCAGGGTTTGCTTGAGCGTGGTCAAGAGCTCGATGTGATCGTCGAGCAGCGCAATCAGGCTGCGGCGACCCAGCGTGCTCCCCGCCCCGCGGAAGATCGACATCAAGCGCCCACGTGGCGCGTCCAGGTAGGGGTCGACGATATCGATGGCGCGCAGCAGCGCGGCCTCGAACGTCAAAGCCTCCTCGCTCCAAGACTTGGCGACGGTCTCCTTGGCAACCTCTCCGGCCACGAGGTGGTGGGCCGTGGCGCCTTCCCGGCGCTCGATCAGGCGGCGGGCCAGGATGAGCTGGTTGGGCGTGCTGATGCCCTGCAGCATCTCGACGATGCGCGCGCCGAGCTTGCCGGCGACGAAGTGCGCCTTGATCTCAGACGGCGCTAGGTGCAGCGACAGATACCGTCGCACGCGCACGCCCTCCATGCCCAGAAAGGCGGCAGCCGCGCGCACGCGCTGAGAGGGCCGCTCGCCCACCATCGTCTGTGTGACGTACGCACCGTAAACCGCTCGAGCGACGTCGAGCTCGTCCATCGCGTTGTCTGCGGAACTCGCAGCTTCGAGTACTGCCGTCTCTCGACAATCGACCATATGGCTGACTACTACCTGGAGTTCGATTGATCAAGGAAAACGGCAGGTAAGCGTTCAGTTCATCCGCAAGCAAACCGTCAGGGATAAACAACTCCATCATCCGACATCCGCCCACGACTGGTGATACCTTGTCACCGAATGGTAACAAAAGAATAGGTGCGCCTGATCAAGGACACCCGAGATCTAGCGACCCATGGTCTGCGCCCAGCCGTAGCTCAGCCACGCATGCGCGTGCCGAGCGTTTGCCGCGACTTTCAGTGCTGAAACGTGGACCGCGAAGGTCGTGACGAAGAAGGCGAACTTCGCTCGGCTGGCGATCTTCTCTGCGGACGATTTGATGATCTCGGCTTGTTCCATAACGACCTCCCCCAAAGAGTTCTCTATTCGACCTCTTATAGGGGGAATGTTGATCGTTTTCGCAGGAACGATGATCGACGGACCTTCAGCGGTCCTTGTTCCTCGCGCGCGCCCGGTTCAGCCTCGCCACAAGACGCAGCGACCAAAGGGCGAGGAAAACTGGCGTCAGCTGAATGACCGCGTTGAAGTAGCGTTCCTGCTGGATCTGCGACACGACGGCGGCGACATTGATCACCAGGCACGCGCTCACGAGCCACAGCACCGATCGCCGACTTCTACGGTACTCGTCCTCTTCGCTCTCGATCATCAGCCTTCTTTAGCACTCGGGTAGCGGCTCTCGAGCTTGATCGTATTG
>WUUC01067542.1_pt1 | contig 10842 bp, 10 predicted proteins | sample 6278441 | NCBI WGS metagenome assembly WUUC01 (sample SAMN13675441, study PRJNA597444) | soil metagenome | isolation source: soil | place: USA: Washington | collected 2017-10 | reverse complement strand
TGACCACATGGATCAAGGCGCTCGTGAAGCACAGACGGGCCTTGCTCGAGATCGATCGTGGCGCCGAACAGTCGATGGAGGCGGCGACCGACGCCGATCCGGTGCTTGCCGCGCTCGAGCGGCGGCACGAGCGGCTGACGCGGCTTCGCGCCACGGTCACCGATCGCGCCCGGACATCGTTCGTGCTCGTCACGATCCCGGAACGTCTCGCGATCGAGGAGTCGGCGCGCGCCGCGGAGCTCCTCGACGACACGGGCGTCCATCTGGGAGGGCTCGTCGTCAATCGGGTGCTGCCGGAGGATCTCGAAGGCGAGTTCTACCGCTCCCGCAAGGCGCAGGAACGCACGTATCTGGACGAGATCGACCGGCGCTTCACGCGCCTGCCGCGCGTGCGCGTGCTGCAGCTGCCGCGGGACGTGTACGGGCTCGACACGCTGGGGCTCGTGAGCACGCAGTTGTTGAATTAAAGGTCCGCCTGAAGGCGGACACTAGTATTTATGCTCTGTCGCAACTGCGGAACCGAGATCGCCGACAAGGCGCTGATCTGCTATCGATGCGGCGTCGCCACGACCGAGGCCAAATTCAAGCCTGCCGCGCTCCCCGCGCATCGATCCGGCTCGAGCGCCCTGGTATCGGTACTGGCCCTTGTCCTGCTGCTGCTCCTGGCGTTGTACATGGGGACGGCGGGAACCGGTGAGCTGCCGCCGTGGCTGCCGTGGACGGTGGCTGCGATCGCGGTTCTTCTGCTCGTCGTCCGCCTGCTCGCCCGCGGCCGCCGCCGGTCGGACTAGCCGTCTTGATTCCTTGAAACCTGTCGCAATGAGTCAAGTTTCTCCCTCAGGACGGCTAGCCCCCGCGTAGCGGGGCTGTGAGAAAAGCGATCTACCGAGGCGGAGCCCGAGCAGTCTGAGGCGTCGCCGCGCTAGGTGATAGACTCGACTCCCAGTGAACGCGACGATTCCCGAGATTCGCCACGACTGGACTGTCGCCGAAATCGAAGCCGTCTACACGGCATCGCTGCCCGATCTGCTCTTTCAGGCTCAACAGGCCCTTCGCGCCCATCACCGCGCGGACGAGGTGCAGGGATGCATGCTCCTCAGCGTGAAGACCGGCGGCTGCCCTGAAGACTGCGCGTATTGCCCGCAATCCGCCCACTACAAGACGACGGTGACCCGCAGCGATCTGGTGAGCCTCGAAGAGCTCACTGAGGCGGCGACGCGGGCGCGCGAGCAGGGCGCGGCCCGCTTCTGCATGGGCGCGGCGTGGCGCGACGTGCCAGACGGCGCGCCTTTCGAGCGGGTGCTCGAGATGGTCCGCGTGGTTCGCGCGCTCGGCCTCGAGGCATGCTGCACCCTCGGCATGCTCGACCAGGAGCAGGCCGACCGTCTCGCCGCTGCGGGACTCACCGCCTACAACCACAATCTCGATACGTCTCCGGAGTTCTACGGCCGCATCATCACGACGCGGACCTACGACGAGCGGCTGCAGACGCTCGCCCGCGTGCGCCGCGCCGGCGTCACCGTGTGCTGCGGCGGCATCATCGGCATGGGTGAAGACCGTGCCGTCCGCTATCGGCTGCTCCAGCAGCTGGCCACGCTCGATCCGCACCCGGAGAGCGTGCCCGTCAACCTGCTCGTCAGGGTCGAAGGCACGCCGCTGGCGGAGCTGCCGCCGGAAGATCCACTGGAGCTCGTACGCACGATTGCGACCGCACGGATCCTGATGCCCGCCTCGTTCGTGCGGCTGAGCGCGGGACGCCTGTCGCTCACCGACGAGGCGCAGGCGCTCTGCTTCGTAGCCGGCGCGAACTCCGTCTTTCTGGGGGAGCGGTTGCTCACGACGCCCAACCCGGGCGCGTCGCACGACGAGCGGCTGTTCGAGCGCCTCGGGATGCGGTTGAGCGCCGCGGCGCCGGCCGCTTCAGCGCATGCCGCACGATAAGGTGTTTGAACAGCGGCTCCAGCGTCGCCTGGCCGATTTGCGACTGCACGGCCTCGAACGCACGCTCCGGCCTCCGGCGGGCGTGGATCTCTCGTCGAACGATTACCTGAACCTCTCGACGCATCCCCATGTCGCGCGTCGCCTCCTCGAAGGCGTTGCGCGCGATGGCTGCGGCAGCACCGGGTCGCGCCTCCTGCGCGGCGAGCGCGATTGTTTCGGATCCGTCGAGCGCCGTTTCGCGGCCTTCAAGGGCACCGAGCGCGCGCTGTTTTTTGGTTCAGGGTATCTCGCGAACCTTGCCGTTCTCGGCGCCCTCGCGGAACAGGGAGACATCGTCTTCTCGGACGAACGGAACCACGCAAGCCTGATCGACGGCATGCGACTGTCGCGCGCGAGCCGCGTGGTGTTCCCGCACAACGACGTCGAAGCGCTCGCAACCGCCGTGCGCAAGGCGCGCGATCGCGATGGCCGGGAGCCGGGCGTGCGGTTCGTAGTGGTCGAATCGCTGTTCAGCATGGATGGAGACGTCGCGCCGCTACCCGAATATGCCGCCCTTTGCCGCGCCGAGGGCGCCGTCCTCGTCGTGGACGAGGCGCACGCCGTCGGGGTCTACGGCGCGCGCGGCGGCGGACTCCTCGAGGAGCTCGGCGTCGACGATGCCGTGATTTCGATCAACACAGCGGGCAAGGCGCTGGGCGTCGCGGGGGCGTTCGTGGCAGGTCCCGCCCGCGTGGTCGAATACCTCGTCCAGCGCGCGCGCCCGTTCGTGTTCTCCACGGCCCCGCCGCCGGCGCTGGCGCACGCGGTCGAGGGCAGCCTCGACGTGATCGAGGCCGAACCTCGACGTCGCCTCATGCTGCGCGAACGGGCGGCGTTCCTGCGATCGCGGCTCGCCGATTGCGGCATCACGACGGGGAACAGCTCGTCGCACATCATTCCCATTGTCGTTGGCGACTCTGGCAAGGCGGTCGAACTCGCGGGCGCGCTGCAGGCGGAGGGCTTCGACGTCCGTGCCATCCGCCCGCCGAGCGTCGCGCCGGGCACCGCGAGACTGCGGGTATCGGTCAACGCCGCGCTCGAGGAGCCGACGCTCTTCCGGTTCGTACAGGCGCTCGCCGCGGCACTGGAGAAGGCGGGTCTTTGCTCCACGGCGTGTTCGTAACGGGCACCGATACGGGTGTCGGCAAGACCGTTGTCGCGGCCGGGCTGATGCGCCGATTCAGGAGGTCGGCGCCGCTCCGCTACTGGAAGCCGATCCAGACCGGCATAGAGCGAGACGACGACACGGCGACGGTGCGGCGGCTCGCCGCCTGCCGCCGCAGAGAGATTCTGGACGAAGGTGTTCGGCTGCCCCGCCCTGTGTCGCCTCACCTCGCGGCCCGGCTCGCCGGCCGGCCGATCGAGCTGCCGTCGATTCTCGAGGTTGCGGCAAGACAGCCGGCTTCCGACCGGTGGATCGTCGAAGGCGCCGGCGGCGTGCTCGTGCCGGTCAACGACAGCTCGCTGATGATCGACCTGATTGCGCGCCTCGAGCTGCCCGCTGTGATCGTTGCTCGTTCGACACTGGGGACGATCAATCACACGCTGCTGACGATCCGAGCGCTCAGGGACCGCGCGATCGCGATTGCCGGCGTGGTGATCGTCGGCCCTCATCACACCGACAACCGCCTGGCGATCGAGACATACGGCCGCGTGAAGGTCGTCGGCGAGCTGCAGCGGCTCCGTCCGCTCACGTCGGACGCGCTCGGAAAATGGGCGGCCACCGCCCTCGACACGGACGGACGTCTTCTGGAGTGGCTGCGATGAGCGATCTCGCCGCGCGCGATCGCGCCTGCGTGTGGCATCCGTACACGCAGATGCTGACGCGCCCCGACCCGATTCCCGTCACGCGCGGCAGCGGCGTCTACCTTTACACAGAGGACAACCGGCGCCTTCTCGACGGCACGTCCTCCTGGTGGGTGAACATCCACGGCCACGCGCATCCGAAACTGAACGAGGCGCTCGCGGCGCAGGCGCGCGAGCTCGAGCACGTCGTGTTCGCGAACTGCACCCATCGGCCGGCCGTGGAGCTCGCCGAGCGTCTGATCGATATCCTGCCAAGCGGGCTCACGCGCGTCTTCTATTCGGACAACGGGTCGACCGCTGTCGAAGTGGCGATCAAGCTGGCGTGCCAGTATTGGATGAATCGCGGCGAGCCGCAGCGCCGCACCTTCGTGGCGCTGCACCATGCCTATCACGGCGACACGGTGGGGGCGATGTCGGCGAGCGAGTCGTCGATCTTCACGCGCCCGTTCTCGCCGCTGCTCTTCGACGTGGTGCGGGCGCACGCGCCGTATTGCTACCGATGTCCGGTCGGCCTCGATCGGGCGACGTGCCGGGTCGACTGCCTCGGGATGAACGGGGAAGACGGCGCGACATCGAGCCTCGAGGCGCAGCTGCGGCACCACGGCGGCGCCGTCGCCGCCGTCATCGTCGAGCCGATGCTTCAGGGCGCCGGCGGCATGATCGTGTGGCCGCGCGAGTTCCTTTCCGGCGTTCGGCGCGCCTGCGATGCGCACGGGACGCTCCTGATTGCCGACGAAGTGTTCACCGGGTTCGGCAGAACCGGCCGGATGTTCGCGTGCGAGCATGGGCCGATCGCTCCCGACATCATCTGCCTGTCGAAGGCGCTCACCGGCGGATATCTTCCGCTTGGCGCGACGGTAGCCACCGAGCAGGTGTACGACGCGTTCCTGAGCGAAGACCGCACGCGTACGTTCTTTCACGGCCATTCCTTCACGGCAAACCCGCTTGCCTGCGCCGTTGCGCTCGCGAGCCTCGATCTGGTTCAGGAGAATCGCGCACTCGAAAAAGTTGCCGCGCTCGAGGGCTGGCTCCGCGCGGGACTCGAGCCGCTTCGATCGCTTCCATCGGTCGGCGATGTGCGGGTCATCGGCGGCGTGGGGATCGTCGAGCTCGTTTCAGACAAGCAGACGCGAGCCGCGGGAGGGTACCTCGACGACATCGGTCCGCGGCTGACGGCGGCGTTCGTCGAGCGCGGGCTCCTGCTGCGGCCGCTCGGCAACGTGGTGTACTTCATGCCTCCGTACGTCATTACCGAGGCTGAGACCTCCTGGGCGCTGGAGCAGATTGGCGAGGTGCTGCAGGACATCGTACGTAGTGTCCGCCTGTAGGGCGACTGTCGTAGTGTCCGCCTTTAGGCGGACCTCGCGATGTCCGGCCAAAGCCGGACACTACGTACGAGAGAACGCGGACGCGCCCAGTCGTTGATCGTCGTTCCCCGGGTTGAGATAATCGGCGCGTGCTGCGGCTGATCCGTCCGGACCGTGCGGTGCGCCTCGCACTCGCGCTCTGGCTGGTGTTCGCGTTTGCCGTCTGGAACGTGGTGTTCGACCGCGTCATTGTCGTCGCGGGAAGGGAGTACGTTCATGCCGCGGTGTCGAGGGCCGCGACCGGCGGGTACGAGCGCATCGACGACTGGATGGGGCCGGCCAGGATTCGCGCCTTTCGGATTGCCACCGCCGCGGCCGCGGTGGTTCTGCTGACTGGACTCGCGTCGATCGCCGCCGTCGCGCGAGCCCGGCGCCGGCCTGAGGAGATCCCGTGCGCACCGTCACGCACCCGCTGATCTACGACTGGAACCGCGACGCCGCCGTCGGCTCGCCCGTCGTGATGCTCGACGACGAGACGCTGCGCGACGGGCTGCAGTCGCCCTCCGTGTGCGCGCCGACGATCGAGCAGAAAATCGACATTCTGCGGCGCATGGACGCGCTCCGCATAGACACCGCAGACATCGGCCTGCCAGGCGCAGGTCCGCATGTCGCGGCCGATGTCGAGCGGCTCGCGCGTGCCATCGGCGAGCAGCGGCTCACGATCAAGGCGAACTGCGCGGCGCGAACGGTGATTGCCGACATCCGGCCTATTGCGGAGATCACACAGCGGACCGGCGTGCCGATCGAGTGCTGCACGTTCATCGGGTCGAGTCCGATCCGGCAGTACGCCGAAGGCTGGACGCTCGAATACCTCCAGAAGACCACGGAAGAGGCGATCGCGTTCGCGATCCGTGAGGGCCTCTCGGTGATGTACGTCACCGAGGACACGACACGGGCCGACCCGGAGTCGATCCGTGCGCTGTTCACCACCGCGATCCGTGCAGGGGCATCACGCGTCTGCGTCGCGGACACGGTCGGCCATGCGACACCGACGGGCGCCGCCGCGGTCGTGCGCTATGTGAAGAGCGTCGTGGACGAGGTCGGACCGGCGGTCGGCGTCGACTGGCACGGTCACTCGGACCGCGGCTTTGGCGTCGCCTCCGCGCTTGCCGCCGTGGAGGCCGGCGCGACGCGGGTCCATGGCGCCGCACTCGGCATCGGCGAGCGCTGCGGCAACACGCCGCTGGATCTTCTGCTCGTCAATCTCGTGATGATGGGGTATCTCGATCGCGATCTCACGAGCCTGCCGGACTACTGCGCCGCCGTCGCGCGCGCCTGCGACGTGTCCATTCCGCCGAACTATCCGGTCATCGGCGCCGACGCCTTCCGCACGGCCACGGGCGTGCATGCGGCCGCGGTCGTCAAAGCGTTTCGCAAACAGGATCGCGCGCTGATGGACGCGGTGTATGCGTCCGTGCCGGCCAGCCTCGTCGGCCGGGAGCAGGAGATCGAGATAGGGCCGATGTCGGGCAAGTCGAACGTCGTGTTCTGGCTCGAGCGGCGCGGCCTGCCGGCGACAGACGAGATCGTCGATCGCATTTTCGCCGCGGCCAAGGCGTCCACGCGCACGCTGAGCCACGAGCGCCTCCGCCAGATTGTGGCCGAAGGAGCCTCTACTTCGTCAGAATCTGCTCGAAAAAGCTGACCGCCCGCGGATCGTTCGGCAGCCGGCTCAGCGCGAACACCGCTTTTCGTCCGGTTCGAGCCGGCGCTTCCCTCGACCAGCGAGCGCAGCCAATGAGCGCTGCTGTCTGCGGAGATGCCATACATGCCACCAATCAGAACTGCGGAAACGTCGCGATGGTCCGCCTAAAGGCGGACCGCACGCACGCGTCGACCGGGACCCTTACCAGGCAGCACCAAGCACCGGCACCTTGCACCTGCACCCAGCACCCAGCACCCAGCACCCTGCACCCCTCCTCCTGTCATTTCAGCAACTCCAGCATGTAATCGACGGCCGCCTTCGACTTCATCACCGACAGCTTCGACACGATGTCGCGCTTCATCGCGGGATCCTTCTCGGCGCGCGCCAGAGCGACGAGAGCCTCGGCGTTCTGCTGCGCGAAGAGCGCGTTGATGACTTCGCGGCGCACCTCGGCGTCGGTCTCCGACGTGTAGATGGATCGCAGCTGCTCGCCGCTTCTGCTGCCTCCCATCGCAGCGAGATTGCGCACCGCGAGGCGGCGCAGCTGCGGATCCTTCTCGGTCTTCGTGAGCTCCGCGATCCGGTCGAACATCCCGCTCGCCGCCATCGCCTGGAGAAGGCGGCGTTTGATCTCCACGGCCGATTCCCTCTGGTACAAGTCGGCAAGCTCGGTGGTCGCTCGCATCGCGCCGAGCTGCTGAATCGCCTCGGCCCGCAGCTCGGCCGCGCTCTCGCCTCGGGCGAGCGCGACGAGCCGCTCGCGATCGCCGGCCGTCATCAGGCTCCGGAGAATCGCACGCTTGATCGCCACGTCGCTGGTCGAGCGATACACCTCGTCGAGCAGCTGGCGGTTGTCCGATCCGCCGATGGCTCCGAGATAGCGCACGGCTCTGAGCTGCAGGTCGGGATTCGACCCGCTGGCTTTCGCGACATTGCGAATGATCTCCCTCGACCTCGCGGAACGCGACTGGCTGAGTACAAACAGCGCGTTCTCCTTCACGCGGACGGAGCTGGTGCCGGCCAGCACCTGTTCGATCATCCCGAGCGCGCGATCGGCGTCGGTCTGCATCAGGCCGCGCAGGGCCAGCAGCTTCAGTTCTTCATCGGCCTGTGCATCGGGCGAGACGGATTGGCCCGATGCCTGGCGGATCTGCACTTCGAGCGCGCGCGCGTCCCTTCCCCAGCGGCTCTCGGGAAAACGCTTCTGCATCTCGCCGATAGTCGCGAGCGCCTCGGCTGTCTGCGCCAGCTTGCCTTGCGCGTATGCCTTCCAGTAGAGCGCGGCGTCGGCGCGCGTCGTATTCGCCGGAGCACCCGGACCCACGAGCCGATCGAGCTGCTGGATGGCCCGATCGAATCGTCCCTGGTCGATCAGCTCGCGCGCCTGCCTGTACAACTGCTCGCCGGCCGACGATGGCGCCGCGCGCGGGGTGCGCACCGGCTTGGGCTGCGGCGCGGGACGCGGCTGCTGCAGTTCCTCCGTCAGCCCCGCAGCGAACGGCGGGAGCCGCGCGAATGCGAAGGGCAGGTCGGGCGGGAGGGGCAGGTCAAGGTCGAAGGGCAGGTCAAGGTCGAAGGGCAGGTCGAGCGCAAAGGGCAGGTCGGGCGGGAGCGGCAGGAAGGGCAGGAAGGGTGGGTCGGGCATGTCCGCGGGTGCCCGCATCACGGACACGGCCGGCGGAGCGGGTACGGCCGGCGCGGCAGGGCGGACGGGCTGCGCGAAGGCGTCGGGCGCAGCGCCCGCCAGCAGAACGGCGCCGAGAAGGACGACCCCTTGAAGACTCACGATGGTCATGTTCTTTTCCTGTTCTGCACGGGCGCGACCACGCGCTCGTGGAGTTCGTCGGAGAGGACGCGCACGCGGAAAAGGAGCGCCGCAGCGCCAAGGCGCACGCGCAGCTCCTCGAGTTGCCCGGCGGTCAACGTCGAGGGTCCATGCGCCAGTTCGAGCAGGCTGCGCTCCAGATCCTCGAGCACATGGGCCACCGTGTCGTCGCCTTCCGTCACCGCGGCGTCGCGATAGAGCCGGTTGGCCTCGATCAGCTCCCCGGCCCACGCCTGTTCCGCGGTGATGTCCACGACATCGTCCGGCGCGTTGATCAAGTCGAGCAGCCCGCGCTCGGTGCGCTCGAGATGGTCCGCAATGGCGGCGAAGCGGGCCCGCTCTGCCGCCGCGCCCGCCAGTGCGGGCGATAGCTGCGGGCCAACAGCGGAGTCCCCGCTCCGCGGCCACGTGCGGCCCGCGATGAACGCGACGCCGACGAGCAGAACAGCGGCGGCGGCCGCGGCGACCACGTTCGCGCGGATCCAGTGGAGGAAGCCGACGCCATCGCGCTCCGGTAGCCGATGCCGGATCCGCTGCCAGACCTCCAGGCCGTACCGATCGTTTCGGTCCGGCACGTCGCCGGGAACCACCAAGCGCAGCGTTTCCGCCAGCCCGCGAAATGCGTCCGCACACGCCGCGCACGATTGGAGATGGCGATCCACGCGCGCGGCGCGCTGGTGTTCGCCATAATGATGGAGAATCAGGTCGTCTTCGCTGCAATGGTCCATGGCCGCTATCTCCCCGGTGCAGCCGCGCCGCGCAGCGGTCCGAGCGTCGACCGCAGCTTTCTCACCGCCCTGAAGATGCTGTGTTTTGTCGCGCTGGTGCCGAGGCCCAGCGCGCGGCCGATCTCATCGATCGTCCAGCCCTCGTAATGGCGCAGCGTGAACGCCGCGCGCTCGAGCCCGCTGAGCGAGCCGAGCGCGGCTTCCACCTGCCGCCGGACTTCCGCGCTCGCCGCGAGGCGCTCCGGTCCGGGACTTTCACTCGTCACGCGATCGACCTCCTCCACCGCGTCGGTCGAATCCGTGCGCGCCGCCTCGTGCCGCGCGCGGCGGCTGCGGATCATCTCCACCGAGCAGTTCGCGACGATGCGGTAGAGCCAGGTGCCGAAGTCGGCGCGCGCCTCGAAGCGTCCGAGGTGGCGATACGCGCGCAGGAAGCTCTCCTGCACGACGTCTTCTGCGTCCTGCTCGTTGCCGGTCATCCGGAAGGCCAGACGAAAGACACGATGGCTGTGCCGCTCCACGAGCGCGCGGAAGGCGTCGCTGTCGCCCTGACGTGCACGCGCCAGGACGGCCGCTCGGTCGCTGGCGTCCATCCGATCAGGTTAGACGGAGCGGGCGGGGGAGTGGTTAGGGCGGGAAGGGCGGGAAGGCGGGGCTCCGGGCTTCAGGCTTCGGCCTCCGGCGGCCTTTGGCACCCGCAGTCCCTGAAGCTTGGAGCCTGGAGCCTGGAGCCAGCGAGCGCCAGGCGTTCCACAGCGCGAGCCGGACTATCCCCGCTCCTCCCGCGGCACGTAATTGCGCTGGCCGGCGCCGATGTAAATCTGCCGCGGGCGCGCGATCTTCTGCTCGGAATCGAGGAGCATCTCCTCCCACTGCGCGATCCACCCGGCGGTCCTGGGAATGGCGAAGAGAACGGGGAACATATCCACGGGGAAGCCCATCGCCTGATAGATGAGTCCCGAATAGAAGTCCACGTTCGGATAGAGCTTGCGGCTGACGAAGTAGTCGTCCTGCAGCGCGATGCGCTCGAGCTCCAGCGCAATTTCGAGCAGGGGGTTCCGGCCGGTCACGGCGAACACCAGATCGGCAATCTTCTTGATGACCTTCGCGCGCGGATCGTACGACTTGTACACGCGATGTCCGAACCCCATGAGGCGCGTCTGCGCTTCGCCCGACTTCACGCGCTTGATGAAGTCCGGGACGTTGCCGATCGAGCCGATCTCGGTGAGCATCCGGAGCACCGCTTCGTTCGCGCCGCCGTGCAGCGGCCCGTACAGCGCCGCGGCTGCGCCGGCGAGCGCCGAATACGGATCGACGTGCGAGCTGCCGATGTTCCGCATCGCGCTGGTGCTGCAGTTCTGCTCGTGGTCGGCATGCAGGATGAAGAGCACGTCGAGCGCACGCGCCAGCACCGGATTGGGCTGGTACTTCAGCTCGGTCATCTTGAACAGCATGTTCAGGAAGTTGCCGGTGAAGCTGAGATCGTTGTCG
>WUUC01157798.1_pt1 | contig 10844 bp, 12 predicted proteins | sample 6278441 | NCBI WGS metagenome assembly WUUC01 (sample SAMN13675441, study PRJNA597444) | soil metagenome | isolation source: soil | place: USA: Washington | collected 2017-10 | reverse complement strand
ACTTCGGTCCCACCGGCTCGGGACAAGCCGCCAAAGCGACGAATCAAATCATGTGTGCCGGCATCATGCAGGCAGTCAGCGAAGCGATGGCATTCGCACAGGCGGAGGGATTGCCGCTCGACAAGCTCATCGACACGTTGGGTAAGGGCGCCGGATCCAGCTGGTACTTCGTCAATCGCGCGCCGAATATCGTGCGGGGAACCTATCCGCCGGGCTTTCGAGTCCGCTTGCATGCCAAAGACCTGAGAATTTGCCACGACATGGCGGAACGATTCGGCGTGCAACTGCCCATAGTCGAGATGACGCTGGTGCACTATCGACGTCTGATCGAACAGGGGCACGGCGACGAAGACATTTCGACGCTGTTTAGACTCAAAGAAGCACTATTCGACAAACGCGCCGGATCCGCTTGAACCGCTGACGGTTTCGAATCGAATCGTGACCGAACCCTCCGACATCCCCGCTTCGCAGCCGAGCAGTCATTTTTTCCTGCCGGATTTCTGCGCACAGCGCAGTGCGCTCGCGGTCGTCTTGATCGCTGAACTGGTTGCTCTAATCATTGCGTTGGCGCGCCAGTCGATCACGCAGGATTTCTGGGTGGACCTCGCCGCGATTTCGATGTTTCTGCTTTGGATTGGCCTGGGGTGTGCGACAGTGCTTTGCCGCGCGCGTAAGCGGTTGGCGACCTTGGCCACAGTGCGAGCCGCAGTGCTGGCGTTGCTGCTCATGACCGGAGTGGTCGCGTTGGTGTCGGAGGTCGTCTATCAACTCGGCGTCTACATGTCTGCCGGCATGCCGGCAGCGCTCGCCGTCTTTCCGGACAAACACGATGTTTTCCTGCTTCGCAACGTCGGTATCGGCTTCATCGTCAGTGCAGTCGCGCTACGTTACTTCTACGTTACGACCGAGTGGCGACGCACTGTGGAGCTGGAAGCGCAAGCAAGAATTCGTGCTCTGCAGGCCCGCATAAGGCCGCATTTTTTGTTCAACAGCATGAACACTATCGCCGCATTGACGCGCAGCAATCCCGTGCAGGCAGAGCAGGCCGTTGAGGATCTCGCGGATCTGTTTCGCGCGAGTTTGAGCGACGCACGCCAGCGCATTCCGCTGCGCGACGAACTTCATATCGCGCGGGTCTATCAGCGCATCGAACAGTTGCGGCTCGGCGACCGGCTCAAAGTCGCTTGGCAAGTCGACGCCGTTCCAGAGAACGCGATGGTACCCAGCCTATTGCTGCAGCCGCTGCTGGAAAATGCCATCTATCACGGGATAGAACGGTTGCCGCAGGGCGGTGAGGTGACAGTGACTGCGCAGATGATCGATGCTTCAATCCGTCTCGTCGTCAGCAATCCGCTGGCGCGCGGGGCTGTTCCGGAGCAGCGCTCCGGCAATCGACTGGCATTGGACAATATTGCGCAGCGCCTGGAACTTGCCTGGCCTGGCGCCGCTCGCGTCCACGTCGATAGCCTGCCCGACCGCTATACAGTGTCGCTGGAATTCCCGTACAGTCAGCGCGCCGAACTTTAAACTGCTATGAGAATACTGATCGTCGACGATGAGCAGCCGGCCCGCGAAAGGCTGCGGCGATTGCTTGGTGAAATCTCGGACTGCGAAGTGAGCGGCGAGGCTGGCAATGGCAACGACGCGCTCGCTGCGTGCGCCAACTTGAAACCCGACGTTGTATTGCTGGACGTGCGCATGCCCGGGCTTTGGGGCATTGAAGTGGCGCAACACCTAGCGACACTCGCGGACGCGCCGGCCGTGATCTTCACGACGGCCTACGGCGATCACGCGGTTGACGCGTTTGACGCGCACGCCATCGGCTACTTGTTGAAACCCATCCGCAAGGAAAAGCTGGCGCGCGCTTTGACGCACGCCAGCCGCATTTCGGCGCCGCGCCTTGCGCAGGCAACGCGCGATGCCAGCATCGAACACAGACGCGAGCATGTGTGTGCGCGGCTCGGCGAGCAGCTGCGGCTGATCCCGGTCAGCGACATTTGTTATTTTCTCGCCGACCAGAAGTACGTCACCGTCCATCATAAGAACGGCGAGGATTTGATCGACGAGCCGCTAAAGGATTTGGGACAAGAGTTTGCCGCCGACTTCATCCGCATCCATCGCAACGCGTTGGTTGCCGAGAAGCAGATTGCCGCGGTGGAACGGGGTGCGGATGGCCAGTACTCGGTCAGGATGCGCGAACGAGATGTGCTGCTCTCAGTCAGCCGACGGCACGCCACTGAACTATTGCGGCGGGTTCGCGGCGCTGACTAGGGTTGCGGGTCGCGTTGTTTCGATACGAATGCGTACAGGCGTCGGCCTGCGCCGAGCAAAAATGCGCCCTTGCCCAACCATCGCAGGATGCGCCAGGGACCGAGCTTAAGCGTCGCTCCGATGGCGGCGATCGAGACGATAGGGTGCTTCGCAACGGCACCGGCAATCGAGATCATGCGATCCGCAGCACCCAACCTCGCGTAGAGTTCCGTGCCGATGGCCGCGATCTCAGCTCGCTGATCGGCTGCGCGCGCCTGCAAATCCAGGCGCTTTTGTGCCAACTGTTCGGCGCGATCCATATTGTCAGTCGAGCCGCGAACGCAACTGCTCGCCGTCCTTTGCCAATTCGTTGAGCGTAGCGTCCAGAAAGCGAGGTCGCGAATTCATTTTCGCGATCAAAAAAATGACCGCGAAAATGGCAAACGCGAAGAATGCCGCCGTCACCAGCAGCGCGGCCAGTACGCGATGCGTTTCCCAGTAGAAGACGATGATAGTCAGGCCGCCCATGAACAATGCTGTCATGGACGATAACAACGCTATGAACGCCCAAACAACCACGCCTGCCGCGCGCTGCACTTCTTCCTGCAACTCGGTTGTCAGGAGTTCAAGCCGAGTCTGTGCAATAGTGATCAGCCTTGCGGCCAGGGTCGACACGGAATCCAGCAGCCCACCGATAGCGCCCGGTCTGGGCGGCGGGCCGTCGGAGATTCCCGAGTCGGGCGCGGCAGGATTCATCATGATGAGCGGCGCCCGAGCAGCAGACCCACGAGCAAGCCTACACCGGCGGCGACGCCCACTGCCTGCCAAGGATTGGTGCGAACGTATTCGTCTGCGGCTTCCGTCATTTCCTTGGCGCGCGCCAAAACTTCCTCCTCCATCCCTTGAATCCGAACTCGAGCGTCTTGCAACGAGCTTTCGGCACGGCCGCGCAGTTCCTGTGCTTTGATACCTGCGAAGCCGGCGGTATCGCGCAACAGCGCTTCGGTGTCCCGCACAACGGCTTGCAGGTCAGCCATTAACTTGTCGGCATTCGGTTTATCTGCAGTTGCTTCGGGCATAAGTAAATTCCAGTATAGGTTGATTGCATGGACGTTGCGTTCAGGCTCTTGCAATGATCCGGTTTGCAACGGTGAGTGTAAGCGCAATGGGAGCTTCGCGGCAGGACGAGCGAACCCGCACAATACTTAGCCTTCCGCTGCAATGCGGGTTAGCATTGCTTCTCAAGCCACTCATCGTGCAATCATGGATTCCACCACGCCTCCCGTTCCGCCGCCAGCACATCCCGATGCCTCGCGCTCGGCTTCCGAGCCCGCGATAGCATCCGACAGGCCTACGGTAACGGAGCCCTCGACAGTTAAACCCTCTCAACCGCATTCGGTTCCCGGCGAAACTGCGGATTTGCACGCGACCAACGCGGCAAACAGGGTGGAAGTCGTCGCCGGCGCGCCGATCTCGAATGAGGTGTTTTACGCACGAGTCTTTGCCGTCGTCGCCGCTGGCATCCTGGGGCTTGCGCTCTATCACATCGTCTCGCCGTTTTTCGGTCCATTGATGTGGGCTCTGTTCCTGGCATTTCTGCTGCATCCCATCCAAGTGCGCCTTACCAAGAAGTTCAAGCAACGAGAAAATCTGGCGGCCGGGCTGCTGACCTTCGTTACGTTCATCATGCTGATCGGTCCGCTGACCGCGATGAGCGCCGCGTTCGCCGCCCAGGCAGGAGACCTCATCCAGTGGGTGCAGGCGACACTCGCGAAGCAGACCCGGCAGCAATATCGGTTGGTTGCGGATGCGCCTGTCATAGGGCCGGTATTGGAGTGGGCGGGCGACAACTTCGGCATCCGCACCGCGCAGATTCAGGAATGGATTCAGCAGGGTACGAAAAATCTACCGCAGGTCGTGGCGGGCATGAGCGGCCGCCTCTTCCTGGGAGCCGTCAATACTGTTTTCGCGTTCGTGATCATGTTGTTCATGTTCTTCTTTCTGCTGCGCGACGGCGCGAACATCGTAGCCATGTTGCGCGATTTGATTCCCATGAAGCCAAGTCGGCGCGAGCAACTTGTCGATCACGTCGCCAATGTGACGCGCGCGGTTGTCTTCGGAACCGGGCTCACGGTGCTCGTGCAAGGTGCGCTGGTCGGAGTCGCGTTTTTGATCACCGGCATGAACGGGCCCCTGGTCTTCGGCGTCGTGTCCGCGTTTCTTGCACTGCTGCCATTTGGCGGGACCGCGCTCGTATGGATTCCGGCGGCCTTTTGGCTCGCGAGTCAGGACAATTGGGGCATGGCAATCGTCATGATCGTATTCGGAGTCGTGTCGTCGTCCATCGACAACGTGCTGCGACCGCTTTTGATATCCGGCCGGGCGGAAGTCGACACGCTATCGGTCTTCATCGGCGTGTTGGGTGGCGCTGCTGCCTTCGGTCCGATCGGCATCTTCCTGGGCCCGGTCATCATCTCGTTGATCATCGCGCTAATTCGTTTCGCGCGCGAACAGCGAGCCTAATCATGACCGCGACCCTCGGCGCTCCCTATTCATGACCACGATTCGTATTGCCACTCGCCAAAGTAAGCTTGCGCTTTGGCAAGCCGAGCATGTCGCAGCGCTTTTACGCGCGGCGCACCCGGCCTTACAAATCGAACTGGTCAAGATGACCACTCAAGGCGATCGAATCCTCGACCGGCCTTTGGCTGAAGTCGGCGGCAAAGGGCTGTTCATCAAAGAATTGGAAGTAGCGCTGACCGAGAGCCGCGCGGACATCGCCGTTCATTCCATGAAAGACGTGCCGAGCGAGCTGCCGCCAGGCATGACGTTGGCTGCAATGCTGCCGCGAGTCGATGCGCGTGACGCGTTCGTTTCCGTTCGCTATCAGTCGTTCGCGTCGCTGCCGCAAGGTGCGCGTGTAGGGACATCGAGTTTGCGGCGGCAATGTCAGATTCGGAGCGTGCGCAGCGATTTGGAACTCATTCCCTTGCGCGGCAATGTCGACACGCGCCTGCGAAAGCTCGATGAAGGCGAGTTCGACGCGATTATTTTGGCGGGGGCCGGTCTCATTCGCTTAGGCCTGGGAGACCGGATCAAAGAATTTCTCGCAGTTGAGCAATCGCTGCCGGCGGTCGGACAAGGCATCATCGGAATCGAATGCCGCGCGGAGGATTTCGCCAGCCAAGAGTATGTGAAAATTCTCAACGATATCGATGCGAACAGTTGTATTGCAGCCGAGCGTGCGTTCGCGTTGCGATTGGAAGGCAGCTGCCAATCGCCGATCGGCGGCTTCGCAGAACTATCGGGCGTGAATCTGAAGCTGCACGGTCTAGTCGCATCGATCGACGGCAAAGAAGTCTATCGTGACACCATTGTCGGTCCCCGCAAAAATGCAGCCGAACTGGGACGCATGCTGGCGGAACGCATCTTGTTTGCCGGTGCGGATCGTTTGTTAAAGGAATTTCGCGCCGCCGCAATGCACCACTCGCTGCCGCCTCCGAGCGGAGAGCAACGTTGATTCCATTTCCGATCGCGCCCCTGACAAGCCTCACTGTCCTGGTTACGCGGCCCATGCCGCAAGCCGCCGTCCTGTGCGAGCGAATTGCCGCTCGAGGCGGAGCCGCCATTGCATTGCCCGCCATCGCCATCGTCGAAGTCCCGGGAGCTGCGCCTGCGCAAGCATTCGATTGGTGGATTTTCATCAGTGCGAATGCGGTGTTGCACGGTTGGCCTCGTTTACCGAATGAGTCGGGTACGCGTATCGCGGCGATCGGTAAGGCAACGACCGCGGCCTTGGCTGCGCACGAGGTTCGGCCCGATGCCACGCCCGAATCGGGATCGACCAGCGAAGCGCTGCTTGCACACCCGGCTTTAAGTGATGTGGCGGGTAAACGAATCCTCATCGTGAAGGGAGAGGGCGGTCGTGAGCAGCTGTTCGACACGCTGACGGCACGCGGTGCGCAGGTGACGACATTCGACGTTTATAAGCGATCGCTGCCTACTGTCGATGCGGCCGCTTTGGCCGAAGTTCAGCGTCAGTGGAGCGAAGAAGGGATCGATATCGTGACGGTTACGAGTGTCGAGACCTTGCGGAATTTACAGGCTTTTTTGCCGTCGGAGAGCCGGGAACGACTGGCATCGACGCCCTTTGTGGCTCCGAGCCAGCGCATCATTGATATTGCGCGAGAGCTGGGGCTGCGGGGTGACGCATGCTTGGCGGCAGACGCCGACGACGATGCCGTCATCGGCGCAATTGCCGCATGGCACGCGCGAGCGCGATAATGCACACCTTATGACCGAGGCTACCGTTCCGGACCATTCACACCGCGTCACTTTGTTGTTGGCGATTACAGCGTTGCTCATTGCCGGCTACGCAGTTTGGCGCGGCGATACGATTCGCGACCGTGAAGAAGGGACGCGTGAACGGGTTCAGCAACTCGAATTGACTAACACTGCGCTGCGAGCGGAGCTGGCGACGCTGAGCGAGCGGGATAGCAAGGAGCGGGTCGCCCGGCAGGCTCAGCTGCAACAATTAACCGAGTTGCCGCAACAAGTGAAGGACCTCACCGCAGCACACGAGGACCTGCGCAATCGTACCGAGCGACCGCAACGTGCGTGGGGCCGGGCCGAGGCGCTGTATTTAGTCGAGCTTGCCCAACGCCGTCTCAACTTCGATCGTGACGTTCCTACCGCCATCGCTGCGCTGGAGTCAGCGGACATGCGGCTTGCGGCGCTTCGCGATGTGTCTTTGACCGCCATTCGCGAACGGATCGCACGCGACTTGCAGGCGCTGCGCGCCATTCCGGATCCGGACATCGGCGGTATCGCAGCCCGGCTGGCGGCATTCGAATCGCAAATCGAGGCCCTGCCGCTCAGAGGCGTGGTTGTGGGACAACGAGTCACGCCTGGAATGTCGACCGCGGATCAATCGATCTTCGCGCGCGCGGCGGATGCGTTCAAAACAATGTTCCGGCGGCTCTTCGCTGTGCATCGACTGGACGGCGGCAATGCTCAAATCGTCACGCTCGACGAACAATCATTGCGGCGACAGCATCTGCTGTTACTGGCGCACGATGCCCGCCATGCGGTGTTGCGGAGCGATGCTGTGGCATATCGCGAATCGTTGGCCGCGATGCAAACGTGGATGGAGCAATACTTCGACGACAGTGTTGGCATTACTCTCGCCAAGCAAGAGCTTGCTGCGCTGGCGTCGGTGGAAATTGCGCCGGCCCTGCCGGACGTGTCGGCGACGGCCCGCATGTTGGCGCGCGTCGCGCCTGTGCAAGGGCTGCAGTAAATGAAGCGCAAGTTGTATGTGGTGCTCGCGTTGTTGGCCGCGGCACTGGTCGCGCAATTGTTCTTCGACGAAGCCGGCTATGTTGCCATTCAAACGGGCGGCATCCTCATCGAAATGTCGTTGCCTGGGGCCATTCTGGCCGCCGTTGCACTGTATTTCGCGGTTCGCGGCATCGGAAAAATTCTGCGCGCCCCAGCGTTGATGCGGCTGGCAGCAGAGAACCGCAAACGCGACCGTGCGCGCCGCAGTCTGGTACAAGGCTTGCTCGAATTGTCGGCCGGCAAATGGGCGCAGGCGGAATCGACGCTGACGGCGCGAGTCCATGAGTCGAGTTCACCCGTTGCTCACTATCTAGCGGCGGCCCGCGCTGCCGAGCTTCTCGGCGCGCGCGTCCGTTGCGATCAGTGGCTGGTGCAGGCATTGCAAGCCGATCCCGATCACCCCGCGCCTGCGATGATCACGCAAGCCGAGCTCCACCTGAAACGCAATCAACCGCAACAGGCATTGACAGTGGTGAAGGACCTGCATGCGCGAGATCCGCGCAATGAGCGCGCCTTGGAATTGTTGGGCCGCATTTATCGGCAGACCGGCGATTGGCAGCAGCTTGAAGAGTTGATTCCGAAATTTCGCCAGATCACGGGACCGGATCGAACCTTGATCGAAGACGTGGAGGCGCAAATCGCGCTCGATCGTTTCAAGGGTATCGGTAGCGACGGCAAGCAATTGGCTGCGGTGTGGTCGCAGTTGCCGGCTCATGTGGCAAAACGAGCTGATGTCATCGTGGGCTATGCGCGCGCCGCGATCGGCAGCAGGCAGTTTCATCTCGCCGAGAAGTCCCTGCGCGATTTGCTCGCGGCACAGTGGGATGAGGCGGCAGTGCTGGCCTACGGTGAAATCGAAGACCCAGAACCCTTGGACGTCCTGGACCGCGCCGAAGCTTGGCTGCCCGCACACCCAGTAGATGCAAACCTGCTGCTGACATGCGCGCGCTTATCCATTCGCGCCGAGCTGTATGGCAAAGCACGAAGCTATCTCGAGACCAGTCTCGGGACTCGTCCCCGGCTCGAAACCTATCAGCTGATCGCGAGTCTTGCGGAACAGCTAGGTGAGCGTGAACGCGCGTTCAAGGTGCTCAACGATGCGGTGAACTACGCTGTGGGCAGAAAAGCCAATTTGCCGAAAGTACGAGCGCGGCGACTCGAGCGCCGGCAGGCCGATCGGCGCCAGCGCTGATTTATGTCCGCACACAAACAACGGGCGCTGTTGATCGGCTGCGGGTACACCGGTGTGCGATTGGCGCAGGCGTTGTTGCCGAACTTCGAAGTCACCGCCGTCGTGCGAACGGAAGTCAGCCGCGAAACACTTCGCGCCCAAGAGATACCGGCCATTGCATACGATCTGGATACGGCAAGCAGCGACACTTGGCCGCTACGAAGCGCTGACGTGGACGATGCCCATCTGTTCTATCTGGCGCCACCCCCGAATAGAGGGGTCAGCGATGCACGGCTCGACAAGTTTCTGCGCTATTTGCCCGGCAAGCCTGCGTCCTTCGTTTACATCAGTACGACCGGCGTTTACGGCAATACGAATGGCGAGCTCGTCGATGAAAGCGCGCCGGTGAATCCACAAACCGATCGAGCTCAACGGCGCATGAGCGCCGAACACATGACGCGGATCTGGTGCGTCGAACACAATGTGCGACGCATCGTGCTGCGGGTCCCAGGCATTTATGGGCCGGGCCGGATTGCCGTTGCCCGACTCGAACGTGGCGACCCCTTTGTTCAGATCGACGAGGCCGGCGTGACAAATCGCATCCATGTCGACGATCTGGTCAGCATTTGCATCGAGGCGGCGACGAACGCCGACGCTCGAGGTGTCTATAACGCGACGGATGGCAACAGCATCTCGTCGACCGAATTCATGCGTCGCGTGGCTGCGATCGCGCGATTGCCGATGCCGGTGGAGATTTCTTTTGAAGAGGCGAGACTGACGCTCAGCGCTGAACGTCTTTCCTACCTCGACGAGTCGCGCCGCGTCAGCAACCATCGGATGCTGCACGAGCTTGCCGTGAAGCTACGCTATGGCGATGTCGACGCAGGTATCCGCGCGAGTCTGTAATGCGATTCTTGCTGTCCGCAGCTGCTTATCTCGTATCGTTCGTGCTGACGGCGATCGCCGCCACCTTCGCGCTCTTCTACTTGGTCGGTCCCCACGGCGGCGTGCTGCCGAGTTCGTACTACCTGCCGGTACTCGTGCTGGCTTGGGTCGCCGTTATCGTACTTCCCCTCATCAGTGCACGATGGATGTGGCGATACGTGACGCGGCTGATCGCGCGCGGCCTGAAATCCTAGGCGTGGCTAGTCGATCGGCGCATTTCAGGCGAGCAGTGTTCTCTCCACCAGCCAAGAAACGCCGGCCGCGCCAATCACAATAGAGCCAGCCAGAATCGCGCGGGCTCTCATTGGCGCAGGGGCTCGCCACAAGAACAGCGCAGGGAAGATCGCTGCGACAACAACGAGTTGTCCGATCTCGACGCCGAGGTTGAATCCCAGTAAGGGGACGGCGCGACCGACAGTGGATGTCGAAATATCCGCCAGGGCCCCGGCAAAGCCGAATCCATGCACCAGTCCGAATCCGAATGCCAAGGCCAGTCCAAACTTAGCGGCCAGGCGGGTCATGTTTGCGAGCGCGGCGATGACAATCGAACCCGCGATGATGGCTTCGATCCACTGTGAGGAGAAAGTCAGAAACCCAAGCGATGCGCAAATCAGCGTAATCGAATGAGCGATGGTAAAGGCCGTTACGACCTTCACGATTTCCTTGATTCGCAGGCCGAGGCCGGTTTTGTTCGTCTCCACACTGCCCGCCAGCGGCAATAGCAGCAACAGCAGGAATGCCAGATGATCGAAACCAATCCAGATGTGCCAGACTCCTTGTCCAACGAAACGCAGGAAGTCGCGCCACGCACCCGAGGGCATGCCCGCAGACCAAGTACGATTCGCGCTTGTCAGTACGCTGATCGCAGAGCTGTCATTGGAGACGGTGAGTAGTGAGCGATGACTATCGTCGATCTCGAATAGCAGATCGGATTGAACCTGAAGTGCACCGGCTACCGGACAAACGGCGTGCATGGACAGAACCGCATAGAGCTCATCAGCGTAAGTCGCGACCCGTAAATCAGAAGCAGTCACTGCGCAGCCGATTCCTCCGCGGCGCAGTTCCACTTTGCGTTGCACGTAAGCCGTGAGCGATGCTTGGTTTGCCAGTACCTCTCCCCACGTGATGCGAGCGTCAT
>WUUC01083194.1_pt1 | contig 10844 bp, 8 predicted proteins | sample 6278441 | NCBI WGS metagenome assembly WUUC01 (sample SAMN13675441, study PRJNA597444) | soil metagenome | isolation source: soil | place: USA: Washington | collected 2017-10 | reverse complement strand
GGGCACGCGCGGCGTCCCACGCGCGCCCATGCTCGAGGCAGCCGATGCCGTCGAAGTCTGGAACGGCTACGACCTGGGACGACCCGATCGGCGCGACGAAGTATTTCGCGACTGGCAGGCTCTGCTCGCGCGCGGCATGCGGCTCACCGCCACTGGCAACAGCGATTCGCACGGCTTGCGCGCCCCGTACGTCGGTTATCCGCGCACCGTGGTCCAGCTGCCGCGCCGGCACGCACGCGACTCACAACGCGTGCTGGCCGCGTTGAAAGCCGGTCAGTCTTTCGTGACCAGCGGCCCCTCTCTGCACGTCAGCGTCGATGGCAAGACGCCCGGACAGAGCGTGTGGCTCTCGCCCGCGGCTCGCTCCGTACGGCTGCGGATCGAGGTAGCGACGCCCAGCTGGATGGACGTGAGCGAGCTCGAGGTCTACGTCGGCGGCGCGCTGAAACGCAAGGCGCAGCTGCCCGCGCGCAACGCAGCCGGCAAGCAGAGCGCGACGCTGCTGGTGCCCGTGCACGGATCAGCGGCGCTGATCGTGGTGGTGCGCGGCGTACCCGCCATGAAGGCATTCTTCGGCAAGAGCGTCGAGCCCTACGCGCTCAGCAATCCGATCTGGTTGCGCGACGTTGACGCGCGCGGTCTCGCGCATGAGCAAAACCAGGCGAGGTCCGCACGGTGACGCGACGCTGGTTGGCTCTCGATCGACTGCGGGCTTTGGCGATCTTGCTGATGGTGCAGGGACACACCTTTTCGGCGCTGCTCGAGCCGGGCGCGCTTCTACCCGATGTCGAGCGCCTGCACGCGCTGATCCACGGCTTGACGGCGCCCATGTTCCTGACCGGTGCCGGCCTCGCCTTCGGCGTCACCAGCTATCCGCGCTATCGCACGCAGCGCATCGACGCTGCGCTGTTCAGGGCGCGCATGGGCCGCTGCGCGCTGCTGATGCTCGTGGGCTACGCGCTTCAGCTTCCGGGAGCCTCGCCGATCGCGGCCTTCAAGCTCACGGGCCCCCAGCAGGCGCTGCTGTTGCGGGTGGGTCCGTTGCACCTGATCGCCGTTACGCTGTGCGTGTCGCAAGTATTGATGCGCACACTTCGTTCACCGCGCGTGCACGCTTGCACCTGCGCGGCGCTGGGACTCGCGGTCATGGCCTCTACGCCCGCCGTTTGGAAGAGCAGCATCTCGCCGCAGCTGGGCGTGGCGCTCGGCAGCTGGCTCGACGATCACTACGGCTCGCACTTCTCGATCTTTCCGTGGGCGAGCTTCGTGTTCCTCGGCGTGGGCATCGGCGGACTTGTCTCTGCGTCCAGCGAGCGGCTGCACGCGCTGGCCTTGGCGACGTTGGGCGGCCTGCTCGCGTGCGGCGCCTACGCCCTGTTCGCGCTCGACCTGGTCGGCTTCGAGCCGCGCTGGTTCTGGTACACCAGTCCGTTTTACGTGGCGTTCCGGCTGGGTATCGTCCTGTTTGTACTGGGCGCGCTGCAGCGCAGTGGTGATTGTAGTCTGCCGGCCAGACCCAGCGACGCGAAGCCCGCCTTGACCGCGATCTTGACGCGCCATTCGCTGGTGGCCTACGTGGCGCACCTGCTGCTCCTGTACGGCACTCCGATCACGCCGAACCTGGCGCACCGCTTCGCGCAGCGCTTGTCACTGCTGGGGACCTGCTACTCGTTCGTCGCAGTGCTGCTGCTGACCTTGTCGACCGTCTACTTGTTCGAGCTGCGTGCGCGCGCCCGCCGGGCGGCAGCCGTGGGGCGTTCGCGGACTTCCATGCGTCGGCCTTCCGTTGAGCTGAACCATGAACCGGCTGTTCATGTGATCCTCAACGTGGCGCCTCCCTCTGAACGGGCTTCATGCCGCGCGACGCCGCATGTTACGCAGCAGGGCAACGCCGAACAGTAGTGACCACGCACCGTTCAGGGTGGTCCGTCCACGCGCTGCTTGGTGGATCGTGCATCCGTCGGTAGGCGCGGTCTGGGCGCTCGCACTCTCTTCGTCTGTGATGGGGGGCGCGCTATCGGTAGGCGCCCCTCCGTCGGGGGCGGCAGGCTCGGCGACTGCGCTGTCCTCCGGAACTGCGCTGTCCTCTGGGACTGCGCCGTCGGCTTGCGACGTATCGCAGCGCAGATCGACCTCGAACTCGATCGGAGCTGGATTCGTGGCTGCGCCGGGAATACGCGCCGACACCACCACCACGTGTTTGTCTGGCGTATACATCCCGCCGCCGTCGCAATTTGCGCGAAGCTCGCCGAGCTCGACCAGCGTCGCAGCGTTCGCCAAGCGCTGGTTCACACCGAACCCATATACCGAGCCTTGAACTTGGCCACTCAGTTGTGCAACGGACAAGTAGGGACGAAGCTCGGTCGACGTCTCGAGCGAAAGCCGCGCGACGGCGGCCTGCACCTGACCGACCTCAGTGCCACAGCTATCTCGCACCGGAACCATCTTCACGCCAGTCTCGACCGCGACGCGCCCGGCCTGACTGGGCAAGGGCGCGTTGGCCGACGTTTCGAAAGCCCAGCTCGCGGGTGCGCCGCTCGCTTCGAGCCCCTGCGCCGGGTCCACGCAACGCTCCCGATACAGCACCTGGTACGAAGTCTCGGGCGCGAGCGGCGTCAGCGGTGTGAGCAGAGCCCCGCCGAACTCCGAAGGGCGGAGCTCGGACGGTACGTGTTCCCCCGTTGCTGCCACAATCTCGAAATCCGTGCCGCTTCCGACCCGGACGGGCAACGCCGGCACTTCCGGTGGAAGCACCGCGTTCTCGGTGACATCGAACGTAACCGGCGTGCAGCGCGGTAGGTCGGCGCCTGCATCAACAGAACACGCCAAGCCCGCCGTGGCGTGCAGCAGCACGGCTGAGACGCCGCCCATCGAAATGATCCAAGTGACGGAACGAAACATCGGCTCGGCCAGGTACTTGAAAATTTGCATCTAACGGCCCATGTGCATGAACTGCACCAAACATGAGCGCAAGAATCCCGCGTAAATGGAGGGGAGTGGGCGTCTGCCAGCTGTGCCAGGGTGAGCCATCGATGTAGAGCGCCGCCCCCAACCAGCGCGCCGTTGTTGGCGCGCCAGGATTTACGGCGCCAGCGCCTCGGCGCGCGCCTTCAGGCCCGCGGCCACGCCGTCGAAGCCGCGCTGCAGGTCGCCGTCGAACAGGCCGAGCACGAGCGGATTCGCCAGCCCTTCGATCAGATCTTCGGTGATGTAGCGCGTGCCGCCGCCGGGCAGTGGCTCGAGCCACTGACAGCGCTCGCCGCTGTTGAACTCCGGGGTGTCGGTCTCGATGCCCCAGCAGACCTTGTGGCCGGCCTCGAGCACGCGGATGTGCTCGGTCTGCTCGATTGTAATCAGCTCGTTCATCTTCACCGTCATGACCATCGGGTCGCCGACGCGCAGGGTCGAGCGCATCGCGATCGTGTAGGGATTCCAGAGCGGATAGGCGCCGAGGTCCACGAGCACGCCCCACACCACGTCGGGTGGCGCGTCGATCTCGGCCTCCGAACGGTAGAGGACGTGCCACGGGAAGCCGTCGTATTCGGTCTGGCCGAGGCTGTCGTCGCCCCAGCAGGTGACGCCCTGCAGGTGACGCGCGCACGCGTGGGCCAGACCGTCGCCGCCGCCCACGGCCAGCTGCTGCGGGCGCGTCAGCTCGCGCGGCGTCAGGTCGAGCCTGGGATCACCCCAGCAGCGCACGCCCGCCGCATCGAGCACGCAGCTGTGAGAGCGGCCGGCGGCGATGGCGCTGGGTGCGCTCACACGGGGGATCGCGCTCAGCAGCGCCGGGACGTCGCCGCCCCAGCACACCACCTTGCCAGCGTCGATGGCGCAGTTGTGAAAGGCGCCGGCGGCGAGCTGTTCGGGCGTGACGAGCGCCGGAACGTTCAGCTGCCGCAGCGAATTATCGCCCCAGCAGCGCACGCCGCTGGCGCTCAGCGCGCAGCTGTGGCGCGCGCCCGCGACCACGCTCCGCACCCCGCGCAAGGACGGGACGTTCAGCTGGCCGAACCGGTTGTCGCCCCAACAACGCACTGCGCCAGCCGTGTCGAGCGCACAGACGTGCGCGCCGCCCACCGCGAGCTGGACCGCGCGACCTAGCCCCCACGGCACGTTGAGCTGCCGGCGTGAGTTGTCGCCCCAGCAGTTCACGCTGCCGCCGTCGATCGCACAGCTGACGTCGCCACCAGCCGCCACGAAGCGCGGGTCGAACAGCAGCGGCACGTTCGCTTGTCCGCGTTGGTTGTCTCCCCAACAGATCACGCCGCTGATGCCCGGGTCGAGCGAGCAACCGTGTGCTCTACCCAGAACAACCTGCTTAACCGCCGGCGGCAGCGCCTGTACGAGAGGTTGTGTGCTCTCCGCGATGGCCGCCGGCTCGGCTTCGCCGCAAGCATGCAGGCAGAGCGCCAGCACACACCAGAAGAAGTGAGGATGTAAGTGTCTGCTAAGAGTCGTGCGCATCGGCTCGTCATACTCCGAGGGTGCGCCCGCTGCACGAGAACCCGCCGCACGGCCCTGGTGAGGCTCTCGCGGCGAGGCGCCGGCAGTCACAGAGCGAGGCGGCGCCCCTTTGAAGCGGACGCTGACCCTCTGGGCGCCCACTCAGCCGGCGCTCGCACGATTCTGCACCGGGCGGCGAACAGTTTTGGCGGCCCACTCCGTCTTGTTTGGAGAGCGCGTCACCTGAGGCGCGCCTCCGGAGGAGCCCCGATGAAGCTGTACCAATTCCCCCTGTCGCCGAACTGCCAGAAAGTAGTCGCCCTCGCCTACGAGGTCGGAGTCCCGCTCGAGCTTGCGACGGTCGACTTGTTCAAGGGACAGACACGCTCGCCAGAGATGCTGGCCAGGAACCCTAACGGCAAGGTCCCGATCCTGGAGGACGGCGACTTCGTGTTGTGGGAGTCTAACGCCATGCTCGGCTACATCGCGGCCAAGGCGGATCGCACGGACCTTGCGCCCACCACACCGCGCGAGCGCGCCGATGTCGATCGCTGGCTATCGTGGCACAGCGCACACTTCGGTCCGGCGATCGGAAAGGTCGCCTTCGAGCGCGTGGTGAAGAAGCTCGGCGGCCTCGGTGCGCCGGATGAAGCACTCGTCAGAAAGGGTAGCGAAGAGTTCGTGGTTCTGGCCAAGGTGCTCGACCACGAGCTTTCCGGCAGGGACTACCTGTGCGGGCGACTGACGATCGCGGACTTTGCTCTCGCGACCCTCGCTGCCTTGACGGCTAGCTGTGGTCTCGACTTCGCTCCCTATGCCAAGGCGAGCGCATGGCTGGAGCGCATGGTTGTCCGGGAGAGTCTGTGCAAGACGTTCGCGGACGCACGCGGAGCACATTGAGTGAGCGACTTCGGTTCTGACCAGAGTGCGTGCGAAGGAGTCATCGGCCCCTCGGAGTTCGGGCCACTGATGGAGCTCTATCGTGCTCCACTGCGGCTGCATTGCTACCGCATGCTCGGCTCGTCGCACGATAGCGATGACATGGTGCAGGAGACGTTCGTGCGTGCGCTGCGCTCGCTGCACACGCTGTCGGAGCGGGCGGCGCTGCGGGGCTGGCTGTACCGGATCGCGAGCAACGTGTGCCTCGACGAGCTTCGCAGGCGGTCTACGAGGAGAGCTCGTGGTCCGGAACTGGGACCGCCGAACCATCCCGACGAGCCGCAACCCGCTGCCACGCCAGACGACGCCTGGCTCGAGCCCATTCCCTCTGCGTGGCTCCCCGCTTCGGTATCCGAGATGGATCCAGCGGCACATTACACGTTGAAGGAGAGCGTGGCGCTCGCGTTCGTGGCCGCCCTTCAGGTGCTGACGCCTGCGCAACGAGCGGTGCTGTTGTTGCGTGACGTCGTTGGCCTATCCGCGCAAGAGACGGCCCAGGCACTCGCCTGTTCATTGTCGGCTGCGAACAGCAGTCTCCAGCGCGCGCGCGCTGCGCTTGAAGAGCGAGTCGGGGCGCGTGCAAGCTGGTCGCCCGAGCAGGCAGAACCGGTCGATCGGGTTCTGCTCGAGCGCTACATGCGTGCCTGGGAAACTGGCGATCTCGACGCCGTGATCGCGCTCCTGCACGCGGAGGTAACGATCTCGATGCCTCCGATCCCCATCTGGTTCTCGGGACGAGACGCGGTGGCGCGCTTCTTTACCCACCGCGTTCACAAGACGCTGGCAGCGCGTCCGTTCCGCACCAGATGGGTCGCGGTCTCCGGAAATCCCGCTGTGGCCTTCTACCGCGTGCACGACGACGGCCAGGCGCACTTCTTCGCGTTCCAGACGTTCGAGCTGAAGGACGGCCGCATCGCGGTCATCGACCACTTCTCGGCGAACTCGGGGCATGCGGCTTTCTTCGCGGCGGGCCTGTTGCCGGTGATTCCGGCGTAAGCTCGCCGACGACGCATGAGCTCGCAAACCGAACGTATGCCAGCTATTTGGGCGCCGGACGCACCCAAAGTCGAGACTAGCCGAGGTCGAAGATCAAGACTTCCCCGTCATCCACGCCCTCGACGCGCACGAGCGCCTCGTCCGAGATCGCTGCACCGTCGCCTTCTCCGAGCTCCTGACCGTTGATGCGCACCTTGCCGCGCGCCACCTGGGCCCAAGCGTGGCGTCCCGGCGTAAGTGTCAGCTCCGCACTCTCTCCGGGTGCGAACACGCCGGCGTGGATCACTGCATCGGAGTGGATCGTGACGCTCGCGTCTCGGCCGTCCGGCGAAGCGACGACGCGCAGTCGTCCCTGCTTGTCGGCCGCGGAGAACGTCTTCTGCTCGTAGCTCGGCTCGAGCCCGCGCTGAGTCGGGAGCAGCCAGATTTGAAGGAAGTGGACCGGCTGGCTCCGAGAGGCGTTGTATTCGCTGTGTGTGACGCCTGTTCCTGCGCTCATTTTTTGCACGTCTTCGGCACGGATCACCGAGCCCGTGCCCATCGAGTCGCGATGTTCGAGCGCGCCCTCGAGCACATAGGAGACGATCTCCATGTCGCGGTGCGGGTGCATGCCAAAGCCCCGGCCAGGCGCGACCCGATCGTCGTTGATGACACGTAGAGACCGGAAGCCCATGTGACTAGCGTCGTAGTAGTTCGCGAATGAGAAAGTGTGATGAGAGTCGAGCCAGCCATGATCGGCGTGGCCGCGCGCTGCCGCAGGTCGGATGGTGAGCATGAAAATCGCTCCTTTGTACTGGGCGACATTCTGTGTCGCTTCGTGTATCTTGTGAATCGGCAATCCATTGACATGATCCATCATCCAGGGAGATGGTATCGGGCATGTACGATCCGGTAACCCTCGATCAGTTGCGCGCGCTGGTGGCCGTCGTCGAAGAGGGCAGCTTCTCGGCGGCGGCGCGGAAATTGAAGCGCGTTCAGTCGGCGATCAGCACCTCGATGGCCAACATGGAGACGCAGCTGGGGGTGCAGGTATGGAACCGCGGCACCAAGGTCGCCACCTTGACGCAGCAGGGACGGGCCGTACTGGCCGCGACGCGGCGCGTGCTGATGGAGATGGACAGCCTGCGGCGGCTCGCATCAGGCCTGACGACCGGCCTCGAGCCCTTCGTGTCGCTGTGCGTCGATGCACTCTTTCCCTTGCACGTGCTGATCGACGTGTGCGCGGAGTTCGCCAAGCAGTTCCCGGCGGTGGACTTGCGCGTGGACACGGAGGTGCTGTCCGCCGTCTCGGCGCGCGTGCTCGACGGCGGCGCGACCCTTGGCATCGTCAGCCCCATCGGCATCGCAGCCGGCTTGGAGCGCCAGCTGCTCGCGCCCATCCGTATGATCCCGGTGGTCGCTCCGGAGCATCCGCTGGCCCTCGTGCGCGGCGCGTTGAGCCGCGAGCAGATCGCAGGCGCCGTGCAGATTGTGCTCTCGGAGCGAGGCGACCACGGTGTCGACGACCAGGGGGTGCTGTCGCTGCGCACCTGGCGCGTTGCCGACCTGCACACCAAGCACATGATGCTGCGTGCGGGCCTCGGCTGGGGCAACCTACCAGAGCACCTGGTACGCGAGGATCTGCGCGCGAGACGGCTGGTCGCCATCCGGCCCAACGTCTGGGACGAGCACGAGAACAGGCTCTCCTTGTACGGCGTCTACCGCAGTGACGCGACGATCGGGCCGGCACATCGCTGGTTGCTCGACCAGCTCGGTAGGCAGTGTGTGCGAGACACGCGTGAAAGTCGTGCGAGCGCTGAAAAGCCGAAGCTGCGCGCCAAGCGACGCAAGAGCCACTGAAGCGTTCACCGGGCGCGCCCCTACCCCTCGAGCCCACGGACGTCGAACGCGATTTGCACGCCCATTCCATCTCCTGATCAGATGATGTACATCAATTTTTCATCTATTCACAGAATGGTTCATCTCACGCATGCTGGTCTTCGAAAGAGAGAAGACGCCATGACTCAGTACAGCATCGACACGGCACACTCGGAGATCGGCTTCAGCGTTCGGCACATGATGTTCGCCAAGGTCCGCGGTCAGTTCAAGCGCTGGACGGCGACCATTCAGTACGACGATGCGGCTCCGGCCAAGACCTCGTTGGAGGTGAGTGTCGACGTAGCCAGCATCGACACGCGCGAGGAGAAGCGCGATGCGCACCTGCGCTCCGACGACTTCTTCGGCGCAGAGAAGTCACCCAAGATGACGTTCCGCAGCAAATACGTCGAACCCGCGGGCGCGGGTCGCTACAAGCTAGTGGGCGATCTCACCATTCGCGACACCACGCGCGAGATCGCGCTGGACGTGGAGCAGACGGGCGGCGGCAAAGATCCGTGGGGCAACCAGCGGCTCGGCTTCACTGCGAAAGCGGCGATCAACCGCAGCGAGTGGGGACTCAAGTGGAACCAGGCGCTCGAGGCCGGTGGCGTGCTGGTCAGCGACAAGGTGGAGATCGAAGTCGAGGCGCAGGTGGTTCAGGTCGCGGGCTGAGGCCGTTTACTCAGCGCGAGATTTGGCCTATGGCTGCTCGATGCAAAAAGGACTGAGCGTCTCGCCTTCAGCACAGCCTCTGCTCGGCATCCTGCTGCTCGCGTCGTTTGGCTGCTCCGGAACACCTGGCGCCACATCTGACGCAGCGTCGGGCAGCGCAGATCATCGAGGCGCCAGCGAGGCCGGAAGCAAGCGTGATTCGGGAACGCCGGCCGAAGACGAGCCGAGCGAGGACGCCGGAACGACCGACGATGGCGAGGCCATGGCAGACGCCGCAGTCCCGAGCGGCGACGGCAGCGCTAGCGCGCCCGACGGCCTGTCTGCCTGCCGCGGCGTGGTCGCTGTGCAAGGTTCCGGCGGAATCTACGTGGGCTGGCGCTTGAAGGCGAGCGATCCACCGAACCTCGCGTTCAACGTCTACCGAGGCAGCACGCGCGTCAACAGCGCGCCGCTCAGCGGTGCCAGCAATCTACTCGATACGGAAGGCAACGCGGGCGCTTCGTACACGGTGCGGCCCGTCGTCGCGGGCGCTGAGCAGGCGGCCTCGGAAGCGTTCACCGCGCTCGATACCAGCTACATCCGCATTCCCATCGAGCGGACCGGCTCGAGTCAGGCCGGCCGGCTGGTCGGCATCGGCGACCTGGATGGCGATTGCCGCTACGACTTCGTCGTCAAGCGCGCGAACGGCGACCCGGATGTCACGCAGCCCGATCCCGATCCGAACGAGAACATCAAGCTCGAGGCGTACAACGGCAACGGGCAGTTCATGTGGCGGCGCGACCTGGGCCACAACATTCGTCCGGGCGTCTGGTATTCGCCATTCGTCGTCTACGACCTCGACGGCGATGGGAAGGCCGAGATCGCGCTCAAGGCGAGCGAGGTAGCCACGGCGCTGGGAGGCGACGGGGATCTCAACGGCGACGGAGACACGGACTATCGCGAGAGCGACGGGCACGTAGCCTGGAATGGGCACGCCGACGCCGAGTTCCTCGAGGTCTGGCATGGCGAGACCGGGAAGACCGCCGCGCGTGCTCCGTGGATTGCGGTTGGTCCCTGGGGCGGCGACGGAAACCGCTACAACCGCAACCAGATGGCCGTCGCCTACCTGGATGGGAGCCGGCCGAGCGTTGTCATCACGCGCGGCGGAAACTCGCGCAACGAGGTGCATGCGTACGACTTCCGCGCGGGCACGCTGTCGCGGCGCTGGGCTTGGGTCGCAGCCAACGGCGGCGGAAACTACGGGCACAACGTGCGTGCGGGCGACGTCGATGGCGATGGGCGCGACGAGTTTTTGTTCTTCAACGTGGCGATCGACGACGACGGCAAGCGCGTGCTCTGGAACACCATGGAACGGCACGGCGACCGCTTTCACCTCAGCGATATCGATCCGGATCGGCCGGGTATGGAGATCTTCTACATCCAGGAGTTCGCCGACTCCTACATGCATCCGGTATCGCTGCGCGATGCGCGCACGGGCGCGCCGATCTGGGGCCCGACTGGAGACTGGGGTGATGTCGGACGCGGACTGTCGGCGAACATCGACGCCCGCTATCGCGGCATGGAGAGCTGGGCCAGCAGGGGCCAGTTCTACGACGCCCAGGGAACCGATCGTGGCATGCGTCCCAATACGCCCAACATGGCGATCTGGTGGGACGCCGATCGCGAGCGCGAGCTGATCGACGGCACGAGCATCAGCAAGTGGAATGAAAGCAGCCTGTCCAATCAGATGTCGGCCAGCGGCTGCGCCTCAGGCACACGCAACATCCCGATGGGCTACGCCGATGTGCTCGGCGACTGGCGTGAGGAGGCATGGTGGCTCTGCAACGACAACACGGAGCTACGCATCTACGTCAGCACCGCGCTCACAACCTTCGGCATGTACACGTTCATGCAGGATCCCGAGTATCGTACGGGAGTTGCCACCATGACGAGCGGCT
>WUUC01008927.1_pt1 | contig 10844 bp, 12 predicted proteins | sample 6278441 | NCBI WGS metagenome assembly WUUC01 (sample SAMN13675441, study PRJNA597444) | soil metagenome | isolation source: soil | place: USA: Washington | collected 2017-10 | reverse complement strand
CGGGCGAGACGCTGGCTTCGATCGCCGAGCTCTATTACGGCGACGCGCGGCGCGAGAGCGTGCTCGTCGCCGAGAACGGTCTTACGAGCGAAGGAGGCTCGTCGATCGTCGTGGGCCTAAGGCTCTCGATTCCGACCGTCTCGTATCACAAGGTGCAGGAGGGCGAGACTTGGCCCGTGCTCGCGGCTCGCTTCTACGGCGACCCGGCGCGCGCGTTCGCGCTGATAGAAGCCAACCGCGGCGCTTCCGGCGAGCAGCCCGACCCGGGCGCCGAGCTGCTCATCCCGTACCCCGTGCGCCACGTCGCTAGTCAGTCCGACTCGCTGCGCAAGCTGTCGAAGACGTACTACGGGCTGAACAAGGAGCAGAAGATCATCCGCCGCTTCAACCAGTTGAAGCACAACTGGCTGGGCCGTGGTCAGCTCTTGCTCTTGCCGATCGGCGACCTGGTGCTCAGCGAGAAGGGCAAGGCCGTCGCCGAAGCCGCGCGCGCGAGCGCTGCCGAAGGCGGCGACGTGCGCAAGAAGCAAGAAGCGATCGACGCGCAGCTGCCGGAGCTGCGCGAGCACGTCAAGCGCGGCCGCTACGCCGATGCGGTGGCGATGTCGAACCGCTTGCTCGGTGGCGGCGACGTCACCGCCGGTCAGACCGTCACGATTCAGCGTGAGCTCGGCACGGCGCTGGTCGCGCTCGGCCGCGACGACCTCGCGCAGCAAGCGTTCGCCGCGATGCTGGTCGAGCAGCCTTTCATGGAGCTCGACACGGTGCGCACCTCGCCCAAGGTGCTGGCGGTGTTCGAGCGCGCGCAGTCCGCGATGCCGGAGCGCAAGCCGGAGAAGGCGGCCGTGGTGAGCGGCAAGCGTACGAGCCGCGCACGCAAAGAAGAGCCGGCGCGCTCGGCCAGCGCTGCGAAGGACGACGACGACGACGACAAGGCGGACAAGGCCGACGCGCCCTCGCGCAGCGGTCGCGTCAAGTCCGACAGGGCTGACGCCGGCAAGAGCCCGTAGTGAAGGCCGCGCTCGTGCTCACGGATGCGCCAAAACGCTGAGGGCTCGACAAAGAGCGCCTGCACTCGCTACACCGCGCCAGCTCGCCGATGCATCCCATCCTCTTTCACTTGCCGACGCCCTGGGGCCCGCAGCCGGTCTTCGCGTACGGCCTGCTCTTGTCGCTCTCGATCCTGCTCGGCTGGCAGCTCACCGTGCGCCTCGCGCTGCGCCACGGCGCGGCGAGCGAAGACGTCGCTTCGAGCGCGTGCTTGGTCGCGGCGGTCTCGGGCTTGCTCGGCGGCCGCGCGCTCTACGTGCTCGTCAACGGCGACATCCTCGAGGAAAACAACGCGCGCTGGTTCGAGCTGACCTCGGGCGGCAGCATGGCCTTCGGCGGGTTCTTGGCCGGCTTCGTCGCGCTCGCGGTGTACCTACGCATCAAACGCGTCGCGCTCTTGCCCTTCGCCGACGTCGCCGCGCCCGCGCTCGCGCTCGGCACGGGCCTTACGCGCATCGGCTGCTATCTCTACGGCTGCGACTTCGGCACGCGCCTGTCGGAGGGCGCGCCTTCCTGGCTGAAGTCGCTCGGCACCTTCCCGCGCTGGAGCGGCGAGGGCGGCCTGCACGGCTCGCCCGCGCTCTTTCACCACCTCGATCGCTACGGCATCGCGCACGCGGCCACACACTCGCTGCCGGTGCACCCGACGCAGCTCTACGAAGCGATGTTCGCGTTCGGTCTGCTCGCGCTCACGCTGGTCTTGCTGTCGCGCAAGCACTTCCACGGTCAGGTGATCGCGGTGCTCGGCATGCTCTACGCGGCCGGCCGTTTCGCGCTCGAGTACATCCGCGACGAGCCCGATCGCGGCGAGATCTTCGGCTTCAGCGGCGGCCAGCTCGGCGCCATCCTCTTGCTCGCGGCCGCGGCCATCACCTTCTCCGCGAACAGCAGCAAGCGCTTGCCCGCACCAACTGCGAGTTAGAGCGGCCGGCTTGACGCGGGTTGCGCGTGCCGCCCGCGTCCGCTAACCCGGCAGCATGCTCAACCTGCTCGTCTCTTGGCTGGTCGCTTCGACCGCGGTGTGGGTCACGGCCAAGGTCTTGCCCGGCTTCACGGTCGAGGGCGTGAAGGGCGCGATCGTCGGCTCGGCCGTGCTGGGCCTTTTACAGGTCCTGATCGGCTGGCTGCTCTACTTCATCATCGGCGTCGGCACGCTGGGCTTAGGCTTCTTGCTCGGCTTCATCACGCGCTGCGTGGTGACCGCGCTCTTGCTGCTGTTGGTCAGCAAGGCGACGAGCGCGATCAAGGTCGCGGGCTTTGGCACCGCGTTCCTCGGTGCCGTCGGCATCAGCGTGGTGACCGAGGTGATCACGCGCTTACTTGCCTAGAATGCAGGCGCGAAAGGCGCTGCCTTCGCGGTCTTGAGAGGGAGCGCAGCGACCCTCGTGGTGAGGGTGGGCCCGGTGGGCTTTGCCCAACGGTCGGGAGCGCGGCGCACGCGCTCCCGATAACTAGACCAGCGCGTCCAAGGCTTGCTGCAGCTCGCTGCGTGCGTGCTCGTCGCCTTCTTCGCGCGCGACGATGACGCCGTCGGTGAGCCAGCTGCGCGCGTCGTCGCCAAGGCCGAGCGAGATCGCGACCTGACCGGCCATCAAGAACGTCGGCACGTAGCGCGGGTGCAGCGCGCGCAGCTCTCGGAAGGCCTCGAACGCCTGCTCGAGCTGGCCGAGGCCGCGCAGCTCGAGCGCGCGCGCGTAGCGCACGAATGGGTCGGTCGTGCCTTTTGCGATCATCGCTTCGAGGATCTGCAAGCGCTTGGTGTTCGTGGTCATGGTTCCAATACGCCGACGTACGGCAGGTTGCGGTGCTGCTGCGCGTGATCGAGCCCGTAGCCGACGACGAACTTGTCATCGATCGAGAAGCCCAAGTAGTCGATGTTCACGGGCACACGCGTGCGCGCCGGCTTGTGCAAGAGCGCGGCGAGCTTGAGCGAGCGCGGCGCCCGGCGCGCGAGCGTGTCGAGCAAGAAGCTCAGCGTCAGGCCCGTGTCGACGATGTCCTCGACGAGCAGCACGTCTTTGCCCTCGACAGGGCGCGTGAGGTCGGTCGTGACCTGCACTTCACCGCTCGTCTCCATCGCATCGCCGTAGCTGCGCACGCCCAAGAACTCCACGGTGAGCGGCAGATCGATGCGGCGGATGAGATCGGCGGCGAACACGAAGCTGCCCTTGAGCACGACCACGATCACCAGCTCGCGCGCCGCGAAGTCGGCGGTGATCGCGCGGCCCATCTCCGCGACGCGCGCCGCGATCGCGGCTTCGTCGAGCAGCTGTGCGGGCTTGGTCGTCACGGCGCGCTCCACAGCGCGAGCACGCTCGCGAGCGCCTTCGAGAACCACACAGGGAGCGTCGCCGTAAGCGCCATGAGGCCCATCCATAGCACGGTCAAGAGCACCAGCGGTCGCGCCACGGGGCCGAGCGCGGGCACGAGCGGCGCGCTCGCGAGCCGCCCGACGAGCGCCAGCAATACCTCCGCCAAGAGCAGCACGGCGATCACCGGCAGCGCGACCAACGCGGCCGCTTCGAGCGCGGCTTGCAAGAGCCGCGCGCTGCCGAGCGCGAGCGAAAGGGGATCGCCGAGCGCCGCGAGCGTGCCGAGCGGCGCTGCGTCGAACGAACGCGCGAGCCCGTGCAGCGCCACGCGATGGCCGCCCACCGCGACGAACAGCGCCGCCGCGAGCCAGCCGTAGAGGCGCGCGATCGGCGCGTCATCGCTCTGGGGTAAGTGATCGCCGCCGAGCTCGCGTACGACGCTCTCGATCACCTCGCCGGCCCAGCGCAGCGCGAGCACCGGCAACGCGAGGCCGACGCCGAGCACGAGCCCGATGAGCAGCTCACGCGCGCACAAGCCGATCAGGGGCAAGGCGGCGGTCGGAAGCGTACCGAGCACGCCTGCGCACGCCGGCAGCATGCTCACGACCAAGAGCGCGAGGAGCGAGAGCTGCACCACACGCGGCGCGAGCGTCGCGAGCAGCCACGGCGCGAGCAAGATCAGCGGCACAAGGCGCGCGGCGAGCAGCAGGCTCGCGACCCCGAGCTGCACGAGCGCGTCGGGCTCGAGCGCGAGCGCTGCATGCAGCACGTTCGTCGCGCTGGGCTGCATGGCGTTTTAGAGCGCGAGCTTCGGCAGCTCGTTCAAGACGTGGCTCGCGAACTGCGTGAGGCGCTCGCCCATCGCCGCGCTGGTCGCCCAAAGCGCGGCGCCGACGGCGAGCAGGCGCGGCACGAACGCGAGCGCCGGGTCCTGCACAGCGGTGGCGGTCTGCACGATGCCCGTCAAAACGCCCGCCGCGAGCGCGGCCAAGAGCGCGGGCAACGTCAGCACCAGCGCCAGCTCGAGCGCCTGCAGGGCGAGCGCGGTGAGGGCGGTGTTGACCATGCGCGCGACGCTACTGCGGAGCGCGCAGCGAGAAAAGCGCTCAGCCCGGCTTGGGATTTCGGCCGGTGCGCGGCCTGTAATGGATGCGCAGCGGTGTGCCTTCGAAGCCGAAGCGCTCGCGGATCTGGTTCGAAACGAAGCGCTGGTAGCTGAAGTGCACCTTCTCGGGGTAGTTCGCGGTGACGACGAAGGTGGGCGGTCCCATCGAGGCCTGCGTCACGAAGTACAGGCGCACGGCGCGCCCGCCGCTGGTCGGCGGCGGCTGTCGGTCGAGCACCTCTTCGAAGAAGCGGTTGAGCTCTCCGGTCGTGATGCGCTTCTTGTGGCTCTTGGTGACGGTGCGCGCGAGCGCAATCACCTCGTTTACGCCCCGGCCGGTCTTGGCGCTGACCTTCGCGAGCGGCGCCCACGGCGCAAAGGCGAACGTCTCACGCGCGTGCTTAACGGCCTTGTCGCGGCCTTCAGCGTCGAGCGCGTCCATCTTGTTGAGCGCGATCACGAGCGCGCGGCCGCGGTCGAGCGCGAGGCCCGCGATCTTCGCGTCCTGCTCCGAAGCGCCGATCGTCGCGTCGATCATCAGCACCACCGCGTGACTGCGCTCGATCGCGTTGATGGCTTGCATCACGGCAAGCATCTCGAGCCCGCGGTCGACCGAGCGCTTGCGCCGAATGCCCGCGGTGTCGACCAGGATCAGAGGCTCGCCACCGTCGCGGTCGTAGAGCGCGTCGACCGCGTCGACCGTCGTGCCGGGCCTGTCGTCGACCAGCTGGCGCGCCTCGCCGAGCAAGCGATTCACGATCGACGACTTGCCGGCGTTCGGCCGGCCCACGATCGCGACGCGCGAAGGACGGTTCTCGTCGGGCGCTTCGATCTCGTCTTCACGCTTGGGCAAGATCTCGGCGAGCTTCTCTTCGAGATCGCCGATGCCCTTGCCGTGCAGCGCCGAGACCTCGATCACCTGGTCGAGCCCGAGCCGGTAGAGATCTTTGGCGACGTGGCCGGCGTCGGCGTTGTCGATCTTGTTCGCGGCGTAGAGCACCGGCAGCTTGGCGCGGCGCAGGAGCGAGACCGCCTCGCGATCGGCCTGCAGCGGCGGCTGTGTGCCGTCGAGCACGCAGATCACGGCGTCCGCTTCCTCGAGCGCGATCTGCACCTGCGAGGCGATGCCCTGCGCCATCGGGTCGTCGCTCTCGGGGTCGAAGCCGCCGGTGTCGACCAGCACGTAGCGCTGCCCGTAGGCGCTCGCGTCCGAGTACAAGCGGTCGCGCGTGACGCCCGCGATGTCCTCCACGATCGCCAGCTTGCTGCGCGTCAGGCGGTTGAACAGCGCGCTCTTGCCGACATTGGGCCGCCCCACGATCGCGACGATCGGGCGTCCCGCGCGCCCCGGCGCCGACTGCTGCGCGGCGTAATCCGTGCTCTTCTTCTTGCCGCTCATCTCAGCGCTCCGCGCTCGCCGCGCCGGCGTCGGCTTGCAGCAGCTCACGCACGCGCTGCGCGTCGTCGGTCCAGTCCTCGAGCACCTTGACCCAAAGCTCCAAGAACACCTTGCGCTCGAACATCTGCTCCATCTCGAGCCGCGCTTCGGTGCCGATCAGCTTGAGCATCTGCCCGCCGCGGCCGATCACGATGCCCTTGTGCGAGTCCTTCTCGACCACGATCGTCGCCGTGACGCGCGTCACCTTCACGTCGTCCTCGAAGCTGTCGATCACGACCGCCGTCGCGTACGGCACTTCTTGTCGCGTGTTGCGGATCAGCGCTTCACGCACGAGCTCTGCCGCGAAGAACTTCTCCGGCTTGTCGGTGAGCAGCTCCGTGTCGTAGGCGAGCCCCTCCGGCAGGCGCGAGCCGACCTCGAGGATCAGCTCTTCGACGTTGGTGCCCTTGAGCGCCGAGATCGGCACCACCGCGGCGAACGGATACACCTTCGACAGCTGCTCGAGCAGCGGCAGCATCAAGTGCTTGTGCTTGAGCTGGTCGACCTTGTTGAGCGCGAGGATCACCGGCTGCGCGTCCTTCGAGCGCTTCAAGCGCTCGAGCATCTCGCGCTCGCTCGGACCGAACACCTCGGACAGCTCGGCGTTCTTGCCGATCGGCGCGACGAGCAGCACCACATCGCAGTGCTCGAGCTCGCCCTGGGCGCTCTCGACCAGCGCCCGGCCGAGCGCGCTCGCCGGCCTGTGCAAGCCCGGCGTATCGACGAACGCGATCTGCAGCGGCGGCGTGCGCCGCACGCACACGCCGAGCAACGAGGTGCGCGTGGTCTGCGGCTTGCTCGTCGCGATCGCGAGCTTCTGGCCGAGCATCATGTTGAGCAGCGTCGACTTGCCGACGTTGGGGCGGCCGACGATCGCGCAGCGCCCGCTCTGCGGCTTGGTGCGCTCGAGGCTGGCATCGCCGCGCGTGGGCCGCGGTCGCGGCGGGGGCGGGGCGGGCTTTCGCGGCTCGCGGGCCACGGGCTTCTTCTCCGGCCGCGCCTTGTCGGGCTTACCGGTATGGCGGCCGCGCGCGACACGCGGTCCGGGCTTTTTCGCGGTGGGCGCGGAGCGCGAATGTGCGGGCGACCGCGAAGGCTTGGGCATGGCGGCGCGCAGCATAGCGCGGCGTTGCAGGAATGCTCGGAAGCGCACTAAAGCCGCTGCGCGCGCGCCGGCATGGCCGAGGCCAGCCATCGAATCGTCGCCAAGCTTGACCCCGACGCCGCGCCCGACCAAGAGTGCCGCCGTGGCTTGGGGCGCACTCCTGCTCGCCGTCGCGGCGTTCCTCTGCACGGGGCTCGGCGTGTTGTTGACGCCGATCCCGGGCGTGGGAGCCGCGTTTGCGTTCGGTGCGCCTGTGCTGGCCGTCATCGGCATCGTGCTCGGCGGTCGCGCGGTTACGGCCAATAAGCAGCGCGGCGAGACCGGCGGCGTGGCGCAGGCCGCGGTCATCACGAGCGCCCTAGCGTTCGTGCCGGCGATGATCACGGCGCTGACCTGTGGCGCGTGCAACGCGCTGTGCGCGACCGGTCAGATCAAGACGGGCACCTGGCAGACCGGCATTCCGAGCGGGCAGCTCGACCCGTTCGCCAAGCCGAGCGGCACCGGCGGCGCGAGCGGCGCGAACGGCGCCGCGAACATCCCGGCTTGGCCCAGCGCGGCGCCCGACACGGCCCAAGCGGCGCCCGACGCGGGCAGCGCTCGAGCCGCGCCCGCCCCGCTGCCGCCTCCGCCGCTAGCACCTGGCCCGAAAGACCCGTAAGCCATGCATCCGGTGCTGTTCACGCTCCAGCTGCCCGGGCACCAAGGGCACGAAGCGCACGAAATCTCGATCGCCAGCTACGGGGTCGCGCTCGCTTGCGCGCTCGCGGTGGGTGCGCTCGGCACGCTCCACAGCGCGACGCGCCGCCGGCCGGGCAACGATCCGCAGCTGCCGATGGAGCTGGGCGCCGTGATCAGCGCGCTCGGGCTCGCCATCGGCTTCGGCTTTACGGGTGCGCTCGCGCTGCATGCGCTGGCGCAGCTGGCGCAGAGCGGGACGCTCGGCGCAGCGCCCGGCATCTCGGTTTGGGGAGCGCTGCTCGGCGGCGCGGGCGGAGTGCTGTGGCTGGCGCCGCGCCTTGGCCTTTCGGGTTGGGCGCTGCTCGACGTCTCGGTGCCGTGGGTGGCGCTCGCGCAAGCCCTCGGGCGCGTCGGCTGCTTCTTGGGCGGCTGCTGCTACGGCCGCGCGCTGGCTCCGCATGCCGATTACGCAGCGGCGTTCGACGGTCGTGTGCCCGTGCCGCTGATCGAGGCGGCGCTGCTGCTCGCGCTCGCGGCGTTCTTCCGCTCGCGGCGCGCGGCTCGCGCTTTCGAAAGCGCGCCGCGACCCGCGCGTCCTATCGCCTATCTGGGCGCTTACGCGTGCGTGCGACTCATGCTCGAGCCGCTGCGCGGCGACGCGATCCGCGGCGTGTTCCTAGGCGGCGCTCTATCGACGGCGCAGATCGTCGCCGGCTTGCTCTTGCTCGGCCTTGCAGTGCGCTTGGGCTACCTGCGCGCGGCGCGAGCGCTCGCGTTGCTCGCAGTCGTCAGTGCGCTTGCAGCTGCGCAGCCGGCGCTCGCCGAGCGCTTCGCGCGCCTCGCACCCTCGCGTCCGGCCACAGCGCGCTTTGCCGCCGGCACCTTCATGATGGGCAGTGACGATGCCGAGATCGCGTTCGCGGTCGCGCTCTGCGCGCGCTACCCGCTGCCGGGTGTCTTGTGCGACGCCGCGAGCTTCCGAAACGAGCAACCCGCGCGCCGCGTGCAGCTCGCAGCTTTCGCGATCGATCGCACCGAGGTCTCCAACGCCGCCTACGGGCGTTGCGCCGAAAGCGGCGCATGTACGCCGCGGCGCGTGCCCGAAGCCGACGCCCGCCATGGCCAGCCCGAGCAACCCGTCGTGCTCGTCAGCCCGCTCGAGGCCCAAGCGTATTGCGCCTTCGTCGGCGGTCGCTTGCCGACCGAAGCGCAATGGGAGCGCGCCGCCCGCTCGGGTACCCAGCGCCGCTTTCCTTGGGGCGATCAGTGGAACGATCGCCTGGCCAATCACGGTCCGGACGTCGAAGGCGCGGTGCCGGTCGATGGGTTTCGTTTCCTCGCGCCGGTGGCCGCGCTCGCGGATGGCGCGACCGAAGCGGGCCTTCTGAACATGGCCGGCAACGTCTGGGAGCTCACCGCCGATCGCTACGACCCAGAGGCCTATGCGAACGCGAGCGCGGTCGAGCCGATCGGCACCGGCGCAGCCGGCGCAGGCGAGCTGCGCGTGATGCGCGGTGGCTCGTACGCATCGCCACCGCACACCTTGCGCGTTGCGCAGCGCGCGGCGCTGCCCGAGCGCGAGCCGCGGCTCGATGTCGGCTTTCGCTGTGCCTACGCGCCGAGCCCATAGACCGCGCGGCCTGTGAGGGTATGCTCCGCGCCCTCGAGCTTGAGCCAAGTCCCATGTCTTCCTACTTGCCCAAACGTTTCGCCTCGATCGTCCTTCTTTGCGCCGGCCTGGCCGCGTGCTCGCAGGGCGATCGCGAGATCTGCCAAATCGACTCCGACTGCGACGATGGCTTCGTGTGCAAGGCCAGCGCCGGCCTGCGTGGCCGTTGCGAGCCGCCGGAGCAGGACGCAGGCGCTAACGATGCGAACATCGAGTTCGACGCGTCGTTCGACGACGACGCGGGCTTCGACATGGATGGCCCGACGGCCGTCGATGAGGATGCAGGCTGAGCCTCACTCGCCGTACTGATTCGGCGAGCGGTTGACGCACCTTGGGTTGGTTTCCTACCTTGCGAGCCTTCGCGGAGCGTTCTGTTCTCGTGCGACTCTTTCCAAGGGCGAGCTCATTTGTGGTGGCCAGCTTGGTCGCTGGTAGCGCGCTTGCGCAGCCTTTCAGGCCGCTCGCGCCTGCCGCAACGCCTGCGCCGACCGCTGCGCCGGCTCCGGCCGCTCCGGTGAGCGCGCCCGCGCCTGCGACGAGCGCGGCAGCGCCACCGCCTGCCGCTGCTGCGCCGCCCACCGAAGCGCAGCGCGCGGCAGCTCGCGAGGCGTATACGCGCGGGCAAGCGCTCTTCGCGCAGAGCAAGTTCGCGGACGCACGCGTGGCCTTCCAAGAGGCTTACGACGCGGTGCCCAACCCCGTCGTGCTCTTCAGCCTTGCCGAGTGCCAGCTGCGCTTAGGCAACTTCGAAGAGGCGCACGCGACGTTCACCAAGTACCTCGCCGATCGGCCCGATGCGCCCGAGCGCGCCGACGTCGACCGCAAGCTGGCCGAGATCGCCGCGATGCCCGCGACGCTGGTGCTGACCAGCGCACCTGCGGGTGCCGGCATCCGCATCGATGGCGCCGACACCGGCAAGGTCACGCCTGCCGACGTCGAGCTGCTGCGCGGCGAGCATACGCTCGAGCTGACGCTCGCCGGCCACAGCGCGATCAGCGAGTCGGTCACCGCCAAGGCGGCCGTGCGCCACGAGCTGCACGCGGAGCTTCAGCCACTGCCGCCACCGCCTCCGCCGGTCGCGGTCGTGCCGCCACCGCCGCCGCGCCCAGCGCCCGAGCCACCGACCGAAGCGATTTGGTTGACGAGCATCGTCGGCGCGACCGGCCTCGTGACGGGCACGGTCCTTGGCTTCATGGCGCTCGCCGAGCGCAGCGACTACGACGCCAACCCCACGGCTGAAAGCGCCGATCGCGGCGAGCGGCTCGCGCTCTTCGCCGACGTCGCGTTCGGCGTCGGCGCGATCTCCGCCTTGACCGCGATCGTGCTGTACGCGACTGGCGACGAGCCCTCCGAGCCGGCCGAACCGGATGCACCCGAGAGCGCGCGCAGCGGCAGCCGCTGGTCGCTCGCGCCGGTCGTCGCGCCCGGCCATCTCGGCCTCGCGAGTGAGGGACGGTTTTGATGCGCGCGCTGCTCTTGATGCTCTG
>WUUC01174150.1_pt1 | contig 10846 bp, 11 predicted proteins | sample 6278441 | NCBI WGS metagenome assembly WUUC01 (sample SAMN13675441, study PRJNA597444) | soil metagenome | isolation source: soil | place: USA: Washington | collected 2017-10 | reverse complement strand
GATACTAAAAATACTCCAAATTCACCTTTGGGTGCTTCAATAGCTACAAAAGCATCTCCATTTTTTACAGTAAACCCTTCTGTAAAAATTTTAAAATGATGAATTAATGATTCCATGGAGTACTTCATAAAAGAACGCATTGGTGGAACAATTTTATTAGATTTAACAGAAATAAATTCTTCATACATATCAAAATAACGTACAAAAAATAAAATTTGATCTATTATATATAAACTTTGTCTCATTTCTTCAATACGTAACATATATCTATCATAACAATCACCTACTTTACCTACTGGTACAAAAAATTTTAATAATTTATAACATTCATAATCAGAAAATAAACGTAAATCTCAATGTATACCAGAACCTCTTAACATAACTCCTGTAAAACCAAAATCTAAGGCTGTTTTATAATTCACAATACCTATATTTTTTAATCTAACATTTCAAATTCTATTAGAAGTCAACATATCTTCAATTTCATTAATTCTTTTTCTAAAATGTCTACTAAATTTTCTTAAATCTAACCAAATTTCTTGTTGAACATCTCTAAATAAACCTCCAGGTCTAATATATGCTGCATGCATTCGGGCACCAGAAACTCTTTCATAAAAACCCATAAGCTTTTCACGTTCTTCAAATGCTCATAAGAATGGAGTCATTGCACCTATATCTAAAGCATGCGTTGTTAATGCCAATAAATGATTTAAAATTCTAGTAATTTCACAAAACAAAACTCTAATATATTGTGCTCTAATAGGAATTGCACAATTTAATAATTTTTCAACTGCTAATGAATATGCCATTTCTTGAGCCATCATAGAAACATAATCTAATCTATCAAAATATGGTAATGCTTGCATATAATTTTTATATTCAATAAGTTTTTCTGTACCACGATGAAGAAGTCCAATATGTGGATCAACTTTTTTAATAACTTCACCATCCAATTCTAAAATTAATCTTAAAACACATGAGCCGCAGGATGTTGTGGACCAAAATTCAATGTTAAATTTTTTATTTGACTTTTATACATTATAAACTTTTTCACGGATTTTCTAATCTAAATTCTCTTAATTCTTGAGACAATTCTAAATTATTAACAACAATATTTTTTAAATCTTCATCATATCTAATTTCAATGTAACCTGTTAACGGAAAATCTTTACGTAAAGGAGAACCTAAAAATTGATAATCCGTTAAAATTCTACGTAAATCATTATGATTTTTTATATATATCCCAAACATGTCTCAAACTTCTCTTTCTAATCAATTAGCTGATGAAAATAAACTAATTAAAGAATTAAGATTTTCATAAAATTTTAAAAATCCTCTTAATAGAATTCTAATATTATAACTAACACTTAATAAATTATATATAAATTCTCATCTATTTAAATTTTTTATTTGTTCAATTCTATCTACAATAGTAAAATCTAATAATTGTTTACAAGAAAAAAAAATAGAATGTTTTAAAAAATAACAAATATTTAAAATATTATTTTTTTTCACATATATATGTATTTGATCATTTCTAATAACAATAAAATTAAAAAATTTTTTAACTATATTAGATAAACAATACATTGCAAAAATTAAATGTTTTACAGAGAATAATTTTTTATCTAAATTAATTTTCACAAAATTACAATATCTTAATAAAATTTTCATTAATCTCAATCTAACGCTCCTTTTAACCACTCATAAACAAAACCAATTGTAAGTATAATAAGAAATATAACCATAGAAATAAATCCAATTATATTTAAATTTGTTAAAACAACAATTCAAGGAAATAAAAAAATTATTTCTAAATCAAAAATCAAAAATAAAATAGCTACAATATAAAATCTAATCTCAAATTTATTTCTAGAATCACCAAAAGGTGAAAATCCACATTCATAAACACTTAATTTTTCACTATTAGGATTTTGAAAAACTAGAAAAAAAGATATTGATAATAAAACTATAGAAATTAAAAAACAAAAAAACATATATTTAAATATTAATACATATTCAATAAACATTTTCTTATAACAAATCCATTGCAGCAACACATAATAAAAGCAGAATATATATTCAAACTAAAATATACAATTTTAATCAAGGTAACGGTAATGGGTAGTCTTGTATAGGCCAAATACAAACATAACAATTATCAAATTCATCATATAAAAAAGTAATAGTGAAAACATATTTAAAAAAAAATATAGAGAAAATTTTAATAATACAAAGACCTATAATACATAAAAATATAAAAACAACTATATCTCTATATGAAATTTCTTTCATTGATTTTAATAAATCTTCTTTTTTTGTTTCCATTTCCTCTTTTAAACCTGGCCCAAATGCATTTTTAAATTCAATAAATTCAGCATATTTAATTTTAATTTTATTATATTGATTTTTCATAATTAATAAAATCAAAAGAAAATAGAAGAAAAATTATAATCAAATATTATATTTGGAAAAATACCAAAAAATAAACAAAAAAATAAATATAATATAAAATAATAATATTCTCTTCTTGTAAGATCTGAATAATAACGAATAAAAAAATTTTTCACCATACCTGTAGATATTCTAGTATAAATAAACAATGAATATATTAAAGTTAAAAATAATCCAATTAAACTTATTAAAATCATAAAATTATTTACATTAAATAGACCTAAAAATATTAATACTTCTCCTATGAAATTAATAGTTGTAGGCAAGCCAAAATTTCCTAATATGAATATAAAAAAAAATGTACTTCATAATGGCATTAATAAAACTAATCCGCCATAATAAAATAACAATCTTGTTTTATATCTATCATAAAGTACTCCAATAGAAGAAAATAAAGCCCCTGATACAATAGCATGGCCAAACATCATAAAAAAAGCACCTAAAATTGCAATTAAATTATTACAAAATAAACCAATTAAAGCAAAATCATATGAGCTATACTGGAATAAGCAATAATCTTTTTTATATCTATTTGAGCTAATGCCGAAAAAGAAGCTAAATAAAAACTTAATATTGCAATAATAAATACTAAATTTAAAAAACTATATATAATATCAGAAAATAGAAATACTAAAATCCTCATATATATATAAAACCCTAATTTTAATACTATACCAGCCAATATAACTGAACCACTAGTAGGTGCTTCAACATGTGCTTCTGGTAATCAAATATGTAAAGGAATTATTGGTACTTTTACAGCAAAACCAAAAAATAAAAATAAAAAAATTATCGTTTGAAAATTCGAATTAAAAATTGTTTCAAAAAAAAATATATAATTTGATGAACCTTTATTAAAATATAAAAAAAATATTGCAAATAATGAAAAAATAGAACCAAATAATGTATATAAAAATAACATATAAGCTGCATATATTTTTCGTATTCTAGAACCTCAAATACCTATTAATAAAAATAAAGGAATAATTATTAATTCAAAAAAAAAAAATAATATGAAAATATCCATAGTTAAAAAAATATTAAACAAACAAAACATTGATAATAAAATTAAACTATAATATAAATATGAAAAATAATTTCAATATCAAGATATTAATAAACAAATTATTAATAAGAATAATGATAATATAACAAAAAAAATAGAAATATTATCAAAAAAAAAATAATATTTAATATTAATTCATTCATATTTATATAAAGCAAGAAAAAATTGAATACCAAAAAATAACTTATTAAAAAATAGAAAACTACAAATAAAAATAATTAATAATAAACTTAAAATTCATTTACTTAATAATCTTATCATTAATTATAATTTTGAAATTGTCATTGGCTTCAAATAATATACATTAATATATAATAACATAATAATAATCCACATGCAAGAACAGCCAATAAAACTTGACTAACAGTTATACCATAACCTACATCATAACCAAAAAACTTATCTAAATTTGATTTTGGCAAAGGCTGATATTCTTCAACAAAATATCTATACTTTCATTTAATATGTCCATCTTCACGTTTAAGATAATCTTCATAGACACGATAATGACTATTCATATAATCTGGTGTATAAAGTTCAGGATAATCTCAAGCACCCATTAAATCTTCATAATATCAAACATTAAAATTATGATAGCCATCAGCATAAAATAATCCATAATTAAAACCAATAGATAATATAAAAACTGTCATCAAATGTACTAGAACAGGAAAAGTAAAAAGAAATTTATATAATCATTTAAATGATGACATTTAATAAAATATTAGTGCTATAAAAAAGAAATAACTTAATGAAACTGGTAATAAAACCTTTCAACCAATAGACATTAATTGATCATAACGATATCGAGGTAAAGTTCCTCTTACTATTATAAATAAAAATAATATTAAACAAATTTTCAAAATAAAATAAAATCAACCAGGAAATATAAAGTTATGAACTCAACCACCTAAAAATAAAATGCTTATTAAAGCTGACATTAGAATTATATTAGCATATTCAGCTAAAAAAAATAAAACAAACGTAGTAGCAGCATATTCTGTATTATATCCAGAAACTAATTCAGATTCAGCTTCCGGTAAATCAAAGGGTATACGATTTGTTTCTGCTAAAACAGCAATAAAAAACATAAAAAAACTTGGTCAAAACGGTATTAATAATATTATTGAAGATTGAAAATTTATTATTGTAGTTAAATTAAAAGAACTAACACAAATAATAATTGGCATAATAGTAATACTCATACAAACTTCATATGATATAAACTGAGCCGAAGCTCTTAAACCACCTAATAAAGCATATTTATTATTTGAAGATCACCCACTAAAAATTATACCATAAACTGATAAAGAAGATATAGCAAATAAAAAAACTAATCCTAAATTTATATCTGTAATTACTTTACCATAATCAAATGGTATAACACTTCAATTTAATAAACTTAAAGAAAAAGTAAAAATAGGTGCAAAAATAAATAATATTACATCGAAAGACCTGGAATAATTGTTTCCTTAAAAATTAATTTAAATGCGTCTGCAAATGGCTGTAAAAGTCCTCAAATACCAACAACATTAGGACCTCTACGACGTTGAATACTTGCCAGAATTTTTCTCTCTAATAAGGTTAATAACGCGACCATTAAAATGATTGGTAAAACTATTGGTATTACTTTTATAAAGGTTATATTAATTAAATAATAAAAAATAATTGTAAGAAAAAAACATAATATATATATAATAAATAATAAAAAAATATTCATATAATTTATTTATTGAAATTAACCAAAATCTTTAAATATTCTAAAGATGCTAAATATAAATTCTTTGAATTTAATGAATATACATCATTTTTATAATAATTAATTATATTTGAAGAAAAAATTTTATTATAAATATTAATATTCGTTTGGAAATAATATTCATATTTAACAATTTTACATTTCGCAATTTTGTAATTTAAATGTAAAAAATTAAAAAATCTCAATATTTTGAAAAAAAAATTTATATACGAAAAATTATTTAAATAAAAATATTCAAAAAAAAAATTTAAAAAAAAATAGAATTTTTTTGAATTTAACACAATTGTCTCCAAATTAGTTATTTTTTTTGTTTTATTATAATCATTTCGATAATTTACAACATTTAAATTATCTTCAAAAAACGTCAATGACGGAAAAATTAAATTTGCTTTTTTTGCACCTTGATTAAAAAAAAAGCCTTTATATACAATAAAATCTTTAATAGAAAAAATTTTATTTAAATATTTAAAATTATCGACATTGTCTAAAAAAATTAAATTTGTTTTTTTTATTTTAAAATCATTATAAATTCCCATTTGTAATAAATATGAATAAAATCCAATTTGATTATATAAAGCAAAAAAATAATTATTTAATTTTCTATTTCAATATAAAAATTTATTATAAATATAAAAACTATTTTTATTTTGAAAAAAGGATAAACCAAATAAAAATAATATTGACTTAATTTTAAAGAATTTACTAAATCCTACTTGCAAATAACCTTTAAAAAAAATAGCATTAAATGAACATTTACCTTTAATTATATTAATACAATCATATAATTTATTACTAATATTTGAAATATAAAATGAAGTATAAGAACCCAAAATTCCGAATGAAAAGAATTTTATTTTTTCATTTGACAATTTTCTAAATTTAGAATTCAAAATAGGTAATTCTACACGTAAATTTAAACCAATTAAAACTATTGTTGAAAGATTTTCATAATGAAAATCCATTTCATTAAAAAATATTGATGACAAAAAATCATTATTAATATAAACATTATTTAAATAATTAAAATTTAAATCAGTACCTATATTTAAACAAAAATTTCTATATGATATAACAGTATCAATATCAATTAAAGAATCACAAAACATTAGAATATTATCATTCAAACCATAATATTTTAATTTTTTAAAAAAAATATAAAATGCATCTAATCAAGATAAATTTATATATTTATTATTTTTTAAAATCATTGGATATAATAATCTTTGATTGTTTTGACAATCATAAACAAATCTAATTTTATTAGAAATCCAATCTTCATTTAAATATTTATTATGAATTGGTAAAATACGTTGTATTCTATTATTCAAATAATCAATACGAATAAATGAACACATAGAGTCTAATATATCTATACTTTCTAAACTATTTAATTCTCAAGGTCTGCTTTTAAAAGCATAAGGTTAGATGTTAAAGCGCCAACAGGACATAAATCAATAATATTCGCTGATAATTCATGAGTTAAATTTAACATTACATATGGACTAATCTCACTATTAACACCTCTTCCCAACATCCCTAAATCATAGTTATCACAAATCTCAGATAAAAATCTAATACATCGCGTACAATGAATACATCTTGTCATAATCATTTTTACAAAGACTCCAACATTTTTATCCAATACTGCACGTTTATACGTTTCATAATATCTCCCTCTATCAGATCCAAATACTAAAGTAATATCCTGTAAATCACATTCCCCACCTTGATCACAAATTGGACAATCCAATGGATGATTTGCTAATAAAAATTCTAAAATTGCTTCTCTACTTTTACGGACTCTATAAGAAGCTGTATAGATTTTCATTCCATCCGTTAATGGCATTGCACAGGATGCAACTAATTTTAAACTTGTACTAACTTCAACTAAACACATTCTACAATTTCCAGCTATCGATAATTTTTCAAAATAACAAAAACATGGAATATCTAACCCTATTTCAAAACACTTTTGTATAATTACACCATTATAAGGTTCACTTTCATAATATTTGTCATCAATTCAAAATTCCATATTTTAAAACTTCTTATATTATTATTTTTTATAGCCTCATAAATTATATTAATTGAAATGCAATTTTATTTTTTTGTTTTTTACAAAAAAATTAAGCATATAGAATTAAAAATGCCATCATAATTGATAGCAAACCTAAAGCTTCTGTTAAGGCAAATCCTAAAAAGACATATCTTAATAAAGAATTTTGTAAATACGGATTTCTAGAAACAGCGATCATATAACCAGCAAAGATTATACCGATACCAGCACCAGCTCCAATAACACCTGAAACAGCAACTCCAGCACCTATATACTTAGAAGCAGCAACTAAAGAAACATACAATACTGAATTTTTCATAGAATAATTAAAAAAATAAAATTTGTATAATATATAATCCATGCCTAATATCAGACTTGAACTGATACTCTTAAAAAGAATTAGTTTTTGAAACTAACGCGTCTACCATTCCGCCAATTAGGCATTCATATTAAAATTAAAAAAAAAAACTCAAATAATTGAAAATACATATTATAAACTCTAAAAATGAATTCAAAAAAATATTTGTTTTTTTAATAAAAACCTCCGTATAGGGATTGAACCTATAACCTTTTGATTAGAAATCAAACGCTCTACCAATTGAGCTAACGGAGATTTGTTATTAAATATGGAGTTAATCGGAATTGAACCGATATCTTTAGTTTGCAAAACTAATATTCTAACCTGTTAAACTATAACCCATATAAAAAACAAAAATACCTGGACGACCGGACTCGCACCAGTAACTTTAGGTCATGAGCCTAATATTTTACTTATTAAACTACGTCCAAGCTTGCCTCCTATAGGACTTGAACCTATAACTTCGGACTACAAAACCGATATTTTACCATTAAAACTAAGGAGACAAAAATTTATCCAACAGCAGGTCCCCTACCATTACCTTGTTACGACTTAACAGTGATCGTCAACCAAAGATTAACTAACTGAATAATAGAACTGAATACAGTATCATGCCATGTCCATCACTATTTACATAACAAATAATGAGTCCACTGTCGTAATAGGCCATGAACCTCCATATTCTAGATCGTTTATACTAGTACAGCAGGGAGAAAGCCGAAACTAAAACCCACGTAATATAAATGATCGAAAGTATCTACTACCATCATTAGATTTGGCTCCAATTAGCTTTCACCGCCTGACGGGCTGTGTGTACGAGAGTAAGAAAAATTCACCGCTTCATGGTGATAAGCGATTACTATTGATTCCGCTTTCATGATGGCAAGTTTCAGCCATCAATTCAAACTTAGGTTATTTTTAAAGTTTTGCGTTAATTCACATTATAGCATCTCATTGTAATAACCATTGTAGCAAATGTGTAGCCCAGTTCGTAAGCGATGTACAGACCTGACGTCCTCCTTCTTCCAACAATTACGCATTGTTTGGCTTACTAATACTTATAAATAAAAAATTTATAATATGAAAGTATCAAGAGTTGCGTCCGTTACAGGAACTAACCTAACATCTCAAGACACGGACTGGCGACGGCCATGCAGCAACTGTAATTAATAATTATATATAAATTTCGTCTTACGATTCACAAAATTTAAAAAAAAACTTTATGCTTTTTTATTATTAATTTCAAGAACTGGTAAGATTTGGCGCGTTAAAACGCATAAACCACATGCTCCACCAATGATGATAACTCTCCGTCAATTCCTTTAAGTTTTGACCTTGCGATCGTACTTCCTAGGCGGAGTGTTTACGCGTTAGCTTCAGGCAAAGAATAAGTTTTTAGGTTATCTCACATGCCTAACACTCATAGGTCAGGGTATGGACTACAAGGGTATCGAATCCTTTTTGATCCCCATACTTTAGCATCTCATCGTCGGTTAGGCTGGTAATTAGTTTCTACCATCGGTCGTATTTTAAATTTCTAAAGATTTTACCCCTGCACATTTAAAAGGCGAATTACCTCGCTATAACCCTAGATATCCAATTGTTTAAACCCAGTCCACAAGCTCTCCCTGTGTATTTAAGGTAATAATATAGATTCCGACTACATGCTTTTACGCCCAGTTACGTTGAATAGCACTTGGCCCTCCTGTATCACCGCGGCTGCTGGCACAAGATTAGCCGGGCCTTCAATTTAAAGTATTCATTATACACTTTAAATTTTATTCTGACAAGTTTCCCATTAAGAATCACGCGATCTCGCTAGATTAAACGTTTGTTCATTGTCCAAATTTCTTCACTGCTGCCCTCTGGTTTGGGCTTTTTTTCAGTCCCACTGCGACGGTGCATGCTCTCACACCCGCTAAGAGTCGATGGCTTGGTAGGCTTTTACCGCTACCAACTACCTGATTCTATAAGAGCTTTCATCACTGCAAATTCTCATCTTATAATTATATAGTTATAATTACTTATTGGATATTACGACCCAACAATGTAGAAATTCTCTTATCTTCTACGCCAATGCGCCATGATACTATTTAATAGTAAATACCAATAACTTGCATGTGTAAAACAGATCACAAGCACTCACTCAGAGCCAGGATCAAACTCTAAATTATAGATATATATTTTTTAAAAATATATATTCAACATTATAATCTTCTCTTTTTTAAAAAATTGCTTTATAAAAAATTCTATAGAAAATATATATATATTTTCTGTATCTTATATTTATTTGTATAAACCTACATTTGACATTCCCTTTATAACCTTACATAATAAATCTAATTATAGTGTATACATTTAATGTAGGTTCTAATTTATTATAATTATAAAGGGAATATATCACCGAACATGGGAATTGAACCCATATCTTTGGCGCGACAGACCAAAATCTTCCCTTTAGACTAGTTCGGTGATATAATATATTTTTTTATGAGTGAACGTTAGCTTTGTCATTAATTTAATAACTATTAAACTATTTTAAAATCGAATGAAAAACTATATAAAACGCTATAAAGTCACTATTAAATCGCTGAATCAATAAAATATATATTCTAAATAGTTTTTATATAATAATTTGACATCATCAAATATCCAATTTTAAAAAAATTTCTATCTCATAAAAAATCTATGATTTAACAGGCCTTTATAGGATTTGAACCTATACGTTTGGATTCGAAGTCCAATATTCTACCAAATTAAATTAAAAGGCTTGATCAGAGTGGCTGGAATTGAACCAGCATCGTTTGAACCCAAATCAAATATGTTTCCATTACACTACACTCTATATTAGGGTGATGGGATTTGAACCCATGATCATAGATCCAAAATCTACCGCCTTACCAAACTTGGCTACACCCTAATATATAGATCACTATCTGCATAAATCATAACAAATTATTGTTTTGATTAAAAATATAGACCCAGTTTAACGACGTATGGCAGGTCAAAATAACAAAACGGCGATGACGAGACTTGAACTCATATCTTCGGACTTGAAATCCAATATTCTGCCACTTGAACTACATCGCCTGTTGTTGTTGTTGTTGTTGTTGTTGTTGTTGTTGTTGTTGTTGTTGTTGTTGTTGTTGTTGT
>WUUC01167868.1_pt1 | contig 10847 bp, 7 predicted proteins | sample 6278441 | NCBI WGS metagenome assembly WUUC01 (sample SAMN13675441, study PRJNA597444) | soil metagenome | isolation source: soil | place: USA: Washington | collected 2017-10 | reverse complement strand
GCTCCGCGTGCACGGTGAAGCTCAGCGCCTCCCCCGCGAACTCGACGTTCGTGCCGAAGTAGAGCTTCCCGGACGCGCCGCGCGCGATCGCGCCGACCTTGAAGTTGGAGATGGGCGGGCGAGCCAGCGCCGCGGCTTGGGGCAGAAGAGCGATGACGTCGTCGTGCATACCTTGCGCATGCTACGTCAGGCGCAGACGCGATCGATTCTCGACGTCACCCGATTCTTTCCGTGACGTGCGGCGATGCGTACGACGCATTCACTGTTGAATGGGCCCGGAGCGCGCTTTCAACGGCCGCCGGAGCACTCGAATCCCGGCTGGAGGAGAGTGAATCCGCTCGCCGGTCATGCGAATCCCGCCGGAGGGCAGCTGCACGACCTCCGCGATCATCCGAATGTGTCCAAGGATCACTTTTAAATGAGCGGGAGCACTTTTAAACAACCTCGGATCACTTTTAAATGATCCGGATCGCTTTTAAGTGACCACGGATCACTTTTAAATGGCCGCAGAGCATTTAAATCCCGTCTGGAGGACAGTGAATCTGTTCGCGGAGCATTTCAATCTCGTCTGGAGGACAGTGAATCTGCCCGCGGAGCATTTGAATCTCGTCTGGAGGACAGTGAATCTGCCCGCGGAGCATTTGAATCTCGTCTGGAGGACAGTGAATCTGTTCGCGGAGCATTTCAAAGTGCTCATCGGTCACTTTTGAGTGATCTCCGGGTCATTTCAAAATCGGGGGACGAGGACTCGCAGGCTCGACGTACGGCTACGCCGCGGGGGAGGGGAAGGATTTGGTCAGGCAGGCCGGATTTGAACCGGCGACCACCTGAACCCCATGCGGGGCCCCGATGCCCGGTCTTGTCTGCGGACATCACCAACCTCCTTCAGATTCCAATGATCGCGCGCGTCCGCGGCGATCCGCGGACGTCTCTAGCGGGCGAACTAGACGCCAACTAGACCCCTCTATTTTCTCACGATCGTGACTAGTCGCGACACCCCAACGTTTCAGCCGTAGCGTTCCAGGAAGCGTCTCCGCTTGGCACCCTTCGACGCTCGTATCGCCGGAAGGCCCACCCGAAAATGTCAGATGCCAACGAAGGCACCGCTAGCGGCCTCTACGTAAGCCCGCTGCTTGCCGAATGGGTCCGAGGCGTTCATTTTGAGCCGTCAGCGGGCACGGTTGGCGATCTCCACAAGCCCTTTGAGCATGAGCCGCAGGGCGAGACGAATGTCGGCCGTTTCGACGAGGGTTCTGTTTTCGGTTGTCGATAGGCCGTTGCGAAATGCGGTGTCGCCGTAGTCTCGGAGGCGGGCCATGATCGATGCCGAGGACGGATAGGGATAGCGGGAAGAGAACGACTCGAAGCGCTCGGCGTTGCCTTTTCCGAACATAGCTTGGCCGATCTCCTGCGCAGCGCCGCCGAAGGCCCCGATGACGAACACGGGCGTTTTTGCGGTTACGGCCAAATCCACTTCTTCCAGCAATCCTGGCAGGCACCCCGAAAAACCGCTGAGCCGGCCGCCCATGACGACCTGCGCGCCGTGCCTGTCGTGAACGAAATGATGCGCATTGCGGCGCATTTCCGTGAGTGCCATCGCGTTCTGGTGGCGCTCGTCGATGGGTCGCTCTCGCGGCTCGCTTCCTCTTTCAAAGCGGACGTATGCCGTGAGACTCTGCTGGTCTTCAGCTGTCAGATCCTGCCACCGCGGCCAGGCGAGGAAGTTTACGATCCGAGGACGCGGCTCGCCCGACAGCGGTGCCGCGTGCAGATCCACGAGGTCGAAGAGCGTTCGTGTGTAGCCCCCGACGCGGAGGTCGCCGCCATAGACGATATCGGCTCCTCCCGTGAGAACGTACCGTGCAAACTCAAGCAATGCATCACGAACGTGCTGCTCGCCGAGTCCCCGGGCGGCGAGGTCAGGGCTATCGGAGATCGACAGCCAGATCGGCATTCCTTGCAGTGGCATCGCCGCGGTCACGGTGTACCTCCCACCGAAGTGCCGGTGAGTGGTTTCACCATCGAAACGAGCGGTCGTGTGTCGGGAGTGACGTAGACCCGATTCGGGTCGAGCTTTCGGAGGAGCTCGAGCTCATACGCACCCAGCGGCGGGTCGGGATACAGAAACCCGGGCTCGGAGAAGTTAGCGCAAGCGACCAGGTCAGGAGGGCGAAAGAGAATGCGAAACGGCGCGAGCAAAGGATCCGTCGCCACGATCTCCTTCAGGAAACGCCGCACGTATATGGATCGCAACACTTCGAAGGTGACGAGCTCCAGCACGGGACCAAACGGATCGACATTATCGGCGGCGTAGTGGATGGACGGGACATTTCCGAGGTACGGAAAGATACGCAATTCCCCTCGAAGTACGGCGTGAACGTTGATGATCGGTCGATCGGCATAACGCGCGGCGAGCACTTCGTAGTGACAGACAGGGCGGGTGGAGTAGACGTCGGTCTGAAAGACGATCACCGCGCTCTCTTCGAGACTTTCCTGTAACTGCGCTTTCCAGTCCTCGCCGGCGATCAGGTCCTGCGCGTCGTAGAAAGACTTGAACGGAGCGGACCGGCGGACGTAGTCACGGAAGGTAGCTGCCAGCGCGGTCATCTTCTCGTCATGCTTGGCGTGACTGAGGAAAAGGTTCGCCACCTTCGTCCTTTCATCCGCCGACACGAGTGCCCGCGCCAGGGCCACACTGCTGCGGACGAGAATCTTCCGGAGCTTGTCTTCTTCGGTCTTCTCGTCCCATAGCGAGATCCCCTGCGTGTCTTGCATGTTCGACGGCAACTTCGAAGCTGCGGCCTGCAGCGGCAGGGCAGCGAAGATCCGGTCCTTGTCTCCGCGGACGGCAATGGCGTTCTGCGTCGACTCGGCGAACGCCTTCCAGCCGCTGTCGCCGGCGAAGTTATCGTCGAACAGGACAAAGACCGCGTTGTGCGTGGCGCCGCCGAGGTCCAGAGGAGCGGGCGGAGTCGGAGCCGCCGGAGTCGCGGTCCAGAATGAGACCGGCATGCCCAGGCCACGGATGACCGGGTGGTCAGGATCGCTCTGGAAGAAGGCGAAGATCCTCTCCGCATACCGCTTCCCGTCGCTGAACCACGGATGCCAGACGACGTGAACGCGCATCAAGTCAGCCATGGAATCATTCTACGCGCCGCATCGGCGGCGGAGCCGCTGTGCCTCGTACTTGCCGCTGCGCTCGGACCAGAAGTGATAATGGGACGATGAGCACCCGGAGTTTCTTTCAGCGGATCGCGGGCGCCCTCTTCGGCTATGACTTCTTCATCGCCTACGCGTGGAAAGACGGCCGGGAGTATGCCGCGGAGTTGAGGCGGCAACTCGAAGCAAAACGGTTCGAGTGTTTTCTCGATTCGGAGAACTACGTCGCGGGAGACGATTGGAAAGAGATCGGGGCGTGGTCGCTGGCTCGTACCTCGTATCTCATTCTCGTGGCGTCCCCTGCGGCACTGGAATCAGGTCCGGTCGTTCGCGAAGTGCAACTCTTCAAAGGTACCGGAAAGCGCATATTCGCAATCGATTTCGAAGGATCGCTGTCCGTGGATGGAGCAGGTTCGAGCGTTGCGCGGCTCCTCGGCGAGAGCATGCTGAGGCTGCTGGACGATACGCGTGCGGCACTCGAGAAGGGCCATATCGCACCAGACGTCATCGAACGGCTGGATGTTCAGTTCGATCGGGCGAGGCAGGAGACCAAGCGATTACGATGGGTGTCCGCGGTCGCGGCTGTCCTCGCCATACTGGCAATCATCGCTGTCATTTCCGCCGTCCGAACCACCCGTGCCTTGGACGACGTCCGGCGCGCCGGCGTGCGTGCTGAAGTGGGCCGGCGCGCGTCGGAAGCGCAACGCCTCATGGCGCAGCTTCCTCAACAAGGCGCGTTGCTGGCGATCGGCGCCGTCGAACTCGCGAAGGACAGCGGAGAACCGCTCCCGCCATCGGCGCGGACCGCGCTCTACGCCACACTGAACAACCTCTCCGGCGAACGTCTCGCGGCCGACGTGAGATGGTTCGGCATGAGCCCAGACGGCCAGTGGCTCGTGGCGGTGACTTCGGAGGCCGGATCGCTGTCTCTGTGGCGACTGGGCGCTGACGCCGTACCCGTTTGCGCCGGTATTCTGTTGAACGCGGGCGAATCGATCCGCACGGCAGCATTCACTCCGGACGGCCGCACGCTCGTCCTCGGTGGCACAAAAGGGACCGTGGCGAAGGCGGCGCTCGGCGGCGGCTGCCCGTCCTTCGTGCCGATGCTGCGACGGCCGAATGTGATCGATCATCTCGAGCTTTCGCCTGACGGTCGATGGCTGCTCGCGTTCGATACCGCTACCGGTAATGACGGCGAATGGGTTCTCGTGCAATGGCCCGAGATGGCGAAGGTCATTCCGTGGCGGGGGCGGGTGTTTCCTCCCCTGCAGGCATACTTCGACCCCTCATCGCGCCGGGTTGTCACGCGCACTGAGGAAGACGCGCTCTGTGTTCACGACCTCTCCGAACCGCGCGGCGACTGTTCGCGGAGGCTCGCATTGGCTGGCCATGGCGAGGAGTATGCGACGTTCGATCCCACTGGCCGCCGTCTGGCCGTAACGGCTTTGAATACGGTGGCGATTTGGGACTTCGAATCGTCCGCCACGCCGGAACCGGACTGTACATACTCGACCACGACCTCCGCTTCGGCACTGGTGTTCAGCTCGACCGGTCGTGTCCTCTATGGCGGTGATCGGGATTCCGTTCAGGCGTGGGATTTCGCCCAGGCAAAGTGCCCGTCAGCGATGTCGTTCGGGATTGACGAGGAGGGCCTGACCGATGCCGCACCTCTTGGCCGGGCCGGGATGATCGGTTCGGTATGGGGAGGTCAGTTGATCACGTGGGATGCGCTGCGGCGCCAATCCTCAGTTCGTGCCACCGATTCTGCTCTGGTGCGAGAGGTGTCGATACCTCAGCGGCAGGACTTCGTCGTGACGCGCGGACAGGAGTGGCATATTGAGCTATGGCCAATTCGAAATGAGCTGCTCACCGATCCACGAATGGTTCTCCGTGCCTTTGACGGCGAGATGCGGGATCTGAAACTCTCGGGTGACGGACGCTGGCTCGCAGCGGTTACCGACCTCGGCGAACTTCGCGCTTGGTCACTGGAGCACCATCCGACGGGGCAGCCCGAATCCGTTCGCCTTGTGTCCGGCCCGCTCGGTTCTTCCGACTGTTTCGCCGCGAGCGCAACCTGTATGGCCGCAACCGCATCGGGCACACTCCGGCGATGGGATCTGTCGGCCACTCGAGGTCCCGAGCCGCGGACCATTCCGACGAAACTCCAGGCAGGTGGCGGCGTTTGGCTCAGCCCATCGGGACGCTGGCTGGTCGGGTATGACGATGCTGATTCGAGCGTCGATCTTGTCGATCTGCAGTCCGGCGCACCGCCGAAACCGCTCTTCGTGTCGCCGCGAGTCATCCAAAGCATCGAGTTCAGTCCTGACGAAACCTCGATCGTGATTGCAGATGGACTCCACGAAATCGTCGTCTGGAGCACGACTGGCGTCCCGGTCGATCTCCGCCCGCCTCCGGAGGCGCTCAAGCTCTGGTCAGTCGCGTACGCACCCAAAGGAGATCTTCACGTCGTCCTCTGGAACGCCCGGACCGACCTCCTCCAAGTCCGCGCGGGCGGCAGGACCATTTTCCAGGAAGAAGTTCAACTTCCCGCGCAGGCGTGGGTGATCGGCGATCGCTATCTTCTGGTCCAGGCTACCGAGGGCGAGCGCATCCGGAAGGTCTGGGTTCGGCCGATCACCAGGGATGGCGATGCGGTAGCCATCGGCGGGAAAGTGCTCGAACGGACGGATGCGGTGGTGAGTGTCGTGAGCGACGCCGGCGGCGCCGTCGTTTTGGCGGACGCGCAGCGCAAAAGGTTCTCATTGCTGGATCTCTTTTCTGCGATCCCATCGCTGGTGATGCTGCCGCTCCCAACGGATCACGATCCCAGACAGCTCGATGCCACGAACCAGTGGCTCGTTGCCTTGGGCCCGCCCGTGAAAACCGGCGACGTCACTGTGGGCAACAGTGTTGTACTGCTGCACGGTGGCGCGGGCGGTTGGAAACAGGTCGGTCCGATCGCCGCCGACCATAACGTCAACGAAGCCGTCATCTCTCCAGACGGCCACTGGCTCGCGACCGCTGGGACCGATGGTGTGGTGCGCCTTTACGAACTCGACCCGGGACAAGCTTTGACAGCGGTGGATGTTTTCAGCCACAGGGAGTGGGTCGTGAAGCTCTTCTTCGATCCATCGAGCCGCTATTTGTTCTCACTGCATAACGACGGATTGCTCCACCGCGCTGACGTCGATATGGATGCATTGGTGGCGAGACTTCGGCAACGGGTTGGACGCGAGCTCACCGCCGCGGAGCAACCGTAACCTCGTCACGGTACCGGTGGGAAATCGATTGGAGCCGGCACGGCCGAGCTCCGTCATTGTCAGCGGACGCAGCATCCTGCCCGTCAGAGCGAGGTGCCACTGTCAGGTTGTTTGCTGCTGACACACGTTTTTCAACGCGTGGAACTTGCTTGGTTCGCGATCGTCCGGAGCACGCGCTGCCGCTCGGCAGGCGCGAGGACGACGGTGTGAATGTCCCGGTCGGCGTTCACGGCAAATACCCGTCCGTCGGCACGGACGGCAAGCGAGGTGATCACCGTGTCTTCGGCGAACGCAATGCGTCCGGCGATGCGGTTGTCCGCCGGATCCCAAAGAACGAGCGTGCCGCCGTCGTCGGCGGAGATCATCGTGCGCCCGTCCGGGGAGAACTCGATCGCGGAGACGGCGCGCGCATGTTGTTCGCTGACTTCGCCGAGGGACACCAGGTCGCGAGCGCGCCAGAAGCGGACGCCGCGATCGGCACCGCCGCCGCCCGAGGCGATGAAGCGGTCGCGGGGATCAAACGCGACTGCGAACAGCGGTCCGCGATGCGCCCGCACGCGAGCCACGGCTTCCGGCGAGTCGAGCGACCACACTTCGAGAACACCACTCTGATCGCCAGCAGCGAGTCGCGTCCCGTCGTGAGAGAAGCGGAGCGACGCGATGGCGGCGCCTCGTTCGCGCAGAAGTTGCCGGGAATTGTTCTCCCCAAACACCGTGATCGCCCCCGAGCGCGTGCCGACAGCGAGTTGCCGGCCTTCGTCGTCGAAGCGCAGTGATACGACGTCGCGGATGGAGAGTGTGGCCGGGCGAACACCGGTGATAGTTACGTGCCCATTGGCACGTGCCGTCGCGAAGCGCATTCCGTCCTTGGAAATCGTGACTCGTTCCCCCTCGCCGGTAAACGGCGCGATCACGATCTCTGCCCCGTTCCACGCGATCGCATCCGGGATGTATTCGATGGTCTTCGTCGACACGATCAGTGGATGGACACGCCGCAGGTTCCAGACGATCACCTCGCTGCCAACGCCGCCGGACACGAGCCAGTCGCCGTCGCGGCTGAATCGGAGTGTCGGTGCAAACAGGCGATGAGCGCGCAGCGTTCCGTGCGGCCACGGCGCGGCGTCGGCGATGCGGAAACCGGATATAGCGCCGGCGGCATCGGAGATGACGATGTCGTTGATGGATTCAAGGCGGCCGCGAAGGTCGGCCGCGACCACGCCGACGTGCAGTTCATATCTGCGGTCAGGAACGATGGCGAGACCCGGCGTACGCCAGGTTTCGAGAAATCCGCTCGCGTTGAGGGTCACCAGCAACCGACCTTCATCCACGAAGCGGACGAGGTGCATGGTCGTGATGTCGCTGCGCGAGCGTGGAGGCGGCTCGACCATGCGCGAAGTCGCAACCTCGATGAGCGCGAACCGGCCATTTTCACCGCCGATCACCACGCGTTTCGTGCCTGGATCGAAGTCGACGGTGCGGAGGTCGGCTATTCCGCTGTCGACCACGGACGTGCTGCGCCGCAGGACAAGGTCCACGAGCGTGACGCGTCCCGATTCATCCGCGGCGGCGACAAGATCGCCGCTTGCCGCGAGCGCGGCGATCGGCTGCTTCGCGATCTTCAGTGCGGCCACGCGTCCGGTGCCGTCAATGACGTGCATTGTGCCCGCGGCATCGCCTGCGAGAAGGGTCCCGCCATGGGAGAACACGAGCGACCGTACCGACGCGCCGCCTGCCTGGAAGACGCGGGGTTTCGCATTTGTACGCCACTCCCAGATTAAGATGCGCCCGTCTTCGGCACCGGCCGCGACTTGTTTGCCGTCGTCGCTGAAGGTCACCGCGCGTACCCCCGCCGAGTGGCCGTGCAGAAACCGGTCAATGCGTGGCATCCCCCCGAGCAACGCCATCTGCGCGCCGCGTGCTTCGGAGGTTGGCGCGATCCTTTCCGCTTCGAGTGCCAGCAGCAGCCCACGGTCGCGGAATGGTGTGATCTGTGCTTCCGCTGCGGCCTGCCGCGATTCGGCCAGTTTCTGCTGCCGCCATGCGTAAGCGGCGATACCGGCGATGACGATTACGACAGCGGCGGCGATGGTGATCGTGACGCGGAATCGGATCCGTTGTGCCTGCGCCGCAGCGGTGAGAAAAGGCAGGACCTGCTCCGCAGCAACCACGTCCGGGCGGTTTGCCGCGATGCGCTCCGCCTCAACAAGCTCAGCGCCGCGATAGAGGAGACTTCGATCTCTTCTTCCCGATGCATGCCAGCGCCCAGCGTCGCGGCGGATCAGATACGGCGTCAGTCGTGCGGGTCCACGTTCGCCGTCGGGCCGTTGCCCAGTGACCGCCTCCGCGAGCTTGCGCACCACCGTTACGGTATCTTCCGTGGTCACGTCAATGCGGTTGAGATCGCGGAACAGAGTTCCCTGTCCAAGGCGGGCCATGTCCTCTGCGCGCGCTCCGGGAAGCAAGATTGGAATGAGTCGGAACTCCGGATCGCGGCGGTAACGCGCGAGCGCCATCTCCGTCTCCACCAGATGTGTCGGTCCCCATCCGCTCGCGCCGAGAAAGATCGCGCAGGCAGTACTGGTCTCCAGCGCGTCGCGGATCACGCGCATGAACTCATCGCCGGCGCTGATTGCATTCTCGTCTAGAAAGTGCGGCACGCCGTACTCAAGCTCGAGTGCCTCGGCGATATCACGTATGCGCTCGCGGTCGAGCCGGTTGTGACTTAGGAACACTCGTCGCCGTGGCAGTCGTGCTTCAGACACCGTCATGCAAACCGGCCAGCACCAGCTTGATGATGTCCCGCAGCCCAGGGGATCGCCTGCTGGATGGTGTTCACGCGACCCTTACGGGCGTTGTCGGAAATAAAGACCCGCACGGACATGATGATTCCCACAGAATAGCGGAGTACGGGCTGTAGGGAGCTATTGCTCGCCTGCAGGCGAAAACGACGAATCTCGCCGAGGTCGAGGTCTCATTTCCTCGGCCTCGACCAATCGGACCCAATCCAGGCTCCAGTCTCTTATAGTCCCTACTGGAGCGCGCGGCGGTTGACCGTGATCGTCTGGCCGGAAGGCAGGAAGCAGACGTGAAGCTCGGCGGACTCGAAGCCATGCTCGTCCTGCTCGACGGATGCCAGCCAGAACCACGCAGGCTTGCACGAGCACTGGTGTCCATAGTCAGCGTCATCGTTCTCGGGCGGCGCAAGCATGTCCCGGCAGGTTAGGCACTTCACGTGGAACCGGCCGCACCGGTCGCACTTCCCCACGTAGTGAACGAACCCCACGTGTCGTAGCTCGCCTGCCTTTGGGCCATCAGCCGGCCTGAGCGCCAAGACCATTTCCGGGTAGCCGTCCCAGAAAACGCGTCCGTTCTTGCAAGTCGTGACGCCGCACTTCGGCCACGTCGACGGATCGAAGTCCTCCAGCCGGTCCAGCGGCAGCAGGCGAATGGAGACGACTGTCTGCGCGCGTCGCTCCGCGGCTTTCGTGTAGCCCTTGGGACACACGAGGTAGCCGTGCGTGGCGCCGACATCCTCCATCAGGCCGCGGAACGCCTCGACGTCCGTGACGTCGATCTTTCGCGTGCGCTTCTTGGCATCCACGATCACACGCCGCGAGTTGTCGGTGTCGTGCCGGAGGTCGATCAGTACGTCGATCTGCCTGCTCCGTTTGCTGATTCTGTCGACCAGCCGTGCGTTCGGCGTTGCGCAGTATTCAGTCGAAAGTTCATCCGCCACGATGCGAGCGACCAACCGCTCGTACAGTTCCCAGCCCGGGATGGATCGGCTCATATAGACCGCCAGACGCGCGGAGGCAGTCTATCGCACGCGAGGTCGTGCGCGGCCGAGCGAGCGCTCGAGCCGCCTCATGCAGACGAGTTCCGACCGCGAAGCAGCTCTGTGTACGACGATGGCCCGGTCGCGCCTTGAAGCGACAGAAACGGGGGCAACGTCATGGCAGCATCTCCCACTCCCGCCGTCGTCGAAGTGCTCGTCTCCAGTCCTGGGTTCAGCGACGCAGCACGTCGAGTTCGCCGATGACAAGGCCGCCGCAGGCCATCGAACGAGAAAGGATGCTGATTCTCGAGCGTGCGCTCACGCGCCTCCCACTTGAGCAACGCAGCGTGCTCGCGCTGTTTCCATCGAAGGCCTGTCGCACAAGAGATCGCTACAACGCTGGACATCCCGGAAGGGACGGTGTGGTCCCGCCTCAGCGACGCACGCAAGAAATTGTCTGTGGAGATGGCGCGGATGGGATATCGCTCGTCGCATTGAACCGACGGTGGTCTCTGCGATTTCGTTCCGCGAGAGTGAGATTAGCGCCGGCCCGTTAAGTTGTTGTTGGGGATTGGGGTTGTGATTGGTCGGGCAGGCCGGATTTGAACCGGCGACCACCTGAACCCCATTCAGGTACGCTACCAGGCTGCGCT
>WUUC01070778.1_pt1 | contig 10847 bp, 19 predicted proteins | sample 6278441 | NCBI WGS metagenome assembly WUUC01 (sample SAMN13675441, study PRJNA597444) | soil metagenome | isolation source: soil | place: USA: Washington | collected 2017-10 | reverse complement strand
TCGAAGGCCACGAAGGTGAGGCGGCCGTCGGTGTCTCCCGCGTGGGAGCCGAGGCCGCTCTGCGCCAGGCCCCAGTCCTGCGTGCCGTCCGGCAGGAAGCCGACGGTCTCGCCGTCGATCCACGTCCCGGGGGTGAGGATGCGGTGGGCCTCGGCCTCGATCTTCGGGAGGCGGCCCGTCTTCTCCTCGCCGCTGCGGGCGAAGACCCGGACGTTGCCCTGCTCGGTCTTCCCGATCAGGATGCGGTGCCCGTCGTACTTCGGCTCCATGACGGAGCGCGTCCGCCCGACGACCTGGGCGACCGTGAGGCCGTCCGTCGCCTTGGCGAGCTGGACGAACTTCCCTGCGCTTGCGCGACCTTCGAACATCGTCTCCTCCTTGGAGATTCGCTTGATGCTCGAAGTCTATGCCGGATCGGGCCGCTTGTACACCCCCGCTTGCGATCTGCTTGCAACCCCGCCGGCCGGCCCCTGGAGGGGCCGGCCGTTGAGCGGGGGCCGTGGGCCTAGACCGGCTTGACGTCCTCGGCCGGGACTTCGACGGGCGTCTCCGTGCCGGTTCCGAAGAACGGCTCGGTCGGCGTCAGCGCGCCGATGCCCAGCCAGGCGCCCGCGGAGACGAAGGCGACGGTGACGAGGTCGACGACCTCGCCGGCGTCGAGCCCACCGCCGATGGACGCCTTGAGCGTCGCGAGGACGGCGATCGCCGTGGCGACCGACGCGCGGAGCGCGGTCCTGGAGCCAGGTGACTTGAACATGTGTTACCTCCTCTCGTTCGGTCGGGGCCGCGCGCTAGTGCGCGCCGCCGATGCGGTCGTGCCAGGCGCGCCAGTCCCAGTACCACTTCGGGAGCCGGTAGTGCGAGGCGAGGTAGGAGGTGACGGTCTCGGGCCTCGGGCCCTGCGAGCCCTCGAGCGTCCACTTGCGGTGGTCCCAGGCCCACTTGGGGATGATGATCGGGGCGTCGGCCGGCCGGGTCCGGTACTCGGACTCGTACCAGCGCCTCCAGTCCCAGTACCACTGCGGCAGCCGGTAGTTCGCCTTCAGGTAGGCGTCGACGGTCGCGGGCCTCGGGCCCTCCTTGCCGCCCTTGTCCCACTCGCGGTGGTCCCACGCCCACTGCGGGATCGCCTTCGGCGCGCCCTCCGGCCGGCGGTTGCCGATGGCCGGGGCCTTGACCTCCGGCACGTCCGGCACCTCGGTCCTCTTCAGCTTGAACGCCTGGACGTCCTCGAGGAAGACGTCCCACGGGAAGCCGGGGCCCGGGTCCCAGTGGGACTGCGGGAAGCCGTACTTCGACAGGTCGACGTGGCCGACCTGGCCGGGGACCGCGCGCTGGACCGGCAGGCCGTACTGGGCCGAGTCCTCGGCGCAGAGGGCGGCCGCCGTCCGGACCTGGGCGCGGTACTTCGAGAGCCACTGCTCGCGGGTCCGATGCGCCGTGCCGACCAGCTCGTAGGAGACGGCGTACGGGTTGAAGCTGATCTGGGTCCAGGGCTTGAGGTGCTCCGGCACGACGCGCACGACCTCGACGAAGCCGTCGCCGCGGTCGATGGTGCCGAGCACGTAGGAGCTCGAGGCCCCGACGCCGGCCCGCTTGAAGTAGTTGACGATCCCCCAGGGCGAGCCGTCGGGCGACTCGGTCGTGTGGATGACCGACCCGCGGACGCTGGCGCCGCCGCGGGACGAGGAGTTCTGGGTGAAGGAGTCGGCGATCCGCCCGAAGACCTGGGGGATGCGCTGCCTGATCCCTGCTGCGTCGCTCGTGGGCATCGGCCTACATCCTACCCCACGGCGGCCGCGCGGGCCCTCACCTTGTCGGCGATCCGGGTGTCCGTCAGGTGCGTGTAGACCTCCGTGGTGGCCACGGACGAGTGGCCCAGGAGCTGCTGGACCTCGCGGGTGTTGAACCCGTCCTCGAGCAGCTCGCTCGCGAACGAGTGCCGGAGCGTGTGGGGCGTACACTTCGCCGTGATGCCGGCCTCGGTCCGGCACCGGTCGACCATGTACTGGACCGCCCTGGTGGTGATGGGCCGGCCGTCCCTGTGGCAGAAGAGCGGGGCGTCCTCGGTCGCGCCCGGGAACCGGCGCCTGGCCCGGAGCCAGGCCTCGACGTGCGGCCAGACGCGGTCCGCGTCGAAGTAGGAGGTGCGGTCGACGCCGCCCTTGCCCTCCCAGACGTTGAGCACGCCGGTCTCGTGGACGTCGCGGGGCCTGAGGGCCACGACCTCGGAGACCCTGAGGCCGCCGCGGTACATCAGCTCCAGCATCGCGCGGTCCCTCTTGCCCCTGTTCGTGGACAGGTCCGGCACCGCGAGGAGGGCGGCGGCCTGCTCGCGGCTGATCCGCTTCGGGAGGCGGCGCCTCCGCTTCTTCTTCTGCGGGGAAGGCGAAGGCGCGCGGCGGAAGAGCCTCTTCAGGAGGGCGAGCACACCTCCATCGTACGTGAAGAGGGGCCAGTCTCCTGGCCCCTCTCGCGGCGGTTTCCAGTACGTCGACGCTACAGCCGACCGCCAAAGCTCTCGCTTCCTTGAGGCCTACTTGAAGACCGAGTGCTTGATCTTGATGGAGGGGACGTTGCCCTCCTTGGTGCCGTCCTCGTGGACGATCCCGACGACCTCGTAGTCGCCGAGGAAGGCGTTGGTCTGGTCGTGGCGGCAGGAGTGCTTGGTGCCGAGCTCCCAGCCGCGGACCGAGCCGTAGCTCGAGAAGACGCGGGTCGGGCGGGTCCGCTTGTCGTTCAGCTTGAACATCACGAAGAGGACCTGGCCGTGGCTCGGGTCGCTGTACTCGCCCTCGCCGGTGGCCGGGTTGATGCTCGTGCCGGTCGGGAGGATGTAGTTCGCGGTCTCGTAGCGGTCGTACGTCATCTCGGTCTCCTTTGTCCGGCGCGCACGGTGCGCGCTCGATGAACCAACTCTACGTCGCCGGGCCGGAGAAGTACATAGCCGCTTACGGAATGCTTGCAAGTTCCCGCGCCGGCTCCTCCGGCAACCGGACGAAGGGCACCTCGTAGAGCCGCGCGGCGTCCCGTGAGGCCTCGCGGACGTCGCGCCTTGCGCCTTCGCCAGGGTCGTGGATCGCGACCACACGGGCCAGCTGGGCGCGCCAGCCGCCGGTGTGCCGGACGATGTGGCCCATGGCCTCGACCTCGCCCTTGACCACGCCGAACCCGTGGCGCCGGAGGCCGCCCGGGTGGGTGTAGCCCCAAACCCCACACGAGCAGCCGCGCGCCGGCGCCAGCTCGCAGCCGTACGGGCACATCGCCCTGAGCCAGTTCCCGCCGGCCGGCCAGCGGTGCCGGGTGAACGTGATGGACCCGAGCCCCTCGACGACGTCGCCCATCCCGTACCTCGGGAACCAGACGCGGTAGCCGTGGAACGGCTCGAGGTAGAGGTCGCCGTCAGGCACGCGCCGGGGTCTCCACCGGCGCGGGCATCTCCTCGGGGAGCGGCAGCTCGAACTCCCGCTCGTCCGGCGCCTCGAGCGGCCAGACCTCCACCTCCTCGACCTCCTCGCCGATCTGGGCCACTAGGCCTCCACCACCTGGTCGATGACGGGGTGCTCGCCCTCGCGGCGGATGACCAGCGTGACGGCGGCGTGCGCGCCGGCCAGCGCGGGCCCCCTCGCCTCGGCGTCGTCCGCCCGGCTGAGGACCTGCCGCATCTCGGTCACGAGCTTGTCGAACGCGTGGAGCCGGACCTCCCAGTCCTCGCGGCCGCTCTCGGTCTCGGCCTCGAGCGCCTTCCGCCCGAGCCGGAGGGCGGCGATGCCGGAGTCCAGCAGCTCGCGCCTGGCCTCCTCGATCTTGTCGGCGATCGCGCCGAGGGACCGGTCCTGCCACTCGGCGACCAGCGCCTGGTAGTCCTCGCGCTGGCGGTAGCGGGAGATGTGGGTCGGGGAGATGCCGGTCGCCGCGGCGATGTCCTCGCGGGTCCGGCCCTGGGCGTCGAGGAACGCCGCGACGTTGGCGAACGGCGGGAGCTTCCTGGCGGTCTGCTCGAGTGCGCTGCGTGGGCTCACGTCTTGATGATGACGCCCGGGGCGAAGGCCGGTGCGGGCGACCCCGCGACCCGCCCGCGGAAGTCCGGCACCCGGACCCGGCGCCAGGGCCACGACCGGCCGGAGTAGTGCCGGCCGAGGAGGGCGTGCAGGTCAGGGTAGAGGGAGCGGTCGATCGGCTGCCCGTCGCAGGGCAGGAAGCCGGGCGGGCACCAGCCCGGGGCGGCGTGGAGGACGGACCCGACCGGGACTGCCACGGGCGCGGGCGCCGGCGCCAGGGCCGCGAGCGCGTCGGCGGCCTCGATCCCGCGGGCCAGGTAGCCGGCGAGCGCGAGGCCGGCCGCGCTCCTGAGGAGCCTACCCCTCGTCAGCGGCATCGGAGGCCAGCTCCTCCGCCCGCCTGAGCAGGCGCTTGATCTGCGACGGCTTGACGCCCAGCCGCTGCGCGATCTTCCCGTCGGTGTGGGACAGGCGCTTCATCGCCCTCGCGGCGACGGCCCGCTCGTCCGGGGTCAGGTCCATCCGGGCCGCCTCCCGGAACCCCTTGCCCGGGGCGACCGCCTCGTTGAGCTCGACCTTGAACAGGATCGCCTCCTCGGCCGTCAGGCCGAGGGCCGGGACCATCTCCTCGATCCCCTCCACGCCGTAGAGCTCCGCGTGCCGGAGGAGCGCCGCCTTGTCGACCATGCCGGTCACTCCACGCCTTCTACCGTGCGGGGCCGGGTCGCCGCGAGGGAGTGGCCCTCCGGGTCGAGCCAGATGTCGCCGGGCAGGAGCGCGCCCTCGACGTCCGCGTACAGCGGCAGCCAGCCGGTCAGGCCCATCTCATGGTGGACCGACAGCAGCCACTGGAGCGGGCGGCCGATCGACTTGAACGAGGACTGCGCGTAGGAGGACGTGGCCGGCAGCGCGCCGTTCACGCAAATCCAGCCGCGGCCGTTCGGGATGATCGCCGGCCGGTGGCCGTGGCCGAGGCAGACGATGTCGGCGCCGCCGAGCATGGACTCGTAGCCGGCGCCCGCCCGCTGGATGCCGTACCACGGCACGCCGCCGTAGGAGCCGACGCCCCACTTGAACGAGGAGCCGTGCTCGAAGACGACGCGCTGGCCGGCCACCTCCTTGTAGCCGAAGAAGGTCTGCCAGTTCTTGACCTTCAGCCGGCCCGCGGCGATGTCGTCGGCGAGCGCCCGCTCGAGAAAGGCCCCGACCAGGTAGGAGACGGTGTCGATGTAGTCCAGCTCGCCCAGCCCGCCGTCGCCCTTGTGCCGGCCCATCCGATCGTGGTTGCCGCCGACGAGGTCGACCTCGACGGTCGTGAAGATGGTCAGCGCCTGGCGGACGAACCACGCCAGCAGGTCGAAGGCCTGGATCGTCTGGACGGTCATGACCTCCTCGACCTTGCGGTGCTGCGACGGCCTCAGGTCGTCGTTGTCGATCAGGTCGCCGAGGCTGAGGATGTGCAGGACGTCGATCTTCCGGCCGGACGACTCGATCGCGTGCAGCCGCTGGAGCCCCTCCCAGAGCTTCGCGACCTGGTGCCGGGTCGTGGCCATGTCCTGGTAGTACATCCCGCCGGTCTCTTCGATCCGGGTCTTCTGGCCGATGTGCCAGTCCGAGAGCTCGACGATCCACTCGTGGGTCGGCAGCCTCTCGCCGATCCCGTGCGGCGGGCGGACGAGCGGCGTCGGCTCGTGCGACCGGATGGACCGCTCGAGCACGGCCTCGTACCGCCTGAGCCTCGACTCGGACGCCGTCAGCTGGCGCAGCTGGCGGCTGTGCTCCTGCGCCCGGTCGCGGTCCTCCGCCGCGGTCAGTGCCGCGTCGAGGTCGGGCTCGCCGGTCCGCACGCCGAGGGCGTCGGCAGCGGCCCTCCTGCGCCGGCGCCCCGCCGTGCGCTGGTGGTCCTCGGTGCAGTACCTCTTGGTCGACGGCGCGCCCGGCTCGATCTGCCGGTCGCAGCCCTCCAGCTCGCAGGTCCTCGTCTCCTCAGCCACGGTAGTCCCCCTTCTGCCGGCGGATGTTCTCCTCGGTCTTGATCGCGTACTCGGTCTCGAGCTCCTCGTCTGTGACCCCGAGGAGGACGAACAGGTTGGCCAGGAAGTGGGCGGCGTCGACGAGCTCCTTGACCGCCTTCTCGCGCTGGATCGCGTCGACCGGCCGGCCGCGCTTCTTGGACCACGGCTTCCACGGCACGTGGGCCGTCGCCTCCGCCACCTCGACCCCGACGCTGAACGCGGCGGTCTCCCAGGCGTGGGCGTAGTCTTCGTCGGAGAGGGTCTCCGCGTTGATGCCGAAGACCCCCTCCTGTACTTCCTTCGTCTGGCCCAGCCAGCGCGAGAACCGCATCGCGTCCTAGAAGGACGGCTCGCCGACGACCGGGACGGCCGGCGCCGGAGCCGCGGGCGCAGCCGGCGGCGGCGGCGGCGGCGCCGGCGCGGCGACCGTCGGGGCGGCGACCGGCTGGGCCGGGTCGGCCGGCGGCAGCGGGGCCGCGGGCGACGGGACGGCCGGCGCCGGCGCGGCAGCCGGGGCCATCGGGGCCGGGGCCGCCGGAGCGGGCGCGGCCGGGGTTGGGGCCGCCATCGTCGGGACGCCCGGGCCGGCCGGGATCGGCGGCGCCTCGAGCAGCTGAACGGCGCCGATCTTGATCTGGTTCCGCTCCTGCTGGTTCCAGACCTTAGCCTCCAGGAAGACGCGGACCTTCCGCCCCTGGAGGGCGGCCGCGACCTGGTCGAGGGTCGGGTTCGTCTGGAAGAACGCGCGGTCCAGGCCGAACCCCTTCAGGTTCTGGAACGCGATCGACGTCGCCGCCTCGTTGGACGGGTCGAACGTGAACTGCCCGGCCCAGACCTTCTGGCCGGCGTACGGGCCGGACAGGATGCGGTAGGTCGGGACGATCTGGCTCTTCTCGGCCTTGGGCTTGGCGGACACGACCTCGAGGTCGTAGTCCCCGGCCGGCACGACCTGGGGCTGGTTGGCCTCGTACTGGCCGAACAGCTGGCCGACGTTGACGGACTCGGACATCTAGACGGTACCTCCTTCTGGGGCTGGGGTGGCTGCGAGGGCCGCGGCCGGGGCCGCGGGGCGCATCAACTCTACCATCGAGTCGATGCGCGGGTTCAGCAGGACGGGGCCGGGCAGCTTGCCCGTCCCGTCCTTGGCGACGAACCCCTGGTGCGGGTGCACCAGGAGGTGCCGCGCCTGGGTCGGGTCCTCCGTCGAGGTCGGCCCGACGTACAGGTAGCCGACGACGTCGAAGTAGTACGGCAGGGTCCCGCGCAGCTGGCCCTGGAGGAGCGGCTCGTACTTGCCGGTCGCGTCCCCGGAGCCGCACGTGAAGATGACGACGTGGACGGGGTTGTCCTCGTACATGGTCAGGTCGCGGAAGCGCCTGACCTCGGCCTCCATCCGGCGGAGCAGCGTGCCCCAGTCCTGCTGGGTCAGCTGGTTCAGGCCGGCGACCTCCTCGATCGTCCGCTTCTGGAGCTCCATCACGGAGTCGACGATGACCGAGACGAACGGGTGCTGCGCGGACCGCAGCCAATCGAAGGCGCGGTTCAGGACCTGGGTCGAGTGGCAGCTCACGACGCACGTGTCCCACGTCCCGTCGTGGACGGGCGGCGCCTGGGTCATCGGGTCCCAGCCGACCTTCGGGCCGGACGGCGTGTACTTGGCGCGGCCCTCGGTGTCGAGGACGAGGCGCGGGCCCGGCGCCGAGTCGGCCAGCCAGGACTTGCCCACGCCGGGCATCCCGTGGAGCAGCGCGGTCAGGGTGATCTTCAGGACATACCTCCTTCGCTCGAAGACTCGGGCGGGATCGTACCGGCCTCGGCGCGGATCGGGCGCAGCCTCGAGCCGCGGAGCTTGGCCTGCCGCTCGAGGTCGCGCGGCAGCGGCACCCAGCAGATGCCGTTGTGGTACTCGTACCTCGGCTCCAGGTCCTTCACCACGCCATGAACGGCCGCTCGTCGGCGGCCGCCCTCAGGTCCGACGCCAGGCGGTGGGTCTCGAACTGCGTCAGCACCAGGCGCACCTCCTTCACGATCGGCTCCTCGTCGCCGCGCTCGTGGTCGATCGCCCGGACCTGGAGGTTCACCTGGACGTACGCGTGGTCGTCGCAGTCGCAGTCCGGGTTGTCGCACGGCTCGGTCCACCAGCCGACCGCCGGCTCGGTGTGGAGCTCGAGGTCGGCCTTGCCCTCGACCCGGACCGGCCGCGGGTGGTCGACCTCGAGGTCGCCCGCCAGCGGGAACTCCGGCTCGTCAGTCAAAGGACGTCGCCCCGACGTACCGCTCGAGCGGGTCCGCCTCCTCGTACTTCTCCGCGATGTAGCCCTCCATGTCGCCGGAGTTGGCCAGCTTGCACGGCGCCAGGAACGGGCAGTCCCAGGAGCAGTCCTGCTTCGGCGACGGGTAGGCGACGGTGTGGTGCGACTCGCCGGCGTCCAGCCGCTGGTGGGCGTCGATGATGTCCCGCGCGATCGCCATCACGTGGCGCCAGTGGTTGCGGAGCTCCTCGACGTTGTGGTCGACCGCCTCCTCCGCGTAGAACGGCGGCTTGGCGGTCGAGGTGCGCTTGACCTTCCGCAGCATCCGGTACAGGACGCCGCGGGCGCGCTGCGCCGGGTCGGCCTCGCCCCGCTCCTGGAGGGAGAGGAACTCGACGAGGTGCTCGGTGAGCAGCTGCGTGTCGATCTGGAGCGTGGGCAGCGGGCGCGTGAAGTCCTGGACCGTCTTGAACTCGAGGGCGACCCGGCCCGGGTCCGTGACCCGCTCGACCCGCGCGTCCAGCTTCGAGAGGAGGGTGACCCCCTCCGCCAGCTGGACCTCGACCATCGACTCGGGCGCGAGCACGCGGACGTTCTGGTCGGCGCCCGTCTCCTCGAGCCACTGGACGTAGCCCTCGACCATGATCTTCGCCAGCTCGCCTTCCTTCCGCACGTCCTCCTCGTGCCACGGGTGCGCGAGGACCTTCGCCTCCGTCAGCTCGTCGAGGCGGGCGAGCGGGTCGCCCTTCTCGCCGACGGCGTACAGGACGGACAGCGCGTCGTGGACGAGGTTGCCGAGGGACAGTGCGCCGGTCGGCTTCTCGTCCCGGGCGCGGAGGTGGCGGTACGAGCGGAAGTACCACTTCCGCCGGCAGCGCCGCCAGTCCGACATCTCGGAGTTGGTCAGGCGGAGGTTGCCCTCGATCATTCGCCCGCCGCCTTCCCGTACGCCTCGTACCAGTCGGCCAGCCGCTCCGCCGCGTTGGCGAGGCGGGCCAGCGTGCCGACCGCGAGGAAGAGGAAGAACAGGATGCCGGCCGCCCAGAGCGCTACGAAGAAGCCGGTCACTGGTCGCCCGCCGGGTCCGGCTCGGACGGGTCGAGCTCGTGGATGCGGGACAGCAGGTACCAGACCGACTTCTTCAGGTCGGTCACCTCGTCCTCGCCAGTCTTGGTGCCGGCGCGCTGGATGTACTTCAGCGCGTTGCCGACGTCGAACCCGATCGGCTCGAGGCCGAGCGAGCGCCGGTGCGCCGACCACCGGCGGATGACGTGGACGGCCGAGTACCGGCCGAGCCCCTTGTAGTGCTGGGGGTTGACGGCGTCCTCGGCCGGGGAGATTTCCCCCACCACGTGGACGGAGTCGTCCCCGTCCGCCTGGAGCTCCACCGTCGCCGGCAGCGCCTCCACCTCTGCGCGCGGTCCTGCCCTCACTCGGCACCTCCCATCTCGCGGAACCTCCGCACGAACGCGGCCTCCGCACGGTGCGGGAGCCAGGGCCTGATCCTACCGGCGAACGCGCCGGCGAACGCGATGTCGTGCTCGTCCTGCGGCATGAGGTCCCGCTTCTCCGCCCACATGCAGGCGTCGTCCGCCTCGAGCACGACCTCGTTGTGCGGCCACGCCAGGCCGAAGCGGACGGAGACCGCCTCCTGGAGCCGGTCCTCGGCCGTCTTGTAGAACGGCCCGAAGTCCGGGTGCCGCTTGACCGGCCGGGCGATGTCGGACAGGAACGCCTCGGACGCGTCGTGCATCAGGCCCTCGAGCGCGCGCTGCCGGACGTAGGCCCTGGTGCGGCCGAGCGCGGTCAGCCGCTCCTCCACGATCCGGCTCACGATGCAGCAGTGCTGGGCCGTCGAGAAGAAGAGCCTGGTGTGGCCCGTCCACCGGCACTGGTTCGCCAGGCTGTGCGCGATGTCCCGCAGGACGATCGCCGCCGGGTCCGGGTTGAGCGGCTCGAACCACCCGCCGCTGTACGTCCTGATCCAGCCCGGCCCGCGCGCGTTCGTCATCCTCGTGCCGGCCGCCTCCGGCTCGCGGGACACCTTGAACTCGACGGTCACCTTCTCACTCGTCGGCATTCCCCACCTCCCCGCGCGGCTCGATCCAGCCCGACTCCAGCCAGCGCCTCAGGTTGTCAGCGTCCCTGGCCACCTCCTCGAGGCGGCCCTCCTTCACGGTCACGGTCTCGTACACGCCGAGCTCGACCGTCTCCTCGGCGATCAGGTCGATGATCGTCACGGCCTCGGCCTCCTGGCCGATCCGGTGCAGGCGGTCCTCGGCCTGCTTCCTCTTGATGAGGGACGGCGTCCCCTGGAGGAAGACGGCGGTGTCCGCCGCGGTCAGGGTCAGGCCCTCGCCGCCGGCCCCCAGCGTCAGGAGCAGGAACTGGAGGTGGCCCTGCTGGAACCGCTCGACGTTGGCCTGGCGCTCGTCGGCCGTCACGTGGCCGGTCACCTGGCCGAGCGAGTAGCCGGCCTTCCCGAGCGCGACGGCCGTCAGCTCGATCAGCTGCCGGGACTCGGCGAAGACGACGCACGGCCGGCCGCCCATCTCCTCGGCGACCTCGAGCATGGCGTC
>WUUC01158320.1_pt1 | contig 10848 bp, 7 predicted proteins | sample 6278441 | NCBI WGS metagenome assembly WUUC01 (sample SAMN13675441, study PRJNA597444) | soil metagenome | isolation source: soil | place: USA: Washington | collected 2017-10 | reverse complement strand
CGGCGGAGCGGGGGCTCGAGACGAGCGCCTTTTTGAAGCTTTCGTCCGCCCAGGCTTTCGCGATGACCTGTGCTTCGAGATCCTTCCGCATTTGGCTACTCACGTTTGTCATGGGGATTCCTTTGGTATGTGTGCCTCGGGTGTGCTCCATTGTCCAACTCGGAACGTGGGTGCCCCCGCAGTAAGCAGGTCGAGCTGCATATTCAAATCGCACGCCGCGTCCGAAAACGAACGATAGGCCGTTCGTCACTGTAGGGCAATCTAACCTTGGGCCTATTGCCAGCCACTCTGTCACCGCCTGCCGTTTGGTTCCTCCGCCAAGTGTCACTTGAAGTGCCTTGAACCGATGCGGCAGGACGAAACGCTCCCTCGCAAGCTCTCTCCATAATGATCTCTTATCCAATCGATTTCACTTTATCGCGGCTCGGGTGAAAACGACGTGAAAGAGCTGCTCAGGTCGGTCTTGGCTAGTGGTCTGTTCAAACAGCGTCGGCATTCGCGACGGGGACAGCGTGACCGGCGGGCTGCTGACGCACCGAGTCGCGCCGGCGACGATCCGCTACACACACCTTTATTTGCACGCCGATCACCGGCCTTTCGGCCAAGGCTTACGGCTTCTCTCCGAAGGGATTCGCCGACAGGCGGCGGTTCTCGGTGAAGGGTCGAACGCGGTTTTCGGCGTATGGGTGCACAACACCAGAATGGTGCGTTTGGTCCAGCACCGCCTGAAGCCTCATCTGCTTTCACTGGCCGAGACGAGAGGATCGTTCAAGGCCCTCGCGTGCACGACGGATCAATCATCAAGCGCGGCTTCCCGCCGAACATGAGCTGTCGCACCGCTTTGCTGTAGGTCGGCTGATAAGCGCGAGATGCCAAGAGTGGGCGGCGCTTGCAGCGTCGCCCTGGTACGGTCCTACTCCTTGAGATACTCTGCGCCGTTTCGCTCCTTGCTTCCCATCGTGCCCGCCTTGCCGCCCGCTACCGTCTCCAGTTCGAGGTCCGACAGCTCTCCACGCTCTGCGGCGGCGCTTTTTCGAGGAACGACCAGATATAAATTGTCGTCGGATTCCTCAACCACCCTGAGGTTAATGGACGAAGGCAGCTTGATGCCAAACTCTTTCTCGACCGCCGAGTGCGGACTGGAAATGAGTGTCTTCTTGAAACCTTCATCCGCCCAAGCCTTGGCAATGACCTGTGCTTCGAGGTCCTTGCGCATTTCGCTACTTACGGTCGCCATAAAGAACTCCTCTGGTTGGTTGGAAGATATCTACGATCGGGCGCATCGGCCGTCCGGGTGCGAAAAACCATTACACGATCGAGCGAGGCCCGAAAGCGAACGATAGGCCTGTCATTGTCCCGGTGCAATCGGCCACGCGACCTAGTTGACCATTTGCCTCCGCAGCATGTAGCTCAGGTTATCCGATTTGTCGTCGCGCCAGGTCGGCAAACGGCCGGGCACGATATCCTCCGATGACCTGAAGACGCGCCGCTACGGCCGTCCTGCAGAACGTTGATATCCGGCACGCAGGAGCCCGCGCTCAAGCAATCTGCCGTTTCGCCAGGTCGGCAAACGGCCCTTCCTGCACGATCAGCTCTTCATAGTTGCCCGTCTGTACGATGCTGCCGTTCTGCAGCACGATGATGCGCTCCGCGTTCATGACAGTGGAGAGCCGGTGCGCGATCACGATCCGCGTCGCCTTGAGCTGCTCCAGACTCCGCGAAACGATTGCCTGCGTGCGGTTGTCCAGTGCGCTGGTCGCCTCATCGAAGAGCAGAATGCGCGGGCGATTCACGATTGCGCGGGCAATCAGGATGCGTTGCCGCTGCCCGCCCGAAAGCGTGCTCGAGCCTTCGCTGATCACTGTGTGCATGCCCATGGGCATCTCGTTGATGTCGTCTTCCAGCCCCACCATGCGCGCGGCTTCCCAGGCGTCGTCGATCGTGAGCGGGCTCGATCCGACGATGTTCGTGAAGATGTCCCCGGTCATGAGCTGCCCGCCTTGCAGCACGACGCCAAGCTGTCGTCTGACCGCGCGCACGTCGAGGTCGGCGAGATCCTGATTGTCATAGTAGATCGAGCCCCGACCCGGCTTCTCGAAACCGAGCAGAAGCCGGAATAACGTCGACTTGCCCGAGCCTGACGGACCGACCAGTGCGATGAATCCGCCCGGATGAACACTGAAGGTCACGTTCTTCAGGACCTCCTGGTCCGGCGTATAGGAGAACCCGACGCCGACGACGTCGATCGTGCCCTGCAGCTCGCCGGGGTGTTTCTTGGACGCGTCCACCTCCGGTAACGTCTCGAGTATCGGCTTCGCGCGCCCGTAGGTCGGCACCAGATTGAGCAAGGCAAGTAACGTGTCGCTCAGGGCAACCAGCGAGACGAAGAACAGGCTGAACGCCGCGCTGAAGGCGACGAAGTCGCCAGTCGAGATGCGGGCTTCGCCTGCGCCGACCGCGAACATGCCGATGGACGCGAAAATCACGACATGGATGAGGGTCGTATAGCCCGCGAAAAAGGTGTGATCCACCACGGCGATGTTCTGCGCTTTGAACGCCACACTGCGAAGCTTGGTGAATTCCCGGGCCCAGTTACCGAAGGCGCGGTTCTCAGCCGCTGCCACGCGCAGCTTGACGATGCCGACCAGGTACTGGAACACGGTGCCCGAGAGATGCCCGGCAAGCTCGGCGAGCTGCTTTTCGTATCGCAGCTTGAGCAGTCCTGTGACGACGATGACTGCAAGCGCCACTGCAGTCAGTGCTGCGGCTACGAGAGCGAGCCGGACACTGTAATAGAACAGCAGGAGAAAATTGAACAGCGTGAACAGGCTGGACAAAATCGTCGTCACGGTGGTGCCGGATAATGCATGTCGTATGACGTTGATGCCGTTTATGCGGTTGGCAAGGTCGCCGGAGGTGTAATTCCGGAAGAAGCGGACCGGCAGTGACAGCACGCGATCCCATACGGCCCCCTGGACGGCCCCATCCATCTTGCTTTCGACCCGCAATACCGCGATCGAGCGCACCAGCTCGAAAATCTGGATCGCCACGACCGCGCCGATCAATGCGAGCATCAGCACGAGCGCGTCCGTGTGCTGAGCCGATGGGATGACCGTATCGACCATGCGGCCGGTGGCGATCGGTATCGCCATTCCGACGAGACCGCCCAACAGCCCCAGCGCGATTACCGCGGCGATGTCGCGCGATTGGCCCTGGAGCGCAAATTGGAACATGTCGAAGACCTTGATCGGCTTCGGCGGAAAAGGCCGATAGAACTGGATGGCGAATGGGGCCAGGGTCTGCGCCAGATCCGCATCGACGCGCCTTGCAAAGCCGGTCACCGGGTCATGCAGCTCGTAGCGGCGGCCTTTCACGGGAATCAACGCACAGGGCGCGAGCGTGCCCGCGTCGAATGCGAGCAGTGGGCCACTGTCGCTTCTCCACCATTCACCCTTCAAAGCGACAGTGCGCGTGCGCGCCCCGGCCACGTCGGCGATCTCCTGCAATCGAAGCACTCCGGTGACAGGGTGCTCGCGTTTGGGAGGCTCCCGAAATTGAACGTCGATGCGCCGCCCGATCAACTCGCATGCGGCGAGCAATGGCTCGGCGGACAGCTCGAGCGGCATCTCGCGCGCTCCGCGGACCACGCTGACGAAACGCGACAAAGCGTCGTGCATCACCTTCGAGGTCTGCTCGGCTTTGATCCGCAGCCGCGTGGCTTCTTCGCGGTGGAATTCATCGATCCCGCGGATCGCATGGCGGACTGCGAGATTCTGGTATAGACGGAGGCCGGGCCAGACCTCGCCGGACGCGAGCAGCCCGGTTTCGTCGATGGTATTCACTTCCGCGTGCGCAAGCGCCCGGACCCAGACGTCGCTCCGCAGCGGGAGCGCAGGACCATCGGCGGTAATAAGGAGGTCCTCTTCGCCCATGAAAGCGAGTGGACCGCCGGTCACCCTGGCCCACACCAGACGCTCGATTGCGCAGAAACTCTGACCCGCTTCCAACACGAGCGGCTCATCGGCCCGCAGCGGCCGACAATCCCTGGGCGCCATGGGCGCAGCGCGCGTCATCACGGCGACGCCGCTCAGCACAAGCGCGTACAGCTGCATGTCACCGATCCCGGAAGCGCCATGGCCCTCCAATTCGCGCAGTGGAATCGGCCGCATCCGGGTTTGGGGCAACGGCACCGCGAGGAGCGCCCGATCGCGCGCCGTCACACTGCGGTCTATCGGCATCATCGCCATTCCCGGAAGCACGCGGTACAAAGGCCAGCGCATTCCCACCGGCCGCGCGTCTTCGATTCCGGTCACGAAAACGTCGACTGCGCCATCGTCGACCAGCCACAGACATTGCGCCTCGTGCATCCACCAGGGAGCGCACGCAGCAGCGTCGAACGGGATGGCGCAGTCGGCGAGATCCGCAGTCATAGCTGAGACACCAGATCGCAATAGGAACCGCTTTCTTTTGTCATCAGCGCGCCGTGCGTGCCACGCTCCGCGACCCGGCCGTGCGAGAGCACGATGATTTCGTCGCAGTCTCGTATCGTCGACAGGCGATGCGCGATGATGATGCACGTGCAGCCTCGCCGCCGTATGTTGTCGTCGACCTGCTTTTCCGTGGCCGCATCGAGCGCGCTCGTCGCCTCGTCGAGCACGAGCACACGCGGATTGTTTGCGAGTGCGCGGGCGATCTCGATTCTCTGGCGTTGTCCCCCGCTCATGTTACGGCCACCCTCCTCGATGATGGCATCGTATCCGCCCGGCCGCGACAGTATGAAATCGTGTATGCAGGCATCCTTCGCCGCCTGGATCATGTCGGCCTCTTTGATCGTTCCATCCCACAGGGTCAGGTTCGCACGGAACGTGTCCTCGAAAAGCACGATGTCCTGATCCACGAAGCAGACCGAGTTGGCGAGGACATACCGACTGAAATCGGTGCGCGGCCGTTCGTCGAACAGCACTTCCCCCTGCCACGGCGTATAGATCCCCATGATGAGCTTCGACACGGTGGACTTGCCGCACCCTGAGGGCCCTACGATGGCGACGCGCTCCCCCGGGCGCACCTCGACGTTGAAGTCCGCGATGAGCGGCCGGTCGGCGCGGTTGTAACCGAAGTGGACGTTGCGCACGACGATCGAGCCGTGGAGCTTCGGGTTCTCCGCGAGGGGTCCCGCACCAGCTTCGCGAACGAGCGGCACGTTCGATGCCCACGCATCGGTGGGATAATTCAGAACATCGTCCAGGCGGTTCATGTCGCCCTGCGCTTCCTGGACCCGGGTTCCCAACCCGACCAGCGTGCTCACGGGCCCGATAAAGCTCGCGACGAGACTCTGAAACGCGACGAGACCACCGATCGTCAGATGTCCGTCGATGACGCGCAGCGCACCGATTCCCAGAACGATGACGTTGTTGAGCGCGGTCAGAAGCGCGGGCACGATCCACAGCAGCATGCTGACGCGACCAAAGTCCTGCTCGGAACGTATCAGCTTCGTCTGGAATCCGGCCCATTTGGAGAAAAAGCTCGCCTCCCATCCGTTCGCCTTCATCGTTTCCATCACCAGCAGGCCGTTGGTCGATGCCCCCAGCACTTTGCCGCTGTCGATGGCGAGCTTCATGCTCATTTCCTTCATCTTGCGCGTGACCAGATGCAGAAAGAGAAACTGGAACGCGACGATGAAGATGCTGATTACGGTCAGAACCACGTCGAAGTAGAACATCAGAAGGACGAAGCACATCGCTTGCAGCACCGACAGAACGGCTCGCGCGAGATCGCCTGACAGCATGCGTGCCACCTTGTCGTTTATCGCGACGCGCGAGCCGATCTCTCCTGCAGAGCGTTGTGTAAAGAACTCGACCGGCAGCCGCAGGACGTGCCAGAAGAATTTGCTTGCCGACGTCATCGCGATTCGCGTTTCGATCCGCAGCAGGAAGTAGCGCTCGAGCCACGTCAGCGCCATGCGGAGCAGAGCAGTGATCACCATGCCGATCAGGAGTGGCTTCAGCCAGCTTTGGAAGCCGGACACCAGCACTTTGTCGATGAAGATGCCGATGAAAACGGGCGCCAGCATGGCGGGCACGACGAGCGCGAGGCCCACGATAAGCAGGTACGCGATCGAGGCTTTCAGTCCCACGAACCGGCGCTTCAGCGCCAGCACGATGCTCGGAGGGCGCCCGGATGGCCTGAAATCGGGGCCCGGCTCGAACGTCAGCACGACGCCGGTAAAGGACTCGTCGAACTCCTCCTCGCTGACCACGCGCGGACCGGCCGCAGGATCGTTCAGGTAGACCTTTTTCGCTGCGAAACCTTCAAGCACCATGAAGTGGTTGAAGTTCCAGAACACGATCGCGGGCAGGCGCATGGCTCGCAACTCGCCCGGTTCTTTCTTGAAGCCTTTGGCGACGAATCCGTAGGAACGCGCTGCTTTCAGCACATTGCTTGCCTTGCTGCCATCACGCGTCACGCCGCACATGAGCCGGAGCTCTTCGAGAGGCAGGTAGAGCTTGTAATGGGCGAAGATCATCGCCAGGCACGCGGCGCCGCATTCCACCGCTTCCATTTGGATGACGCTCGGAACGCGTCGCCGCGTCCCGGCCCGGAAAAAGCCCCGCATGCGCACGAGAGCCGTAGTCACGGATTGCCTTGGAAGCGCATGATCGTTTCCCGGTAGACCTTCCGGTTCAGTCGACGCCGAGCGACTTTTTCAGCACAGGAATGACAAGTGAGACCGGCCGCTGTTTGTCAACGACGATACCCCCGGCGCACAGCGTTCCGCTTTTCACGACCACCGCCGGGCCTTGGGACGAAGTCCAGCGGTAGCCTGAGAAGTTACTGTCGCGAAGCAGAACGGCACGAACCTCGATCGGAGATGACAGACCCATGAGCTCCCTCACGAGGGTTTCGTTTTGAAGCAGCAGCATCATGCTCTGCGCGGTCGCGGGATAGTCGGATACGTAGGCGACCTCGCCGAACATGAAACCGTATTCCTCCCGTTTGACGGTGCTCGGCGTGATCTCCGCGGTCATTCCCGCATGCACCTTCCGCCCTTCCGCTGCCGGCACGTAGATGACCGCCTGCAGCCCGCCCGGTTCGCTGCCCGCCTTCTCGACCGTCATCAGCGAGCTGCCTTGACCGACGAGCGATCCGCTTGCAGTCTTGATTTCCACCACGCGGCCTTCGTACGGGCTCAGCACGGCGGTCAGCTGTTTGCGGCTCTCGAGCATGCTCTCGTGGACGCGCCGCGCTTCGTTGATCTGAGCCTGGATGTTGGCGATCTCGTTCTGCCCCTGCTTGTCGGCCTCGAGTCGGCGGAGATCCAGTTGCTTGAGCTGTGCGCGTACCTGCTCGGCGTCGAGCTCGGCCTGCGTCCGCTCCTGGCGGGTCTGAAGGAGTTGTCGTTTCGTGATCAGTCCCTGATCGAGCAGCTGCTGCTGCGTCTCCACCCGCTGCCCGAGTATGAGAGCCCGTTCCTGCAGAGCGCGCAACTGGCTTTGCAGCCCTTGCTTCTGCTGCGTGATGCTTTGAGCGCTGAGGTCGATGTTGCGCGCCGAAAAGCTGCGGACGATACGTCCCTGCGATTCGAGCTCCCGCAATCGCGATTCCGCCTTTTCGATGCGGTCCGCGAGCTCGGGCTGCGCGATACGCGCGATGACCTGGTTTACTCTGACGACATCGCCCACCTGCACCAGCGTCTCCGTGACACGCCCGGCAGAAAGCGAGGTCACGTCAGCAAGGCCGATCGGATTGATCAGAACGCATCGGCCCATGACCTTCGTTGAAATGGTGCCGAGCCATCCCCACGCCACCGCCATGAGAACGATTGCGAGCAGCGGGATGAGTGCCAGCCAGCCGATCGGCGGTATGACACGCATGAGCTGATCGAGCTGTTCCGGCGAAGACAGGCGCTCGACCGCCACTTTGCGAAAAAGCTTTTGCTGGAGAGCTTGCAAGTCAGCGTGGGATTTCGACGCGCGGATTGAACAAGTCCTCGATCGCGACGTCGAATTGCGAGTCACGCTCCAGGACGATCGTGCCGAGATCGAAGCGCAGCCGGGCGATGGCATTGGCGTAGGTCTGGCGCGCCTCGACCTCCGCGAGCAGTGCGTTGGTCAAGCGGTCTTCGACCGTGATGACGTCGATGAGCGTAACGAGCCCGAGCCGCCGCTTGGTCTGTTCGTTCGCAACGCTCAAACGATAGTGGCCGGTACTTTCTATACTCTGCGCGAGCTGCTGCGCGCTGCGCGCGAGAGCCTGCACGTCAGTCAGAATATTGTTGCCAATGGTATCCGCGAGCGTCTTGAGCCGAATGAGACTCGCATCCAGCGCTGCGGACTGCGCGAGAAACACGCCCTCTGCAGCACTGTTACGAACCGGAATCTGTGCAGCCAGTGTCGCGAAAACACTGGGGCCAACCCGGTTGGTTCCGAGCACCTGCGCCACGTCGAACGGCACGCGCTTTTCCACGAGCGTTCCATACCCTGCGCCGACAGTGAGATCGACCTGCGGCTTGAGCCCGCTGCGCGCGGCGTCGACCCGGCGCCGGGCGGCATGCTCGCGCCGCTTTGCGGCCTCCAGATCGGCGCGTCGCCTGAAGGCGAGATCGAAGAGGCCGGCCATTTGTGAATCGAGCGCTATTGGTTGTCCGTCAAAGGCCGGAAAGTCATCGGCGGGCAGCTCCATCACAGTCAGCCGTTCGGGGGGAAGTCCCATCAGCACCGCGAGGTTGCGCCGTGCTTCGGCCACTCGCTGCTCGGCGATGACGCGGGTTGCGACTCGCTCGCTGTGACTCGCCGATACGATCCGGATCTCCGCCGCAGGCAGCTCGTCGGCGCCAATCAGCTTTCTGGTGTCTTCGGCGAGCTGGAGTGAGCGGCTTTCCGCGTCGCGCGCGATGGCGGCTCTTCGAAGCTGCGCAAGATAGTCCCAGTAAGCAAGCGTCGTATCCAGCACGGTCTGCGCATTGGCGAACACCAGCTCGTACTGAGCAGCGGCGAGCTCGGCTTCGGCCGCCGAAAGGTTGGCGGTCGTTGCCAGGTGACCGGCGTTGCGCAGCAATGGCGCTCGCAGGCTGAAGCTGAGACGGCCGGAGGTTTGCGGGGGAATGCCGACCGACTGCGATACGTTGTCGGAGAGCGTCGAGACGTCCATGTTGACGCCTACCGTGACGCCGCTCCGCAGCGGTTGCTGCACCCCGAGCGCGTAACTGGTGGTGTTGGTCACCTGCGTGTTCGCTCCCGCAGCACCGAATACGTTGAGGGCTGCAATCTCGTCCTGGCGCAGCGGGCGCGGATCGCGGTTGCGGCTGATGAACCCGGTTACGACCGGATCGAACTGCCCGAGTGCGACCAGCTCGGCCCCGCGGTTCACGAGCACCTGCTGTCGCTGCAGCAGGATGTTCGGGCTGAGCCTGAGCGCCTCATGCAGTGCATCCCGCAGCGTGACGCCCGTCTGCGCTTTCGCAATCGCTGCGTGCAGCAGAACAGTCGCCGTAAGCGTCGCGGCGATGACGGCAGTTGCGCGCGATGACCCTGGGATCCGCATCAGCCCGAACTCCTCGCGAGTTTCTGCAGAATGCGCTCAAAACGTGCGCCAGCCAGGTGGATGTTGTCGAGCACCTCGACGTCGAGTTGGTCGAGGTTCACGTCGTCCGGCGCGTCTTCATCGTCGACACTTCCGTAACCCATGCGCCTCGTCGAGTTGCGCATGCGGTCTGCAAGAAACAGTGCCAGCGCCTTGTAAAAACGCGCTGCGAATCCGATATTCGACTTGAGCCGTTCGCTGAGCGTTTTCTTGGGTATCGCGAGCACCACTGATTCCGTCTCGCATCTGACGGAGGCCGACGTCTTGCTGGAATCGACGAGTGATATCTCGCCCAGTATGTCCCCGGAGCCGACTGTGGCAAGCTTGATGCGTCCGCGCGACCAAACCGACATGTGGCCATCGAGGATGATGTATACCGTGTCCAGATCGCTGCCTTCGCGGATCAATTCGGTACCGGGCGCGATCCTCTGACGTTGGCCGACCGTCGATAGCCATTCAACGTCGGAATCATTCAACTGCCCGAGAATGAAGAGGACTTTGCGCATGGCCTTTTTGTCCTGGTTCTCCTCGTGGCGCCCGTGAGCGTTCGCTCGCTGATCACGCCCTGTCTAACTCAGCGCAGTCTTGTGCATCTGCCGCCAAGTACTTATATTGGCACGGCCCTGAAAAGCGCCGACGATGAGAACACCTGCACGCATCCTCATAGTCGACGACAACCCGGGCGAACGTCAAGATTCTGCAGACGCGGCTCGCCGCCGACCGCTACGAGATGATCACCGCGGCCGACGGAGAGGAAGCGCTCGCGGGCGCGCGTCAGGACAAGCCCGATCTCATCCTGCTCGACGTGATGATGCCGAAGCTGAACGGCATCAAAGTGCTTGTCTCTTTGGAAGGCTTCAGTCGCCCGATCGCGTTCTATGCGGATCGAGGTCTGTGCAACGCCTGAGCGGTTATGCAGGTGATGGTCAACGGGCTCGCAAGCTCGCGGCTACGGCGACAAGATTCGTAGATACCGTAAGCTGCACATTCCGCGCTACCGCTGCTCTGCCGTGCTCGATGATCGCCTCCGCTTCGGTCTCCGCGATCGCGTCGCAGTAACCGAGCCTCACCACCTGGATCAGCACGCTCGCCGGACGGTTCTTCCTGAATTAATCGGACTTCACCCTGACATGCGCGTCACCGCCCCTAGCGCACGAGCTCCACGTTCGGAGTGGGTTGCTCGAGATCCTTGCCGCTCTCCGAAACCGCTGCCGGCGCCTGATGCGACACCGCTTCGAGATAACCGGACGCCCTGAAGCCGCCGCCGCT
>WUUC01051398.1_pt1 | contig 10848 bp, 6 predicted proteins | sample 6278441 | NCBI WGS metagenome assembly WUUC01 (sample SAMN13675441, study PRJNA597444) | soil metagenome | isolation source: soil | place: USA: Washington | collected 2017-10 | reverse complement strand
TTGATAGCGATTGTCGTTTTGTCTCTGCTCAATGCCTTGGCGCAGCAGCAGGAAGCGAAGTGGAATGTTGACGATGTGATTGCCGATGACCGCGCCGGCGGTTTGCAAATCTCGCCCGACAGTCGCTGGGCGGTCTGGGTCAAAAGCATAGTGGATAAAGAAAAAGATGCGCGCGTATCGAATCTCATCTTAACCTCGCTCACCGAAAAGAGAGAGATTGAACTGACTCGCGGCGCCGACAGCACTTTCAATCCCAAGTGGTCGCCTGACGGACAATTGATCGCCTTTGTCACGACGCGACCCAGCCCCAAAGCCAAACCCGCGCCCGCTACACCCGGCGAAGGCCCGAAGCCGCAACTCTGGCTCATCTCACCATTTGGCGGCGAAGCCTGGCCTTTGACCGATTTTGCAAGAGGCGTGACCAATTACGACTGGGCGGGCAACGACACCATTATCTTCGCCGCGCAGGAAGACCCGGCGCTGCACGAAAACGTCATCAAAGAGAAGAAAGACACCTCGATGGTGGTCGAAGATGAGAAGAACGCGCCGCCTGTTCGCCTGTTCAAGTTTTCCGTGAAAGCCAGGAAATTCACGCGCATCACAGACAACCCGGACCGCATTCAAAATTTTTCGGTTTCGCCCGACGGCAGCAAAGCGGTTACACGCCATGACCGCAGCCTGCGTTATGTTTACGACCAGAAAGTAAAGCCCGCAGTCTTTCTTTACGATTTAACCACAGGCGAAGGCAAGCCGATTTACGCCGATAAAAAATTCAACATCGGACAGACCCTCTGGGCGCGTGACAGTAAAGGGTTTTATTCGACGAGCCAGTTTACCAGCCATCCGGTCTATGTGAACGCAACCATCAGTGAACTCTACTACTACGATCTGGCAAGCGGTTCTCCGACAAAGGTTGACCTGCAATGGGAGAATGGATTGGCCGGTGATTTGGCTGTAACAGATAACGGCTTCGTCGCCTTGCTGGCCAGCGGCGCGCGTCACAAGGCCGCCCGCTACACGCGCAATCACAACGCCTGGTCACGCGAGTGGATTACCGGCGAGCAGGCGACAAACATCTTCACCTTTGAATTGGGCAAGGACGGCAAGACTCTGGCGTATGTCTACTCGACGGCCAGCACCCCTTCTCAATGGTATCGAGCCCAACTTACCGGCGCGAAGATTGACGCGGTACATCAACTGACCGAACTCAACCCGCAGCTCAAAAAGAAGACGATTGCCAGGAGTGAAGTCATCAAGTGGAAAGGGGCGCTCGATGAAGAGGTCGAAGGCATTCTCTATTATCCGCACAACTACGAAGCGGGCAAAAAATATCCGCTGGTGGTAATGATTCACGGCGGCCCTGCCGGGGCAGATTACGATGCCTGGTCAGAGTCCTGGGCTTATGGCGCCAACCTCATGGCACAGCGCGGCGCGTTCGTGATGAAGCCGAATTATCACGGCAGTTCGGACTATGGTTTGAAGTGGGTCGAATCCATCGGCGGCGGCAAGTACTACGACCTCGAAGTGCCTGACATCGAGAAGGGTGTTGACGCTTTGATCGCCAAAGGCAACATTGACCCGGATAAATTGGGTGTCTTAGGTTGGTCTAACGGTTCGATTTTAACCATCGCTTTGACCGTGAATTCGACGCGGTACAAAGCGGCATCGGCCGGCGCGGGCGATGTGGAATGGGTAAGCGATTGGGGGAATTGTCTGTTCGGCGCGTCGTTTGACAATTACTATTTCGGCAAATCGCCCTTTGAAGACCTACAGCTTTATATCAACAAGTCGCCCTTTTATAAGCTGGATAAAGTTCGCACGCCTACGATTATCTTCTTCGGAACGGAGGATAAGCAGGTGCCTACGCAACAGGGCTGGATGCACTATCGCGCCCTGCAACAACACGGCAACACGGATGTCCGGTTCATCCTGTTTCCGGGCGAAGCGCACAGCCCGCAAAAGCTCGTGCATCAACGCCGCAAGCTGACGGAAGAGCTTGTCTGGTTTGATAAATATCTGTTCAAAACTTTGACTGAAGAGAACGAAGCCTTCAAACCCGATTCGCCTCTCGCAGTCGCTTTAAAGATGAAGAAGGCGAAAGCCGACGGCCAGCGTTACGGCTTGATGATAAAGAGCCTGCTGGTTCCTGAAACGGTTAAACACGCAACGCTTGAAGTCGGGCGCTTTGAAGTGACAGGGGCACAATTCGCGCAATTCGATAAGACCTACGCGGTTGAAGCAGGCAAAGAAAATTATCCCGCGAGCCAGATCACATTCGAGCAGGCGCGCAGCTATTGCGAGTGGTTGAGCAAGGCGACCGGCGAGATCTACAGGCTGGCAACCGAAGCCGAAGCCGAGGGGATTTATACGGCGGCAGGCGGCGCGGAAAATACACTCGATTACTGGGCTGGTTACACTTTGAATCCCGAAGACGCTTTGCGGTTGAAGCAGAAAGTCGCAGAGATTGCCGGTCGCGCTCCTTTGCTCAAAGAGGTCGGCAGCTTCAAAGCAGCAGGCGGCGACGCCCTGCTCTTCGATTTGGGCGGCAATGTGGCAGAGTGGGCGGTTGCCAAAGACGGCAGAGGCGTTGCGATGGGCGGCAGCGCCGACACTGCGGCAGATACGAAACAGCGTAACCGCAAAGCGGCTCCGGAATATACGGGCTTCCGCGTCGTCAAAGGCGCGGCGACGCCGAAGTAGGAGGGGAAGAGATGAAAACTTTGCGAGAAGGCGATCGGGCTTGGCGATAAGCTGATCAAAAATCCTGAGATTGCCAACCACGCAGAAACTGCCGCAAAACGATTAGCGAGTTTTCTTAAGAACAAAGAGATGCGGATTAAACAAGCCCTGCTGGTCAGCGATTTATCCGGCGCAAGGCGTTTGGTCAACGGTGGTTCGCACGGGCTGGAGGCTTTTAAAGAGGCTTTCACGACCGGCGAAAAATTGATTTCGTCGGGAACCCGCAAATTTGTGTTAGAGTAAGAGGCAAAGGAACTGACTTGAGCAGGATGGCCGGCTTTTTTAGAATGTGAGTTACGATTTTCAGTCAAAACCTCGCTTACCTTATGTTGAGAAAGATTATTTACAATTGGGAACACAGACTCGCTCGCAGAGACAACAACCGCGTGGTTCGTCCGTTTGAGTGGGGACTTGATTTTTTGAGCAGCGATATTTTCGCGCACCCGAACGGTCAGGCAAATGGCAAAGCTGCGCTTCCAGCGAATGGCAAGGCAAACGGCAACGGACGCATTCACGCCAGTGAATTTTCCGTCAGAACGAGGAAAAGCGAACTGGAAGCGATCTTCGAGTTCAATCGGCTCGCCATCGCTGATAGCGATACATACTTTTCCGCGCCGCCCGTCAAAGAGTTCTCCTTTGATGGCGAGTGGTTGACGTTTCAAAGTTCGCAACAAACGCCTTATGCGGAAAATAACACGGTTCACGCCAGATTCTTCCCGGTTCCGGCGCGTTCGGCCAGTGAGACGGATTCGCCTTCTGCCCAGGTGGCGCGCGCCAAGGGTCGCGCCGTTTTGGTCCTGCCACATTGGAACGCCAAGATTGAAGAGCACGTAGCCATCTGTCAGTTGCTCAATCGTGTCGGTATCGCGTCGTTGCGTTTGACGATGCCTTATCATGACAGGCGTATGCTTTCAGGATTTGAACGCGCCGATTACATTGTCAGCGCCAATCTGGGACGCACTCTGCAATCGAACCGGCAAGCCGTGTTGGATTGTCGCTCGGCGATAGATTGGCTCATCCGTCAAGGCTATGAGCGCATAGGCATCATGGGAACCAGCCTTGGCTCGTGCATCGGTTTTCTTGCCTTTATTCACGACGAGCGCATCAAAGTCGGATTTTATAATCATGTCTCCAGCTATTTCGGTGATGTGGTATGGGACGGCATTACGACATCACATGTAAGGCGAGGGCTTGAACCGGTCATCACTCGTCAAGAATTACGCGAAGCCTGGATGGCGATCAGCCCGAATTCTTACGTTCATCGTTTGCAGGGAAACAAGCGGCGCGCCCTGTTGCTGTCGGCGCGCTACGATTTATCGTTTACGCCGGAGCTTTCCAAACTGCTTTTCGATGAATGCGACAAGTACCATACGAATCTCGACCGCGTGATTTTGCCTTGCGGTCATTATTCTCTAGGGCGCTCGCCTTACAAATATTACGCGGGCTTCCTGTTCGCCAGTTATTTTCGCAGGCATCTATAACTTTTGCGCTACCGAATTCGGGTAGTAAATTGATGCGGCCTTAGAGATTTCTCTTGATAGATGCCTGAACAAGGACTAATCTCAAAATGTAGTTTGAAAATTTGTTATAAAATTTCGATGGTAAGAATTTCCTGTGGAGGTTGTTTGATAGTATGCCGATATACGAGTATATATGCGAGAAATGCGGCAACCACATAGAGTTGATGCAGAAGGTCGGAGAGGCTGCGCCGAAAAAATGCGCAAAATGCAAAAAAGGGAAGATGGAAAAGATATTCTCGCGCACCAGTTTTCAATTAAAAGGCGGCGGCTGGTACGCCACTGACTACGCCAAGGCTGCGTCACCGGAGAAAGCCTTAGCTACTGACAAAGCGGGGAGCAAGACGGAAGGCAAGTCAGAGAAAAATAGCGAAAGTAAGTCAGAGAAAAAAGGCGAAAGCAAAACCGAAAAGGCCGTTTCGGACTCAAAACCCGTTCCCGCTGCGTGATTGTTATGCACGAGCAAGGCGCGCTCCCGCAATCGCGTTGCCCATAAAAGACGATTCATTTATGCTGTCCTCACAACGTTACGTTCTCCTCTTCAAGCGCCATTTAATTTTTTGTAAACAGGTTTCAAAAAGATTGGCTTGCAAGTTGCTCCTTGGTCTAGCGTTCTGGAATTGGCTGAGATGTAATTGAACTCTGTTGCCGTTTGTTCGTTTATAAAACGACTATGGAATGAATTTGATACATCCATTGGAATGATCTGATACATCATATGGATGTAGTAAAAAACTATTTGCGGTGAAGCGTCGTAAAGTTACTATGAAAGGTGGGGGTAAAAAGATGGCTAGTTTCAAAGATCCGACACAAACATTTGAACCGCTAGAGGTCATCGAGCGACTCCTTGAGATAAAAGATTACTACGGCTATCGCCCGGTTCTCTATTTAACATCAAGCGATGATTTAGCGATGAATCTGGACGCCCTGGGTTTTGATATTTACAGCTTAAGCAGCGATACCAAAGCAGCTTTTAATACAACATCGCGCAGTGTGTCTGTCTTGCCCAATGGCAGTCGTTCGCATGAAAGCGCAACGACACACTGACGCAATCAATAAAGAAGAATTCGGCAGTAAACAAGAAGGTCAAAGTGAGATGAGTGGACATCTCGCTTTGACCTTCTTGTTTTTATAAAATCTCTTTAGCTGCGCTTTTGACTTTTTCGCAATTCGACGTTGGCATCCAGCAAATCGCTGCGCAGCAATTCAACCAAACGCACATCGCCGTTGGTCACCACTTTGCGATTGGAAACGGCGGCACGTCCAAATACCGGCAGAGGAGCCAGGCGCCCTGCTTTGCGCGTCCGCAAGGCGACGCGGTAACGGGGCTCGCGCGGGTTGAGATCGTGAGCCGCCTGAAAATGCTCTTGCGCCAGTAATAACTCATTTTGTTTGAGGTAGATCAGCCCTAGATGATAAAGCGCGGCGTCGAACTTCGGGTCAAGGTCTATGCACCGCCGCAAGTGACGCATAGCGATTTCCGCGCGCCCGTATTCCAGGTAGGCCCTGCCTACCAGATAATACATCTCAGGCGTCGGTTTCAATCTGAGCGCCTGCTTCAAATGCGTGATCGCTTCGCCCATTTTGCCTTCGCTGGCGAAAATTCGCCCCAACCCGTAATGCGCCGTGAAGGAGTTTTTCTTGAACTTTAAAGCGCCCGTCAAATACTCTTTCGCCGAATCCAGTTCGCCGTTATCGCCGCAAATTACGCCGAGCATCAGCATCGCCATGTGATTACTGGGCTCTTTCCCGACGGCCTGCTCAAGATAGATTTGCGATAACGCGGGTTTGTTCATGCGAAAGAAGTGTTCGCCGATGAAAAAAGACAGGATCGCGTTTGCCGGGTCAATGACCAGCGCTTTTTCAAAATAGCGTATGCCGCGTTTCGGATTCCCCTCCAGGAAAAGGTCTGCCCCGGTATCAAGCAAACGGGCGAACAGATCCAGGTTATCGCCGCCGAACTCTCCGAGCATCAATTCGAGAAGGTTCTCAAATCTCTCTTTTTCGCTCGCCTCTTCATAATGCTCTGCCACACGGTCGCGCCACAAGGTTTCCAGCTGGCCGCCTTCGACTGCGCCGCGTTCGGAAAGATGCTCGACCAGGGCGTCAATCATCGCATGATCGTACAACCCGCTCGTCGCCTGCCGATGCAAAAGTTCAAGCATGATCTCCAGGCGGTCCTGGGTTCGCATCAAAGCAGTTTCCAGCGCGCTGATGCGTTCCAGGAGATGCTCTTCGATGGACGGCCTGAGCAGGCTCTCCGCGCCCCCATAGGCCGCAGCCGCGCGCGTATTAGTGATGAGCATCAACCGCGTCCCGCACCGGATACAGGTGTTGCGATCAAAAGGATTTTTATGAGTGCATTTTTGACAGATTATCATTGTTTGCCAACCCGTTGTTTATTTACTGAATCATCAGAGTAATGGCTTGAAACGGGCTACAGGAGCCTCTTTCAAGCACTCATCGGATTCATCTTTCCGTATTCATAAAAACCTTTTCCTGACTTACGACCGAGCCAGCCGGCATCAACGTATTTCTTCAACAAGGGGCAAGGTCTGTACTTCGAGTCGTTGAATCCATCATATAACACATTCATAATTGCGAGGCAAACATCTAAGCCAATAAAATCTGCGAGTTGAAGCGGTCCCATCGGATGATTCATTCCGAGTCTCATCACGTCATCAATCGCTTCGACGCTGCCCACCCCTTCATAGAGCGCGTAAATCGCTTCATTAATCATCGGTAATAATACGCGATTGGATACAAATCCCGGCGAATCGTTCACCTCAACAGGAGTCTTTCCCATCGCCACCCCAAGTTCGCGCACCGTCGCAAAGGTTTCACCGGAGGTGGCAATGCCGCGAACCAGTTCGACAAGTTTCATCACCGGCACGGGGTTGAAAAAGTGCATCCCAATGAATCGCTCCGGGCGCGAGGTGACGCCCGCAAGTCTGGTTATCGAGATCGAACTCGTGTTGCTCGCCAGTATCACTTCAGGGCGCACAAGGCGATCAAGGGTCTTGAACAACTCCGATTTGATCCCGAGGTCTTCGCTGATCGCTTCCACAACAAAATCAACTTCGCCTAAGGCCTCCAACTCTGTTGTCGTCGTGATGCGCGAAAGGATCTCCTGTTTAGCCTCAACACTCAAACGAGCTTTATCCACATCGCGTTGCAAACTTTTATCTATTGTTGAAAAGCCCCGCTTGAGAAAATCCTCCGTCAGATCTCGCATCAGAACCTGGAAACCTGCCCTTGCCGCAACTTGCGCAATGCCATTGCCCATCGTGCCTGAGCCGATCACCCCGATTACCTTTATCATTACATCCTCCTGATTTTTTATCCTCTCTCAGCCTGAATCTGGTTTCCCTCGCCCTATTTGGTCTTCACAGGGGTTTGAATTCGACCGATGCGCTGCTGCACTTCATCACGGTCGGGCGCCTCCGCAGGAGCGATCTCAAGATATTTGTTATAAGCAGTAACCGCCTGATCAACCTGTCCTAAACGCTCATACGAGGAACCGATGACAAGATAAATCGGCGGATATTTATCGGAAAGTCTGCGCTGCACCTCTCGGTAGAAGGATAAAGCCTCTTCATATCGCGCCCGCTCGAAATAATATTGCCCCAAGTAATAATAACCTATGGTGCGCGCCCACAAAGCGTTCGACTCTTGCAGACTCTTTTCTGCGAGGTCAAAATCTTTGCGTTGCGCGTAAAGCAAGCCAAGATTGAGATAGGCGGTTGAAAGTTGTGAGCGTGTGGTTGGCGTCGGCGCGACCTTTGATTTTACCTGCTCAAGATAATTGATGGCCTCGTCGAGTTTGCCCGATTGCTTGCTGAAAAAACTTAAATTCAAATAGGCAGAAACGCATTGTGGATCCAGCTCCAGAGCCTTTTTCGATTCCAACTCGGCCTCTCGCGGTCTTCCCGCTGCGGAATAGGTGGTCGACAGCGTAGCGTGGGCCTGCGCCGAATTCGGGTCTGCCTCAACCGTCCTTTGAAACACCCGTATGGTATCGTACCAGTAAGAGTTGGCTTGAATATAAGCGGCTCCCCAAATCACCACCAGCAAGACAAACAATCCTGAAGCCAGGCGCTCGAATCTGGCAGACCAAGGGCGCGCGGCGAGCCATTCAAGGCCGAATGCAACAGCAAGACAAAATCCCATGGAGGGAAGATAAAGGTAGCGCTCCTGTACAATATAGGCCGGGTCAAAGCTGATAATTCCGGCAAGCGCGGGCGCCAGAAAAGCGAGAAACCAGACGCTTGAAAATTGCAAGAGAGGAGCTTTGCCGAAAATCAAGGCGCCAACCACAACGCCGGTAATCAGCAGCGGCGCGATGAATTGCCAGCTCGTTACAGAGGTAACAAAGGGCGTGTAATGTTGATAGCTGTAGCCTATGGGCACAATCAATAACCAGAGATACTTCGCCAGGGCGATCGGTATGGTTAGCATCGTGGCGCTCAACGGATAGCGCAAATCATCGCCCGCCACAAAGGCTCCGAATGCCAGATAGCGGGTGAAAAGGTATATCGCAACGGGCAGAATAAACATTGCGGCTAAAATTGATAAGCGCGCGACTTTTTGTTTAAGCGGCAAGGATTGGTTGAAATGAAACAGCTCGCAGTAGGCGATCACCAAAGGCAAAGCCATCGCCGTCTCTTTGCTCCATAGAGCCAGGAGAAAGGACAGCAGCATGAGGGCAATCCAGTACGGCTTTCTGCTTTTCTGGTAGAGCAGATAAAAATAGAAAGACGGCAGCACAAACAGCGCCATCAAGGGGTCTGTCACGCCCGAAACCCAGGCGACCGACTCTGCGTGAACCGGATGCACGGCAAACAGGCTGGCGGTGATGAACGCCAGCTTCCTGCTATCCGTAAACTCTCTGCACACGATAAAAACCAATAGCGTGACGACCGCGTGAACCAACACATTGACCAGATGCCAGCCAAACGCCGAGGTCGTTCCGAACAATGCGTAATTCAGGGTGAACAGCACGCTAAACAGAGGTCTGTAATAAGGCTGCGAGGCGGCGCCGATTTCACTGGAGGCGAAGGACCAGACGCTTGTGGTGAAGGCCAGGGGCAAATTCTTCAAATCTCTGATGAAGACATTGGCCAGGACTTGTTGCAGGTCGTCTGAGGCAAAATCGTGCCAGAGCGTGTTCATGGAAGCAAGCAGCGCCAGGGCCACAGGAATCAAAATGATCGCCCGGCGCCAGATCTTTGCCGTGTTGCGCTCGGCTGAATCGCTATCCTCGATGGTTTGAGCGATTGGCTCGCCGGCCCGTTTAGACTTCGCTTCGGATAATGATTTCGTGGCGGTGCTTGATTGATTTTTTTTTGACATGAGATTTACGAATGCGAAACAGCGGGCGGCAATCCTGCTGCAGACAGCCGCAAAAAATATAGAATCACAACTCTCCTGAAAAGAGATTCATTCTAAGCAAGCAACGGTTCGATGCGCAAGACTGGCAACCGACCTACAATTTCCTGCATCCATCCATGATCCGAAAATAAATGATGATTGAGTAAACCTATTGAGAAGAATTATCGTTCTAAGATGTGCGCCAGCGAAAAGATTGACTTTAGCAATTTTCTGTTCGCGCTTATAATCGAAAAGGTGATAACGTTCGAACTCATAAGGAAACGTTTGACGGTGGAGAAAGAGAATTTAATCGAAAGAGGAGTTTTTATGAAGAGAATCACGATCGTGGCTTTAATCTTGATGCTTGCAATCAGCGCAGGTATCGCAAACAGTTCGGCGCGCTCCGCGCTTCCGGCGGGGAGCGAGTTATTGACAAACCTGCCTGATGGACGCGGCGCTGTCGTCCTCGTTGACGTTCCGAAAGTTCTCGGCAGCAGCCTTTTCACACAAGGTAAATTGAAATCGACTCTCGACAAAGTTCAAACCGAACTTTCACAGGTTGGCTTAAAACTTTCAGACCTCAACTATGCGGCAATCTCTTTTTCATCCGGCAAATTCAATGATCCGACAATCGTTGTAAAAGGCTCGTTCAATCAGGCAGATTTGCTTGTTCGCGCCAAAGACAGCGGCAAAGTAAAAATCGAATCACAAAAGTACAAAAATGTTGACGTTTACTCGGTCAGCGACATCAAGGCTCCAGCAGCGAAAACACCAAACGACATGGCTTTCGCATTCCTGGATGCCAGCACTGTGGTTGCTGGAAATGCTGCCGGCGTCCGCGCTTCCATTGATGCCCGCAGCGGAGAAACCGCCAACATCACAAAGAATGTCAAGTTGATGGAAGGACTCTCTCAGAACACTCTGTCGCCAATTCGTTTCGCCTTGGAAATGACGCCCGCAATGACCAAAGGGCTTACAGACAGCGGCCTCCCGCTGCCGAATTTCGCCTCGCTGCAAATGATTTTCGGCGGGGTTGATCTTACCGAAAATATAGCCTTGGACGCCTCACTGCGAAACGACACAGCCGACCACGCAAAAGAGATGACCGACCAATTGAATGGCTTGCTGGGACTCGTCAAAGGCTTGATGGGCGCCTCCGATGACGCGAAAATGGCTCCGCTCGTAGCTGCTCTCAAAACCTTGAAGATTGTCAACGAAAATC
>WUUC01177114.1_pt1 | contig 10849 bp, 12 predicted proteins | sample 6278441 | NCBI WGS metagenome assembly WUUC01 (sample SAMN13675441, study PRJNA597444) | soil metagenome | isolation source: soil | place: USA: Washington | collected 2017-10 | reverse complement strand
CCCGGCGCGTCGACATGCGTCCCGTAGTGCTCCAGGATGCGCCACTCCTGCATGTAGTACCCGTTGTCCGCGATCGTCACATGGGTCCGCCTGGCCGCCTCCTCACCGGGTGCGAACGCGGGGAAGGACGTCGTCACCGGGTACGTGAGGTCGCGCAGGCCGCGCCGGTGGCGCGGCAGCGCGTGCGTCGGCCTGCCCGTCGCGGCGGTCCCGCCGCCCATGGCCGCGGCGGTCCCGCCGCCCAGGGCCGCGGTGGCCGCGGTCGCCGTGGCCGCCGCCGCGCCGAACAGGGCCGCCCGCCGGGTGACGGTCCGCGCGCCGTGCGTCCGGAGGCACTCCTCAGTGCACATGCCAGCTCCTCTCGAAGGTGGACCCCTGCACGATCTGTCCCGCGAAGCACCCCGGGTGTCAACGACCGGCGTGGCCGGCGGTCACGAACGGGGGACGGCCGGCGAGCTTCCGTCCGGCGCCGCCGCACCTACGACAACGGAAAATTTGCCAAGATTCACGACATGAGACGCGATGAGGACGACCCGTACGTGATCGACTGGGACGAGGCGGCCGGCCGGCTCGCGCAGGCCGCCATCGCCGACGCCGCGTGGTACGCGTCGGTCGCGGCGCGGCTCGTCGCGCCGGCCGACCGGCTCGCCGTCGACGTCGGCTGCGGCGGCGCCGGGATGGCGGTCGCGCTCGCCGGGGCGATGACCGCCGGGCAGGTCCTGGCCGTGGACGGCGACCCGGCGGTGCTGGCGGCCGCCCAGGACCGGGTGCGCGCGGCCGGTCCGGCCGGACCGGTGGAGATCGCGTTCGTGCTGACCGACCTCGACGCCGGGCTCGCGGCCGTGGCCGAGCGGACGATGGCGGCGGGCGGCGGCGCCGACCTCGTCTGGGCCTCCGCCTCCGTGCACCACGCCGGCGACCAGCAGCGCGCGGTCGGCGCGCTGGCCGACCTGCTGGCCGCCGGCGGCCGCCTGGCGCTGGCCGAGGGCGGGCTGCCGACCCGCTGCCTGCCCTGGGACGTCGGGATCGGCGAGCCCGGTATCGAACTCCGGCTGGACGCCGCGCAGGACCGCTGGTTCGCGCAGATGCGCCGGCGGCTCCCCGGCGCGGTGCCGATGCCGTACGGCTGGCCGGAGGCGCTGCGCCGGGCCGCGCTCGCCGGCGTGCGGACGGTCAGCTGGCTGATCGAGGCGCCGACTCCGCTGGATCCGGCCACGCTGGACCGGACGGTTGGCGAGTTGGCGCACCGGGTGGAGCGGCTGCGGCAGACGGGGCTGGTCGCCGCCGACGACCTCGCCGCCTGGGATCGGCTGCTCGACCGGGACGACCCCGGCTGGCTCGGCCACCGCGGCGACCTGCAGCGCCTCACGGCCCGCAGTGTCCACGTCGGTCACCGGCGCGGCGAGACAGCCCGGGACGGGACGTCCTGACCCCGCCGGCGGCCGCGTCGGAGCGGTGCGGGCGGCACGACTACACCTTTCGTGGCGTTCTGCCCCCGTGGATGGCGCGTCGCGCCCCGCCATCGGGAACAATGCGTTATGGACCCGGCCGATCGACCGACATCCGTGCAGTTGGCCGCCATAACTGTGTCCGACCCGACCGACACGCGCGGCCTACTGCTGCGGACCGCCGCGGCGGCGGTGCTGGAGGACGGTCTCGCCACCTTCGACCTCGACGGCATCGACCGGCGGGCGAACCTGCCCACCGGCACCTGCCGGCGGGTCTTCCGAAGCCGCGGCGCCCTGGTCGCCGCCATGCTGGAGTCGCACGCCGCCGCCTCACGGGAGGCCCTGGACGCGGTCCTCGCGCGGCACCCCGACGACGTCGTGGCGGCCCTCGTGGACTGGATCGACCATGAGCTGGGGCCGGGCCGGGAACGGATCCGGGTGCTGCTGGCCTTGATGCTGGACGCCGGCATCCGGCGCGAGGTCCGGTTGTACGCCGACGCGTTGCAGCTGGGCTGGGACCGCAACGCCGCCGGCCATCTCCCGCTCACCGGCGACCAGCTCGGCGTGGCCTGGCCGATGGTGGAGGGCCTGATCGTCCTCGTGGTCATCCGCGGCGGCCCGATGCCGGACCGCGAGGCGCTGCGGTCACACGTCCGCGCGCTCCTGCGGGCCGGGGGCGGCTGACTGGGAAGATTCGCGCCCGTCGCGGCAACCGAGTTCCGCGCCCTGCGGCTCACCCCCACGGCCTATGGGGCGACGAACACCGCGCGGGCCCGCCAGTCGGGCCCCCCGGTTGCCGGCGCGCTGACCACCACGGCGGCGCCGGTCGGCGACCCGTTGTTCCAGGCCATCCTGGACAGGGCGCCGTTTACCCGGTTCGTGATGTAGAGATGGCTGCCGGAGACGAAGATCCCGCCGGAGTTGCCGAACGCTGTCGTGCCGGCGACGGCGAACTTGTCCGGCCCGAGAACGCCGGAGTCGGGCGAGAACCAGCGCCAGAACAGCCCCGCCTGCCCGGAGATCGTGTAGTAGAGCCGGCCGCCGGCGTACGTCATGCCGGTCACCGTGGGGATTCCGGGGTAGAATCCGACGGTCACCCCGAGATACGTCTGGGTGGTGCCGGAGCCGGTCTGGACGCCGTCCCAGCGCGGGTCGTGGTACGGGTCCACCATGGTGGCCGGGCCGAGCGTCGTGCCGTCGAAGCCGCGGCGCCACAGCGCGCTGCCCAGGCCGTAGAAGAGCGTGCCGCCCACCCAGAACGCGCCGTGGGAGTTGGACCAGACCGTGCCGTCCGGGTTGCCCACGACCGCTGTCGGCCCGGCGGCGCCTGCTCCGTCGTACGACCGCCGCACGATGCCGTCGGCGCCCTGGCCGACCGTGCCGCCGGCCAGGTAGACGTTGCCGGGCAGGGGCCGGGGCGCGGTCGAGTGCGGTGCCGTGCCGCCGGTCAGCGGGAAGAACGCGATCCGCTCCCGGCGATGCTCGGAGTTGCCGATCCACGGCAGGTCGTGGCCGAGCCACAGGCCCGCCGGGGTCAGGTACAGCTCGCCGACGCCGATGCCCCTGGGATGCCGGCCGGGGTTCCAGGCCAGCGGGATGCCGTTGACGGGGTCGAGGGCGGCGAGGCTGGGCCGGGCGACCGCGCCGATCGCGGCGGCGTTGCGGCCGGTGGTGTTGTTCATCCAGCGCATGTGCCCGCCGACGTAGACGGCCTGTTCGCCGACGGCGACCGACATCAGGCTGTCCCCGCCGGTGTACGCGATCCAGGCCGGCTGCAGGCCGGCGCCGGTCGCGGTCGCGTTCCACCGGGCGGCGGTGTCGCACAGCGTGCCGGTGCTCAGGCCGCCGCTGGCGACGATGACGAAGTACGAGCCGTCCGGGGCGAAGTCGACCTCCCGGACGGAGGAGTCGAACGACTTCCAGGTGCACGCCGGGCCGTACCGGTCGGTGTTCCAGTTGGCGATCGTCGCTGTGGCGCCCAGGGTCAGCCTGACGACCTGGTCGTGCAGTACGCCGTTGGCGTTCTTGAAGTTGCCGATGACCACCAGTTGGCCGCCGTTCGGCGAGACTGCCAGATCCTGTACGCCCACCGCGGCCTTCGACCCGCCCGCGGCGGAGGTCCAGTTGTGGTGCCCGGTCAGCTTGACCGTCAGGTAGCTGTCCAGCGTGCCGGTGGTGGCGTTCAGCGACGCGAGGCCGCCGCGCGGGTTCGCCGCGCCGGCGTTGGTGAACACGCCGCCCACCAGCAGCCGGGTGCCGACCATCGCGACGTCCTTGATCTGCCCATTGAACGACGGCGGGACGAACGACGCGACCGGTGCCCCGGTCGCGGTGTCGACCAGGGCCAGCTTCTTGCGGGTGACGCCGTTGACGGTGCTGAAAGCGCCGGCGAGGTACGCCGTGCCGGCCGTCGGACCGGCCACGATACTGGTGACCTCGCCGTTGACGGCCGGCCGGAAGCCCGGGTCGACCGCGCCGGTGGCCTTGTCGAACGCCATCACATAGCTGCGCGTGACCTCCTCGGCCGAGTTCCGCCCGCGCACCCGGGTGAACGTCCCACCCGCGAGGATCTTCGTGCCCGCGTCGTAGATCGCGTTCACCGCGCCGTCCAGCACGTCCGGCGACAGCGTCGACGGGACGGAGCCGACCAGGGTGGCGTGGTTCGGGGCGGCGTGCGCGGTGGGTACGACCGACCAGCTGGCCAGCCCTACGATGACTGCGGCGATGATGGCGCCACGGCGAGACGGGGTCAATGCAGCTCCCGAGCGGACTGGCCGGACGAGCGCCGGCTGAGGTGAGGATGCCCAGCTTTGCCCCGAAGTGGAGCCTCGTCCAGGGCTGCCCGCGTTTTCGGAACGCCCGGACGGCGGGGCGAGAACCCTGGCCGACGGGCAAATGGCCCGAGTCACCGACCGGAGGCGTCGCGGCACGAAGCGCGGGGAAGCCGTCGAACGCCGCTTATGAGTCGATCACGGCGTCAGGGCGATAATCCGGACGCTCCCCGCCGCCAACCTCATGATCAACAACCTCGGCGGACGGCCGCTCGGCCGGTGGTCGCGCGGACCGGTCGAGGCGCCCGCTCACCGGACGCGGCGAGCGGAGCATCGACACCGGCAGCACGAACCAGTGCCGCTGCGAGCAGCGGACCTTGACGTGTTCCGTCGGCGCGTCGGTCGATGGCAGCGTGCGGCGGTCGACGATCTCCGCCGGCGCGGTGCATCCGGGCTCGGGGCATGCGGTCAGGCAAAGCATGTGTCGGCGCTCCTCGCGATGGTGGTGACGTGTGCGAGGAGACCGTGCGGCACCCCTGCGTACCTGCGCGCCGGGATCGGTCAGTCGTGGTGGCGACAGGCGCCGTCGGTCAGTCGGGGGGCTCCCGCTCGGCGGGCGGCTCGGCGGGCCGCTCGGTGGGCCGCTCGGTGGACGGCTCGGCGGGCGGCTCGGCGTTGCCGGCCTCGCCGTCCGTGAACGGGTGCCGGAGCCGGCGCATCGCCGACTCACCGACGTTGCGGGCCGCGCCTTCGGGCTCGGGCTCGGTGACCTCGGTGCTCGGCGGTGCCAGGAAGAGGCCGTCGCGGCCGGCCTGGGTGTCTCCCATGCGGATCTCCTTCGTACGTCGGCCGATGCCTGTGCCACGACCGCTGCGCTGTGCCGCGACCGCCCGTGCCGCGGGTGCCTAGGCCACGACGGCGTCGACGGCCTTCTTGAGTGCGGACGGCTGGGCCGGCGATCGCGGGGCGCCGGCGCGCATGTCGTTCATGCGGGCACCGATCTCCTGCAGGCGCTTGCGGCCCAGGCCCTCGCGGACCTTCGGGAACCAGTCCTGCTCCTCCTCGTCGATGTGGTGCGTGACGTTCTCGATCAGCACCGTCGTCTTCGCGTCGAAGCGTTCGTCCGACGGGTCCATCGCGTACAGCTCCGCGCAGAGGACGTCGGCGACGTGGTGCTCCTCGTACGACTCGAGGACATCATCCTCCAGGTCGGGGAGAAGCCCGCGGACCTCCGGGTACATGACCTCGTTCTCCAGGTGCGTGTGTACGGTCAGCTCCTCGATGATCTTCTTTACGAGGTCACCCTTGGTCTTCTCGGCCCGGTCTCCGGCGTCCTGGAACCGCCGGAACAACCTCTTGATCTCTTTGTGGTCGGCCTTGAGCATGACGATCGCATCGGTGGACATGGCACCTCTCCTCGCTGACGGACGGGCGCTTCGTACCCCGGTCCGCGGCTCGCAAACGGGCGGCGTGGCCGCCGGTGTCAGCGGTGCATGTGCACGCGGATGGTCGTCGCGCCGGGCCGGGTGTGGATGCGCACCAGGTCGCAAAGCTGGTTGACCAGGACGAGCCCGCGGCCGCCGGTCGACAGGTGGGGCGGCACCGGGATCCGGCCGGTGAGGGGGTCGCTGAGGTGGCCGGTGTCGGCGAGCTGGCATGCCACGTGGTCCGCTTCGGCCCAGGTCCACAGCGTGCCATCCGCGCCGGTGTGCAGGACGGTGTTGGAGGCCAACTCGTTCACGGCGACCGTCATGTCGACGACCCGGTCCGGTGGGAGGCCGGCGGCCGTGGCCTGAGCGGTGATGAACCGGCGGATGGCGGCCAGGGCGTAGCGGTCGACGGCCATCGTGGCCGCGTCCGCCGGCGGCGGTGGAAGCGGCTGGTTGAACCCGGCGGCCACCGTGATCGGGTCGCCGTAGTGCACGCTCTCCCACGTCTCGCTGGCGGTCTGGACGACCGGATGGGTGCGGAGGGCGTCGTCCAGCCAGCGCTGGTCCAGGCTGGCGGCGTCGTACGGGCACAGGATGGTGGCGCACCGGCCGGCGAACGCCGCGTTGATCAATGCCTCGTGCTGTGCGCAGGCGGGATACTCCGTCTCGGTGCGCCCGGCCCAGATCGGTTCGCCGATGATGCGGGCGCGCCGCCCGGGATGGTCGGCGGCGAACGGAAGCAGGACGCCGGGGATGATCCGCCCGGGGTTCCGCCCGGCCGTGCTCATGTCGTGCATGTCGACCCGCGCCGCGTCCGGGCCGAGAGCGTCGCGGATGTGCTCCAGGTTGTCAGCGGGGACGGCGACCATGACCGGTTCCCCGGCGGCCAGGCCGCTGCGGATGTAGGGAACGGTGACGGCCAGGTACTCCGCGATGTCGGCATAGACCAGCGCCGGGTGTACGAACCCGGTTCCTGGGGCGATGGTGGTGCTCATCGTGCCTCCGCGAGGGGACCTGACGTGTCGTGCCGTTCGACGCTGGTCCTCCCGGGCCGACGCTGACAGCGGGGCCTGCCAGCCTCGGCCAGCCGCGTGCCGTGTCCAACATAGCCGCTGCTCAGCCGGCTCCGCCCGGTGAGTGATCCATGGTCACCGTACGCCTACGCAACGTAAGACCGCGCGAGGGGAGGCACGGCGCCGGTCGTGGGCCGGACGATCGCGGTAGGATTCATCCGAACCTCGTCGCTGCCCCGGAGCCCTGGCAGCACCTCTCACCCGAAGGTGCGGCCGTCATGACGTCAATCTTGAAGTTCGCCCCGCGGGCACGATGGACCCGCCAACGCACGGGTGCGGGGCGGCGGTGAGCGCGGCGGCGGACCGGTGGGCCAGCGCGCACCGACTGATCGCCGACCAGCCGGGTCCGGTCGATCGGCCGGGCAACGTCGCCGACCGGCTGCGTCGGATCTGTGCGGCGGCGGCCACCGCGCTGTCGGCGTCCGGCGCGGGTGTCAGTGTGATGGCGGCCGGGGGCTCCTGGGGGTTCGCGGTGGCGTCGGACCCGGTAAGTCAGCACCTGGAGGAACTTCAGTTCACCCTGGGGGAGGGGCCGTGCTTGGACGCGATGGCCAGCAGGCGCCCGGTCCTGGTCGCGGAGATCTCCGCCAGCGCGATGCAACGATGGCCGATCTATGCCTCCGCCGTCCGGGAACAGGGCGTCCGGTCGGTGTTCGCCTTTCCGCTGCGGACCGGACTCGTCCGCCTTGGCGTGCTCGACGTGTTCCGCGCGCAGGCCGGCCCGATGACCCGGGACGACGTCGCCCAGTCACTCACGTTCGCCGAGATCGCGCGGACGACTATGCTCGACGGCCAGGACATCGCCCCGGCCGGTGCCCTGCCCGGCGGGTTCGACGAGGCCCCCGGCTACCGGGCCGAGGTCTTCCAGGCCCAAGGGATGATCATGGTGCAGCTGGGAATCGACATCGACGAGGCGCTGGTGCGACTGCGCGCCCACGCCTACGCCGCGGGACGGCCGCTGGTCGACGTCGCGCGGGACGTCGTTGCCTGCATGCTGCGCTTCGACCGGGACCGGCCATGACCGGCGCCGCGAGGTTGGGTTCGGGGGAAGGTAGGGGTTGCCGTGACTAAGCTTTCGACACAACAACTCGCGCGGGTCTTCGTCGAGGTCTCAGACACCCTGGTCGACGAGTTCGACCTGCTGGAATTCCTGCACATGCTCACCCTGCGAACGGCGGAGGTGGCCGCCGCCAGCGTGGTCGGTCTGGTCCTGGCCGACCACAACGGAAACCTCCGGTTCATGGCTGCCTCCCGTGAGGACGCCGAGATGCTGGAGCTGTTCCAGCTGCAGAACGATCAGGGTCCGTGCCTGGACGCGTTCCGCACCGGCACGCCCGTGGTCAACACCGACCTCCACGAGTCGCCGTCCCGGTGGCCCCTGTTCGCGCCGCATGCCACCGGGGCCGGCTTCAGCTCGGTCCACGCCTTCCCCCTGCGCCTGCGCAGCGAGGTGATCGGTGCGCTCAACGTGTTCGGGGCCACCGAGGGCGGCCGCCTGGAGGCGGACGACATGCCGCTCGTCCAGGCCCTTGCCGACATGGCCGCCATCGGCCTGCTTCAGGAACGGGCCATCCGGCAGGGGCGGGTGCTGACCGAGCAGCTCCAGGGGGCGCTCAACAGCCGGGTGGTCATCGAACAGGCCAAGGGGGCGATCGCCCAGTTGCGCGGGGTGGACGTCGACGAGGCCTTCGGGCTGATCCGCGCCTTCGCCCGGAGCCACAACCGGCGCCTCGGCGAGGTGGCCCGCTCGATCATCGCGGACGTGCACAGCATCCCGGAGCTCGGTCCGAACTGACGCCGCGCCCGGGGTGCGCCGGCACCGCGTTCGGCGGCCTCCGCCGACGATCCCGGATACGTCGTCATCGATCTCGACTTCGGGACCGCCGCCGTGGCCGGACGGTTTCTGGAATTCCTGCGCGAGAAGGTCTGGTCCGTCGCGGAAAACGCGCCGGCCCTCGCCGGCCGAGAAAGCGGCCTTGGCGAGGGCCGAGCCCGCCCCGGCGTTCAGGAATCCAGCGCGACTCACGACGCCCATTGGATCGCCGCCGCGCCGGCGGCCTATCGCCGCCGCGCGGCTCCGCGCCGCTTCGGCTCCTACCGGCGGTTGTGGAACGCCTCGGTGACCGAGGCCGGGATGCGACCGCGCTCGGAAACCTCGTGTCCGTTCTTGACGGCCCATTCCCGAATGGCCTTGTTCTGCTCGCGGTCGGCGCGGACCGGTGCCCGGCCGGCGCCGCGACGGCCACGGCCATCCGTGTTGCCCCGGCCGACCCGGTTGCCTGCGGAGATGAACGGATCCAATGCCTTGCGGAGCTTTCCGGCGTTCTTCTCCGACAGATCGATCGTGTAGTTGACGCCGTCGACAGCGAACTCCACCGTCCGGTCGGCGGTGCCACCGTCAAGGTCGTCAGTCAGTACGACGAGAATCTGCTTAGCCACAATACCCCGCTCCTTTGAGCCTTGCCGTTGACCTGCCCAGTCTGACCCATCGGTCAGCGCTCGGCAAGGCGACTTGCGTACGCGAACCATCACCAGCAGAAACCGATATCGACCCTAGGCCGGCCGGTCCTTATGAAACGCGGCCTAGCCGAGCGCGCGGCCCGAATGTGAAAACGGTACCCGACGACCCGTTCCGCAATGGGACACTTCGGTGCCTCATCAGCACGCGGGCGTGGACTCACCCCATCGGCGCGGAGGATGCGGGGAAACCGGGCGCCCGCGTTCACAACCCTATGATTGTGCAAACCGCCGGTTGTGGATACGGTGGGCGCGTGGCAGTCGTAGAAGACGAGTTGAGCCTGGTGTTCTCGGCCCTGGCCGACCCCACCCGGCGGGCGATCCTGGAGCGCCTGGCCCGCGGCGACGCGACGGTCAACCAGCTTGCCGAGCCGTTCGCGATGACCCAGCAGGCGGTCTCGAAGCACCTGAAGGTGCTCGAGCGCGCCCGCCTCATCTCGCGGGGTCGCACCGCGCAGGCCCGGCCCCGCGCCCTGGATGCCGCGCACCTCGACGCGGCCGCCGGTTGGATCGCGCGCCACCGCCGGGTCTGGGCCGACCGCCATGACCGCCTCGACGCGCACGTGGCAACGCTGCGCTCCACGCGCTGCCACGACGAGGGGCCGAAGCGATGACCGCGACCGGCGGGCTGACCTACCGGCGCGTGCACCGGGGGTCGCCCGAGCTGCTGTTCGACTGCATGACCATCCCCGAGCACCTCACCCATTTCTGGGGCCCGACCGGGACGACCACGCCGGTCCGCAACATCGTCATGCGGACCACGATCACGTTCATCGACCTGGGTGACGGGCGCACCGAGGTGGTCACCCATCAGACCAACGTGCCGGCGGCATACCTGAGCGCCGAGGCGAGGGCGGGCTTCAGCACCAGCCTCGACCGCTTCGAGGCCTACCTGGCCGGCCTCGACGCCGTACGCGAACGCCGGACAGGGTAAGTTCCGGGCGTCGATGCCGGGGGCGGCTGGCCGGCCCGACACCCCGTTCCGGCTCGCCGCGTCCTGATCGCGGCTACCGTGGTCATGGGGTCGGTTCCGCTGGCCACCCCGATGACCGCGGCCGGGGGAACGCCGAGTCCGCACGCCGTTTCGTCAGCACGGCCCCGACCGTGCGATCTGACGCTGCCCGCAGTCATCTCTGTGACCTCCGGCGGCTCCGGGCAGTCTGCTCCCGCGCGTTCGGCGTTCCAATTCGAAGGAGACCGTATGTATCGAAGATCATCGTCTGTGTACGTGGTTGCTCTGGCCGTCGCCGGGCTCCTGGCGCTTCCCGTCTCACCCGTCCCGGCCTTCGGCGAGACCGGTGGGACGAGCGCCAGCGCGGTGTTCAACGTGCGCGACTTCGGCGCCACGGGCGACGGGGTCACCGATGACGCCCAGGCCATCCGGGACACGGTGGCCGCGGCGAAGGCGGCGGGTGGCGGCACCGTCTACCTCCCCGCCGGCACCTACATTCTGGGCAGCCGGCAGGCTCAGTCCGGCGGCTACGGCCTCGTGCAGCTGGTCGGTGTGTCGAACGTCGACGTGGTCGGCGACGGCCCGACCTCGGAGGTGAAACTGCGGGCGAAGGACTGGACGACCACGCCCGAGGCGCACGCGTTCTGGTGCAAGACCT
>WUUC01175898.1_pt1 | contig 10849 bp, 15 predicted proteins | sample 6278441 | NCBI WGS metagenome assembly WUUC01 (sample SAMN13675441, study PRJNA597444) | soil metagenome | isolation source: soil | place: USA: Washington | collected 2017-10 | reverse complement strand
CATTGCGCGGATGGCGATGAACGTTCTGATCGACGTCGCGACGGGAACGATTCCGTTATTAGGCGACATCTTTGATGTGGGTTGGAAATCCAACCGCAAGAACGTGCGGCTGCTGGAAGGTTATCAGGCGAACCCGCAGAAGGTGCGCGCCTCGAGTTGGGCTGTCGTCATCGTTCTGCTTCTCGTCATTGTCGCGGCCATCATCGGCGTCTTTATGCTCGCCGCATGGATACTGCGCCAGATCTTCTAAGCCGTCCGGTCGCTTAGCGCGACCGGATCCTGTTGACGAGCGTCTCGATTTCGGCAACCGTCTGAAAATTGTCGGGAACCACTTCACTGTCAGGGACGCGAACGCCCGTGCGGTCTTCCACGAAGTCCATCAATCGCATTAATGCCATCGAATCGAGAATGCCGTTGTCGATCAGATTGGTATGCTCATCGACGGTCGCCACGTTGGCGCCCAAATCTGTTTTGATAAACTGAATCAGCTCGTTACGCAGGCTCATTTCGAGCAAGCCTCCTGACAGATACTTGAAGTTGGAAACGCAGCGCCATTATACAGCGCTGTCAGCTTGGATTCAATCCGAGATTCCGTGCAATGATCAGCCGCTGAATCTCTGACGTGCCGGAATACAAACGGCTGGCTACTGCGTCGCGCAGATCACGCTCGACTTCGTATTCCTTCATGTAGCCGTAACCGCCTCGCACTTGAATGGCATCGAGTGACGATTGGATCGCGGCTTCGCTGATGTAAAGCTTCGCCATGGCTGCTTCCATGGGTGGCATGCCACCTTCCAGCTGCGACCAGGCTGCGCGGTACAAAATCATGCGCGCCATTTCCACGCGCATCTTCATATCGACAATACGCGAGGCTGTGAGCTGGAAATCACCGACGGATTTACCGAACTGCTTTCGTGTCTTCACGTAATCGAGCGAATCGTCGAGCTGGCGGTGCATGCTGCCCACGGTGCTGCCCAGGATGCAGGCACGCTCCCAACCCATCGAGTGACTGAAGATCGCGGATCCCTGTCCGACTTTCCCAAGCATATTTTCGGCGGGCACTTCCACATTCTCGAGATGCAGCTCAGCCATCGGCGACGTCGTTAGGCCCATCTTGTGAATCGGCATGCTGATGGTCAGCCCGGGCATCGTGCGCTCCACGAGGAAGGCAGTGATGCCCCACATCTTTCGATTGGGATTCGTCGTTGCGAAAACGACGAAAAGATTCGCTTCCGGCGCATTCGTGACGAACATCTTCGTGCCGTTCAGCACGTAGCAATCACCGACTTTTTCCGCCCGCGTGCGCAGGCTGTACGCATCCGAGCCAGAATCCGGCTCGGTCATACCGTGACCGCCAACCCACGTGCCGTTGTTCAGCTTTTCGAGATAACGCTTTTTCTGATCGTCCGTGCCGAACGTGTAGATCGGCATGGCCACGCTCCACATGTGCGCATGAATCGAGAACAACAAGCCTTGATCCTTGCACGCATAGCCGAGCGTTTCCATCGCGAGCATCGTCGTCATTACGTCAGCCGAGCTGCCGCCGTATTCCGCGGGGAACGGCAGCCCCTGTATTCCAAAATTCGCGCATTCGCGCCAAAGGTTGCGCGCAAACTTGCCGTCAAGATCGCGGCTTACGACGTCGTCATTTAACGCTTGCCGGGCAAAACCGAGCACCGCGTCGCGAAACTCGAGTTGTTCGGGACTCCAGGAAAAATCCATTTTTTGTATTAACGAAGGGCGGGTTCGTCGTCGAAGTTCTCTGATTTGATGGCAACCTGCGCGGTTGCGGCGGCGGCGACTTCAGCGGCGGGTTTTTGCGGCGGCCGCGTGCGCCAAACGATACGTGCCGGATTGCCGAACACAACTGCGTACGCAGGCACGCTGGTCGCGACGACCGAGCCCGCGCCGACTACTGCGTTCTCACCGATCGTCACGCCTTTCAGTATCATCGATCCGGCGCCCAGCCAGGAATGACTGCAAATGCGAATCGGCTTGGAACGGCCTGGTGTCTTCGCGCGATGATCGCCGTCCGACGCTTCGATCGAATGAAAATCGGTGTCCATGATGCGTGCATCCGACAGGCTCACGTACTCTTCCACGTCGATGCGGTTGGCGCAGCCGAACCGTGTGCCGGTGATGACTGCGCGATTACCAATGTTGATGACCGCATCTGGTGTGTGCGTCCAAAGCGTCGTGATCTGAATGAAGGAAGAAATCACGCCGCAATGATCCCCAAAGATGACCGTACCAGGTCCGCGGATATCGAGCCGCCCTACGACACGGAATCTCCGGCCCGCGCTTACCCGCCGGCCAAGTAAACGGAACTTCAGGATGTAGTAACGGCCACGCGCCAGCGCCATGAAAACCCCGAAAGCCCATAGCGGATTCTTAAGCACGCGCTGTAATGCCGTACGCATATTCATCTCAACCTCTACAACCGATTGGGCCGGTCACCGGACCGCCCCGCAGTCGACCTTGGTACGCACAGCGTTGCACCTGCGCAACAGTCTGCCCGCACGTTGAAAGTGCACTTCGTCGCTAATGTACCAGCGCGGAGCTTCTGCATTACCCCCGGCGCCGGGGAAAACCTGTGTATTTGTTTGATAAATTCAGATTTCCGTCCGCATTGCTCCGTGTCTAGCGTGTAAATCGACCGGTGCGGACGGTATGGAACGGGGCAATTCCCAGGCCGGATTAGCTAGACCCCATCGAGCGCGCGAATGGCTTCGCGCACGGCCTCCGGCACCGGGACCTTCATGCCTTTTTGGTAGTCAAACGAAACGATAATTCCGCCGCCATCAGCGGCGACCTGGCCGCGCTGATTGAGGATGAGATATTCCATTGTAAACCGGTCATCACCCACGTCGGTGACGCGCGCGCCGACACGTACTTGATCGCGATAAACCAACGGCCGTCGAAACCTGCAATGCGTAGAGGCGAGGATCGGCCCGTGGCCACCGTCTTCGCCGTTGAAGCCGACACGGTCGAGATAAGCCATACGCGCGCTCTCGAACAGTCTGAAGAATACCGTGTTGTTGGCATGACCGAACGCGTCCATGTCACCCCACGCGATCGGCGATTCGTAGACAACGTTGAATCCGTTCACTACTTCTTTTTTGGCCGCGATGTCTCGTAGATCTCCACCCATACATCCGGAGGAATGCTCGCGACCACGTTTCCAATTACATCCAACGGCAGATCGTCGACGTCATCGAAGCGCAGACATGATTTGCCCATGTCCAGCTTCTTGCCTGCCTTCTGGAAAGCATCTTCCAGCGTCTTGCGTTGCGCGTCCGTTGCATAAGCGCCCATCAAATACAGGGCGTTGTGATTCTTCTGCGCGGCCAGCCCGACGTAACAGAGCGGCTGTTTGTTGTACGTATTCGGATACTTCTCGAGCGGCACGCAATACGTGATCATGCCCGAGCCCATGGTCTCCTGGTAGCCATTGGGCAGATGTTTCTTGATGACCTTGCGGACCTCGGAAAGTGTTTTGCGACGATCTTCCGGCAATTCAGCGAGGTATTCTTCCACCGTCGTCGCTTTGCTCTGCACCATAACGGCGCTCCTGTAGTTTGACTAAGCCGGTTGCGCGAGGATTCCCTGCCGGTAATACAGAACCAGGTCGGTCGATACGGCGTCGCGTCCAAGTTGCCGCAGCATTGTCGTTATCTGGCCACGGTGATATGACGAATGGTTTACGACGTGACGCAGCAATTGCCAAAGCGGATTCGTGTATTCCTCACCACTGAGGGTGTGGTAAGTGACCATTCGATCGAGATCGGCATCGGTGAGCTGCTCGATAAACGCGCGCTGAGCTGTCTCTACCGCGCCCCACTCGATCTCGATTTCACCACGCGTGTACGATAGCCATTCGACTGGCCTGGCCGTTGGTGAAGTGCCCAGCCAGCGTGCGAGCCAAATCCATTCAGCACCCATGATGTGCAGCCAGGTATCCCGCAATGATGGATAGCTGTTCTTGAGGTCGCGAGAGAATTCTTCGTCGCTCACGTGAGCTACGACGCCGCGGATTCTCGCGTTCGCCCAGCGATTGAACGCAAACAACTCCTGAATTTCCGCTGTGCGTTGCATGATTACCGTTTCTGGTGAGTGGTTGAGCGGTAACGTAGCTCAAAGTTGGAGCAGCTACGGACGATAGCGCAAGAATCGGCGAGCGACCTGAATGAACCGGCGATCCTGTTCGGCTTCCGGCCGCTCCTGCTCTTTCTCGATCAGGCGCTGCACATGCTCATGCAGCGCAGGATCTCCCCACTTATAACCAGTTTCTTCTTCCGCGAGTTCCGTGTAGCCGTCCCGCGCTGCCTCGAGCAGCGCCAGCGCAGCCGCGGCATTGAAAGACGGATCACGTCGCGACGGTAATCCAAAATTGATACGCGGCTTTACATCGTCGCCGTCTTCTTTGACGAAGGCGCGTGACATCACTCCTCCTACGGTACCAGCGCCGCGACCATTGCATCGCACGCTTCGGCGCAGCGACGGCAGGCTTCGGCGCAAATTCGGCAGTGCTCCATGTCCATGTGTTGCGCGTGACGTTCACATTCGTCGGCGCAGGAACGGCAAGCCTGGGCGCACGCGTGCAGCTGCAGATGCAATGTGTTCGCATCGCGGTGACCGGTGCGCGCCAGCAGCGTACCCGTAACATCGCATATAGCGGAGCAATCGAGGTTGAGGCGGATACATTGTGCGAGAGCCGACGCATCGCCTTCGGACAGGCATGCATCAGCGCAGATTTCGCAAATTTCCGCGCAGTCGAAGCAGGCTTCGATACATGCCATCGCCTGTTCGCCGTTCGAGCCGGCCGGACTCGGATGCGCTTGCAACATTTTCTTCAACCGGTTCATGCTCTCCCTCCTTGTCATTCAATGGTCGCAAAAGCAGGACCTCGTCATTCCCGGGTACACAAACTGCATACCCTGCGCGCATGCCCCTTCACTTTCGACGTAATAGCTGCCTCGCCAGCATCATCATCTCGATCGTATTGACGGTCGTCCTCAACCTGCTACTGCGCGCATGCTGAACTGACCCGCGGCGATTGCTTTCGCGATCCGCTCGCCGCCGCGCGATGATGGCTCAATGTCGTTGGCGTAATCCGCCGGACTGCTGCAGACCAACCGCAACTCGATCACATCCAGGCCGTGTTCAAACGCCAGTCTCACGATAACGTCATTAAAGACGATGAGTGCTGTCCGCGCCAGCCGCGCGATTCGCTTATCGAGCAAGCGGCCGTTGTAAATCGTGCACACCGTTGTCGGCAGCTTCGTCTGCGCAATTGCTTCAAGCAGACGACGGTAATCCGCTTCAAATTGCTCGCCGACCGCAGCCAGCCTGTCGAGCGCGCCCGCCATCGACCGTGCCGGCTCTTCGAGGAGACCGATATGACCTAGCGCATCATTGCCGCCTGCACTCAGGAACAAGCGACTTGCACCGCTCGGGATTTTGGCGACCTGATCGTGGACGTCATGAACAACCGCGCCATCGCGTGCGAGCAACGTTACCGTCGCACCCGAGGGTAATGCCTTCCGCAAATGATCGATCACGGCGTGACGCGGCTCGACGTAAGCAGCGTTATCGAATATGGAATCACCCAGCAAAATGAAGTGTGGCATTCAGCGATTCTTTACGTGACGTTCAAGGCCCGGTCCGTAGCGTCAGAATGACGATTTCCGGGGGCCTGCGAAAGCGCACCGGCATAATGCTCGTGCCCGTCCCGCTGCTGACGTAGAGGTGGCGACCACGCTCGACAACATGTCCATATGCGAAGCGCTGCCCGTAACTTGATGGAACTATCGGCGGTCCTATGATGGGCAAATTCACCTGCCCGCCGTGCGTGTGTCCCGCAATCGTCAATGCAACGCGCGGCGGTACATCCGGAAAGAGGTCGGGATTGTGCGTAAAGGCGATCACCGGCTGGCCCTCCGCAACGGTGCGTAAAGCTGCGGACACGTTGTGCTGGCCCTCCCAGAAGTCGCTAATGCCGGCGAGCCAGAATCGCTTCCCGCGCACGTCCACCGCAGCCGCGCTGTCTTCCAGAACCGTGATTCCCGCGCGCTCCAGCGATCGCCGGACACGTGACGCGTCCAGCCACCAATCGTGATTGCCGAGCACTGCAAAAACATTCCGTTGGGGACGCAGGAGCTCCAGCTCATTTGCAATTGATTCCGGTGCGACGAATTTTCCCCCAACCACTCCTTGTATGACGAGATCACCGAGGATGATAACGATGTCCGCGTGGCTGTCATTCACACGCTGGATAATCGAACGCAGTTTGCGAATACCGTGATGCGGAGAACCAACATGCAGATCGGTTAGTACGGCTACGCGCAGTCCATCGTTTGCCTGAGGCCAGTTGCGGATCGTAAGTGGTACTTCGCGAACTATCAAACGTCGTGGTTCGATGACGAAACCCCACAGTGCGAACGCCACGACCGCGAACGAGATCAACGCAGCCGCGCGAATCCACAGTTTGTTGCGACTCTTTAGCTGCATGTCTTTGGGCGGCGTAGTGCACGTTCGTACGCTTCGCGCGCCAACCTGTCAGCGGGGCGGCCATATCGATTTACGTACGCGAGGAATAATTCGCAGGAATTATTCACGTGGAGAATAATTCATCGGGAATTATTCCGCATGCGGCATAAATCCGTACAGTCGGCAACATACTTACTTCTTCTTGCCCGGCCGCTTCAATATGCCCACGCGCTCTCCCTTCGCCGAATCCGCGATGAGCTGCGCCAAACGGCGCTCCTGCGTTGCCTGCTGCTTGGCGCTGATTACCCACCAGGTCACCGGCTTCCGGTACGACGGCGGTTGTGATTCAAAGAACGCCCAGGCCTTCTTGTTTGCACGAAACTTGTTGAGCAACGCCGGGGTGAATTCTACGCTGCCTTGTTCGAAAGAATACAGCCTCGTCTTCGCGGGATCGCGCGCTTCGAACGCCTTTGCACCTGCGGGATGCATCTCACCGCTCGCGATCAGTTCTTTCGCGCGTTTGGTGTTCACCGCACTCCAGGTGCTGCCGGACCGGCGCGGCGAAAAACGATTGACATAGCTCTCCGCATCGATCGATTTGCGAACGCCATCGATCCAGCCAAAACACAACGCCTGATCCACTGCTTCCGGATAGGTGATGCTCTTCTTGCGGCTATCCTTCTTGTAGAAACCGACCCAGAGCTCTTTTTCGCTGTCGTGATGTTTCGCGAGCCATTTGCGGAAGTCAGCTGCGGTTGCAAAAAATTTCGGTTTCACGAGGTCAACTCCGCCGCGCGTAGATTTCGAACCATGGCGCGTGCGCACCCGGGATTGTCAATCCCATCGCGGACTTCAGCACGCGTTCTTCCCAACGCGCCCAGGCGCGTGTCCAGTCACTGGAAATCAGTACGAGTCGGTCCGGTACGACGTCTTTGACGCGATAACCGTGTTCATTCAAGAGCCGCGTCAGTGATTTCGGCGTAAACCCATGCCGGTACGGAAATGTGGCGAGGTTATTCCAGGCCAAGCGCGCGCGATAGTGCAGCCATCGGCGGTGCTTTGCGCGCGCGGCATAATATGCACCGTTCGGGACGCGAATGACTAACCAGCCTTCCCTGTTCAGCAACGCGCTTGCGGCTCGCAGGGCAGCATGCGGATCCGGCAATTGATCGAAACAATTCCAGATTGCAATCACGTCAAACCGGCGGTCAGTCGAAAAGTCTTCCAGTGATGATTCGACGACGGGAACGCCGTGACTGCGTGCGAATTCGTTGGCGCTCGCATTGACGTCGAGGCCGCACGCCTGCCAGCCGGCATCAGCAGCCGCCCGCAAAAACCCTCCCACATAGCTCCCCACCTCCAGCACACTTCCGCTTCGGCCGGACAAAGTGGTGATTTTGCGGACCCGCGGACGATAGAACGCGTACTGTTGCTCAAACAATGAAGCAAGTGCCGATGCGGAAGGCTGCTCCGCTTCGTAGACCTCCACCACATCCTCGCCGCGTTCCCGGGGACTTCGAAAGACCGTTGCGCACTCGCGGCATTGCACGAGGTGCAACGGCAGCCGTTGCGAAAAAATGGCGCGGTCGAACAACTGATGTACCGGGGCACCGGGCTTCAGTCGTCGCAGATGGAATTGCCACAACCATTCGAGCTCATGCTCGAGCTGCTGCCGATCCGCGACGGTGCGCACGTCCTGAGCTCGACACACCGGACATGATGCGATTTCGTACGTAGTCATAACACTTGGCAGCAGAATTGCAGCTACGGATTTCAGCCTAACGGGAGCGGGACCCTGCAAGCCTCGCCCCGTTTAAGACAGGCGCCTCAGCACAAGCCATGCTGAAGCGCCTGTTCTTTTTTGGACATGCATCACGCTTCCATGATCAATGCAATGTCAGGATCGAGCTGCCCCGCCGCATTGGCGCGGGTTAGCCACGAGACGACGAAAAACACAATGAAGGAAAGCACCATCGAAAGTCCTGAGATCGTAACGCCTGCAGGAAACGTGTAAACCTTGAAGTGACTGAATGATTCAAATAGCAGCGTGACGATCAGGCCCGTGCTGATCGATGCAATCGCGCCTTCACGCGTTGCGCCTTCCCAATTCAATCCAATTGCCAATGCCGGCACCAGCGTGGATGCAAACAGTCCCCAACCGAAAATGCCGAGGAAAGCGACAAGCTTTCCGGACAATTGCGCAGTGAGCGCTGCCGCAATTGAAATACAAATGGTGGCGATCCTCCCCCAGCGCAGTTCGTTTTCGACTCGCTTCCCCAATGCAATGGGCAAATCGTGCGTAATCGCGGCCGCGCCGATGTTCATGAAGGAATTGACCGTGCTCATGATGGCGGCGGCCACACCCGAAAAAACGATCGCCGAAAGCAGGACGGGCGTAAAGTTCAACAGGAAGGCAGGCGTGGCGTCGTCCGGCGTCGCCAACGTCAGCTGTCCGCGCACAGCCAGCGTTTTCACCGCGATCCCGACGCCGAAATACAACAGCAAGGTGACCGTCAGCGCGGCAGTCATCACGACCGGGTACCATTTGAGACGGCGCGGATCCTTCAGCATGTAGAACTTGTGCACGACGTGCGGTTGACCCAATGCGCCGAGCGCGAATACAAAGTAGAAGGAGAGTGCTGCGAGCGGTGATACCTTTCCCCAAGGCGACAGAAAAGCCGGATCCGCCTCCGCGATTACCCGTGACATTTCGCTCATGCCGCCGCCTGCGTCCAACGCAAAAATGAAGACGAGTACGGACGCAAACGCCATCAGAAGCCCTTGGAATACATCCGTGTAAATCCCGGCGAGAATCCCGCCCGCCGCGGAATACGCGAGTGTGATCCCGGTGCCGATCCATATCCCCGATTCCAATCCGACACCGAAGATCGCGTCGATCACGAGACCGAGCGCCAGGATATTCGTCGCCATGTAACCAATGATGGCGACCAGCATGGCGAAGGCTGACAATCCCTGGGCAGCCGGTGAGTTGTAACGCGCGCCAATGGCATCGGGAATGGTGAAGACAGGACGCGCTTCGCGCAGCAAGCGCATTCGCTTGGCGAGCAGCCACGCCGTCATTGAATTCGTCAATCCGGCTGAGAGCACAATGAAGATCGCGCCCATGCCGATTGAATACATTAGACCCGGGCCACCGATAAATGCGAATCCGGAAAGCGTCGCAGCCATTGCCGCAATTGCGAGTGCCGCGAGACCGATTCCCGGACCTGCAACGAAAAAATCAGCGGCCGTGCGCGTTCGTCGTGTCGCCCAAATACCAATCGCACCCACGACCGCAAAATAGATGAGTGCGGCGATGATGATGGTCGGCTGTTGCAATGTCGGTAATGCCCGAGTTTGCAACGCGATCATCATGACGTTTTCCCGCTATTCAATTCATTGAGTTTCCGCCGCAGCTCAGCCAGCTCATTATCGCTGAGCGTAGTTCTGTCGAACGTGAGTGCATACGCTACCGGCAGCACTGCCATGGGGGCGAGCCCAACGATGTACAGGATGATCGCGGCTCCAGTCGGAAGACCAAGCCACAGCCGCTCTGTGCTTACAGTTGCTTGTGAGAGCGCGGCGACAAAACCGCCGCCCAGCACCAGGAATACGAACAGGAAGACCAACCAGAGCCGGCCGGGAGAAGAACGTTTGCGCGCTACGCCCAGCACCAGGATCGCAGTCATTACAGCCGCGCTTGCAATCGCGAACGCGTACGTCGCGAGTAGCGGAACGCCCCCCGGCAAAAACGCGGAAGCGTAACCCAATCCGATCACTACCATCGACAGGAAAATGACGAGCAACGCGCCGCCTCTGATCATGCAGTCGCCGGGTAATTGGTGAGGGACAATAAAAACGGTGGGCCACCGAAGCAGCCCACCGTCATAAATTCGACCAGCTACGTGACGCTTAGAGCGACGTCGTGGTCGTGTCGGCGGCCGTCGTGTCCATGCCCATCGTGTCCATCGGGGCCGGAGCCGGTGCGGGGGCCGGAGCCATCGTGGCCGTATCCGCCGGAACGTCGCCTTCTTCTTCTGCCTGAGCGCATGCGGTGGCGACGAGCGCCAAAGCCATCATGCTGAGAATACCAAACTTACGCATTTGAACCTTCCTCATTAGAGAAATCCGGGATATTTGCCCTAATCGGCATATGGAAGATAGAAAATGGTACCTGTCACGAAGATTACATCCCATCCGAGCCGTTTTTCTGGACGGTCCAGAGCATTGCCCCGGTTGGCTCGTGGACCATGATCGGAGAGAGCACGACAGCTCGAGAGCACGAGAGCACGAGAGCACGAGACCGGTGGTGTAAATTGACCCTTCCGGCTATGGGTGGCGGCTTTAGACCGTGCTATGC
>WUUC01068637.1_pt1 | contig 10849 bp, 11 predicted proteins | sample 6278441 | NCBI WGS metagenome assembly WUUC01 (sample SAMN13675441, study PRJNA597444) | soil metagenome | isolation source: soil | place: USA: Washington | collected 2017-10 | reverse complement strand
TCCACACCAGTTCGACGCCCCCGCATGCCATGCGCGCTTCGTGCAAGGAACAAACTGAACCGTTTCGCCGTCGCGTCGGATCAGGAAGTGAGACGAGACCTTGAGGTCCTTGATCGTTTCGAAATACGGGTCGGCGGCAGCATCAAGCCGGTTGGTGAAGAAGTCAGCTATCCAAGGGCCACCGAACTCACCCGGAGGCAAGCTGATATTGTGGATGACGATGAGGTCGATCGGTCCCGCCGGGCGCTCGTCGCAATTTGGTGATGCGATATAGCGGGCGCCCGTAAGGAGGCCATCTGAAGTCAAGCCCGCCCAACTCACTCGATGCCGAGTCGCTCCATCCGGTATCTCAGTGCGCGGAAAGTTATTCCCAACAGCTTGGCAGCGGCAGTGCGGTTGAAGCGTGTTTCTTCCAGCGCTTCGAGAATCGCTTCTTTTTCGAGCCGATCGAGATATTCCTGCAACGGTCGTTTGCCCCCGCCGCCGTTACCGGAGGCAACAACCGGCTCGGGAGGCCGCAGGCCGAGATCATCCTCGGTGATAGCCGAATGCGAGCAAAGCGCGATTGCTCGCTCCAGGATGTTTTCGAGCTCGCGAACATTGCCCGGAAACTCGTAGCTCTTCAGCGCTTCCATCGCGTGCGGGTCAAGCTTGATTCCCCCGCCGTTCCGGGTGAGTGCGAGCCGTTCCAAGATCGCGGAGGTGATGAGCGGGATGTCTTCGCGCATCTCGCGCAGCGCGGGCATCTTGAGCTCGATCACATTCAAGCGATAGTAAAGGTCCTGCCGAAAAATATTCGCCTCCACACACGCCGCCAGGTTCTTGTGGGTAGCGCTGATGAAGCGCACGTCGACCGCTTCTTCCTGCGTCGAACCAACCTTGCGAACTTTCTTTTCCTGGATCGCGCGCAGAAGCTTCACCTGCATCAGAATCGGCAGATCGGCGACTTCGTCGAGAAAGAGCGTTCCGCCGCGCGCGGCCTGAAAGAAGCCCTCGCGATCAGCTTCGGCGCCAGTAAACGCGCCTTTTTTGTAGCCAAAAAATTCGCTTTCCATGAGCGCTTCCGGAATCGCGCCACAGTTCACTGGAACGAATGGTTGATCGCCGCGAGCGCTCTTCTGGTGGATGAGCCGCGCCGCGCGCTCCTTGCCGCTCCCGGATTCGCCGCTGATATGCACCGGCGCTTCGCTGCGTGCAAGCTTCTCGATAACGGCACGGACCTGCGCAATCGCGGGCGATTGCCCGAGCAGGATTCCAGGACTTTCCTTTTCAGCGGCGGCGGGGGCTGGCAGCTTGAGCGCCGATTTGACCAGAGCGCGGATGTTTTCGAGAGAGACGGGTTTCGCGAGGTAATCGAAAGCCCCGGCCTTGAGCGCGGCCACCGCGTTCTCCGCGCTGCCGTGCGCAGTGATTACCGCGACCGGCAGATCGGCGCAGTGCTGACCGATGTGCTGCACGAGATCGAGACCGCGTCCGTCCGGCAATTGCATGTCGGTCAGGCAGAGGTCGTATTGCTTGCTCTTCGTCATTTCGATCGCCTGCGACACCGTCATCGCGCGCTCGACGTCGAGCCCCATGCGCAGAAGCGTGAGCTCCAGCAGCTCGAGAATATCGGCTTCGTCATCGACGACCAGTACGGTGCGCCGTGACGATTCAGTGCGCTCTTTACGCTTCACTTACACTCCCCTGCAAGTTATCGAAAACTGCGCGCCGCCCTCGCCCGGGATGTAATCGAGCCGGGCGCCATTGCCTTCGCACACTTCACGCGCGATACAAAGGCCGAGCCCGGTGCCTGAGGAAACGGTGGTGAAGAAAGGCTCGAACAACTGTCCACGTAGCGCGGGCGGAACGCCGGGTCCGTCATCCTGGATGATCAATCTTACCGTATTATCCGCGGCCCCCGCGTGTACCGCGAACCTGATGCTGCCGGGGAGCTTCTGGCTGTGGCGGAGCGCATTCCGCGCCAGATTCCACAGCACCTGGTTGAAGTGCGTGCGGTCGAACGTGATGCCGCGGTTGGTGTTGACCTCGATCTCGAAAGTGTCGGTCGGCGTCTTTTCGATATTGGAAAACTCCCTGACGAACTTGGAAAGAAACGCGCCGGGGTCGATTGTTTCCGGCTGGCCATGGTCCCATCTTCCCAGCTTGAGAACTTCCTGCACCATGCGATTCAAGCGCTGCGTGTTGTCGGCGATGATGCGCAAGAGCCGCGATTGCGTCTTGCTGTAGTCCCGCTCCTCCTGCAGTAACTCGGTCGCATGGCTGATCGCCGACAACGGATTTCTGATCTCGTGCGCGATGCTGGCGGTCAGCCGTCCCAGCGCGGCGAGTTTGAGCTGCTGCGCTTCAGCCTGCACGCGGCGCAAGTCCTCGAGAAAGATGACCGCTCCAAAATAATACTGTCGGCCGACACGCACGATACGGGGGTGAATCGGATTGTGTGTGACGGGGCTGATGATGGGCTCGGAGTTCATCATCGTGCTGGAGCGCCACTCGCGCAGCCGCTCGGCGAGGACGGGGGAGTAATCGTGGAGAAGCTGTTCCATTCCCAGGCCCGGACCAAGCAGTTTTTCCGCGGCATGATTGCGTTGACGCACTACACCTTTCTCGTCAACGACCACGACGCCGTCGCGCATATCCTCAATCACGAGCTGGCTCACCTGCCCCAGATTCGCGAGATCAACTTCGCGTTTCGCGGCAAGCTCTTCGGCGCCCGCCGTGTATTTGGCGAGCGTGTGCGCGACCCAAGCAGTCGCGAAGTAGCCGATCGACAGCAGTCCCGCCTGGACGTAGTGGCCGAAGGGCGCTGAGATAACGATGATCTCGTACGCGCTTTCGACCAGCACCGCGACACTCGCAAGCGCTGCATAGAACAAACTCATTTTGCCGCGTGACACCGAACCTGCCGCGGCAAGCGAAGGCAATAGCAGAAGTCCCAGCCCGCTCGTAATTCCGGCGCTTGCGTACATCAGGAGCACGATGAAAGCGATATCGCCGAAGAGCAGTATCGCGAGCTGTCTCGCAAACGACGGCCAGCGAAACTCGATGAGAAAGAACGAGACCACCGCCGCCGCTACGTAGCCGGCGGCGAGGTACGTGAATAAAAGATGATTGCGGGAACCGAATGCGATCCCGTCGGGAAAAAGCAAAGCCAGTCCGAGAAGGACGCCGGCGACGATGAAACGATAGCCATTGAAGTATGAAAGCGAGCGCCACGACTCGGGCGCGAAATCGCGCGCGCCTCGCGCGGCGAAGCTAGCCACGTTCAGCCGCGCCGCTCATCCTGCTGATGCAAACGGCGATGCGCTTCCGAGCAAAAGAAATTTCCTTGCACCGTCAAGCTTTCGCTTTTCGGCAAGTGCACTCCGCACTGAACGCAGCGCACCATGTCTTCCCCCGCCGGAGTAGCCGGCCGTTTGGAAAGGCTTCTCCCATAGCTCCTCAATACCCAGTAGACGATCGCCAGGATGGCGATGATGACGAGAATTTTAATCATGTCTGGAGCTAAAAATGGTGCGAATGGTGCGCTTTATTACCGCTGCCGGTCAACGGATAGAAGCGCGCAACTGAGGCTACACCCTCCCTTTCCTTTGATCGAGTTCGCGCGCCGGTATCTCGGATAGCCGGGGTTCCGCTTCACGCCCACGTGTGAAGAAAGCCGAAAGCGGAAGATTCATTCTGTTCTCGATCTGCGAAGCGATCTCGCGGCTTAAACTTGCGAGATCATCGATTTCGCGCGCCCGGCTCGTCTCCAGCACATCCGGCTCGAACACGAACAAACGATAGACGTCCGCGACCTTGATTTCTCCAGTCCAGCGCGAAAGCGTCAGTCCCCCCGTCAGCACCGGCTGCACCCAGCCCACCCTGACCAGTCTGGCGATGATTTCTTCGACGTCTTCGAGCTTGAAACGAATCCGCTCCTTGAGGTCGGCGGCGCTTAGCACTTCCCCCTTGAGGTGCGCTTCGTGCAGCGATTTTAGGATTTGCAGCGCGCCGTAGAACTGGCTTGCCGGACCGGTCCGTACGCGCCAGACCTGATCTTTCCAGTACGGAAGACACGCGGCAATAACGGCTCCGGCGAGAACGAGCAGCCATGATACGTAGATCCATAAAAGAAAAATCGGGAACGCGGCGAAAGTGCCGTAGATCAACTGATACGTCGGGAAGCTCGAAACGTAAAGCGCGAAGCCACGCTTCATCGCTTCGAACGTAATTCCGGCAGCTATGCCACCGACGAGTGCATGCACGAGCCGGACGCGCCGATTGGGCACGACCCAATAGAGCCAGGCAAACGCAAGGCAGGTAAGCGCAGCAGAGATCAGTTTTAGCATCGTCACACCGGCATCCTCGACCGCGCCAAAATAGCCGAGCGAGAGCGACACCAAAGTCGACGTGATCGAGAGACTGGCGCCGATGAGGAGTGGACCGATCGTCAACACCGCCCAGTACATCAGGACTTGGTGGCGGATCGGCCGCGGCCGCGAAATACGCCAGATCGCGTTGAACTCGGTATCGATCGTCATCATGAGCATCACCGAAGTCACGGCTAACCCGGCGACGCCGAGCGCCGTCAGCTTGGCGGCGTTGTCGGTGAACTGCTGCATGTAGACGGTAATGACTTTGCCGGCGGCTTCGGGAACGAGATTCTCAAGGAGAAAAACTTTGACCGGCGTAGAAAAGTCCGCGAACACCGGAAACGCAGCCATCACGGTGAACATGATCGTGATCAGCGGCACCAGCGCTAGCAGCGTCGTAAACGTAAGACTGCCCGCGGTCTTGAGGCAACCGTCAAAATAAAAACGAAGCGATACGAAGCGCAGGAAGCTGCCGAGTATGCGAAGCCGCTCACTTATCATCGCCCTATAATAGCCCCGCGCATGAAAGAAATCCTTGTCCTCTACTACAGCCAGTCGGGTGCGGTAAGGGAGCTTGCGCAACTCATCGCGCGAGGGATCGGCGAAGTGGCAGGCGTCGGCGCTCGTCTTCGCACCGTCCCCAAGGTATCGACTGTTTGCGAAAAAGTGGCGCCGGACGTGCCGGATGCGGGAGCGCCCTACGCGGAGCTTAAGGATCTGGAAGAATGCATCGGGCTTGCGCTCGGTAGTCCGACTCGCTTCGGCAACATGGCGGCAGCGCTCCGATACTTTCTCGATGGCACGAGCGGACTTTGGCTCAGCGGAGCGCTTTCCGGCAAGCCCGCGGCGGTATTCACATCAACCACGAGCATGCATGGCGGGCAGGAAACGACATTGATCTCGATGATGCTGCCGCTGCTGCATCATGGCATGGTGATGGTGGGCATTCCCTACACCGAGCCAGAGCTCACTTCAACGAAAACCGGCGGCACGCCCTACGGCGCTTCGCATGTCGCTGGAATTTTGGGCAATCAGCCGATCAGCGACGATGAACGAAAGCTTTGCCTGGCGCTCGGTAGACGGCTTGCTGAAACGGCGCTGAAACTATCCCGTTAGTCGATCGGCATAATCGCGGTCAAAAGTGTCGTCAATCAGCGACGAAAAATCCAAAGAACGACGCTGATTACGATCGAGACGATGAGGCAAGTGACGATCGGAAAGTAAAAAACACTTCCTTTTCGCTCTATGCGGATGTCACCTGGAAGCTGCCCTAGCCCGAGCTTTTGCAGGAGCGGCCACGCCAATCCGAGCACGATGAGAATAATGCCGACCGTAATTAACCACTTTGTCATTTTTTTTGTGAACTTCTACAGTGCAGATGGTCAACCACTACATGGACCAAGGTAGATGGTCTATGCATACCGCCGCACACGCGGCTCACCCAAAATCAAGTAGAGGAGAACATCGATGACAAAGACAATTATAGCGGCACTCGCCATCGCTCTCGGAACCACCGCTGCCTATGCTGCCGATCCGGCGGACAAGAGCAGCGGACAGCATCCCCCAACGAAAGCCGTCGGTGAAAAAGCTGAGCAAACCCCCGGCACGCCGGGCGGCCAACAGGCAGGGGGCGGCGAACATCCTCCACAAAAGGCGATGGACAAAGCGGCTGCCGGTCAGACCGAGCAAGATAAAGCTGTGAAGGAATCGCAAGCGGCTCAAGACAAAGCAGCCGCCGGCGGTCAAAGCGACAAGGCTGTGAAGGAATCGCAAGGAGCTCAAGACAAAGCAGCCGCCGGCGGTCAAACTGACAAGCAAACCACCGGGGCGGCGGGACGTGAAGGTCAGCAAGCCGCAGCGGGACAAGGCCAAGGCCGCAACTGGGACAACATCGACAAGGACAACAACAACCTCGTTTCTGCGGAAGAAATGGAAGCCTGGCTGCAAGCGAATCCCGGCCCGGCCGCAGGCAGTGCCGGCGCCGCGGGTAAAGAAGGCAAAGAAGCGAGCAAAGAACCAGCCGCTAAAGAACCAGCCGCGGCTGACAAAGAGAAGAAACAATAAGCTTCACTCCACAGTGCAAAAAACCGAGGCCATGGCCTCGGTTTTTTTATGCTCGCTTAGCCGGCGATTGTTGCCGAACTTCATAGCGAGGCGAAGTCTTCCGTGACTCGCCTAGACGAACCACGAATCCCTTGAAGAGACCGTTCGGGGGAGTGAGTCACAACGGACTAAGGAGTCCGGGAAGCATTCTCAGTGCAGATTGCTTACCGCGATATTTGCTTTGTGCGCCTCGGCGAAGTCGCCTGATTCCAGATAAATCGCGCCCAGTCGCGTCCACCCTTCTAGATGCGCAGGATCGAATTGCACGGCGCGATGGAAAGCGGAGATCGCGCGTGCCCAGTTCCGCAAGTTCGCATAGGCTTTGCCAAGTGCAATCCACGCTTCGGGATTCCGGTTCTCAGCTTGCGCCCATTCCTGCGCTAGATTGAGCAGGGCCTTCCAGTCGCGCTCTGCCTCCATCGTCGACGCACGGAGGAAGTAAGGCTGCTCCTCGGAGCGTAGTTGCCAGAACGCTTGCGTTTTCCGTTCGTTGGCGACGAAGTTATTCAGCCATTCGACCGGAAGCGCGAAGTACGATTTACCATCGGCGACAGAACGGAACGTGATGATGCCGACAAGCTCTCCGTCGCGATTGAAGAGTCCGCCGCCGCTGGCACCGGAAGCGAATGGCGCTGAACTTTGAATGACGCGACCGCCGTCGAATTCGTGCAGCGCTTTGATTTGTCCTTCGCTGTAGCTCAGCCCTCGTCCACCTGAGAAGCCCGCTGCAAAGACCGCCTGGCCAATGCTGAGCTTGGCGGCATTGATAGCGATTGGCATCCCGAGAACGGCTGCGGGGATCGAAAGGATGCAAACGTCATGGTGCAAATCGGCGACCTGAGATTCAACGACAAAACTCATCGCGCCGCGAATGACGCGAACCTGCTTGGCGTCGCGTGTCACATGGCAATTGCTGACGAGCTTACCCGGCGCTACCACTACAGCGGAACCTACGTTCACTGCACCGTCGGCGCGCATGGCATGCACCTTCATGATGCTCGCGGAAAGTTTGCGGTACATCGCCGCATCCAGGTCTGCTCTGACCTGCAGCGGGAGAAGGGCAGCGAGTAAAGCTAGTCCGACGAGTCGCATTGATTACCTCTTACATGCTTACCTCGCATAAAAGCAGGAGACGTGCCATTGGATGCAGTGTTGCAGAAAGCAAGTGAAATTAGAGCGTTACGAAAAGGCCTGCTTCGGCCAAAAAATGCGCATGGCATGCAATTTCTGCTCGGAAGGTACGAAATTCTTGAACATCCAGTTCGAGCAACAGACGGCTGGTGGGTTGACTTTGTAGGACGAGAAGCGGTGGGAGGGTGGGAGCGAACTACGGGCAACTAAGTGCGGTTGCGAATTCGCAATCCGCCGGCTCATGGAGTTCTACGGGGAATAAGCTCGGTCATCCAAAATGCCACGAGTTATAGGCGCCGCTTCGCAGGTCATAATCGAAGGAGGATATAAAAGAAGAAGCACCGCTTTTATGCCTTGGTAGCAAAAAGAAAAGCCCCTCCGAGGAGGGGCTTTTCGTGTGACTTTAGTTTTCGAATTCGCTTCGCGGTACCCCCTACGCCATTAACGACACTGGGCCGGCAGGTACTTGGCAGCAATAGCAGCGGACGCGCAAGCCCACGTAAGCTGACCCGAGCCAACATCGGTCGGCGTAAGCGTGATGTCTCCCGCTGCACCAGGGACTGTGGACGTCATTGTAACGACGCCCGTCGCATCGGTGATAGTGATGCCCGACACGTAGGTCGTCGCCCCGGGGAACGAATAGCCGCTGTTGGCCGCCGTCACGTTTGCTAAGCCGCCTAGCGTCGAACTAGTTTCAGCGACGGCCAGCTTGGCCGGTTCTCCCATGACGATAACTTCTGACATTTTCGTGCGCGTCGTGTAGTCCTGATAAGCCGGCAACGCAATCGCCGCCAAGATACCGATGATCGCGACAACGATCATCAGTTCGATCAATGTAAAACCTTTCTGAACTGATCTCATGCCTTGCTCCTTTTCTCCGAGTTGAACATCAAATCAAACACTCAAAATGTGTTTGTCGGCAGGGCAGACAGCAACCGGCATGCCAATGGATTACAGGACTGAGGAATAAGGGTTGGGGGATGAAAGAAGGAAAGGCTTCCCTTTGTGAAGCCTTTGAATTTATTGAAGCGTAGTACGATGGAAACGCCATCCGGCGTCACGAGTAGCGACAAGAAATAAAGCCCTAAGGATATCCCGCGCCCAAGCTTACTTTGCTTACTGAAAATCGAATACGAGAGAGAAAGTCTAATTCAGGCAACGAGTGACCTTCCACGTCACGTCTCGAAGCATTATCAGCGGATGCCGATCGCACTCTCCGAAAAAAAGGGACAGTGCCTGGTCTTTTGATGCCATGGCATTCCACATGGTCCCTATCGATTAGCTCGGAAATCTGGTTCGCTAAGGGTTGATGAAGAACTCCATCTTCACGCCACCAAGCTCGATGATGTCATGGCTTGCAAGCGCATGCGCTTTTGCGTCCAGCGTCACGCCGTTGATTGAAGGAAACGCGTCGCCCTCGACGTGCGTCAAGAAATAACCGTGCTTGCGTCGCGCGATCACCGCGAGATGCGAACCCGGCTTTCCTAATGTGGTGAGATTTTTCGTGATCTCGATTTCTCGTCCAGCGCTGGGGCCGGTGAGGAACTGTATCCCCGCGCTGCCCGGCAACCCCGTGCGAGTTCCGATTGGCTTAATCGTTCGAGTTCCACCACGAAGCTGCGGCTCGCTCGCTTGCATCTCTTGAGCGATCGGTGCCATGGATTTCAATGTCGCTGCGCCATCGATTTCAGATTTGGCGTCGGCTTTCATGACTTCCGGGGATGATTGATCCGAGACATCACGTGCCCGTGAATCCTCAACTTTGGCAACGGGCGCTCCGCCTGCGTTTTGTTCCGCCCGGCTCCGCAGCACCAGCGTCTCCTCATAGTCCTCATCCGCATCGGAAGAAGTCCGGTAATGAATCTTGTATTTCGCCATTTCGATAATGTCGTTGTCCTGGAGAAAGTGCTTTTTCACGGGCCGGCCATTGACCTGCGTCCCGTTGGTGCTGTCCAGATCCTGCAGGAACGAATCATTCAGAATGGTGACAATCACGGCATGCTCGCCGCTAATGGCGAGGTTGTCGATCTGAATGTCGTTATGCGGTTTGCGGCCAATCGTCGTGCGTTCTTTGGTCAGTTCATGCTCCTTGAGCACCGTGCCGTCGAGAGTCAAAACTAGCTTAGCCATCCTTACCCCTTAATGTTTGAGCCAAGAAACGCAGCGCCGTAGCAAGCCGCGCGACGCGGCAAAATCCTTCAATACCCTGACCAGAATCACCGAAATGTTGTCCTTCCCGCCGGCTTCATTGGCGAGCTGAATGAGCTGTGTCGCGGCGCGCTTCAAATTCGCCTGCAGGCTGACCAGCGTCAGCTGAATTTCGTCGTCTTCCACCATATCGCTCAAGCCATCCGAGCAAAGCAGGTAGATGTCGCCGAGGTGTACCTCATGCGTGCTGATTTCGGGATCCACCTCCGAATCGATCCCTAGCGCACGCGTGAGCAGACTTTTCGTACGCGACGATTTCGCGTCTTCCGGTGAGATGACGCCGTCGTCCAGTTGCTCCTGCAGCAGTGAGTGATCGCGAGTCAGCCTGACGAGCGAGTCCGCGCGGAGGCGGTAAGCGCGCGAATCACCGATATGCGCAATGCTCACGCGGTTATCGTAAAACAGCGCAGTCACGAGCGTCGTCCCCATCCCAGCAAACTGCGGCTGGCGATTGGCGACGTAGTAAATAGAGGTGTTGGCGTCTGCGATACTCTTTTGCAGCAGCTCAATCGCTTCGGGTTCTGCCGTCGCAGTTGATCTTTTGAGCTCGCGGCTCGACGCAGAAGCAATCATCGACACCGCGATGCCGCTCGCGACTTCGCCTGCTTTGTAGCCTCCCATTCCATCGGCGAGAACGGCGAGCCCTAATTCGCGATCAAGTGATACGCAGTCTTCGTTGTGGGCGCGCACCCGCCCGGGATGCGTCTCGAAAGCCGTATCGAGTGCCTCCCCGTTCTTCATGATTTCCTTATCCGTGGGAAGCATAGCTCCCCGCGACACTTAAACACAAATGTTAATAACATTTCGATGAAGATCTATAAACTATCTGATTTTAAGTAATAAGTGAAGTGGACAAGTGTGGGGATAATCAGGGCTGCGAGAGGAGCACGGGCCTGGTTAATTACTTAGTAGGAAATGTTACGAGTAAAGCCAACCGGCGCGCCCGCGCAAATGTGGCACTGCCGTAACAACCTTAGAACAACCCAACCACCTTCCCGTCTTCAGTGAGATCGATCTTCTCGGCGGCGGGGGTTTTCGGCAGTCCCGGCATG
>WUUC01210508.1_pt1 | contig 10850 bp, 7 predicted proteins | sample 6278441 | NCBI WGS metagenome assembly WUUC01 (sample SAMN13675441, study PRJNA597444) | soil metagenome | isolation source: soil | place: USA: Washington | collected 2017-10 | reverse complement strand
TGTCGTAGCGCACGATCTGCTGCTTGATCGAGTGCTTGCCGCCGCCCAGGATGCGGACCTTGGTGGGGGTCCGGTAGCCGGAACGCACCGCGATCCCCTCGGTCGCGACCCCCATGCCGTCCAGCGCGGCGAGGAGGCCGCGGCCGTGGACGTCATCCCCCACCACCCCCAGAGGCAGCGGGCGTCCGCCGAGAGCCGCCACGTTGGCCACGGCGTTCGCTCCGCCGCCCGGGGTGAGCTTCTCGCCCTGGTAGGACAGGATGAGCACCGGCGCCTCCCGGCTGATCCGCTTCGGGATGCCGGTGACGAACACGTCCGCCACCAGGTCCACCAGCAGCACCACCGGCCGGCCCGCCATGGCGTCGACCAGGCGGATCAGGCGTTCTGAAGTCGGAAGTGCTTGGGCCTGGGGCATTTGCGGGGCGGATTCTAACACCTCGCGCCGGGCCGGTCTCTTGGATAGAAGGGCTGCCTGGATGCCGGCGGGCGAGTCGTCCTGATCGACCTGTTCGATACCCTACCCGAGCGGAGCCCGTGGAACGCGAGTCTGGGAGGATCGGCCCCTTCACGGTGCGTACTGCTCCTCGGAGACCTCCTCCAGCCAATTCGTCTCCAGGTCGAGGTTGATCGCCAGGTGCGTCATCGGCTGGTCGGGCGAAGCGCCGTGCCAGTGTTTCTCGCCGGCCGGGATGTAGATCGTCGCACCGGCGCCCACCTCCTCGACCGCTCCGCCCCAGTGCTGGAAGCGGCAGAAGCCTTCGAGGACGACCAGGAGCTGCACTCCGGTGTGGGTGTGCCAGTTCGTCCGTGCCTGGGGGGCGAACTCCACCCGGATGAGCTTGGCCGCGCCGAGATCGTCCTCGGCCGTACCCAGAGGTCGCAGCGTGACGTGGCCGTTAAAGTAGTCCGGGTTGCCCGGCTGCTCTTTTCCGGGGGTGGTGCCGAGGATGTTCATTGGGGGCTCCTTGAGAGGTTTCCAGGATACACGAGGCAGCCACCCTGTTGGCCTCGCAGATAGTCACTGTACGATTGAGAGGTGACTATAAAGGCCAGAGATGCGGTCGGCATACAAGAGCTTAGGGCACGGCTCAGTGAGCTCTTGGAGCGGGTACGTGGCGGAGAGAGGCTTCTCGTGACGGTTCGTGGTGAGCCTGTGGCGGAGTTGATCCCTCACAGTCCCGAGCGGCAAGCCCCCCTTGTCGAGAAAGGTCGGGTGGGCGGTGGTGTGAAGCCCAAGGGTCTTCGCGGTGTGGTAGTGCGTGGCGAACCGGTAGCGGAGACGGTCCTCCGAGATCGACGGTAAGTCTCTCTATCTATTTGGGTGTCCTCGCGATCTCCGCCGTGGCCAGCGTCCTCTCGATCTGGCCCTGGTGCTCGATCGTGTGAACCCGGAGGGTCGCCGCATAGGCTTTCCAGTCGAGCTCCCCGATCCATTCGACGGGCACTACCCGGCCGTCCGGCTCCTCCGCCTTGATGACCAGGACGACCGGCGCGCGGGCCTCTCCGGGGGACTCGTCGGAAGCGGTGGCGAGCGCGGCGAGGAAATCGGCGTGGACCTCCTTGAGCTGCTGGACGAGGTCGGGCCAGCTCCGGCCCATCGGGTCCGTGGAAAGGAGGCTCGCAGGGATCGGTCCCCCGGCCGGCCGCTCGCCCCGCAGCAGGGCCCGGATCTCCGCCACCGCCGGCCGATGGCTTTCGACCAGATGATCGACGATCTCCTGGACGCACCAGCGATCCGGCGTCGGCTTCCGCCGGGCTTCGTCCTCGCCAATGCCGTCCAGCAGCGCCTCCAGGTCGCCCAACGTCTTGGCAACCCGTTCGTGCAGCTCCGGCAGCGGCCCCTCCGTGCCCTTCCTCCGGATGTACTCCAGCGCCCTCTCCTGCTCCGGCCTCAGTGCCATGGGTGTGCCTCCTCTGAGCCCAGTATAAGGGCCGCCGCGGTAAGCTTGCCTCTGCCATGGCCCCCGCCACCCGCCTCCGCGACCGCATCCGCTCCGGCGGCCCCATCCCGTTTGCCGTCTTCATGGAGGAGGCGCTCTACGGCGAAGGGGGGTACTACAGCCGGGAGGACCTGCCGATCGGCGAGGCGGGTGACTTCGTCACCGGCGCCTCCTTTTCGCCGCTCTTCGGCCGGGTGACGGCCCGGCTGCTTCAGCGGCTGGACCGAGCGCTCGGCCGGCCCGCGGAGTTTTTCGAAGCGGGCTATGGGACCGGAACCCATTTGGGGAACGTGGCCTCCTCCGGACCAGAGCGGCGGGTCCGCGCCTGGGATCGCGTGGCCCGGCCGGTTCCGCCGGGGGTGGAACGGACCGGAGCCCTGGAGGAGGTCGGAGAGGTCTCCGGGCTGATCTTCTCCTATGAGCTGTTCGACGCCCTGCCGGTCCACCGGCTGATCTGCCGGGCGGACGGCGAAGTTGGGGAGCTGTGGGTGGATCTGGACGAGAGCGGAAGCTTCATCTGGCGAGAGGGAGAGCTTTCGGATCCAGGGCTCCTCGGCCTGTTGACCGACGTGGCGCTCGCGCCCGGGCAGGTGGCGGACGTGGCTCCCGGGTGGGGGCCGCTCTACGGGGAGCTCGCCCGGCGGCTCGACCAGGGGCTACTGGTGACGTGCGACTATGGGTTCGAGCGCGGGCGGCTCTTCGATCCCCGAGTGCGCCTCCATGGCACTCTTGCCTGCTACAGCCGGCAGCGGGTGCACCGCAACCCGTTCGTCCTGGTGGGGGAACAGGACCTGACGGCCCACGTCGACTTCACCACCCTGATCCGCACCGGCGAGGAGGCCGGCCTTACCACCGTCGCCCTCACCCGCCAAGCCCTGTGGCTGACCGCCTGCGGCCTCTTCGAGGAGCTGCAGGAAGCCGACCTCGCGACCCGGCACGGCGCGATGGCTCTCCTGGACGGCGAGGGGATGGGCGAGGAGATCCGGGTGCTCGTCCAGGCCCGCGGCGTCGATCCGCGGGAGGTTCTCGACGTCGCCGTCCTCGGCAGCCCCGGCTACTCATAATACCCCTCCACTTCAAGAAGAAGGTGCACCGTGCCTTGGCCGGCCACGAACGGCAGGACCGCGATCGAGCAGTCCTCGGCGGCGGGCGGAGAGCGCGGAATCCCGGGCCGAGTTTTCCTGTTACCATCAAGTGGGCTTCCGCCCCGCTACCGCCATGCCGCATACCGACTTCCACCCCGCCGTCGCCTCCTGGTTCGAGAAGCGCTTCGGCTCGCCCACGGCGCCCCAGGCCGGGGCCTGGCCGGCCATCCGGGCCGGCCGGCACACGCTGATCGCGGCCCCCACCGGCTCGGGCAAGACCCTGGCGGCGTTCCTCGCGGCGATCGACGACCTGGTGCGGCGGGCGCTCCTCGGAGATGGGCTGCCGGACGCCACCCAGATCGTCTACGTCTCGCCCTTGAAGGCGCTGTCGAACGACGTCGAGAAGAACCTGGAGGAGCCGCTTCAGGGCATCCGCCGGGAGCTTGCCGCGATGGGCCTGCCGGACGTCGCGATCCGCACCCAGGTGCGCACGGGCGACACCCCGGCTTCAGTGCGCGCGGCCATGCTCAAGAAGCCGCCCCACATCCTGGTAACGACGCCCGAGTCGCTGTTCATCCTCCTGACCAGCGAGGGCGGGCGCGGGATGCTGAAGTCGACCCGCACGGTCATCGTGGACGAGATCCACGCCGTGGCGGACGACAAGCGCGGCTCCCATCTGACCCTCTCTCTGGAGCGGCTTGCCGCTCTGTCCCAGAAAGAAGGCGGCCCTCTGGTACGGGTCGGCCTCTCGGCCACCCAGAAGCCGATCGAGGAGGTGGCCCACTTCCTGGTGGGCACCGCGGCGGTCGAGGCGAGCGGGCCGGACAGTGCGCCGCGGTGCGTGATCGTCGACGCCGGGCACGGCCGGCGGCTGGACCTGAAAATCGAGGTGCCACCCTCCTCGCCGCTCGAAGCGGTGATGCCGATGGAGGTGTGGAGCGAGATCTACGACCGGCTGGCCGAGCTGATCCGCGAGCATGAGACCACCCTGGTCTTCACCAACACCCGACGGCTCGCCGAGCGGGTCACCCGCCACCTCGCCGAGCGGCTGGGGCCGGAGCGGGTGATGTCCCACCACGGCAGCCTGTCCAAGGAACAGAGGTTGGAGAGCGAGCGGCGGCTGAAGGCCGGAGAGCTGTCCGCCCTGGTGGCGACGGCCTCGCTAGAGCTCGGGATCGACATCGGTTCGGTGGACCTGGTCTGCCAGATCGGCTCGACGCGGTCGATCGCGACTCTTCTCCAGCGCGTTGGGCGGTCCGGCCACCAGTTGAGCGGGCTGCCCAAGGGGCGGCTCTTCCCGCTCACCCGGGACGAGCTGATCGAGTGCGCGGCGCTGGTCGACGCGGTTCGGCGGGGCGAGCTCGACCGGCTGATCATCCCCGAGCGGCCTCTGGACATCTTGTCGCAGCACATCGTCGCCGCCGTGGCGGCCGAGGAGTGGGCAGAGGACGACCTCTTTGCCCTGGTGCGGCGGGCCTGGCCGTTCCGTGATCTCCAGAGGAAAGACTTCGACGCGGTGGTCGAGATGCTCTCGACCGGCTTCTCGACGCGGCGCGGCCGGCGGGGCGCCTATCTGCACCACGACGCGGTGAACGGCGTGCTGCGTGCCAGGAAAGGCGCGCGGCTGACGGCGGTGACCTCGGGCGGTGCCATCCCCGACCTGGCGGACTACCAGGTGGTGCTTCAGCCGGCCGGCACGGTGATCGGCTCGGTCCACGAGGACTTCGCCGTGGAGAGCCTGGCCGGCGACGTCTTCCAGCTCGGCAACGCCTCGTGGCGCATCCTCAAGGTGGAGCAGGGGCGGGTGCTGGTCGAGGACGGCAAAGGGAGCCCGCCGAACCTTCCCTTCTGGCTGGGCGAGGCCCCGGCGCGCACCGAGGAGCTGTCCGCCGCGGTGGCGCGGCTGCGGGAAGAGGTGGAGCGGCGGGTGAAGGATGGTTCGCGGGCGGGCGCCCTGGAGTGGCTGGAGGCGGACCTCGGCCTGCCGCCCGCCGGCGCGGCGCAGGTCGTCGACTACCTCGCCGCCTCGCTCGCGGCGCTGGGGACCCTGCCGAGCCGGGACACGGTGATCGCCGAACGCTTCTTCGACGAGGCCGGGGACATGCACCTGGTCGTCCACGCCCCGTTCGGCAGCCGCCTCAACCGTGCCTGGGGCTTGGCGCTGCGCAAGCGTTTCTGCCAGACCTTCAACTTCGAGCTGCAGGCTGCGGCCACAGAAGACGCCATCGTGCTCTCGCTTGGGCCCACCCACAGCTTCCCGCTGGAGGACGCCTTCCGCTTCCTCCACTCGAGCACCGTACGCGGCGTGCTCACCCAGGCCGTGCTCGACGCGCCCCTCTTCGGAGTGCGCTGGCGCTGGAACGCGGGGCGCGCCCTGGCCATCCCCCGCCAGCGTGGCGGCCGGCGCCTGCCGGCGCCGCTGATGCGCCAGCAGGCGGAAGACCTGATCGCCGTCGTCTTTCCCGACCAGCTCGCCTGCCTCGAGAACATCGTCGGCGAGCGCGAGGTCCCCGATCACCCCCTCGTGGAGCAGACCCTGCGGGACTGCCTGGAAGAGGCGATGGACATCGAGGGATTGGAGCGGCTCCTGCGCCGAATGGAAGCGGGGGAGCTGAAGCTGATCGCCCGCGACGTGGTCGAGCCCTCGCCGCTGGCGCACGAGATCTTGAAGGCCCAACCCTACGCCTTCCTGGACGACGCGCCGCTCGAGGAGCGCCGCACCCAGGCGGTTTCGCTCCGCCGCTGGCTGGACCCGGAGACCGCTTCGGACCTGGGCGCGCTCGACGCCGAGGCCATCGCCCGCGTCCGCGAGGAGGCCTGGCCCGAGGCCGAGACTCCCGACGAGCTCCACGACGCCCTGTTGACGCTGGGCTTCGTCACCGTGGAAGAGGGCGCGCGCTCCGGTTGGGGACGGTTGTTCGAGGCCTTGGCGGAGGCCAAGCGAGCCACCTTTCTGCGGCTGCCTGGCGGCGGCCCGGGTCTCTGGGTGGCGGCCGAGCGGCTCTCCCAAGTGCGCGCGTTGTTGCCTGTTGCGGAGCTGGAGCCAGAGATCGCCGTTCCCGAACGCTTGGCCCGCGATTGGACGCCCGAGGAGGCAGCCGTCGAGTTGGTGCGCGGCCGGCTCGAAGGGGTCGGGCCCGTTACGGCAGGCGCGCTCGCGACGAGCGCCGGTCTCAGGCCGTCCAAGGTGGACGCGGCTCTCGCGGCCCTGGAGGCGGAGGGGTTCGTCTTCCGCGGGCGGTTCACCCCGGGTGGAGAGGGCGAGGAGTGGTGCGAGCGGCGGCTTCTCGCCCGTATCCACCGCTACACCCTGGACCGGCTGCGTCGCGAGATCGAGCCGGTTTCGCAGGCCGACTTCCTCCGTTTCCTCCTCTCCTGGCAGCGGGTCGATCCCGACGGCCGGGTGGAGGGGCCGGAGAGCCTCAACGCCCTGCTGGAGCAGCTCGAGGGCTTCGAGGCGGCGGCCTCCGCCTGGGAAGGCGAGATCCTGCCGGGAAGGATGAAGGAGTACGACCCCGCCTGGCTGGACGCGCTCTGCCTTGCCGGCCGCTGGGTGTGGGGCCGCGCCACCGCGCCGGAGCCGACCGGTGCCCGGCGTTCCGGTCCGGTGCGCTCGACGCCCATCTCCCTCCTCTCCCGGTCGAACGTTCCTCTCTGGCGGGAGATCGCGCCCGCGCCGGACCCCGAAGCCTTGGAGCTGTCCGCCAACGCGCGTTCCGTGTACGACCTGCTGCGCGACCGCGGCGCCTCCTTCTTTGGCGAAATCGCCCGCGCCGCGGCGCTGCTCCACACCCAGCTCGAAATGGCCGTGGCCGAGCTGGTGGCCTGGGGCCTGGTGACGGCGGACAGCTTCACGGGCCTGCGCGCCCTGCTCGTGCCGGCCCACAAGCGGCCCGCGATCGACCGCTCGGGCCTGCGCCATCGCGGCGCGGTTTCGATGTTCGGCATGGAGAACGCCGGCCGCTGGTCCCTGCTCCATTCTGCGGCCCTGTTCCCGGCCGCCGAGCCGTCGATCTCCCCGGACGCGGTCGAGACCGTGGCGTGGACCCTGCTGCGCCGCTACGGGGTCATCTTCCGCCGGCTGCTGGAGAGGGAGACCCTGCTGCCCCCCTGGCGCGACCTGCTCCGTGTCTTCCGGCGCCTGGAGGCGCGAGGCGAGATCCGCGGCGGCCGTTTCGTGGATGGCTTCTCGGGCGAGCAGTACGCCTTGAGCGAGGCGGTGGGGCGCCTGCGCGCCCTGCGCAAGGAGCCTCGCCGCGGCACCCTCGTCTCGGTGAGCGCCGCCGATCCGCTGAACCTCGTGGGCATCGCCACCCCTGGAGACCGGCTGCCGGCCCTCGGCGGCAACCGCCTGCTCTACCGCGACGGCTTACCGATCGCCATCCAGGAAGGCCGCGGCGAGCCGCGCTTCCTCCTGGACCTCGACACGGCGGCGAAGTGGCAGGCCCAGAACGCCCTGACCCGGCGCAGCGTGGCGCCGAAGCTCAAGGCGTACCTGGGCCGCTCGGCCTAGGCTAGCCGGCCGTCTCTAAACCTGAGAGGAGCTCCCCGAAGCGTTCGGGGTCGACGTTACCCCCGGAGAGGACCACGCCGATCTGCCGGTCCGCGGCGTCTGGCACCTTGCCATAGAGCAACGCGGCGAAGCCGGCGGCGCCACCCGGCTCCACGACGATTTTCATTCGTGAGGCAAGGAGAGCCATGGCAACGCGCAATTCGAAGTCGCTCACGGTGAGGATGCCCTCGGTCAGGCTCTGGACGATGGCAAAGGTCCGCTCGGCCGGGCGGGTGGTCTGGAGTGCGTCCGCGATGGTCGTGGGGAGGGGGATCGAGACCGGCTCGCCGGCCTCCAGGGACCGCTGCATGTCGTTGCCCGCCTCGGGCTCGACGCCGTAGAGCCGGACGTCTGATTTCAGGCCCCTCGCGTCTCTCTCGCCTCTCGCGCCTCTTGCGGCGATGGCGCAACCGGAGAGGAGACCGCCGCCGCCGCAGGGGGTGACGAGGACGTCCAGGCCCGGAACGTCCTCCAAGAGCTCCAGGGCGAGCGTCCCCTGGCCGGCGATGACGGCGTCGTCGTCGAACGGCGGCACGAGGATCGCCCCCTGCTTCTCGACGATCTGCCGCGCGATCTCTTCGCGGCTCTCGCCGCCCAACCGGTCATAGAGGATCACCTCGGCGCCGTAGCCTCGCGTCGCCGTGACCTTGAGCGCGGGAGCGTCCTTGGGCATGACGATCGTGGCGCGCACCCCGAGCTCGCTGGCCGCCAGGGCCACCGCCTGCGCGTGGTTGCCGGACGAGAACGCCACCACGCCACGGGACCTCTCCTCGGCAGAGAGCAGGGTCAGCCGCGAAAACGCCCCCCGCGCCTTGAAGGCGCCGACGCGCTGGAAGATCTCGCATTTGAAGAAGACGCGGGCGCCGACCCGCTCGTCGATCTGCCGCGAGGTGAGGACGGGGGTGCGGTGGACGTAAGGCGCGATCCGTAGGTGGGCGGCGCGGACGTCGTCGAGGGTGACGGTCGGGGTGGGTGGCATGGCGGCGTCGATTTTAGCGCTTTACCGGAGCGCCGGCACCGGAGCGACGAAAACGGTGACGGCCGACATTGAATGTCGGCCGTCAGGTACCTGCAGGGTGTCCGCCGGTCGGCGGCGAGCGGTCAGAGAGCGTCGAGATGGGCCCGGGAGGCCGGCTCGTTCTGGACCCGCCGGAGGATGCCCGTGACCTTCTGGACGATCTCCAGGCTGGCCTGATCGAGCTCCAGGGATTCGCGGAGCATGAGAACGGCGGCCATCGCCTCGCGAGCGACTCCGAGGGCCTGGAACGTGGCGACCAGCTCGGCCACCATCGTGCGGACCTCGGCGGTCTTGCCGCGCTGCAGCCGGACGCCGGCCAAGTCGAGGGAGATGATGGCGGCGAGATACACCCGGTCGGCCGCTTCGAGCTCGCTCCGGGTCTCCACCAGGAGCTCTTCCGCGCGCTCCAGGTTGCCGAGGCCGGCGGCGATCTGCCCCTCGATGCCGCGTAGCTTGGTCAGCAGAGTCGGATCGGCGTGGCGAGCATAGAGCGGCCGCATGCGCTGGAGCTGCAGGGTGGCCGCCTCGATCTCGCCGAGCTCGACCCGGAACAGGAGGATGTTGTGCAGGGCGTAGAACACCAGCCTCGCGTCCCGCGCCTGGTTGATGCTGGCAAGGCCGCGGGCGAGGAGTTGGATGGCCTCCTCGGGGTTGCCGGCGTAGCCCGTGTACAGGCCCTTCATGATGAGCACCCGGCCGGCCTCGTGCGGGTCGCCGTGGCTGCGGTAGATCGCGTAGGCCAGGTCGAGCATCCGGAACGTCTCGGGGAACCGGCGCTGGTCGCAGTAGAGGGCGGCGCTGACGTCGGCGATCCGGGCGTAGAGGAGTGGATCTCCGGTGCCCTCTTGCCGTAGCGCCTGGGCGCGGGTGATGGACGCCGCCGCTTGCGCGAGGTCCGCCATCAGGCGCTGCGCGTTGGCCAGCTCCGTCCAGGCGGAGGCCTCCAGGTCCTTGCGCTGCTCGTCGCCATGGAGGGTGGGATCGACCCTCTCGGCGGTGTGGCGTGCCAGGTCCGCCAGGCGAAGCATGCCTTCCCTGTCGGTGAACCGCAGCTCCCGGCTCTTCTCGATCAGGATCTCGCAGAAACCCCACGTGGCGGGGTGCGCCGAGGCGGACACCCCGGTGCGCAGCACCTCCCCGACCCACCGCTCCGCCTCTTCGCGCTCCGCCGCCAAGCTGCGCTCTGTGGCGAGCGCGGTCGAGAAGGCGGCCGAGATGGATCGCTCGTAAGCAGCGTCCTCCTCCGCGTTGAGCTCCGGCTCCGGCGCGCTGTCCGGCTTGAACATCACCGTCGCGAGCGGCGCCATCTCTCCCCAGCACTGGTCGCAGTGGTGCAGCAGGTGCACCACCGTCGCTTTCATGTCGCGGGCGGGAAGTCCGCTGCGCAGAAAGCCCTCCAGGGTTTGTTGGGTGGGATGCTGGCTCATCTCATTCTCCTCAATACATTTTAAACGAACGTAAATCGTCGTCCAATCATTTCTACGTACGAACCGGGTCAGTTGTTTGGTCCGGGAAGGACGGGGGGCAAATCGCCCGTGTTGGCGTCATGTCCCATGGGATCGGCCCCGAGTCCCTGGTCCACCGTGTCGACGCCCGAACCCGAAGTCGAGACCTTTTCCTGGGCGCCGGACCACCAGGCGCCCAGCGTCTGCCAGAGGCCGGGGGTCTCCGCGGCGTCACCGCGGCTCCACAGGACCGCGATCCTGTCCAGGGTCTGCTGCCAGAGGTCCAGGTTCCGGGCCGCGGCGGGTTGCGCGCCGGCGAAGCCCAGTGCGAGGGTCAACGTCAACGCGGCGATCCCGCGGTGAGCGAAGTTACGATTCATCTCCTCCTCCTTGCGGGACCGGGCCCGCGAGCCATCAGATCTTCTGCTCCAGAGTGTCCCTACTCACACAAGTGCCGCGAAGAGGCAAAAGCGCGCCGCTCTGACGAACCAGGATTCAATTCCCCAAGGTGTAGGGGACAACCACGAAGCAATGGCGTTCCGGCGGGAAGTCCCTCGTGTTGCGCGTCACCAGCTTGAGCCCATGGTAGCTGGCGAGGGCCGCCTGCAAGGCGTCCGGCATCTTCCAGCGGTGCTCCCGGCGTAGCCGGGCCGCGAGGTCGGCCACGGGCTTGTCGATGCCCAGAGTGGGGAAGCGGTCCAGCAGGCCGGTGGCCGCCGCCTCTTCTATCGGCGCAAAGTCGGCGAGTACCTCCGCCCGGGTAATCACCGAGACGGCTGCTCGGCCTCCCGTCCGCGCGAGGTAGCGAGT